>JADMIO011827282.1_pt1 | contig 12607 bp, 5 predicted proteins | sample 8958161 | NCBI WGS metagenome assembly JADMIO01 (sample SAMN16585339, study PRJNA669376) | soil metagenome | isolation source: Crop rotation soil | place: USA: Cullars Rotation, Alabama | collected 2011 | reverse complement strand
CTTTCCCCGAACTTCCACGGTTCCGACAGCTTCACCTATGTGGTGAGCGACGGCACGACCGACAGCAGCCCGGCGACGGTCTCGATCGATGTGACGCCGGTCAATGATGCGCCCCAGGCGGCCGACGACAGCTACACGGTCGATGAAGACCACGTGCTGACCATCGATGCGCCCGGCGTCTTGGGCAACGACACCGATCTTGACGGCGACGGGCTCACGGCGGTGCTGGTGAATGGCCCGCAGCACGGCACGCTCGCGCTTAACAGCGACGGCTCGTTCAGCTACACGCCGGACCACAACTACAACGGCGAGGACAGCTTCACTTACCAGGCGCTAGACGGCTCGAGCGCGAGCCAGGAGGTGACGGTTTCGATCGTCGTAAACCCTCTGCCCGATGCCCCCACGGCGAACAGCGATTTCACCAGTGGTGGCGAGGACTCCTCCATCTTTGGCAACGTCTTAGACAACGATTTTGACGGGGAAGACGGCTCGCTGACCGCGACGCTCGTCACCGGCCCCGCGCACGGCTCGCTCACGCTGAGCGAGGACGGCTCCTTCAGCTACACGCCCCAGGAAAACTGGTTCGGCCAGGACACCTTCACCTATGTCGCCAACAACGGCGAGGAGGACAGCGAGCTCGCCACGGTCACGCTCAACATCGATCCAATCAACGATCCGCCGGTCGGCAGCATCGAAGGCTACAACATCGGCGCTGGCGAGACGCTCGTCGTCAACGCGGCCGATGGCCTCTTGAGCAACGACACCGATATCGAGAGCGACGCGCTGATCGCCAGGCTCGTGCGCGGGCCGCGGCATGGCACGCTCACGATGAGCGACGACGGATCGTTCACCTATACGGCCGACGATGGCTTCCTGGGCGAAGACAGCTTCACCTATCAGCCCAACGATGGCCGCGCGGATGGCGCCGTGACGCGCGTCAGCATTCTCGTCGGCCAGCCGACGAGCGGCGGGAACGAGAATCATGCGCCGATCGCCGCCGCCGACAACTTCGTCGTCGCGCGGGACCAGACGCTGGCCATCAACGCGCCGGGCGTATTGGCGAACGACAGCGATCTCGATCTTAACGCCTTGACCGCGCAAATCGTGACCGGTCCCACTCACGGCGCGCTGACGCTCAACAGCGACGGTTCATTCAGCTACACGCCGGAGGCTGGCTTCATCGGTGAAGACAGCTTCACTTATGCGGCCAGCGACGGCACCGCTGCGAGCGATCCTGCAACGGTGACGATCGCGGTCAACGACATCTCGAGCGGGAACGTCGCGCCGACGAGCGCCGATGACCAGTTCATCACCAGCGTCAACACGCCGCTAAACATTCCGGCCGCCGGAGTGCTCGGCAACGACAGCGACGCCAACGGCGATGCGCTCTCCGCGGTGATCGTTTCGCAACCGACCCACGGCACGCTGGCGCTGGCGGCGGACGGCAGCTTCGCCTACACGCCCAATGCCGGCTATAGCGGGACCGACGCCTTCACTTACCAGGCGACCGACGGCGCGCTTGCGGGCAACACGGCCACGGTGACGATCACCATCGCCACCACCGAGAACACCCGTCCCAATGCGGTGAACGATCAGTTCACAACGCCGGCCGATACGCCGCTGACGATCGCTGCCGCCGGCGTCTTGGCCAACGACAGCGACGCCCAAGGCGATGCCATGACCGCGCTACTGTTCAGCGGGCCGCAGCATGGCACGGTGAGCCTGGCAAGCGACGGCAGCTTCGCTTACACGCCGAGCGCCGGCTATGTGGGGATCGATTCGTTCATCTACCGCGTCTTCGACGGCCAGAAGTACAGCGCGCTGGCCGCAGTCACCGTGCGCGTGACCGCTCGGCCCGTCGCTCTGCATGCAGGCGCGCTCGAAGCCGTCGCCGCCGGACGCGACGACGACGGCTGGCTGGCCGATGCGATCGATGGCTTCTTCAGCAGCGAAGAGGGATGGGCGTAGAGTAGAACGGAGCCGCGCTCCGCTTTTCGACTGAACGAAGCATGGCTTCGTTCTACAGCTGACCCGCTCAGTTCGCAGAGCAGGTCGTTCGGGGTCGTTGTTCCGCGTAAGGAGGTGCGGGACAACGACCCATTTTGTGGAGAACGATGTCATGTTCCACTACGACTTCCCCTGCGTCACTCGTCAGGAAGGACATCACCACGAAGACAGGGAGGCACGGAGAGGACAGAAAAGGACGACTTTCACCGCAGATGCACTTAGACAGATGCGGGCCTGCACGGGCGTGACTTCGATTCGACAATCGTGAGCTGAGGCGGGAGGCAAGCGAAATTTCAATTTCAGGCGACATCCTGCAGCTTGTTAGCGAAGTCTTTCCCGGATGTTGGCGGCGGCAGCGGATTGCCGTCCTGCTGGTAGAGTTCAATCGTCTCGTCAACGATCTGGCACGGTTCCTCAAACGCTTGGCGTTCGTCATCGCCATGGCATCCGCCATACAGCAGTCCGGGCGAACTGCCGACATAGCATTGATCCTCTTCGGACCATTCGACGATTTGACGTAGCGGGCACTGGGTTTCATTGCATCCACTTCTTGAAGCGACCTCCAACCATCATAAGACCTAGTGCGCCCCAAACTGCGAGCGACATTGGTTCAGGAACGACGGTAGCATCCTGGATTGTGATTGAGAATTCATCGAGCTGGGTCGTAAAAGTCGGCAGCACCGGGCTGGGCGTGGCAACGTGAATCCCAAGATAGAGGTCGGAGAATGCATTGAGCCACGGTATGGCCACAAACGGGGATGATCCGGAGCCCGGTTGAGACAAGTCCTGCCACGAAAGTTGCCAAAGGCCGCTTGTTCGCGTGAACGTGAGACGTAGATCATGCCCCGGTGCGATGAGTGGGATGCCAGGGCCGCTATTGTACAACTGAGTGTCTCCGCTCCCTTGATTTTGGATGATTGCGAACACTGCCGGATCGTTAATCCCCGCGAACGCCAGATGATTTTCGTCAACGCCTGCATAGAGCGAGATGAAATCGCCGCCGGTTCGGACGTCAACATTTCGCACAATGGCGCTTATCGTGAAATCGCGAGTACCGATTCCTGGAACAAAGAACCCTGGGGTCTCAAGATTTCCAAGGTTGTTTCCGATCGGGCCAGGGAATTGATTCACTCCGCCATTTGTAGATTGAATCAACAGCGATCCGGCAATTGTTGAAAGCGAAAGGTTTGGATCGTTGCTCGGCAAAGAGAATCCGGTCCCCGGCAGGCGTGTTAAGAATCCAGTGCCTAACCCATTACCGTCCTGAATCGTCCCCGGCATAGGACCGTTGAACGAAAGAGAGATCGTGGCAGCGTGAGCTTCCACGATAAGCCCCAAAGACACAATGACGAACGCGACAACTGTGGTTCGCATGACTTCCACTTTCGGTCCTTTGATATTCGTGTTTTGGTTTTCTTTGGAATTTTTGCACGGCCGCATCCATATCTCAATAGTCGATGACCGACCCATCCTGATTCTTCGGCGCGGGCCATTTGAACTTCCTTTTCGGATCGGCGTTCACTTCGGCGAATTTGCTCTCGTCGATCTCGACGCCGAGGCCGGGGCCTTGGGGCAGAGAGGCGAAGCCGTCTTTGTCTACGTCCCAGTTCTTGCGCGCGACGCCGGGCGGCATGATGTGGCCGTCGAGGTAGGCTTCGTGGATCAGGAAGAAGGGGACGGCGGCGGTGGCGTGCAGGCTGGCGGTCAGGCCCAGCTCCGAGCAGGTGCAGTGCGGGGCGATGGGTGTCATGTAGGCTTCGGCCACGGTGGCGATCTTCTTCATCTGCGTGATGCCGCCGGTGTGCGCGCCGTCGGGCTGCAGCACGTCAAGGCATTTGTTCTGCAAGTAAGGAAGCATGCCCCAGATCGTGCGGTCGCGCTCGCCGGCGCCGAGCGGGACGTGAATCGCCTCCTTGATCCGCATGAAGACCTCGACCGTGCCGGGCACCGCGGGCTCTTCGATGAAGAGGACGTCGTAGGGGCCGATGGCATTGGCGAATTGAATCAAGAGCGGAGGCGGCATGCTGCTGTGGGCGTCGAAGATCACATAGCCGTCGCGCCCCACGCGCTCGCGGGCGTCCTTAACCATCTTCACGAGGTTCTCGACGCGCTCGGGGGTGCCGCTGAATTCGTGCGGCCCGCCGGTGCCGGGCTTGGTCGCCTTGGCCGAGGGATAGACGCGGATTTTGTCGCGCGTCGGCCCGCCGAGCAGGCGATAGACCGGCACGCCCCAAAGCTTGCCGGTGATATCCCACAGGGCCATGTCGATCGCGCTGAGGCAATGCACCATGAACGCGCCGCCGCGCATGTCGCGGTGCGAACGATAGACCTTCTGCCACAAGTGTTCAATGCGCGTCGGGTTCTCGCCGTCGAGCAGCTCGAACAGCGACTCCAGCAGCTTGCAGGCGACGTTCGGATCGAGGCCCGTGATCTCGCCCCAGCCGAAGATGCCGTGGTTCGTCTCGAGCTTGACGTACGCCTTGGTGCCCACGCGCGTCGCCTTGAGCGCGGTGAGCTTGATGGTGGTCGTCTTGTCTTCGACTCCCGCCGCCGGGTTCTGGGCGGCGGAGGAGACATCGGCCAGCATCGCAATGCCGGCGGCCATGGCGGAGGAGGAGAAGAGGAGGTTGCGGCGGTTCATAGGGGCAGAAAGGGGTGAAGGGAGGAAGGGGCGAAGGAGTGGACTGGACACTTAGGATGTCTGTTGCCTTTCTGTATAATATCCGCATTCACTGCGATCCCAGTGCGCGCTCTTTCTCAATTTGTTCATCGATAGATTGCTGCGAACCGGACTGCGACGCTGGTAGCGCTTGTGGGCCGTTATTTTCCCTTGCTGGGACGCTTTTTGTGGTAATAAAATTTCATGCGGCCCCCTGTGCGCCATGTTGATAGCGTGAAAGAAAGGCACGATGCAACTGGAATCGGCAGCGAGACTTGCGTCGACCGTCGTCGCCGATCGCTGCGGAAAAAATCCCTGTGCGCAACCCGGTGCTTACCACCCGCGAGAGGCGTTATAAAGACATTGTGTCTATAACTCGACAATGGATGTTCTTGAGCCACTAACGAATTGCTGAGAAACTCATGCCAACCCTGGCAGCTTCCCCTCGAAGCGCTGGTGCTTCGAGCTGTGGCTCTCGCCGAAACGGTCGGTTTTGACGCCCATGCGTTGGGCCATTTCGAGGTAGAGGTTCGCGACCGGCGTTTGCTTGGGGAAGGCGAGATGGCGGCCGGTCTTGAGGGTGCCATTGGCCTTGCCGGCCAGCAAAATCGGATAGTCGTCGCGGCCGTGGCCGCCGTCGGCCATGTAAGAGGTGTAGAGGAGCTGGCAGTGGTCCAGCAGCGGCGCGCCGCATTCTTCGACGTCCTTGAGCTTGCGGACCATCTCGGCAAACAGCAGCGTGTACCACTCGTGAATCTGGCGGCACGCCTCGCGCGCGATCGGGTCGGCGTCTTCAACCCGCCCGGCGTTGCCTTGATGCTCGAGCGTGTGGCAATGGCGCTCGTAGCCGACAGTGACGACGCCGGGAAACATCGCCTCGTCGCTACCTGCGGCCAGCGTGACGACGCGCGTGGTATCGGTCTGAAACGCGAGCACCATCAGGTCGGACATCAGGCGGATATAGTCGCCGTGCTTTTCCGGGTCGCGATGCACCGGTTGCGTGATCTGCCATTCGTTCACGCCGGGCGCGGGCAGGTTCTTGGGCAGCACGAGCGATTTGGCTTCGGGCGAATTGACGAAATCAGCGGCGGCCGCGCGCTGCTGCTGTTCGACAAAGGCGATCCGCTTCTCGATCGCACGGACGGCTTCCAGGTATTCATCGACGCGGCGGCGATCGAGCTGACCGAGCTTGCGCTTCAGGCTCTCGGATTCTTCCTTTACCAGGTCGAGCACGCTGCGGTCGAGTGACTCACTGCCGGCCGTTCCGCGCACGTTGTCGGCCGACTGCGTCGCTTGCTTGCGGAAATCGGGCAGCGTCGGGCGTCGGCCGCGAAACATCCGCTCGAAGACGAGCCGCGGATTCGCTTCGTAGGGCACCGGCGTGTCGGCGTTGAGGAAGGAGTACTTCGTTTCGTGATTGCTGAGGCCGAATTCGAGCGATGGCAGAAAGGTCTCCTCGCCCACGCGCTCGCCGACGAGTTGATCGATCGAAACGCTGGCGAACGACTTGCCATCCTTCTTGCCCGCGCGCTCCGCGCAGGTCAGATGCAGGTAGGCCGCGTGCTCGTGCCCATTGAGATTCTCGCCGTGGCCGGTCTGCGAAAGGCCCGAGAGAATCAGCAGATGGTCCTTGGCGAACTCCAGCGAGCGAAGAATCGACGGCAGCTTCGCCAGCGCGCCTTCCTCCTTCGGCTTCCACGATTCAAGGACCGTGCCGCCGGTGACGGTGAAGATGCCCATGCGCAGCGGAGGCTTCGCCTCTTCCGCACCGCGAGCGCGCTGGGGCAGCATCGCGTCGAGCAACGGGAGAGCCAGAGCGGCGCCAGCGCCGCGAAGGAGGGATCGTCGGGTCAGGGGCATGGTGGTGTGTGGTTAGTTGGTTCCGCGACCACAGGGCTTGTCCCCGTGGGGCGATCACTGGCCGGCTACCTGCGGACTCGCGCCCACAATTACTGTCGCGGTCGGGGCGAGCAAAGCTCGCCCTGACCGCGACAAATGGATCAAGGCGCGCTGCTTGATGTAGCTTCCCAGTGATCGCCCCACGGGGGCAAGCCCCGTGGTCGCGTGCAAGTCAGCTACTTCACCGTCTCATTCTTCCGATTGCCAAACGCATAGCTCATTGCGATCCCGCGGACCAACGCCCGCAGGCGGAAGTCGTCCTTCGCCATCGCGTTGTAGATCGCTTCGAGCTGCGGCTGGTCATGATACTCGATCTCCCGTCCCAAGGCGTAGATAAACATTTGCTCGGTCAGGTTGCGAAGGTACTCGTCCTGCCGGACGAGGATGATCTTTTTCAGCTCCTTGGGGCCGCTGAACTTCTGCCCGCCGGGCAGGACGCCGGAGGCATCGACGCGGTCATTGCCGTGCATTTCGCGATAGCGGCCGATAGCGTCGAAGTTTTCCAGGCCAAAACCGAGCGGGTCGATCTTTTTGTGGCAGGCCGCGCAGGTGGCGTCCTTCGCATGCTGAGCCAGGACTTCGCGAAAGTCCTTCGGCTCCTTGCCGGGTTCGTTTTCCTTGAGCTGGCTGGCATTGGCCGGCGGCGGAGGAGGCGGCGCGCCGAGGACGACTTCGAGAATCCACTTGCCGCGCATTGTGGGGCTGGTGCGGAAGGTGTGGGCATTGATCGTGAGAATGCTCGCCATCGAAAGGACGCCGCCGCGAACATCGCCTGACTTCAACTCGACGCGGCGGAATTCATTGCCGCTCACGCCGGCGATGCCATAGTGCTCGGCCAGCGGCGCGTTGAGGAAGGTGTAGTTCGCATCGAGCAGCGTCACCAGGCTGCGGTTCTCGGTGCGGAGGCTATCGAACAAGAGGAGCGTTTCCTCGGCCATCGCCTGGCGCAGGGCGGGGGTCAACGTGGGGAAGAACTCGGTGCTCGGCCGGGCGGCGGGCAGCTTGCGAAGCTGCAGCCACTGTGCGGCGAAGTTGTCGGCCAGCGCCCGCGCTTTGGGATCGGCAAGCATGCGATCGACTTCAGCGGAGAGGATCTCGGGATCGGAGAGCTTTTTGCCCGCGGCAAATTCGAAGAGCCGCTCGTCGGGCATGCTCGACCAGAGGAAATACGAGAGCCGTGTAGCGAGTTCGTAGTCGCTGATCTTGTAGGGATCGCGCGAGGCGAGATCGGAGATGTTTTTATCGAGGCGATTCTCCTCAATCCGCAGCAGGAAGTTCGGCGAGACGAGCGCCCCTTTGAGCATCGCGCGGACGGTGACTTCGAGCGGCTGCTGCGAACCGCCGGCGGCTTCATAGAGTTTGAAGTAGCGCTCGACTTCGGCTCCTTCGATGGGCCGTCGAAATGCCCGCGCGAGGAAGCGGTGCATGATCTGCCGCGCCGCCTGGCGTTTGGTCACTTCGCCGCCGGGCTGGATGAAGAAGAGCTTGTCGTAAGCCGCCTTGCGCTTGGCTTCGCGCGCGGCGTCGTCCTTGATCGGAGTGAAAGCGAGCTCGAGCGCTTTATCCGCGCCGGCGAAATACTTCTCCATCAGCGCGGCTTGCACCTTGAGCGCGGCGGCGAGATTGTCGAAGCCCTGCGCGGCAGCTTCATCGCCCATGCCGACGCTGTCGCCTTCGATGCCGAGCAAGTCGCGGAGCGTGTTGTTGTATTCGGTGCGCGTCAGGCGGCGGATGACGCTCTTGCCGGGGTCGAGATGGAGCAGCGGAATCGGCTTCGCGAGGGCACCTTTCGTCCAGGCGACCAGCATCGCGCGCTCGGCGTCGGGCAAGTCGTTCTCCGGCGGCGGCATCGTCTTGGCCTCGAGCTGCGCCAGCACGCGCCGCCAGAGCTTCTTGTCATAGAGGACCGCGTTCTCGTCGGTGAACTTCGTCAGATCGACGCCCGCCTGCAAATCATCGCCGCCATGGCAATCGGCGCAGCGGCGCGCGATGAGCGGCACGATGTCGCGCTCGAAGGCTTCGTCGGCAAAGAGCGGCGCAGCGTGAACGAGAAGCAAGAGAATGAATAGCGGACGGCAGGGCATAGGCGGGCAGGAGCAGGCGGTGGGAATCCTTCTACTATCGGTGGAAACCGGCTGGAGGTCAAACGTAAAGCGTGACATCTGCGGTCGAAATGGCAGCCCGAAGCGCAAGCGAGGGACTCGCTCACCGAAGGTGAGCCGTTGGCGCAATACGCGACACCTTCGGTGTCCGCGTCCCTCGCTCGCGCTTCGGGCTGCCATTTGCTACTGCTGCAAATACACATACACCGCCGGCGGACCGCCCGCGCCCACGCCGGTGTTGGTATCGCCGAGACAGGCGACGTCGGCCTTGCCGTCGCCGTTGAAGTCGCCGACGAAGAGCCCGGTTTCGTAATGGAGGCGATAGTCGAGTGCGAGGCGAATGCGGCGCTCGAAGTCGATGCCTTTCGGCCCGCCGGGCAGGATGGTTATGGCCTTATCCTGTCCTTTGCCGATGACGAGGTCTTGCACGCCGTCACCGTTCCAGTCGGCGGCGACAACCGTATCGCGCAACAGCGGATGCTGGTTCTTCTTCGCGGCCGGCGGATCGGCAAGGTCGAGCCGCGCGCTGGGCTCGAGCGCATAAGGCGCGGCGGCATCGCCAGTGTTGTAATAGATGCGGGCCTCGGGCACTTCTTGCGGCGCGGTGAAGAACGTGAGATCGGTACGACGATCGCCGTTGAAGTCGCCGACCGCGAAGTAGCTCCAATCACTGCCTTTGGCGGCGGGCAGCTTCAGCGTCGGCTCGGCGGGAAGCTTGCCATCGCCGCCGCGCAAGTAGACGTGGCCATACGATGAAACCAGATCGCTGCGGCCATCGCCGTTCACATCGCCGCTGAAGAGATCGGCATAAGGGCCGCTGACCTTTGGCAGCATCTCTTGCAATGGAGTCATCTTTTCCTGCTTCTCGCCAACTCGAGCGAACTCGCCGAACTTTGCGTTGACAACGATCTCGGTCTTGCCATCGCCGAGATCGACGCGCCGCGCTTGGTTGCCTTCGTTGAGCGAGAGCCGCAACGTATCGAAAGCGAGTTCACCGTTTTTCGATAGTAAGAGCGCGCTGCTCTGACCCGAAACAAACACGTCTAATCGCTTGTCGCCATTCAAGTCGCGCAGACGGATTTTGGTGGGGTCGACAACATCTACCGAGATTGTCCGATGCGGCAGCTCTTCGAACTTGCCTTTCTGGTTAAGAAACACCTTCACATTGGTCGTGCTTCCGGAGCCACAAGCGACGACGACGTCGGGCAAACCGTCGCCATTCAGGTCGCCAAAATCGGCGGAGGTTTGGTCCAAATTCCACGCTGCAACGATCACGTTCTCCTGCTTCAGTCGATAACGTGGATCAGGCGCATCGGGCTTGAACTTGCCCCAGCCGACATGCCGCCCCACGCCGATGCCGGCCGCTATATAGCGCTCCGGAGTGCTCACCGGTCCGTGACCTGGCAGGATGTAATCGACCTTGAGTCGGTCCACCTTGCCGAGACTGCTCAGGACGTCCCTGGCGCTGAAGTTGATGCTGCCAGCGTAGCCGAGCACGCCGTCGGGCATGATCAAATCGCCGATGGCCATGTACTTTTTGCCGCCGCGCTCAACAAGCCAACCCATCGAGCCGTACGTATGACCCGATAGCGTCAAGGCGCGAACCTTAACCCCACAAAGATCCAGTTCCTTATCGGGATCGGAGATGTGGATGTCGGCCGGCACCGGTGGATGCAGGCCATAGCCGCTGCACTGTGGAATATGATGCCGCAGTACGTATTCCATTTGCGGACTGCAGACAAACTGCGCTCCAGTCATGACGCGCCACAGATAAGCGCCGGGACTGTGGTCTCCATGTTCGTGCGTGCCCAGCACATACTTGACGCGATCGGGATCGAGGCCCACCGCGCGCATCGCTTGCCGCTCGCGCTCGATCGACAATCCGCCATGCCCTTCGATGAGGATTAATCCGTCGGGGCCTTCGATGACCCATTGCCCGGCGAGATCGCTCTCGACGCGCCCGCCGGGAAGTTGCCACAAGCCGTCGGCGATCTTTTCGGCCTTGGCGTCTTTGACCCAGGGCTGCGATTTGACAAGAGTGTGAGTGCCGTCGCTAAGATTTGTTTCGTGAAGCGTTCTGCCGCTCTTGTCGAAGATCTGGATCAACCCGCTCGCCCCGGCAACGATCCAACCGCCATCGCGATTGCTGCTGCGCACCAAAGCGGGGCCGCCGATATTGAAGCCCAACGTCAACTTGCCCTCCCGAAACTGATCGGCGGTGAGCAGATAGAGATAGCCATCCCAGCACGTGAAGGCGAGGCGACCTTCGCTGCTCACGGCCGCGTCTGCGAGCTTATCGGGGAACTTGAGCGACCTCACGTCGCCCGTTTCTGTATCCAGCAACCATGCCGTATCCTGCAGCGAGTTGGTGTCGACCGGCAAGCGCGGCTGCCCCCCGAGGCCGCGGCAGGTCCAGGAATGTGGAGACGCGAGCAAGTAGCGATCGCCAGGCAGGAATGCGAGATCCACCCAACAACTTGGGAACTTTTCGGGGTCAAACCTGCGCAGCAAATTTCCCTCGCTGTCATAAACGTGGATCGAGGGCGGCGCCAGCTTGAAGCAAGTGCCATAGTTTTGATCGCGACCGGTGGCGGAAGAGCGAATCCAACGCTGGTAGCCGGGATACTCGGCGGTAGCAATGCGGGCGAGTGTTTTGCCGGGGCTGAGTGCGATCGATAGGGGCGCAACGACCGGCACATCGTGCTGGTCTAAGGGGTAGTGATCCCTGTAGGGTGTGGTGGGTCTGCCGTAAGACCCTGGTCCAACATTTAGGCTGTTACCCACACGGGGCTCTGCTGGGCGCTGCAAGCGAGGTTGCTTCTCACCTGGCGCCATGAGAAACAAGTTCGGTTCCAGACTTGTTTTCGCCACGGACGTACTGGGAGAAGACCTAAGCACGGAGTACCCGGCGACTACCGCGCCGGACGAATAATGCGCAGCCAGGACAGTGGCCACGCTATCGCTTGGCCAGGGCGCGTAGGTCGTGAATGCAGCAGGCTTACCCGCTTCGCCGAGCCATTGAAGTTGATTCCCATACAGGACGACATTTCCTTCACGCGTGGAAACGAGTTGCACGCCGGTATGGTTGCTGTTGTGGGCGTAATGAAAAATAGTGCGCGGATAACCCGCTTCGCCCAGCGTGTTGGGAATCGCCACCGGCGGCTCATCGCAGGCAAAGGCCGTCGGACCATCGCTGGCCTTGCCTTCCGGCATCGTGCAGAGCGCATGCAACTGCCCATGCTCGTTCAAAGCGACCTGCGCAATCGCGCGTTGGCCGATCACAAAGGACTTCACAAGCTTGCCTGTGGCGTCGAACTGAAAGACGTTTGGATCGCATGGCGAGGCGAAGGTGCCGACCGCGAAAGTGCCATCCGGAGCAACGTCGATGCAGGCGATGCCTTGCTCGGGCAAGCCGACGCCGCGCGCGTCCCAGGCCGGAACGCGGGATTGAGCCGGCGCCGAGACGCACCAGGCGATAGCGACAGCCAAGGCAACTATGGAAGTGAACGCGAGTTTCATCGTCGATAGAGTCTCCCGAACATCATTACGATCTGAATCCGCGCCTTGAGTCTAACCCATCGCGCTTCTACATTCAGCGATGCAGTCTCTTCTCCCCAATGCCTCCCCACGCGGGATCGATGATGAATCCATACGAGTCGCCTCGCGCCTCCGAACAAACTGGCACCATCGCTGGAACGGACCACGGCGAACTTCCCGCGTGGCGGAAGGGGGACCTGCCAGAACCTCTGCCGTTCAACTTCTGGAACGCGCTGCGGACGATTGGGCCGGGGGCGATTCTGCTGGCGGCGGCGATCGGCGGCGGCGAATGGATCGTCGGCCCGCTGATGGCGGTGAAGTACGGCCCCGCGATTCTCTGGATCGCCACGACCGGCATCATCATCCAGTCACTCTTCAATCTCGAAGCCGTCCGCTGGGAAAG
>JADMIO011628028.1_pt1 | contig 12607 bp, 10 predicted proteins | sample 8958161 | NCBI WGS metagenome assembly JADMIO01 (sample SAMN16585339, study PRJNA669376) | soil metagenome | isolation source: Crop rotation soil | place: USA: Cullars Rotation, Alabama | collected 2011 | reverse complement strand
CCGATTCGGGTCGCGCTCCGCTCCGAAGACTCCGCGTCGCGGCTAACCGTTCAGATCCTAACGGGGCAGGTAAGTGACCAGCGGTTCGAGGGCGTCGGCGAGGCGAGTGATCGGCACGTCGAACATGAGATCGGTGGCGGGGGTTGGCGTCGGGCCTGTCTTGCCCTTCACGCAGACGTGGGCAGCATCGACGACCTGGTTGTTGATCCGGGAGCGGCAGCCCTGCAGGCCGATGGTCGAGACGTGATGCATGCCGCAGCCGGCGGCGCAGCCCGACCAGTGGATGGTGAGGGGCAGAACTTTCTTGCCGGCCGTTCGTTTCTCCAGTTCCTGAGCCACCTGCAAGGCGTAGCCCTTTGTTTCGATAAGGGCGAGACCGCAGTAATCCGTCCCGGTGCACGCGACCAGGCCGCGCATGATCGGCGACGGATCGAACGGAAGTTCCTTGAAGATGGGTTCGTCGGTCAGGGCGCCGATGCGGGTTTCGGGAATGTTGGGGATGATGACGTTCTGGGCAACGGTGACGCGCATCTCGCCGCTGCCGTAGCGTTCGGCGATATCGGCAAGACCGCGCATTTGTGCCGTGGTGATCCGGCCGACCGGCACCAGGCAACCGACGTAGTGCAGGCTTGGGCCATCGTAGTGCGGATTCGGCTTGCGCTGCGGGTGTATGCCGAGGTGGTCGGCGTGGTGCTTCTTGCGCATGTCGGTGCCGGCCTTGCGCAGGGGCTTGCCCCAGCGGCGTTCGACCTCGGAGCGGAACCAGCCGAGACCGCGGTCCTGGATCAGGAACGTGAGTCGGGCGCGCGGCCGCTTGTCGCGCGAGCCATGATCGCGGAAGACCTTGACAATCTCCGCGCAGAAGGCGGCCGCCTCCTGTGGCGTGACGAAGGCATCGAGGGGCACGGCCGGGGTGTAGCCGCCGGAGCCCTGCTTTCCGCCGACCAGCACGTTGAAACCGTTGACCTGCGCCCCGTCGAGCTCGCGATACGCGGGAACCAGGCCGATGTCCTGCGTCTCGGCGTGACAGCAGTTTTCCAGGCAGCCGGAGATGGTGACGTTGAACTTGCGGGGCAGGTTGGTGAAGTCGCGGTTATCCAGGATGAGATCGTTGAACTCCTTGATCACGGGCGATGCGTCAAGGAGTTCGTGGGGCGTGAGACCGCCGAGGGGGCAGCCGCACACGCCGCGAATATTGTCCATGCCGGTCTGCTTGCTGTTCAGCCCGACATCTTCCAGGCGTTTCCAGATGTCGGGCATGTCGGCGAGCGTGAACCAGCGCAACTGCACCTGTTGCCGCGTGGTCAGATCGACGAAGCCCTTGCCGTATTGATCGGAGAGATCGGCGAGGACACGGAACTGGGCGGCGTTGGTGCGGCCCGCTTCCATGCGCAGCCGAAGCATGAAGTTCCCGGGCGTCGGCGCCCGGAAGAAGAGCCCATACCACTTGAATCGCTGCTTGTCGGCTTCCGTCATCTCCTCCCAGCGATTGTGCTGGGCGAGGCGGTAGACGTCCGCGAGCGCGTCGAGGCCGTTCTTCTCGTCCTTGAGTTGCTCGATCTTGTTCTTTTGCTTGGGAGCCTTGGGCGCGGCCAGGTCGATGAGCTGCCCGAGGATCGGCTGGCAGGTGCCGCAGCCCGTGCCGGCCTTCGTGCAGGCGCCGATGGCGTCAACCGTGCATTTGCCGCTGCGAATGGCCTCCAGGATCGTGCCCTTGTTGACGGCGTTGCAGTTGCAGATCTGTGTCTCGTCCGGCAGGTTAAGGAGCTCCGTACCGGCGCCCTGTTCGAGGAGGGCATCGCGGGGGCTAGACTGCAGCAGGAGCTCCGCCGCGGAACAGGGGAGCACCTCGCTGGTCTTGAACATGCGCAGCAGCCGGCCCATCGGGTCGGTCGTGCCAAGCAGGATGGCGCCAACGAGGCGGTTCTCCTTGACGACCAGCTTCTTGTAGACGCCGGCGGTGGGATCGAGGTGGCTGACCATCTCGCAGCCGGGGCTGGTGCCGTTGACGTCGCCCATGGAGGTGAGCTCGACGCCCATGACCTTGAGCGTGGTGGCGAGGTTAGAGCCGCGATAGGCCACCTCGGGCTTCATGCCCGTGATCACGTCGGCGAGCACACGCGCCTGCTCGTAGACCGGGTCGACCAGCCCGTAGACGCGGTCGGCGTGCTGGGCGCACTCGCCGACCGCGAAGATGTCCGGATCGCTGGTGCGAAGCTGATCGTCCACGACAATGGCGCGATCGACGCTGAGCCCGGCGAGGCGGGCTTCATCGACATTGGGCCGAATGCCGCAACTGATGACGACCATGTCGGTGTCGAGCACGCTGCCGTCCTGGAAGCGGACGCCGCTGGCGCGTGGGTCGCCGAGGATCTCCGCGGTAATGGTCTGGAGACGGACACGAACCCCCATGTCTTCCATCTTGGCCTGCAGCAGGCGGGCGCCCGTCGGGTCGAGCTGCTGGGCCATGAGGTACGGGGCAACCTCGACGACGGTGACTTCCAGGCCGTGGCTGATGAGCCCGCGTGCGGCTTCGAGGCCGAGCAGGCCGCCGCCCACCACGACCGCGCGGTCCGAGGTCTGGGCGTATCCCGCGATCTTCTCGCAATCCTCCAGCGTGCGAAACACGAACACGCCCGGCTTCTTCGTCCCTTCCATGGAGGGAACAAAGGGGCGCGAGCCGGTGGCGATGACGAGATAGTCGTAAGGCTCGACAACCTTGCCGCCGCCACCGATGACGACGCGGCGGTCGCGGTCGATCGTCTCGGCCTTCACCCCCTTGTGCACGAATATGCCCCGGTCCTCATACCATTCGAGAGGATTGAGCCAGAGCTGCTGCGGATCCTGATGGCCGCCGAGGACGCTGGAGAGCAGGATGCGATTGTAGGTGCCGTGGGGCTCCGCACCGAACATGCGGATATTGAAGCGATCCGGCGCCCGTGACAGGACTTCTTCAACCACCTTGGCGCCGGCCATGCCGGTGCCCATAACCACAAGCGTCGGACGGGGTGCGGAAGCAATCATGCAGGCTCCGATAGCTGCAGGGGACCGGAAAGGCGCGCAACCCATGCGCGGCCTCGGGTACTCCGGGGTCTGTAGCGACAGCGACGGTATCCACTCCGATTTCGCTGCAGGAAGGAGCGAGCGACCTGGAAGCGATCACGGTCTGTGCGGGCGGGGCAAAATCCCCCGCCGGGCGCGGCCTGGCAGGTGGGGCAGCCAGGCGAGTCGGTGGTGAGAGGGCAATCATCGTGCCAAGTGTCAGCCTTGTCTTTCACTGCTTCCATAACCAGTGAGTCGGCATAGGCTTGAGGTCTGCGTAATTATCCCGATGACGACATGTCACCCGGATGCCTGCCTACCGAACGGGCACGAATGCCAGCAAACGCGACGGCTGACGGCGGTTGGAGATGCGGTTTCTGCCAGCTGTATTGGGTCAAGTTGGCGAGCCGGGCGGCGTAAGCCCCGGGAGGAAATGACGAGCGCGTGCGATCCTCCGGGGGCTCACGCCGCCCGGCTCGCCGGGCGTGGTGGCAAAGCGCCCTTTTCTCATCGCGCGCCCCCCGTTATATCCGCGGCCCGAATGGAAACGTGAAATCCCGCGCGGAGGAAGGGGAGCATGTCGCGACTATTACAGACGGCAGCGTGGGCCCTGGGAATAATCCTGGCAGTCGGGACCGCGCACGCGGCACCGCCGCCTCAGGAAGTGCGCGTCTTCCGCGTCAACGTCGACCAGAAGGCGGCCGGTGAATACCGCATGACCATTCGCCAGGACGGCGACACCGCCACGCTCACCGCCCAGGCCGACGTCAAGGTCCGCGTTCTCCTGATCAGCTACGTCTACACGTTCCGCGGCTCCGAGGTCTGGAAGGGGGATCGCCTGACCCGCCTGGATACCAACACCGTGGACGACGGCAAGCGCTTCAACGTGACGGCGTGGGCGGAAGGCACGGGGCTGAAGCTCCGCGCCAACGGCCAGGAGCGCGTCACGTCGCCGGAATTGTGGGTGAGCACCTACTGGCGGTTGCCCGCGGCCAAGTTCCGCAATCAGAACGTGCCGCTCATTGATGCCGATACCGGCAAGGACATTAACGGCCAGCTTCGCTTCGTGGCGATGGAGAACACGCCGGTGGCGGGGCAGACGGTTCAGTGCGCCCACTGGCGCGTCACGGGCGACAAGCCCGTCGATCTCTGGTACGACGGTTACGAACGCCTCGTCCGCCAGGAGTCCGTGGAAGATGGGCACAAGACGCAACTGGAGTTGATCCAGGTGAGCCGATAAACCTAACGGACTTCCCCAGGCTCACCAGGCCGCGCTGGCCGGGATTCGCACTTGCTCGCGGGGACTCGAATTGGTTTCTTGCCGCTTCGCCGCGCGTGGGGCGGTGCCAACTCAATCAGGAAGGTCCAATCATGACGGAACGCGAAATGGTTCGCCAGACGCTGATCGAGCTGCTCGAGGCAGACACCGGCGAGCGCTATGACGACCTCAAGGACGAAACGAGCCTGCGTGAAGGCCTGGGCCTGGACTCCGTGGACGTCGTCAGCATCGTCTCGCAGATCGAACGCCGCTTCCGCATCCGCCTGACGCACGAGGAACTGCAGACGCTGACCACGGTCGGCGACGTGCTCAGCCTGCTGGAGACGAAGCTGGCCTCCGCCGGGCCGGAAAGCAACGCGGCGTAGACCGAGGAGTGCAGAACGCCATCCTTGCACAAGCCCGACGCGTCCGCGAGGGAACCCTCGCGGACGCGTCGGGCTTGTTCGTCAAAGAAGACTGCGACAGGGAGAATCAGAGCGATGATCGTCGCATTCGCAATTCTGCTCGGCCCGCTTTCAATGGATCCATCGGCCGACATTCCATCGGTTCCGAACCTCACGTCGACGGTCACGGCTCGGCATGCTTGTGGCAGCCTTGTCGGTTTGCTGGTGCAAGCCGGCATGAGTGCCGATTCGGTCGATCGACTGCTAGGTCGCCCGAGTTCGGTCTTCACCGCAATGACTGGTGGAGGTCCTGCGGTTGAGTGGCGGTCCTATCCCCAATTCGGACTTTCGATATTCTTACGCGGCGATGGAGAGACGCAGGAGATAAGCCAGGTCGTCTTTCTTCGCCAGATAACGGCAGACGCAGTTGTCGATCTTGAGGACGAGGTGAGGAAAGAGGCCAAGAGATGAGTATAACTTCGGGACGAAGTCGGCGGGTTGCTCTTGCCTGATGCCCTCCGTTTGCAGCGAGAATCGGTGGTCCCACGCATGGACAGAGCGCCGCCGTCGCGTTAGGCTGCATGGCGGAGATGGTTCCCTTCGCCTCCGCCGAGGGCATGCCATGTTGAACCAGGTCTTCGCACCGAAACGCGAGCGCAGGACATCGGCCCGCCATTTGTGCGAGCTGAGGTCGCAGTGCCGCCCGCTCGTGGATGCCGACGACATCGACTGGCCGGCATCGATCCGCGACATTTCTCGCGGCGGTCTGAAGCTGGCGGCCTCGCGTCGATTCGAACCGGGGACGGTGCTCACCATCCTCCCCCGGCTGAATGCGAAGGATGCACCGCGCGCCCTCGTCGCCAAGGTGGTTCGCGTGAGCCGCGACGGCGCCGCGTGGACGCTGGGGTGCTGCTTCGCCCGCGAGCTTGCTTCGCCGGAAGTCGGCGCATTTCTTGAATAGTTCCGGGCTGATGAACTAGTGCTGCGACACACCTGAATTGAGGGATGGAGTTGTGGGCTGGTTTTCTAAACCGGCCTGGCCGGATTGGAAATCCGGCCCACAAACATGTACTCCGAACCCGTGAGATTCTCATCCAGGCAGATTCGCACGGGTTCGGTGTACCGAACCCGTGGCACCCAGCGCGGCTGGTTGCGCCTTTACCTCAACGATCGCGCTCAAGGGGCAGCACCCCGAGCAGGCCTTGCCAGGGGGGGGCTGTGTGGCCAGGTTGGCAATGTTGCCCCTGTCGTCGTCGCAAGTCTTGCAGGGACATGAATCTTCCGAATCATTACCAGCGTGCCAAGTTTGGCAATGTTGCCAACGGATTTGGCCATGTTGCCCCGCTGTCGGGCGCGTCGCTTCTTCGAGAATCTCTTTGAGTCCACGCCGCGTCCTCGCGTATCATGGGGTGCATTCGGAACTCGCACTCCATCGAGACTGGTATGAAACGCTGCCATTCGTTTCACTCATACCCTCATGGCGGTTCGGGGTCGCGTTATCGTTGCGCGATCCTGGTCTGCCTGGCGCTGGCCTCCGCCGCGCAAGCCCAGAACGATGACAACGGCGGTAACGACACCGGGCCGAACGAGCATCGGCCGGTGGTCACATGGCATTTCGACGGGGGCGATGAACTCGGCGTGCCGCGCAAGGGCGGTGCGATTGAGCCGGGTCCCAGGCCACCGCAGTATCCCTCCTTCAAGGCCGGCAACAACGCCTGGCGCTGCCGCGACGCCGCCTCCGCCATTACCATCGCGGAGAAAGACCTTCCGGCTGGCAAGCTGCGCTTCGGCAACGGCGACAGCATCACCCTCGAAGGGTGGGTGAAGGTCGAGGAACTCAAGGAAGGGAGCTTCGCCTACCTGATCGGCAAAGGCCGCAACAACAAACCCGGCTTCGCCGAAAAGAACCAGAACTACGCGCTACGGCTCAAGGGCGAAAAGGGCGAGGCCCGCGTCAGCTTCCTCTTCTCCAGTAAGCCGGAGGAAGGCAAGCCGGCCGAGTTCCATCGCTGGACAACCAGCAAGGGCTTCGCACTTGGCGGTGCCTGGCATCACATCGCCGTCACCTACACCTTCGGCAAATCGGCGAGCATTCACGGCTACATCGATGGCAAGGCGATTCCGGGCACGTGGGACATGGGCGGCGCCACCGATCGGCCACCCGTCGCCGATGCCGATGACCTGGTGGTCGGCACCGGCAATGGCAGCGGTGCCGCCAACACGTTTCGCGGCTGGATCGATGACGTCGCCCTCTGGCGCATCGCCCTGCCGGACGAGCGGCTGCGGCATCGCTATCAGTTCGTACCGCCCGCGCCCACCGTGCAGCGCGACACCCTGCCGAAAGGCAAGGTCCAGGTGCAACTTTGCGAGGAAGGGATGCCGACGCGCAATGCCTGGCCCGACAGCGCGCCGCCGGCGGCGGAGACGTACACGGAAGAGGCGTTCGGCTTCTTCGCGGTGCCGCATCGCTATGTGGACACGGGCGTGCGCGGCGATCGCCCCAATCCCTACCTGTTTCGCGCCGCCGCGCTGGTGACGCTGCCGCCGGGAAAGCACCGCTTGCTGCTTCGCGCTCGCGGCGCCTCACGCCTCTACGCCGACAACACACTGCTGCTGACGACGCCGTTTCCGCCTGAGGATGGCTCCGGCCACGGTCACGTCCGAAAGGTGGAGAGCTATTTGAACCTTGGCCCCGATTTCCGCTTCGCGCCGCCGGGCAACCGCGAAAGCACCGTCAGCTTCGAAAGCAAGGGGGGCGAACATCTCTTCGTTCTGGAAACCGTCGTGGGCGGCTTCCTGGGCAAGCAAAAGAAGCGGCCAGAGCTGGGCGAGACAGTGGTCGCTCTGGCGCTCGAAGGTAGCGATCGCTGGCACCTGGTTTCGCCCGGTAAGCGCATCGTCCCTTACACCGACGAAGGCTGGACCGCCTATGAAGCCGAACGCAGCGCGCATTACGATGGCGTGAATGCGAAGGCCCGGCAGGCGGCTCGCGAGCTGCATCGCGAATACTGGGACAAACGCCAAACCGCGGCGAAACGCTGGCTGGAGAAGACCAAGGAAGTGCCCGTGCCCGCGCTGCCGCCCGGCTATCCCGGCCGCAACGCGATCGACCACTTCCTCGCGGATCGACTGGCCCGGGTAGATGCGGAGGCGACGGCTGCACGCAAGGGAACGATCGATTACTTCAAGCAGATCCAGCCGTTCCTGGAAGCGCGTTGCTATGACTGCCACGCCGGCAGTAAGGTGAAGGGGAAACTGCGCCTGGATGACCGCGCCGCGGCCGTCAAGGGCGGTTCCAGCGACGGCGCAGCCATCACGCCAAACGATCCCGACAAAAGCGCTCTGCTCAAGCGCGTTCGCTCTGCGGATGCGAGCGAGGTGATGCCGCCGAAGGGCGATCCCCTCACCAAGGAACAGATTCGGTTGCTGGAGACGTGGATTCGTGAGGGCGCGGCCTGGCCGGAGGTGAATGCCGCCCGCACCACGCTAACACCCCTCGCCGACGATCTCGTGTTTCTGCGCCGCGTGTCGCTGGACCTGGTGGGCGTGCCGCCGACGCCCGAGGAGATTCATGCATTCGAAAAGGATGCCGCGGCCGAGCGCCGGCGAAAGGTCATCGACCGCCTTCTCGCGGACCCGCGCAGCGCGGACCATGCGATGGGTTACTGGCAGGACGTGCTCGCGGAGAATCCCAACATCCTCAACCCGACGTTGAACAACACCGGCCCCTTCCGTTGGTGGCTCTATGAGTCGCTGCTGGATAACAAGCCGATGGACCTGTTCGCGACGGAGCTGGTGCGGATGCGCGGCAGCGAGCGTTTCGGCGGGCCGGCTGGGTTCGCCGTCGCCAGCCAGAACGACGCGCCGATGGCTGCCAAGGCCACCATCGTCGCCAGCGCGTTCCTCGGGTTGCAGATGAAGTGTGCCCGCTGCCACGATGCGCCGTCGCACCAATCGACCCAGCGGGACCTTTTCGAACTGGCGGCGCTGATGGGCACGAAATCAATCAAGCTGCCGATGACCAGCAGCGTGCCGCTCGATCGCATCCATCAGGGCGGCCGCAAGCCGCTGATTCAGGTGACCCTGAAGCCGGGCACGGTGGTTGAGCCGCGCTGGCCCTTCGAGGCGATGGTCGCCGAGAAGCTGGGCAAGGACTTGGCCGAGAAAGCCGACGACCCGCGCGATCGTCTCGCCGCCCTCATCACCGCGCCGGAGAATGAGCGTTTCGCTCAGGTCATCGTTAATCGCCTCTGGCAGCGCTACATGGGCCGGGGGCTTGTCGAGCCGGCCGACGACTGGGAGAAGGGGAAGCCGACGCACCCGGAACTGCTTCGCTGGCTGGGTCGCGAGCTGGTGCGCAGCGGCTATGACGTCCGTCACGTCTCACGCCTGATCGTGAACTCGCATGCGTACCAGCGTGCCACCGACCCGGCGCTGCGCGGCTTCGATGGACTGTATGCGGCGCCGGCGCCGCGCCGGCTCGCTGCGGAGCAGATCGTCGATTCGCTCTTCGCGGCCACCGGCAAGCCCTTCGTTGTCGAAGAGGTGAGCCTGGACGTGGATGGCATGCGCGACCTGGGCAACTCGATCTCGCTGGGCAAACCGCGGCGTGCCTGGATGCTGACCTCCACGTCGAACGAACGCGATCGCCCGAGCCTGTCGCTGCCGCGGCTGCAGGCGGTAGCGGATGTGTTGCAGGCCTTCGGTTGGCGCGGCGCTCGCCAGGAGCCGATCACCATCCGCGACCTTTCGCCCAACGTGCTGCAGCCCGCCATCCTGGCCAACGGCACCATGGGCGTCTGGGTTACCCGCCTCAGCGACGATCATGGCGTCACGTCTCTCGCGCTGAAGGAGCATTCGCTGGAAGCGTTCCTCGACGAGTTGTTCCTGAAGTTGCTGACGCGAAAACCTACGGACGAGGAGCGTGGCCGTTACGTGGCGTACCTGAAGCCGGGCTACGAGAAACGCGTTCGCACGGCTTCGGTGCCGGCCGTGAGGCGCGAACGCAAGCCCGAACCGTTTGTCTCCTGGTCTAACCACCTCGACCCACAGGCAACCGTGCTTCGCCAGCAACAGGAACAGGCCGCGCGGAAGGGCGATCCGCCCACGGAACGCCTGGATGAGAACTGGCGGGGACGCCTCGAAGATGTGCTGTGGGCGTTGCTGAATTCCTCAGAGTTTGTCTTTGCACCATAGGAAAAGCCGCAGATTGCGCAGATGAACGCAGATCAGAGGAAATGCTTTCGGATCTGCGTACATCTGCGATATCTGCGGCCATGATTCGCTCGGGTGGTGATTGCGTGTATCTTCGTGCCCGCGGCCAACACCTGGAGTAGTGATGAGCAACGAAAACTACAAAGAAGCGGATCTGACGGGCAGAATCATCAAGGTATTCTATGACGTCTACAACGAACTCGGAAATGATTTGTCGAGTCGGTGTATCACAGGGCGATGGAGATCGCCCTGAGAGAAACGGGCTTCGAGGTGGGACGTATGCCGATGACGGTTTGGTTTCGGGGACAGGCGGTGGGCGAATTTGTCCCGGACCTCGTCGTGAACGCTTTGGTCATTCTGGAACTGAAAGCGGTTCGCGAGATTGATTCGGCCCACGAGGCTCAGACTTTGAATTATCTTCGCGCTTCCGACATTGAGGTTGGGCTCTTGCTTAACTTTGGACCGAAACCCCAGGTCAAACGATATGCGTTCGACAACGAACGCAAGCGTCGCCCGAGCGTGTCCTGATCTGCGTCGATCTGCGCAACCTGCGGCCGATTCGGTTGGAGACTAAACATGCATCGTCGTGAGTTTCTGCAAGCCACCGCCTCTCTTGCGGCCAGCGCGGCCCTTGGCACCGCACGCGCCGCGTCGCCGCGCGGCAAGGCCGATCATTGTATCTTCATCTGGCTGGGCGGCGGCATGGGGCAGATCGACACCTTCGATCCAAAAGCCCGCGGCGATGCTAAGGGGACGCCGAAGAAAGCGGGCTCCTATTACGACTCCATCGAAACAGCCGTGCGCGGCGTGCGCGTGTGTGAACACCTGAAGAAAACAGCGAGCCTCATGGATCGCGTCACCGCTGTGCGGACCGTCAACCATCGCGTCATCGATGAGCATGCCTTCGCCACGAACCTGGTGCACACCGGCCGTATGGTTAGCGGTACCACCACGTATCCTTCCATCGGCTCACTGATCGCGCAGCAGCGGCCGGCCGAAGCCGCGGATGTCCCCTCCTACATTCTGATCGGCTATCCGAATGTCAGCCGCGGTCCGGGTTTTCTCGGCGCCAAGCACGGCTACATCTATCTGACCGACACCAACGCCGGCCCGGCAGGGTTCACGCGTCCGGGGCACGTCGATCCCGAGCGTGCCGAGTCGCGTGAGCGGCTCCTCCGGCCCCTCAAGAGCGGTAAGACTGCCTCGGCCGTGGCGGATTACGAAGAGGCCCAGGCGCAGGCCCTGCGCCTGGCGGGGCCCAAATTCCTTCGCCACTTCGACCTCAAGACCGAGCCCGCCTCGCTGCGGGAAGGCTATGGCGGCGAGTTCGGCCAACGCTGCCTGCTGGCCCGCCGGCTGGTGCAAGCCGGGGTTCGCTTCATCGAGGTCTCGCACAACCTCAACTTCCTCAACGGCACCGGCTGGGACGTGCACAACGAGGGCATCGTCAATCAGCATGAATTGATCCGCGAGCTCGACACGGCACTGGCAGGGCTGATTGCTGACCTCGAAACGAAGAAGCTGCTCGATAAGACCCTGATCGTGGTCGGCACGGAGTTCGGCCGGCCGCCGGAGTTCGACGGTCGCGGCGGGCGGGGGCATCAGGGCACGGCCTTCTCGCTGGTGCTGGCCGGCGGCGGCCTCCGACACCAGGGCGCCTATGGCGCCACGGACGAACTGACCAAACAGATCGTGGAGAAGCCCGTATCCATCCCAGATTTCCACGCCACCATCTTCGCCGCACTCAACATCGATCCGGCGAAGGAGGTGCTGGATGGTTCGCGTCCGGTACCGATCACGGATGGGGGGAAAGCCATAGAAGCCTTGCTTGGTTGAAAGGATAGGTAGTCTGGGTTGTTTGTGGTAAGTTTCCCCTTTTTCTTCCAGACGACCCTGGAGATAATCGAAGCCGTGGTTTTCACTGAATGCTGAGGGCAGCTGTGCTGCCGGCGAGCGTTTAGGGAAGCAAATCCCATGGCCGAGATCGATCACTGGCATCCCGTCTATTCCAGCGCCAACCTCAAGGATCAGCCGGTTCCGGTTCGCCTGGCGAACCGGCAGCTGGTGCTGTTCCGCCCCGCTCCTGGGGAGGTCGCCGCTCTCATCGATCAGTGTCCGCACCGCCGCATGCGCCTGAGTGCCGGCTCCGTGGACCAGGGCCGGCTGCGCTGCAAATATCACGGCTGGACCTATACCTGCGACGGGAACGGTGAAAGCCCCGGTACGCCCAAGCTGCACGCCTGCGCGGAATCGTTCGATGCGCTCGACCGCCATGGGGCCATCTGGGTGAAGCCGCGCGAGGTCGAGGCGGCCTTCCCCAACTTCGACATCGACGGCTACTATCACTTTTCCACGCTCTTCCACCGCGCCCGCGCGCCCCTGGAAGTCACCGCCGATAACTTCTGCGAGATCGAGCATACACCGACGACGCACGCGCTGTTCGGCTACACCCTCGAGGGGATGCCGGATGTCCGCGTCCGCTTCGAGACGACCGACACAACCGTGCGGGTGATCAACCACGGACCGCCCAAGCCCCTCAATCGCTTCATTCGTTTCCTGCTCGGCATCACGCCCGAATACCAGTTCAACGACGACTGGACCACGCACTTCTCTCCCTGCTACTCGGTCTACGACCTTTCCAGCACATTGGGATCCTAAGCTTAGAATTCCACGTGGACAAGTTGTCGCG
>JADMIO012727149.1_pt1 | contig 12609 bp, 14 predicted proteins | sample 8958161 | NCBI WGS metagenome assembly JADMIO01 (sample SAMN16585339, study PRJNA669376) | soil metagenome | isolation source: Crop rotation soil | place: USA: Cullars Rotation, Alabama | collected 2011 | reverse complement strand
CTTTCCCCCCGGCCGCGGCGGCGCGGCCGCTCACCGCGGGACTTCGCCGCGTCTGGCGCGGATCCGGACCCGGAGGTCCACGAGGAGCGCGGGGCACGCGATCGCCACCGCGCAGCCGAGCAGGCCGCCGGCGACCACGTCGGACAACCAGTGTGCGCCGAGGTACGTGCGGCTGAGCGCCATGAGCGCGGCGTACAGCGCGGCCCGGCGCTCCCACACCCAGCGGGTGTGCCCCGGTGGGAGGAGGACGATGACGACGCCGACCGCCGTGACCGCGGTGCTCAGCGCGTGGCCCGACGGGAACGACGCGCCCGACGTGCCGACGAGACCGTCGGGCGGTCGGGGCCGGTCGTACGCCGCCTTGAGCGGACCGATCATCGCCTCGGACACCACGATCGCGAGGACGAAGGCGCCCAGACTCAGCCACTGGCGTCGGTAGATCAGGATGCCGATGACCACGATGCGGATCGTCCAGTTGCAGATCGTCCCGCCGAGGAAGTCGAGCACCTTCGCCAGCTCGACCAGCGGCGTCCACCGCAGGTCCTCCATCAGCTGGTTGAACGCGTCGTCGACCTCCTGCACCACCTCGCGCGTCGCGGTGTTCCACATCAGCGCGCAGAGGATCAGCGCGGCGCCGAAGGCGATGGCGGCCCACGCGAGGGCGCGACGGGGCTCGGCGAGGAGCGGCCCCATCTCCGGGGTCTCGCCGGCGGCGTGGTCCGGCTTCACGCGGCGCCCGATCCTCACGGCGTGACGACCGCCCGGGAGTTGGGACGACGGGCCGACACGAGCAGGGCGTCGAGCAGGCCGGCGATCACCAGTCCGACGCCCACACCGCCGAGGATGTCGAGCGGGTTGTGCGCGCCCACGTAGATGCGTCCGACGCCGTTCAACACCACGAAGACCCAGGGCACCCACTTCCAGGGCCGCGGCAGGATCGGGGTCAGGAGGCCGGCGACCGCGGTGATGATCACCGCGTGGCCTGAGACGAAGCTCAGGCCGTGGGCGGAGACGTCGCCGCGCATGGTGATGTCGCCGATGGACGTGCCCGGCCGGCTGCGCTGCACGATCTCCTTGACCGTCTTCTCGAGCACCAGCTTGAGGACCACCGCCGCGACGACGGCGACCGCGACCCACCACTGCCGCAGGCAGAGGGCGATCACGACCCCGACGATCAGCGCGATCACGAGGTTGCCGAGCTGCTGGAACGGCCAGAGCCCGTTGTTGAGCCACGCGGGGAGGTCGTTGATCGCGTGGAAGACGTCGCGTTCGACCGAGCCCACCGTGCCGTCGCGCACGATGAACGCGCACACGGCGACGATCACGAAGCCCACCAGCGCGACGATCAGGTACTGCGTCCGGCCCCACGGCTCGCGGGTCACCGGCGCGGCCTCGGCGCTCACGACCCGTCACCACCGGGGCAGGGCACGTCCGCGCCGCAGAGCTTCAGGTCCGTGCGGTCGCGCACCGCGGTGACCACGGTCTGGCGACTCTGGAACGCCAGTGCCTCGTCAGCCGCGAACAGCAGAGTCGGCGTACCGGCGCGGGAGAACGCGAACTCGTAGGTCACGCAGCCTCCCGTGAACGTGTAGAAGCGCGTCGAGCGCAGGTCGGGGGTCAGTTGCTCCGGGCGTTCGTAGCGGAAGGTGTCGACCTCGTCGCTCGGCACCGGTTCGGCGGATCTCACGTCGCACACTTCGGGCGCCGTCAGCGTCACCTTCACGGCGCGGTCGCCGGCGATGTCCGAGTCGAGCGAGAACGTCGAGCTTCCGCGCGAGACGTGCACGTCGTCGAGCTCCCACCCGGCCGGGAGCGTCGCGATGCACGGGAGCTGGGTCGCCGACGGGACCGACTGGGCCATCAACACCATGAGGTCCCCGGTGCCGCAGTCCGGCGAGCCGTCGACCGGGATGTCGTGCGCCGGTCGCAGCATCTGCGCGGCCTGGCTGACGACGAGAATCGTCGCGACGACGAGGAGCAGGGCGAGCCCGACGCGGCGGAAGCTCCAACGTTGCAGCGTGATCGGCCGGCGCGGCGGGCCGAGCGCCCGGAACTCCTCGATCAGGTTCCGCCCGTCCTGCTTGAGCGCGGTTCGGAGCTGCGAAGGGCTCGCGACGCCACGGGCCGCGGCGAAGGCCTCGGCGATGTCGTCCTCGGTGAACTGCAGCCGGGCCCGGCGGTAGACCCGCTCCGCCTGCGTGCGCACGCCGAGCACCAGCATCATGTTGGCGAGGTCGACGGCCTGCCGCCACGGCGACGGTCGCACCTGCGCGAACGCGACGTCGATCAGCTTCACCTGGCCGTCGACGATGAGGATGTTCGCCGGCTTGATGTCCCGGTGGGCGAGGCCCGCGTCCCAGAGCTTGCGCACGATCAGGAGACACTCGTCGATGATGTCGTCGTCGATCTCGGCGTCGCCGATCTCCTGGGCGTCGTCGAAGAACTGGGTGACGAGCAGGTACTCGCGCTCGGGCGTCAGCTCCACGATGCCGTACGACTTCGCGGTCGGAATGCCGACGTCGCGGAACAGTCGGGCCGCGTAGTCCTCGTACTCGCAGAGCCGCCGCACCGACTGGAACGAGCTCTCGTCCTCGAGCCGGCCGTACAGGATCGTGCGGCCCAGCTTGTACCAGCGGTCCGAGCGCACGTGGCTCATCGCGTAGAGCTTGGCGAAGAGGTAGGTGTCGGGATCGCCCGCGACCCGGAGCCGGATCGGCGTCGACCCGCCGGAACCGGCGAGGCCCACGTGGCCGACGTCGAGCACCTCGATGCCGAGTTGCTCCTTCACCGCCATGCGGATCGCCTCACCGCGTCTGCCGCCGACGTCGAGGTGCGCGGTCTTGCCCCGCTTGTAGGCGACCGGGAACACCTCGTTCGGGCAGAAGAACCGGAACGCGAGCAGCGGGATGGCAACGCCGAGCGTCACGCCGACGATCACATCCGACGGATGGTCCACGGCGAGATAGAGACGCGACGCGACGAAGAGCGAGACGAGCCCGGCGATCACCCACTTGGCCGCGGTGCGGGGATGGCCCGGGACGACGAGCGTGTACGCGACTCCGATGAGGAACGCGGCGAAGATCGCGACGGGTGGCGCCGGCATCGAGTACCCGCTCCAGCGGCCGATGATCGTGACGCCGAACGGACGCGGGCGGGTGAAGTTCGCGTAGAGGATGCTGCCGACGATCTCGAGCGCCGCGATGCTGGCCAACAGGACGAAGAGATGACGCCACCGGCGGAACACGAGCAGCGCCACGATCGTCACCGCGATGATCGTGGTGGTCGTCCAGCCCGAGCCGAGCCGGTCGATGCGGTCCATGACCGTCGTGAGCCACGACGTGCGCAGCTCGACCACCCGTTCCAGGAACGCGGTGTCGGCCCGGTCCGCGACCCGCAGGACCTCGGGGAACGCCAGCGCCGCCGGGACCCAGACCAGCAGGGCGATCGACAGGAACAGCCAGAGCTTCCCGCTGCCCCCGATGCTGCGGGGCAGGGCCGGGGCGGCCCCCGTCGGACGGCGGCGGCGCTGGGTCGGGTCGGCGGTCGACGGCAGCCAGGCCTCGAGCGGCGCCGGCTCGGCCTCCGCCGTGCGATCCACCGTGGTGCGGTCCGTCACCCTCGCTCCAGCTTCGTGATCCATCCCGCGGCCGCCTCGGACGGTGAAGCGCCGGCGGCGACCTGAGCGTTCAATGCTCGCAGGTTGGCGGTGGTCAGTGCCTGTGACACCCGGTTCACGGCCCGGACGAAGTCGTCCCCGAAGCGGCGCACGACCGAGCCGTGCACGATCGGCGTGATGTTCTCGGACGGCTGCAGCGAGCGATCGTCGGTCAGGGCGATGAGCCCGGCGTTCACGAGCGCGGGCTCGGTGCTGAACATGAGGGCCACGTCGACCTGCCCCTGCTCCACCGCCTGGCGGGTCAGCGGTCCCCCCGTGTCGAGCGGGAGGAAGCTCTTGACCCGCAACCCGTAGGTCCGGCGGAGCCCGCGCAGGCACAGGGGCCGGGTGGGGCACTCGGGCGGCCCGCCGAAGGTCAGTGGGGGTTCGACCTTTGCGAGGTCGCTGATCGTGCGCAGGTCGTGCTCGCGGGCGGTCTCGGGGGTGACGACGATCGCGTTGGCGTCCTCGGCCGGCGCGGGCTCGAGCGGGACCAGGCCCGAGCCGCGGAGTGACCGCGCGAGGGCGGCGTGGGTGAGCAGGATGTTCGGCGCGGCCTTCTCCTCGCCCAGGCTGAAGAACTGGAGCGCGGTCCCGGCGTACTCGGGTACCAGCTCGACCAACCCGCGGGCGAGGGCCGGGTCCACCAGCTCGCGAGGGCCGAGTCGTCGGGCGAACCGGACGTCGAAACCGGCTCGCCGCAGCGCGGTGCCGTAGAGCTCGGCGAGCACCTCGCTCTCGGCAAAGTCGAAGGAACCGACCGTGATCGCCCGATCACCCGTCACGGTGCGCATCGGCGTGGGCGACGAGCCGGACGAGCACGCGGCGGGAACGATCAACGCCACGGTGGCGGCCACGGTCGCGAGGAACCGGTGCGCCTTCCACCACGTTCGGCCGTCGCTCGCGCGCGCGCCCACTAGACCCTCCCGTTCGTCTCGGCCAGACTCCCACAGCACGGAGGGCGCCATGGAGTCGCCGCGATCGACGGCAGACGAACAACCGAGCACCGCGAGGACCGGCGAGCAGCCGGCGCAGGAGACCGCGCGCCCGAGCGCGAAGGCCCGGCGCAAGAAGATCATCCAGGGCGTCCTGTCGATCGGCCTCGGCCTGGCCATGATCGTGTTCGTCCTCCCGCAGATCGCCGACCTCTCGGAGGTGTGGACGGCGATCAGCGACATGACCACGCTCGAGATCGGCGTGCTGCTCCTCGCCGCGGTGTGGAACCTCATCACCTACTGGGTGCTGCTCATCGTCGCGACGCCGGGGCTGACGTTCGGCCAGTCCGTCGTCGTCACCGAGACGACGACCGCGGTCTCGAACACGGTGCCGGCCGGCGGCGCGGTCTCGATCGGGCTGACCTACGGGATGCTCGGCTCCTGGGGCTTCTCCAAGTCGCGCGTCACGGTCTCGGTCCTCGTCACGGGGATCTGGAACAACTTCGCCAAGCTCGGCATGCCGATCGTCGCGGTCGCGCTCCTGATGCTCGAAGGCGGCGCCGGCGGCGGTCGCATCATCTCGGCGCTGATCGGCCTGGGTGCGCTCGTCACCGCGATCGTGATCTTCGCGCTGATCCTGCGCAGCGAGGACTTCGCCGCGCGCGTGGGTCTCCGGGCCGAGAAGATCGCCAACCGGATCCGGCGCACGTTCCGGAAGGGTCCGGTCACCGGCTACGACCTCGCGGTCGTGAAGTTCCGTTCGCGCATCATCGGTCTCGTCCGCCACCGGTGGATCTCGCTGACGTTCTGGACGGTCGTCGGGCACTTCTCGCTCTACGCGGTGCTGCTGGTCGCGCTGCGCCAGATCGGCGTATCCGACGACGAGGTCAGCTGGACCAAGGTGCTCGCGGTCTTCGCGTTCGCGCGCCTCCTCACCGCCATCCCGCTCACTCCGGGCGGCCTCGGCGTGATCGAGCTCGCGCTGATCGCCGGGCTGGACACCTCGAACGTCGCCCACAGCCAGGTGGTCGGCGCGGTCCTCCTGTTCCGCCTGCTGACGTACGTGCTCCCGATTCCGTTCGGGCTCGCGACGTACGTGTTCTGGCGCCGCAACCACTCGTGGCGGGACTCGGCGCCCCCGCTCCCACCGGAGCTCGCTTCGCTGGCCACCTCCGGCGCCTGACCGCGACGACCGTGGAGGAGAGGATGGCCGCCGATCGACCGGTCTTCGACCAGGTGAACGTGATCGTCGGTGACATGGGAGCGGCCACCGAGTTCTACCGACGGCTCGGGGTGGTGCTGCCGGACGACGGTCCGTGGAACACCTATCACCGCAGCGCCGAGACGCCCGCGGGCCTGGATCTCGACTTCGACCTCGCTTCGTTCGCGTCCACCTGGAACACCGGGGCCCGGACCGGCGAGCCCAGAGGGGTGGTGCTCGGCTTCCGGGTCGCGACGCGCGACGCGGTGGACCGCATCCATGCCGACATGACCGCGGGCGGCTACCGGTCGTTGCAGGAGCCGTACGACGCGTTCTGGGGTTCGCGGTACGCGATCCTCGAGGATCCGGACGGGAACGCGGTCGGCGTCATGAGCCCGATGGAGGACGCGTACCGGAGCGAGCCGCCCGCGCAGTGAGCGGGCGCCGCCTCAGCTGCGCTCGGGGATCAGCACCGTTCCCTGCGCGAGGCAGGCGAGCGAGCCGTCGTTGGTCACCTCGACCTGGACGACCGCGGTGCGCCTGCTCATCGCGACGATCACGGCCTCGGCCCGCAGGGTCCCGCTCCGCACCGCGCTGACGAGGTTGAGCTTGAACTCGGTGGTGGCCGCCCACCGGCCGCGCTCGATCACCGGGTAGAGCACCGACCCGAGCACGTGGTCGACGAGTCCGGCGACGACGCCGCCGTGGGCCGAGCCGAACGGGTTGAGCAGCTCGGGGCGCACCTCCAGCTCCGCGACCATGCGCGCCGGGCCCACCTCCACCGTCCGGATCCCCAGGTACTTCGGGAGGCCGGTGAGGAGGGCTTCGTTGTCCTCGAAGCTCGCGGCGACCTCGGCGTCGTAGTGCCGCGGGGTGATCGGTGTCGGCATGGCCACCATCGTGGCACCCACCTACGATCCCTGCCCGTGCGCAGCGACGCGTCGACCGTCGAGGAGTACCTCGCCGAACTGGACGACGACCGGGGCCCGACGGTGGCCGCGGTGCGAGAAGTCGTCCTCGCCAATCTCCCCGACGGGTTCGAAGAGACGATGCGATGGGGGATGATCAGCTACGAGGTCCCCCTGACGCGCCACGCCGAGACGTACAACGGCCAGCCGCTCAGCTATGCGGGGCTCGCGTCCCAGAAGCGCTACGTGTCCCTCTATCTCTCGTGCGTCTACGCGGACCCGGAGCGCGGGGCGGCGTTCGAGGTCCGGTACCGGGCGACCGGCAAGAAGCTGAACATGGGCAAGTCCTGTGTGCGCTTCCGGCACGTCGAGGACCTGCCGCTGGAGTTGATCGCCGAGGTCATCGCCGGGACATCGGTCGACGAGTTCCTCGCCCTCTACGAGAAGACCCGCCGCTGACGGCGTACGGTGGTCGGCATGTGCAGAAACATCACCGAGCTCCGCGGTCTCGAGCCCCCGGCGACGCGCGAGGAGATCGAGGCCGCCGCCAGTCAGTTCGTGCGGAAGATCACCGGCATCAGCCGGCCGAACCCGGCCTTGGCCGAGACGATGAGCGCGGCCGCGCTCGAGATCGCCGACGTCAGCGAACAGCTGCTCGCCGGCCTCCCCGCTCGGCGTCAGCCCCCCAAGACGATGCCGCCGCTGCGCCGGCCGGAGGTGCGTGAGCGCCTCGGCCTGGCGCCGTTCGCGAGCTGACCCCCGGGCCGATCGGCCCCCGCTCAGCCGGCACTCAGGTGCATCGGCTAGGTTCGAGTCGCGCCTCGAGGTCCTGATCCCACCCTGCCCGGGACCAGGACCTCGGCGCGTCTGGGCCCGTTTTCGCTGGCCCGGACGCCGGTACCGGCGGCTCGTCGCGTCCCGCGAATTGGGGGTTCAGACCCCGCGCCCGCCGGCCGATTCCCTGGGATCGGCCGGCTCGTGCTCCGAGCGGTCGAAGGCGACCGAGGAGCGCGCGGTGACGAGTCGGCGGCCACGCGGCGCAGGGGCAAGTGACGCCACCGGGTCGAACGCCGACCTCAGACGACGCCACTCCGTCGGCAGCCTCCTCCTCATCACGGTCCTCATCACGACCACGATCGTCGCCGGCGCGATCGGCCTGTCGTTCCAGTGGAGCTCGGATCGGGCGACGAGCGACGCGACGCGCGACGCGCGCTTCCAGGCGCGGCTCGCGGCCGACGGCGTCGAGACGACGCTCGCCAACTCGAAGCGCTCGCTTTCGGTCGGCGCCGCGAGCCCGGGCTACATCCTGCGCCTGCAGGCCACCGGGCCGTGCGTCCTCAGTCGCGCCGGGCTCGGCACATACGAGGGTTCGCATCTCGACCTCGTCCGCCCGGACGGCGGGGTCGCGTGCTCTTCGCTCGACCCGACCGAGCTCCCCCCGAGCGCGAGTCACGGATCCGCGCTGTGGATCGAGCAGACCCTGCGCACCGGGCGTCCGACGGTGTCCGCGGTCGCCCCCGACGCGCTGAGCGGCCGGCCGGCCGTCGCGATCGCGGCGCCGGTGGTCTCCGCCGGCGTGCCGGTCGGCGTGCTCGCGGCCGTCATCCCGGTGGAGGCGGTGGCCGACTCGCTGGCCCGCACCTACGCCAGCCCGCGTGAGTTCACCTTCACGATCGTCGAACCGTCAGCCGGCGTGATCCGGTCGGCGTCGGGGGTCCCCGAGGCGGCCGAGAAGGCGGTGGGGACCAGCGGCTTCGCGAGTGAGCGGGCCGGCACCTGGAGCGCCCCCGACGGGACGACCCGGCTGTTCCAGTCCGCGGCGGTGCCGACGCTGGGTTGGCGCGTCTACGCCGGGCTCGACCGGGACGCCGTCACCGACGCGGCGCGCGAGACCGCGAGCCGCCAGCTCCTGATCGCGATCGTCGCCCTGCTCTCCCTCGCCACCATCGCGCTCCTCGTCAGCCGGCGCATCGTCCGGCCGCTGCAGTCCGTGACGAAGGCGATCGTCGTCGCCCGTGACGCGAAGGCCCCGGCCCCCGTGGAGGTCAAGGGCCCGCGCGAGATCGCGACCCTCGCGACCGAGTTCAACTCGATGATCGACGCCCGCCTGGACTTCGAGGCCCGCCTCACCGAGCGGGCGCTGCACGACGACCTCACCGAGCTCCCGAACCGGGTCCTGCTCCGCGACCGGCTCGGGCGCGCCCTGACGCGCCGCGCCGCGTCGGGAGGCTGCGTCGCGGTGCTCTTCCTCGATCTCGACCGCTTCAAGCTCGTCAACGACACCTACGGGCACCCGGTCGGCGACTCGCTGCTCCGGCTGGTGTCCACCCGGCTCGAGCGCGTCGTGCGCGAGCACGACACGCTGGCCCGCTTCGGCGGCGACGAGTTCGTCGTCGTCTGCGAAGAGGTGGAAGGGATCCCCGGCGCGGTCGCCATCGCCAACCAGCTCACCGACGCGCTCGCCGCGCCGTTCGCGATCGGCGGCAAGGAGATCTCCGTGTCCGCCCGGATCGGGATCTCGCTGGCCGAGGAGACCGGGCTCGATGCGGACGAGCTCGTGCGCGAGGCCGACATCGCGATGTACCACGCCAAGCACAGCGGCCGGACCTGGGAGCTCTGGGACGACGACCTGCGGGCCCGCAGCGCGCACCGGCTCGAGCTCCAGCAGGACCTGCGCGCCGCGATCCTCAACCGCGAGCTCGTCGTGGAGTACCAGCCGATCTTCGACATCGAGGCCTGGCGCATCGTCGGTGCGGAGGCGCTCGTCCGCTGGAACCACCCGCGGCTCGGCCGGCTCCCACCCGCGCGGTTCATCCCGCTCGCCGAGGACTCGGGGCAGATCGCCGCGATCGGCGAGTACGTGCTCGAGGAGGCCTGCGGCTTCCTCGCCCGCATCACTCGCGAGGGCTCCGACATCTCGATCGCGGTCAACACCGCGGTCGCCCAGCTCAACGACGCGCTCCCGTCGAAGCTCGAGCAGACCCTGCGCGACCACGCGCTCGATCCGAACCGGCTGTTCCTCGAGATCACGGAGTCGGCGCTGGTCGAGGCGTTCGGCTCCGGCGCCGACACGCTCGCCCGGCTGCGGGCGCTCGGCGTGCACATCGCGGTGGACGACTTCGGGACCGGGTACTCGTCGCTGAGCTACCTGCAGCACTTCCCGTTCGACACGCTGAAGATCGACCGCTCGTTCATCGAGCCGCTCGGCGCCGACGACGCCCGCGCCGGCGTCCTGGTGCAGGCGATCGTGAACATGGCCGAGGCGTTCCAGCTCCACGTCGTCGCCGAGGGCGTCGAGACGCCGGCCCAGCTCGCCGAGCTGCGGCGCCTCGGTTGCCCGTACGTCCAGGGCTTCCTCCTCGCCGAGCCGATGCCGGGCGACGAGCTGCGCACCCTGCTCGCCCAGCAGCAGGTGTCACCCATGACCGAGCGCGACGTCGTCCAGTAGCCCACTGGGCGCGAAAACCGAGGTCGGGCCGCCGGTCGCGACCCCTACCGTCGTGCGCATGAGCTCGTTCATGACCCGGTGGTCCGTGCTACACGAGCACGCGGTCGCGCCCGACGACCTGGGGACCGACGGCGACGTCACGGACGCCGCGGTCGCTCGCTGGATCACCGCCGCGTGCGACGCGTACCTCGAGCAGTGCACCGCGTTGCGAGCTCGCGCCGACCGGGAAGGGCTGGACCTCCGCGGTGAGGACGGACCCGTCCCCGCCGGCGTCGACCTCGGCCGCCCGACCACCGTCGTGGTCAGCGCGAGCGCGACCGAGGTCTTCCCCGACTCGTTCGTGCTCGGCGTCCGGCTCCGGCCGCTCGAGGGGACGGGACCGCAGGCCGTCAACGTCGCGCGGACGATCCGCGTCGTCGACCCGGCCGGCGCGGTACGGGACATCGACTCCGAGATCCGCGACGAGCTGATCGCACTCGAGCACGGGGCGCGGCACTTCAACTGACCGCGGCGTCGCCCTTCGGCGCGGCGGCGCGGGTGAGGAGCCGCACGACCTCGTCGTCCGGCGTCTGCGAGAAGTCGCCGTACCACTCGCCGATCGCCCGCAGGTCGCGCGGCGTGTGGAGGGCGACGACCTCCGCGACCGACGAGAGGTCACGGACCGCCTCCGGTGGCGCGACCGGCACCGCGAGCACGACCCGCACGGCGCCGTGGGCGCGGATCGTCTCCACGGCGGCGCGAGCCGTCCCTCCTGTGGCCAGGCCGTCGTCGACCACCACGACGGTCCGGCCGTGCAACGCCAGCATGGGACGCTCGCCCCGGTAGCGACGGGCGCGCCGTGCGACCTCGACCCGCTCGCGGGCCTCCACCGCGTCGAGCTCCCGGTCGGTGACGCCGGCCGCGTCGATGACCCGCTGATTCAGGACGCGCGTGCCGCCCTCGCCGATCGCGCCCATCCCCAGCTCCGGCCGGGACGGCAGTCCGAGCTTGCGGACGATGACGACGTCGAGCGGCGCGTCCAGCGCCCGGGCGACCTCGTACGCGACGGGCACCCCGCCCCGCGGGAGCCCGACCACCACCGCGCGTGCGGACCGGAGGTGGGTCAACCGGCCGGCGAGCTGCCGCCCGGCGTCACGGCGGTCTCGGAAGTAGTGCACGGGCCTCCTCGGAGACGTGCCCGATGCCCACGACCAACCTATCGACCACGCGGGGCCGGGGCGACGGGTTGGCCCGGCCCCGCGCCGGGTACCACCGGCGACATGTCACGCAACCAGATCCACGTCCGCGCCACGCCCGACGCCGTCTTCGACGTCCTCGACGACGCGTGCGCCTATCCCCGCTGGGTGGTCGGCGCCCGCCGGGTGCGCGCGGTGGACCCCAGCTGGCCCCACGTCGGCTCCCGCTTCCACCACGCCATCGGGGCGCCCGGGGCGGAGCTGCACGACTCCTCGAAGGTCCTCGTCCGCGACCGGCCCCGTGATCTCAGCCTCGAGGTGCGCTTCCGCCCGACCGGTGTCGCCCGCGTGGACATCTTCGTGACCCCCGCCGGGGACGGCTGCGACGTCACGCTCGACGAGGTGCCGACCGAGGGCCCGGCGAAGCGGGTCCCGCATGTGGTCATGGAAGCGCTCCTGACCGCCCGCAACGCCCTGTCCCTGTGGCGACTGCGCCGCGAGGCCGAGCGCTCCCACGCGTCCACGCCGTCTGCTTGACTCGCCCGGGTGAGCAGCCCGAGCCCCGATCACTCGCCGAAGGTCCCGGGTCGCGAGCCGACCTTCCGGCACCTCGACGACCCGGACGTGCCCTGGCAGCAGGTGAAGCGCGTCCGCCTGGCCGACGGGCGCGAGGCCGCCGTCTGGGAGAAGTGGTTCGCGTTCTCCCCCGACCCGCAGTACCTCTCGCTCTACGCGAAGTACGACCCCGGGATGATGGTGCGCCGCCACGGACACTTCAGCCCCCACGTCGTGTTCGTCATGGAGGGCGACATCTGGTGCGGTGACCGCAACTGCCCGGCCGGCACGCACATCGAGCTGCCGCTCGGCGCCGCGTTCGGTCCGTTCCGGGCCGGGTCGAACGGCGCGACCCTGTTCGAGGTGATGCTCGGCGACCCGCGTTCGTGGGGCGACGACGAGGCGGCGTTCGACGCGCTGCTCGAGGAGCACGGCGCCACCCGGCTCCCGGACGTGCCGCTCGACTACCCGCCGTGGCTCGAGGACCTGCGCACCCACTGGGTCGCCGGCGACTGAACCGCGAACCTCAGGTGAGGTGCGCCAACGCGGTGGCGACCGCGGACGGGTCCGGCATCGCGGCGATCTCGTCGCGGATCACGCGTGCGATCCCGGCGCAGGCGTCGTCGTCCAGGAGCGCCTGTACCGCGTCGCGCACCGCGCCGGGCGTCAGCGCGCCCGGGTCGAGCGCGCGGCCGGCGCCGACCTCGACCACCTGCGCCGCGTTCTCGGCCT
>JADMIO011413755.1_pt1 | contig 12610 bp, 6 predicted proteins | sample 8958161 | NCBI WGS metagenome assembly JADMIO01 (sample SAMN16585339, study PRJNA669376) | soil metagenome | isolation source: Crop rotation soil | place: USA: Cullars Rotation, Alabama | collected 2011 | reverse complement strand
CGCAGCCGCTGCTGTTCGCGCACTGGTGCCTGGCGTACAACGACATGCTGCAGCGCGATGACAGCCGTTTCGAGGATTCGTCCTCGCGCACCGCGCGCTGCCCGCTCGGCTCCGGCGCGCTATCGGGCACCGCCTACCCGATCGATCGCGCGGCCCTGGCGCGCAGCCTCGGCTTCGACGGCCCGACCACCAACAGCCTCGACGCCGTGGGCGATCGCGATTTCGTCGTCGAAGCGCTCGCCGCCATCACGCTTTGCGCGCTGCATCTTTCACGCCTGGCGGAAGACCTCATCTTCTATGGGAGCGCCGAGGCGGGATTCGTCGAGTTCGATGATTCCGTCACCAGCGGCTCATCCATGATGCCGCAGAAGAAGAACCCCGACGCGCTCGAACTCGTGCGCGGCAAGGCGGGCAGCGCGATCGGCTCGCTGGTGGCGATGTGCGTCACGCTCAAGGGCCTGCCGGTCTCGTACAACAAGGACCTGCAGGAAGACAAGGCCACGCTCTTCGGCGCGATGGATAATCTCTCGCTGAGCCTGCGCATCACGACCAAGGTGATTGCGTCGCTGCGCGTCAATCGCGAGCGCACGCGATTCGCCGCGGAGGGGGCCTATTCCAACGCGACGGAACTCGCGGACTACCTCGCCAAGCAGGGCGTGCCATTTCGCGATGCCCATGCGATGGCCGGGCGGATCGTCCGCCGCGCAATTGAGAAGGGCGTATCGCTGGAAGACCTGCCGATGGGCGACATCACCGACATCGCGCCGCAGGCGAAGTCGGATGTGCGCGTGCATCTGACGATCGATGCCACGCTGCAGAAGCGCGATGTGTTTGGCGGCACCGCGCCGACGCAGGTGCACCAGGCGATCGAGGATGCGACCGTCAAGCGCAAGCCGCGCCGCCGCAAGAAGAAGGTCAACGGCGAAGTCGAAGTCGTTCCCGCGACGGTCGATCATCTCGAAGGCATCTGCCGGCTGGTGGATCACTGGGCGAAGGAAGGCGAGAACCTGCCTCGCAGCCGCGATGAGATTCTCGCTGCGCTCACCGACTTCGGCGTGGCCTTGCACAAGGGCGAGGTCGTCGGCTGCGGCAGCCTGCACATCTACGGCTCGACGCTCGCGGAGATTCGTTCGCTCGGCGTCGATACAGACAAGCACGGCCTGGGCGTAGGCTCGCTGCTCGTGCAGCATTTCCTTGACGCAGCCAAGCGCCTGCGGCTCTCGCGCGTGTTCGTGCTGACCCGCGCGCCGGATTTCTTCCAGCGCAACGGCTTCAACGTCGTGAAGATCGATGTGCTGCCGGAGAAGGTGTTCAAGGACTGCCTGAAGTGCGAGAAACGCTCGAAGTGCGATGAGATTGCGATGATCTGCGAACTGCAATGACGCTTCGACCTTCGAAACCACGGATGGATGCGGATGAACACGGATTGGGATGAGGATGAGGCGCACTCCCTCTCCCTCAGCCGACCATGGTGACATGAATCACCGACACCGGCTGAGGGAGAGGGCCGGGGTGAGGGAAACATCAACAACAAGAGACATTGAACTCAACACGAGTTCTAAGAAAGGCACTGATTTGACGAACGCAACATTGATCGCAAACAACAACCAGACTGCCAGCGCCGTCCCCTGCCCGCGCGGCTTCATCGCCGGCGGCACTGCATGCGGCATCAAAGCCTCCGGCGCGGATGATCTCGCGTTGATCGTTTGCCCCAACGGGGCCACCGTCGCCGCGATGTTCACGCGCAATCTCGTCAAGGCCGCGCCCATCGTGATCTCACATAAGAAGATCGGCGAATCGCACGGCCAATTCCGCGCGCTGGTGATCAACTCGGGCTGCGCTAATGCCGCGACCGGTGAGCAGGGTTTCGATGCTGCGGATGCAGTGATGGATGCGCTGGCCGCTCGCCTGGATGTCGCCAGCGACCAGGTGCTGATGAATTCGACCGGCGTCATCGGCGAGCAGCTCCCATTCGACCGCATCGTCGATGCGCTTCCCGCACTGGTTGACTCATGCAGCGCGGAGGGCCTGACGCTGGCCGCCCGCGCGATCCACACGACCGACACGCGGCTGAAGATGGCGGAGCGGACCGTGACGCATGCCGGCCGAACGTGCCGCGTCGTCGGCATCGCCAAGGGCGCGGGCATGATTCATCCCAACATGGCGACGACCATCGGCGTGATCATGACCGATGCCCAGGCGCCGGCCGGCATGCTTGATCGACTGCTGCGCAGCGCGGTCGACCGCTCGTTCCATCGCATCACCGTCGATGGCGACACGTCAACCAACGACTCGGTGTTCCTGATGGCGTCCGGCGAAGCGGGCGAGTTCCCCGAGGAGATGCTCGAGCCAGCGATCACGCAGGTCGCGCGCGAACTTGCTGAGATGGTCGTGCGCGATGGCGAGGGTGCATGCAAGCTCATTCGCGTGCGCGTCAGCGGCGCGGCAACTCCAAATGATGCGCTGCAGGTGGCGCAGACGGTCGCGAGTTCGCTGCTGGTGCGCACAAGCGTTGCCGGCGGCGACCCGAATTGGGGCCGGATTCTCGCCGCAGCCGGCCGCAGCGGCGTGTCGATCGATCCCCAGACGATCGCACTGCGCGTCAACGATCTGCCGCTGTTCGCGGATGGCACACCGGCGGCGACCCCGAAGCGCGCGCTGGAGAGTGCCTACGCTGCCGACGACATCACGCTTGACATCGACCTGCACCAGGGCGATGCGAGCGATGAGTTCCTCACCTGCGATCTGACCGAGCAGTACGTGCGCGTGAATGCCGACTACACCTCATGATGGTCGACCGGCTCATGCAGGCTTGGGCGCAATAGGCAGCATGATCGACACGCTCAGCCCGCCCCCGGCCGCATTGGCGGCGCGCACCGTTCCGCCGTGCCAGGTGATCGCGCGGTCGGCGATGGCCAAACCCAGCCCGACGCCGCCTGACTTGCGATCGCGCGCGTCCGAGACCCTGTAGAACGGCTGAAATATGCTCTGGAGCGCATCCTCCGGAACGCCCGGGCCGTGATCGCGAATTTCCAATGTCGCGAACTGCTCCGCGTTCGATTGCGGCGCTGCGATCAGCGTGACCTCAACTTCGCCGCCCGTCGGCGAGTAGCGCATCGCGTTACGAATCACGTTCTCGATTGCGCTGCGAATGAGGTCGGGCGCGCCGATCACTTCGCATGGGTCGCAGCGCACGATGCGCACATGTTTCTCGCTGGCTGCCGCCTCGAAATCAGCATCGGCTGCGACCTCGCTCAGCAACGCGGGCAAGTCGATGCGCTCCTTCTGCGCTCCGATCGCGCCGAATTCCAGGCGCGTCAGCGTCAGCAGCTGGCCGATGAGCTGATTCAATCGCTCGGCCTCGCGCGCGACGCGATTCAAAGCGGGCGCGGCCGCAGGCCCGGCGTCGCGCCCGGCGAGTTCCAGCGCCACATTCAATCGCGCCAGCGGCGAGCGCAATTCGTGCGAGACGTCCTGCAGAAGCCGCTTCTGCGTGGTCAGCAGCGACTCGACCTGCCCGGCCATGCGATTGAAGTCGCGCCCAAGCTCGCCGATCTCATCGCGCCGCGATGAAAGCCTCGCGCCGGCACGAGCAGACAGGTCGCCCGACGCCAGTTGCCGCGCCGCAACCTGCAGATGCCGAACGGGAGAGGTGAGATACTTCGCAAGCAGATAACAGACCAGGCCAGCCGCGAGAATCACCGCGACCAATCGCATGATCAGAACATTCGCAGGCACGAGCAGCTCAAATCGCGGCGTCGTATCCGGCGGCCTGCGGCCTCCCCCTCCACCACCCCCGCCACCTCCAGGGCTGCCGGGCCCACGTCCCATGTCCGAGCCTCCGCGAAATCCATCCGGACGCGACGATGGCTGCGTCCCCGCTCGCGCGCCCGGGCCGAAGCCGGGTCCGAATCCCTGGCGATCGCTTTCAACCAGCGCGAGATACTTGCGGCCGTGCGAATCGGTCATCGGAATCGCCAGTCGCGACGGCTGGCCCACCATCACGCGCTCGCCTTCAGCAATCTCATCCGCATGCTCCTGCGCGAACGACAGCAATCGCTCCGGCACCGTCTGCCCGCTCAACTCGCGGCCTGATGCATCCAGAAAATAGGTGTGCAATCGACTCGCGCGATCGAGTTCCTTGCGATGCGCGTCGAACGCCTCCTGGCCCTTGAGCTCATACACCGCCAGCGCGCCGCGCGTCTGCAGTTCGTGCAAGCGATCAGGCAGCGTGCCGCTGGGCAGCGCGCTGTAGGGATACAGCCACGTCACCAGCGCCAGGGATGCGATCACGATCGTGATCGAGAGCCAGAACCAGAGGAAGATCTTGATGAACAGGCTGCGCACGTTCGGTCATTCAATGATGTGAGATCAACCCAACCAATTCAACCCAACTCAATCGCCGCTGGCGGTGCGTGCCGGCAGCGCGAAGACGTAACCAGTTCCGCGCAGGGTTTTGATGCGCTCCGCGCCGCCGCCGGGCCCGCGCCCGAGCTTGCGCCGCAGGTTGCTGATATGCACGTCGATGCTGCGATCCTCCGGCTGCAACGGCCGCCCAAACACGGTTCGCGAGAGCTCCTCGCGCGAGACCACATGCCCAGCCGAGCGCAGCAGCGCTTCGAGCAGATCAAACTCCGCGCTGGTGAGGTCGATCGGCTGGCCCGCGCATTCAACGGTCCGCGCGCCGGGGTCGAGCTGCACATCGGTCACGATCAAGCGCGGCTCGCGCGCCGCACCAGCAACGCCTGATTCGTTGAGGGTTCGTCGAAGAATCGCGCGGATGCGAGCCACGAGTTCGCGCGGGTTGAACGGCTTGGGAAGGTAATCATCGGCGCCGATCTCCAGCCCGACGATGCGATCGACCTCCTCGCCGCGCGCGGTCAGCATCAGCACTGGCATATTCGATTGCGCACGGATGCGGCGCAGCACCTCGAATCCGTCCCAGCCGGGCAGCATCACATCGAGCACGATTGCGGCATAGTCGCCGCTGAGCGCGCGGGCGATGCCCGCTTCCGCCTCGCCGACGGCATCGACCGCGAAGCCGGACGAGCCGAGGTATTCCTTCAGCAATTCGCAGAGTTCATGATCATCATCGATGATCAGCAGGCGCGTCGCGCTGCACATGCTCGAACTCCTTTCGTGGCGGTGGTGATGGTCGATCACGCAGCGGGCGAATCGTATGCGCCGCGACGCATCGCTGCATCATGCCATCGCGCAAAGAAGCGCAAAGGGGCGGCGTCTGAGCACCACATCGTCGACCGGGTGCGCCCTTGTCATTCGCGAGCAACGGGCCTTCCGCGGCTTCGCGGCTTCATGCGATTGTCCCACCAGCGCAGCAATCCGTCTCGATCGCTCATCGCCACGCTGTAGGCCTGCAGCGTCGCTTCGGCCATGTTCTTCAGAAGTGCAGCCCGCTGCGACGGAGCAATCGACGATTCGCTCGCCATCTGAAGCTTCCTGGCTGCGTCGTTCCACGCATCTTCCTCGCCGGGCAGCGGCAGTTGCAGCACCTGCTTCGCGGAGAGCTTGATCGCGTCCGCCGTCATCGCCGCGCCGCCCCACTTGCGCAGTGCGATGGCGGCGCACACCGGCGAGGCCAGCGCGGCCGCGATGTGCCAGATGCGCCCGGCATCGCGCGGCATGATCGAGATCAGCGGCAGCGACGGCACGAACTCGCCTCGCTCATCCACCCACACCTCCATCACGCGCGTCTGCGTGGCGAGCACGATCTTCGGCGTGAGTCTCGCAACAATCCACGAACCAAGTTCGCCCTCGCGCTCCATCCGCCTTCGATCAATGCGCGGCGACAGCCACAACTGCTTCAATACGCGCGTCGGCGTGGTCGCCCAATCATTCCGTGCCAGATCAATCAAACCTGTCGTCACCAGCGGCGGAAACGCTTCGCGATCCTCGCGCTGCGATGAGGTCAGATCAGCATCAGCGAGAAGAAAGCCTGCGAGTCCGTAATACTGATCGCGAAAATCCGCGGTCGCGCTGGCCAGATCTCCCACCACGCCGCAGTCGCGAATCACGAATTCTGGAACGTTCGACGCGGCCGCGGCGAGATGCGCCCACGTCGACTCATCGCCCAGACCAGCCGCATCGATTTCAATCGACGGCAACGCAGCGAATTCCGCACCGCCGAAGCGCGTCACCTCGATGCTTCCTGATTTCGGGCCGCGCTCAAACGCCGGCGCGCAGGTGAAGACGCTCGCTTCGAACAGGTGCTCGTTCGCCACCCACAGCGAGCGCAGCATCGCACGCGACAGGATCGCCCTGCGAACCGGCGCCGCATCGCGGGCCGCCAGCAGCGATTGCGGCTGCACGAGCGCGAACATGCCGCCGTCGCGCGTAATTTCGCTGGCCAGGAGCAGAAACGCGGACGCAACGTCGGCATAGCCGCGCACCGCGCCCGCGCTGCGCTCACGCATGATCGCTGCCGGCCCGCGCGCGTTCGCGGTATCGCTTTGCAATTGATTGAGAAACGGCGGATTGCCGACGACCACATCGAAGCCGCCGCGCCCGGCTGCGAATACCGCTGGGAACTCCAGATGCCAGTGGAAGAAGCGATGCTTAGCGGCGCATCTGGCGATGGCATCACGCAACTTCGGCGCGACGCTTCGCGGATTGCGTTCAATCTCGCGCAGCGCCTTCGGCGTGATCCGCAATTCCCGATCAATCAGCGCGGCGCACCACGCATTTGCGATCAACCGCGCATGCTCGACATCGAATGTCGGCGCTGGCGCAGCACCAAGCAGCGCGTGGCCGCATTTGATGCGATCGGCCAGCGCTGTCGGATCAAACGACGCGTCGCCCGCTTCCAGCCACAACAGCGTGCGGCAGAGTTCGACGGCGATCGGGTCGAGATCGACGCCATGGATGCAGTTGGCGATGACATCGCGCAGCGCGCGGCGATGACCTGCCTCCTCGCCACTTTCGCCGCGCACCGCCTGCAAACGATTCGCGATTCGCGAAGCGGACGGCATCAGAAAATGCCCGGTGCCGCAGGACGGATCGCACACGCGAAGATCCAGCAGCGCCATCTCCGCCTCGGCCGCTGACCGACCCTCGACCGCGCGAGAAATCACCGGCTCCAGCGCGACGTCCAGCAGATGCCCCACAAGCAGCGGCGGCGTATAGAAGCTTCCGCTGCGGCGCCGCCGACTGCTGCGCAACGGCGACAAGCGAAACACCTGCTCAGGCGATTCCGAATCAAGATTCATTTCGGCGTTCACACCCAGCAGCTGCTCGTGCTGCGCACCGATCTCGCCGGTCTGCAACATGCCACGTCGCGTATCAAACAATCGCGAGCCAGCGCACATCAGATCATTATTCGAGAGCGCGAAACGCGCTGCGTTCTGCGCAGGCGCGAGCAATCCCATCCGGCCAAGCTGCTCAAGCGCATCGCACAACGTCGGCCAAAATTCATCCGTCCGCGGCGCAACCGAATTCCGCAGGCCGTCAATCGCCGCTGCCGCTGACTCGTCAAACCCGGTCGCTGCATCAATTAGACCGCGCTTCGCCGCTGTTGATAGAACAAGCAGCCCCAAGCAGGTCCGGTGCATCTGCTCGACGAACGCTGCGACCGCCTCGGTGTCGCCGGTACGCAATGAATCCCGCAGGGCCTGATTCGCGTGATGCCGCAGCGCGCCTCGGGCAAGAACCTCGATCGCAGCGCAGGCGTCCGGCCCGGCGTCGGGCGATTCGGCCAATCGCTTCGATCGGCCCTTTTGCCTGACTCGGATTGCCCTTGACGGCGTTCGCGGCATCGGGCGGAGTCTAACGACTGCCGCGACGTCCCACCTCGCGGCATGTTGTCTGCCGTTCTCGGACATGGAATTCACTGGCCGCCGCCGCCATCGCGCCTTATCCTTTCATATTGGCGAAACGGCCTGTCACATCCTGGCCGCCGCTGCCATCCTTCGCACGATTCGCCATCGGAGAAACCCGCATGTTCTGGCTGCTGCCGCTGACTGTTTGCCTGAGCGCTGAAACTCCCGCTGCCCCCGCCGCTCCAACGATCATCGAGCCGCGCGTCATCGAGACCCGCACCGTCGGCCTCACCCAGACGGTGACGCTCAAGGACATTCCCGCCGGTGCCAAGCAGGTGCGCATGTGGGTGCCGATTCCTTCCGACGCCAACTGGCAGCGCGTGGTTGATCGCGAGATCGTCAGCGCGCCGGGCACATGGAAGATCGTGCGGCAAGCTGAGGGCGCGGCCGACTTCCTCTACGTCGAACTCGACAATCCGAAATCCAGCGAAGCCAACGTCGTCGTCCGCTGCGCGTTCGAGCGGCAGGGGATCGCGTTCCCCTTCGCTGATGATGTCACCGTCGGCCAGGTGCAGGCGGCGCAATTCGTGGATGATCTCAACCCCGCCGCGCCGCTGATGGAAGTCGATCCGCGCATCAGCAAGATGGCGAACGACGCGTGCAAGGACGAGCGCGATCCCGCGAAGCAGGCGGTGATCCTGATGCATGTCGTCGCCGACGTGGCTGACCATTATTCAAAGGACCCGAGCAAGCCCAAGTGCGGGCGCGGCGCTGCGACGGACTGCCTCGAGCATGGCGGCGGCTGCTGCACTGATCTGCACTCGCTGTACATCGCGCTTGCGCGAGCCCGCGGCGTGCCGGCACGCATCCAATACGGCTATCGCCTGCTCGATGTCAAGGCCGGGCCTTCCTACGACCCCGGCTATCGCTGCTGGATCGAAGTGTTCATCCCCGGCGCGGGCTGGGTGCCGACCGACATCGTCGCCGCTGACGGCGCGAAGGACGATGTGCAGAACAAGTGGGCCGCGCTGAGCGCGACGCGCGTCTGGCTGTGGCAAGGCCGCAGCTTTGAACTGACGCCCAAGGCCAAGGCCGGGCGCATCGACACGATGACCTGCGGCTTCGCTGAGATCGACGGCAAGGCGGTCGATGTGCTGCCCGCGGCCGACGGCTCGCCGTCGAAGCTCACGCGCACGGTGCAGTTCGAAGTGCTCAAGACCGACCGCACCGCTGCCACGCCGAAGATTGCGGAGTGATGCGCGACAAGTAGGGTAGGGCTTTGCCCTGCCATTTGGGCGCGCGCTCGCCGCAATATGCACATGGCGATTGATGGCAGGGCAAAGCCCTGCCCTACGATTGACGCTCTGGAGGTCGATCTCCCATGAAGCGTCTTATCGCATTGTTCCTGCTCGCGCTGATGATCACTTCGCTCGCCTTGGGCTGGGCCGCGCCGGGGCATCGCACCATCACGCAGCTCGCACTGGGCATGCTGCCCGAGGAGATGCCCGCGTGGCTGCGCGATCCGAACGTCATGCAGCAGATCGCGTTCGAATCCAACGAGGCTGATCGCTGGCGGGCGGTCGCGCAGCCGTCGCTGAATCACGTCAACAATCCCGACCATTACATCGACAGCGAGATGCTGGCCGATCACAACCTGACGCTGCGCACGCTGCCGGCAATGCGCTACGAGTTCATCGCCGCGATCACGAAGAAGCCCCCCGCTCCCGCCTCGCAACCCGCGCGCGGCATTCAGAGATTCGTCAGTGAAGACGTCGGCACGCTGCCGTACGCGATCGTCGAGCACTTCGCGAAACTCATCGCCAGCTTCAACACGCTGCGCATCCTTGAATCGCTCGACGCTTCGCAGCACGGCCCGCAGATGGATGCTGCGCGATGGAACGTCATCAGCGAGATGGGGCAGCTCAGCCATTTCGTCGGCGACGCCGGCCAGCCGCTGCACACCACCATTCATCATCACGGCTGGATCGGCGACAATCCAAATGGCTACACGGCCGATCGCGGCTTTCACGCGTACATCGACGTGGACATCGTCGCGCTGCACGGCCTGAACGCCGCCGCGCTCAAGCCCATGCTCAAACCGCTGCCGGACATTCCTGGGGGGGCTGAAGAGGTGTGGAATGCGACGATCGACCTCATCGAGCGCAGTTTCGCAGCGGTCGAGCCGCTTTATCAACTGCAGAAGTCCGGCGAACTGCAGAAGCAGCCGGGCCGTGACCTGATCGCGCAGCGGATGTCCGATTCCGCGGAACTGCTGGCCGGGCTGTATTGGCGCGCCTGGCGATCAAGCGAGCCGACGAAGCAGCAGATCGACACGTTCGTGAAGTTCAACGCGTTGGGCGAAGAGGATCGGTGGAACGCAACGACGCAGCCGGCGACGCCGTAGGGCAGGGCTTTGCCCTGCCACGAGCGCCCAGCCAAATCGGCGCCGCGCATACACCGTTGATTGGCAGGGCAAAGCCCTGCCCTACCTGCGCGGCTCCACCCCCATCAAACTCCGCACAAAGAAATCCTGCCGCCTTCTTCGCCCATACGGCGTCTCGCACGCGCCGTGACCCGCGCCCGGCACGATCAAGAGATCAAAATCCTTGTCAGCCTTGATCAGCGCATTGGCCACCTGCATCGTTGAAGCCGGATCGACATTCTCATCCATCTCGCCGACGACGAGCATCAGCTTGCCGGTGAGGTTCCTCGCGAGCGTGACGTTGGAGTTCGCCGCGTACTCGGCGCCGACCGGCCAGCCCATCCACTGCTCGTTCCACCAGATCTTGTCCATGCGATTGTCGTGGCAGCCGCAGTCGGCCACGGCCGCCTTGTAGAAGTCGCCATGCAGCAGCATCGCGCCCAGTGCATTCTGCCCGCCGGCCGATCCGCCGTAGATGCCGACGCGCGAGAGATCCATCTCCGGATGCTTGGCCGCAGCCGCTTTCATCCACAGGATGCGATCAGGCAGGCCAGCATCCGCGAGATTCTTCCAGCACACATCGTGGAACGCCTTGCTGCGGTTGCTCGTGCCCATGCCATCGATATGCACCATGATGAAGCCGAGCTCGCCGATCTCCTGCGAGCCGAAGTACGATCGGAAACTCTTGGGCACAAACGAATCCTGCGGCCCGGCGTAGATCGATTCAATCACCGGATACTTCTTCGTTGGATCAAAGTTCGTCGGCCGGATGATGATGCCGTGGATGTCGGTGACGCCATCGCGGCCTTTGGCGACGAAGCGCTCAGGCGGCTGCCAGCCCGTCGCCAGCAGCGCGGATGTATCGGCCCGCTCCAACTCCATCACCAGCGAGCCGTCCTCGCTTCGCCGCAGCTCCGTCACCGGCGGCTGATCGACGCGCGACCAGGTGTCGACGAACCACTTGCCATCCGGCGAATACTCGACATCGTGCGTGCCATCGCCTTCGGTCAGCACGACCAATCCGGTGCCGTCGAAATTCACGCGGCAGAAATGGATGTAATAGGGATCCTGCTCCGGTCGGATTCCTCCCGCGCGGAACCAGATCTGGCGCTTGGCGTCATCCACGCGATCGACGCTGCGCACGACCCATTCGCCGCGCGTGACCTGGTTCTTCACTTCGCCTGCTTTCGCGTCGTAGAGGTAGAGATGGTTCCAGCCGTCGCGCTCCGACATCCAGATCAATTCATCGCTGCCCTCGACCGCGTGCAGATACTGCTTGCCGGAGTAGTCGATGAACGTCGAGGACCGCTCATCAATGATCGTGCGGGTCGCGCCAGTCGCGGCATTGACCTCAATCAGCCGCAGCGCCTGGTGGCCGCGCTGGTTGTACATGAAGGTGAACGCCGATGAATCCGGTTTCCAACGCACATCCTCAAGGCTGAACGGATTCGCGCAGAGGTCGTGGACGATCGCGATTTCGCGCCCGCTGGCGACATCGAACAAATGCGGCCAGTATTGCGGCACGTTGTCGCCGGGCTTGAGGTAATCATAAGAATGCAGCTTCGGCTGCGTCTGATCGGTTGGCGAAGACTCGATGTAATACACCTTATGTTCATCGCCGGGCGTGCCACGCATGGCGATGAGCTTCGACGAATCGGGCGACCAGTAGATGCGGCCGTCGTAGCCGTCGGCGGCCGCACCATCCGTCGAAAGCGCGACCTCCTTGCCTGCATCGTTAATCAAATAGAGATTGCGATCGCGCACCTCAGCACGATGCCGGCCATCCGGCGACTGATTCCGCGCAGGCCGGCTCTGCGGCCGTGTCGCAGGGGCAGCCGGCTGCGTCGCTTGCGACTTCGCATCGGCATTGGCCTCAATCACCGCGATCGTCGGATCACTCTCGCCTGTGAAGACTTTCAGATCATTCCCCGCCTCATCCGTCACCACCCAGCGATGGCCTGCGAACGTGTGCTGACGCCGCTCCGCGCCGGGCTCAAGTTCACCATACGCGCGGCGTTCGGCGGCGGAGGCCATCCAGTACAACGTGACTTTGCCTTTCGTGCGATTCTGAAAGACGATCGCTGTCTCGCGGCCGTCCGCCTGTGCCGCGCCGCGCCGGCCGCCGCGACGCTGGGCCTGCGCCTGCTGAAACGCCCTGGCATCGTCATCGGACGCGATCGCGAGTGATTTGGCAGCGTCATTCCATTGCCAGATGCGCGCGTCATCGCGCAGCATCAGCAGCAGGCGATCGCCCTTCGCGATCAGCCGTTCAATCGGCAGCCGGGCCGCATCGACGTCGTTGCCGAGTTCCTTCTGCATCGCGGCGGCAAGGCGCGCCGAGTCAAACAGCGGCGCGCGCGTGCCCGCTGCGGCGTCGATCAGCACGAATTCAACCACGCCGCCCGCGCGATCGACG
>JADMIO011367301.1_pt1 | contig 12612 bp, 5 predicted proteins | sample 8958161 | NCBI WGS metagenome assembly JADMIO01 (sample SAMN16585339, study PRJNA669376) | soil metagenome | isolation source: Crop rotation soil | place: USA: Cullars Rotation, Alabama | collected 2011 | reverse complement strand
ACGACCCAACCTTCCTCCCAGCCCTTATCAATGATGGTGCACTCGATATTCTTGATCGTCACCGGCGCTGCATTAATTCCCAGAACACATGAACCCTCGCAAGGGGCTGGACAGACGCGGCCGGTAAACTCGGGGAAATTGTTGGTTTTATGAAGCCGCTCGAGGGCCTCCTTCCACAGGCCCCGATACACCAAATCGTTCCATTCCGGAATGAGGTTATGAATCGGACAACCCGAGGCCATCCCGCTGAGAAGCGTGCCGGTATGGCAGAAAGGAATGCCGCAGTCCATGCATCGAGCGGCTTGCTCGACAAGCTTGCCTTCCGCCATGTGATGGTGAAATTCATTCCAATCCACAATGCGCTCTACCGCCGAACGATCCAGCGGCAGTTCGCGTAAATAATCAATAAATCCGGTGGGTTTGCCCATGGGTCAGTAAGTTCCAATGACGAAGGACGAATGACCAATAACGAAGGAGTTCCGAATTCCAAAATCCGAAATACCAACAGGGCTTGGCACAGCTCTAATCCTGCTTATATAAGGCTCTTTCTTTAGTTTCTGATTTCTAATCTCTTTCATCATCTTTCTTTCGGACATCTGACTTCTGATTTCGGATTTAGTTGTGACTCGATTTTGTGATCTGTCCTGCCGCCCCCTTCGGCCTTCGGATTTCGGCATTCGGATTTCGGATTTTCCCGTCACCCTCCACCAACCCGGGCGGCATCACGCGCGTTTTCCTCGAAGGCAGCCATAATCGCTTGATCGCCGGTGAGACCGGATTGTTCGACTCGTTTCATTGCTTCGAGCACGCGCTTGTGATCTTTAGGCATGACCTTGACGAATTTTGGAACCATTTGTTCCCAATTCTCGAGCACCTTAGCCGCTCGCGCGCTTCGGGTGTAAGTTTGGTGCCGCTGAACGAGTTTCCAAAGCTTCTCGATTTCGTCGCCGTCCTCAAGTTTTTCCAGAGCGACCATTTGCATGTTACAGCGGGCGGGAAAATCTCCAGCTTCGTCCAGGATATAAGCGACGCCGCCTGACATTCCTGCGGCGAAGTTTCTCCCGGTTGGCCCGAGGATCACTACGCGACCGCCGGTCATGTATTCGCACCCGTGATCGCCGATCGATTCAACCACCGCCGTAACACCGCTGTTACGTACACAGAACCGTTCGCCGGCCATGCCGCGAATGTATGCTTCGCCGCCTGTCGCCCCGTAAAAGGCTACGTTGCCGATAATGATATTGTCCTCCGGCACAAACGTCACTTGCTCCTGCGGAAAAACGATGATTTTGCCGCCGGATAATCCTTTGCCGACGTAATCGTTGGCATCCCCTTCCAGAGTGAAGGTCATGCCTTTTGGCATGAACGCACCGAAGCTCTGACCCGCGCTTCCTGAGAACTGAATCTCGATCGTGTCTTCGGGCAATCCTTCCGCGCCCCATCGGCGCGTAATCTCGCTGCCAACAATAGTGCCGACGACGCGGTTGACGTTGCGAATGGGCAGGGCGGCAACAACCTTTTCCTTGTTTTCGATCGCCGGCGCGCAAAGACGGAGCAGCACAGTATTGTCGAGCGCTTTATCCAGTCCATGATCCTGGCCGATCTGGCAAAAGCGGCCGACATCGGTCGGAACTTCCGGCTGGTAAAGAATATTGCTGAAATCCAAGCCACTAGCCTTCCAATGGTCAACGGCTTTCTTCACTTCGAGGCGATCCACGCGGCCAATCATCTTGTTCATTTGACGGAAGCCGAGCTGTGCCATCAATTCGCGCACTTCCTCAGCAATCATGCGCATGAAGCTGACCACATGCTCTGGTTGACCCGCAAACCGCTTACGCAGCTCCGGATCCTGTGTGGCCACACCAACCGGACAAGTGTTGAGATGGCATACACGCATCATGATGCAGCCCATCGCCACCAGCGGCGCAGTAGCAAAGCCAAATTCCTCAGCCCCAAGCAACGCGGCAATGATGACATCACGACCAGTCTTTAACTGGCCGTCCGTTTCCACGATGATGCGAGACCGCAGATCGTTGAGCACCAGGGTCTGGTGAGTTTCTGCCAGACCAAGCTCCCATGGAATGCCGGCATGTTTGATACCGGTTTGCGGAGAGGCTCCTGTTCCACCATCATAACCGCTGATCAAAACGACGTCAGCATGGGCCTTGGCGACCCCGGCGGCAATCGTGCCGACTCCTACCTCGGCCACAAGCTTTACACTGATTCGCGCGTGATGGTTCGCGTTCTTGAGATCATGAATCAGCTCAGCCAGATCCTCGATTGAATAGATGTCATGATGTGGGGGCGGAGAAATCAGGCCAACGCCGGGCGTCGAGTGCCGCACTTTGGCGATCCAGGGATAGACTTTTTCACCCGGCAATTGACCGCCTTCGCCCGGCTTTGCTCCCTGTGCCATCTTGATCTGCAATTCTTTGGCTTTTACCAGATACAAACTCGTCACTCCAAATCTGCCTGAAGCGACTTGCTTGATAGCGCTGTTCTTCGAATCACCGTTGGCCAAAGGAATGTAACGTTCCGGATCTTCGCCCCCTTCGCCGGTGTTACTCTTTCCTCCGATTCGGTTCATGGCGATGGCAAGCGTCTCGTGCGCCTCCTTGCTGATCGATCCGTAGCTCATCGCTCCCGACTTAAAGCGCAACATGATGCTTTCGACCGATTCCACTTCCTCGATGGGAACCGGTTTGACTTTCTTGAAATCCATCAAGCCCCGCAAGGTGCACCAATTGCGGTACTGCTCGTTGACCAGGCCAGAGTACTCTTTAAAAATCTTGAAGTTCCCGGTACGGACGGCGTGCTGAAGCTTGTGAATCGTTTGGGGATTGAACAAGTGATATTCACCGCCGTCGCGCCATTGATATTGTCCGCCCGGATCGAGCAAGTGCCCATTGACCGGTCGTTGAGGAAACGCCCGTTGATGCCGATCGAGCGCTTCCTGCGCGATCACTTCGATTCCAACACCTTCAACACGTGAAGCGGTCCAGGTGAAGTACTTATCGATGAAAGATCGTTTCAGGCCAAGGGCTTCAAAGATCTGGGCGCCCCAATAGCTTTGCACCGTCGAGATGCCCATCTTGGAGATGACCTTCACCACGCCTTTCATCGACGCCTTGAGATAATTCTTGCAAGCCGTCTTGTGGTCGAGGCCCTTCAGCAATCCCTGACGGATCATGTCATCCAGCGTTTCGAACGCCAGATAGGGGTTAATCGCCCCACACCCGTATCCAATCAGCAGGCAATAATGATGCACCTCGCGCGGCTCGCCGGTTTCAAGCACCAGCCCGACGCGTGTCCTCGTACCTTCGCGGATGAGGTGGTGATGCACGCCTGCGACAGCCAGCAAAGAAGGAATCGGCGCCCAATCCTTGTTGATGCCACGATCCGAAAGCACCACGACATTATGTCCATCGCGAATGGCCTGGCTTACTTTCCGGCACAAATCATCCATCGCCTTTTCCAGCCCGGCTGGTCCCTGAGCAACCTCAAAGAGAATCGGCAATGTAGCCGATTTGAAGCCAGGCATGTTGAGATGTTTGAGCTTGGCAAATTCCTCGTTGGTAAGGATCGGCGACTTCAGTTCAATGAGCCGCGCATGTTCCGGAGAGGGCTTCAGCAGGTTATGCTCCGAACCGATGGCGGTCTCGGTGGACATAATGATTTCTTCGCGTATGCAATCGATTGGTGGATTGGTCACCTGCGCAAATAACTGTTGGAAATAGCTGAAAAGCGGCTGCGACTTGTTGGACAAGACGGCCAATGGTGTATCCGTTCCCATCGAACCGATGGCTTCCGTGCCGGCACGGGCCATCGGCAGCATCAGGATCCGCAAATCTTCGAAAGTGTACCCGAAAGCAAGCTGCCGTTGAATGGTTGTGTCGTGACTCGGCTCCGGCAAAACTCCGGGGTCCGGAACATCCGCGAGCCGAACCAGGTTGCGGTGGAGCCATTCACGATACGGCTGCTCGGTGGCAATCTTTTGCTTCAGTTCCTCGTCAGCGACAATCCGGCCTTCCTCGGTATCTACCAGGAACATTCTTCCGGGCTGCAGCCTTCCCTTTTGCAGTACTCGTTCTGGAGAAACATCCAGCACACCCACTTCGCTGGCCATGATAACCATGTCGTCTTTGGTGACGTAATACCTCGAAGGCCGCAGACCGTTTCGATCCAGAACAGCTCCGATCTTCTTGCCGTCGGTAAAAGCAATCGAAGCCGGACCGTCCCACGGTTCCATCAAGCACGAATGATACTCGTAGAAAGCCTTTTTCTCTGAACTCATGCTTTCATGCTTTGTCCACGGTTCCGGGATCATCATCATGACGGCGTGTGGCAGGGAGCGGCCGGCCAGTACCAGCAGTTCCAACGCGTTGTCGAACATGGCGGAATCGCTGCCATCGGTCCGGATAATGGGCAGAATCTTTTTGATATCGTCACCAAAAAGTTCTGACTCGAACATCGCCTGGCGCGCATGCATCCAATTGATATTGCCCCGCAATGTGTTGATCTCGCCATTGTGCGCCATGTAGCGGTAGGGATGGGCGCGATTCCAGCTTGGGAAAGTGTTGGTGCTGAATCTCGAGTGGACGAGCGCCAGGGCGGACTCCATCGCTGGATGACAAAGATCGGGGTAATATTCGTTAAGCTGTGTGGTCAACAACATGCCCTTGTACACCACCGTCTTGAACGAGAGGCTTGAGATGTAGAAAAAGTCTCCGCCTTCCACCTTGCCCGAGTAACGGATCGCGCTTTCCGCTCGTTTGCGAATCACGTAAAGTTTCCGCTCGAAAGCCATGTCATCGGACAACTTGGCGTTTCGCCCGATAAACACCTGGCGCATGAAGGGTTCCGCATTCCTGGCGGTGGCGCCGAGCGAATTGTTGTTCGTAGGAACAGTCCGCCAGCCGAGCAGCCGCTGCCCTTCCTCGGCCACGATCGAGGCAAAGATTTTCTCGCACTCGCTGCGTTGCTTGTTGTCCTTTGGCAAAAAGAGCATTCCAACGCCATATTCGCCCTGGCCGGGAAGTTTGACTTTGGCTTCTTTGGCGACGAGCTTGAGAAAACCGTGAGGCGGCTGGATGAGAATACCCGCGCCATCCCCTGTATTTGCTTCGCAACCGCAGGCCCCGCGATGGTCGAGATTCAGCAGCACTTGCAGTGATTGCTGAATAATCGCATGCGATTTCCGGCCTTTGATATTTACCACAAAACCGACCCCGCAAGCTTCGTGTTCAAACCGCGGATCATAGAGACCCTGTGCCGGAGGCGGGCCTGTCCGGCTGGTCAATCTGACCTTGTTTTCCATCTCTGAATTACTCATTATCTTGGGGAGATTCTCACCTCCGACTGATTCTAATAAATTTTTATAGTTTTTACCTAAACCATGCTCCGATGCAATACTTCATTTTCGGAATGTTGCATCCGGGAGTGCTTCATTTTAGCCAGTTAGGCTGAATTTGTACGCTCGGCTGAAAGCAAGGTTCCGTTCACTGCTTCTTAATTTGGTTTAAAACCGCAAAAAATCCAGACGCTCTGGACGGAACAGCTTTATGAGCATCAATGGAGCCAACGGTGTGTTTTCCCGTGGTTGGAAGGATGCAATGAAAAGAAGACTAGCCTGGTAAAGGGCGCAGGGACTACAGGACGGGGAACTGTGGGCCTCACAGCCGGAACGGTGCAGTTGGGAGAAAAGTTCTCCCTCACCCTGCCCTCTCCCGCGGAGAGGGTAACGTTTGCGACATTGTTCTATTGGCTGTAGCGTCATTTTTGTCGTAGCTCTGAAGCCGTTCGCTCAGCGTTCGACGATCACCGAATGGCGGTTGCTCTTGCGGCGGCAAATGTTGCTCCCTTTCTTTGGGAGGAGAGGGTTGGAAGTGAGGGCGACCATCTTTCCAACTGAATCGTTCTGACAAAGGGCCGGCCCGCTCGGCGAGCGGCCCTACCAGTCCGGAATTCGGTTCCGAAGATGGGGACGCGATGGAACGCTTCCGTATCAAGTTTAGAGAGAGAAGGTTAGCTTCGACGCTTTTTGAAGAGGCGGGCGGGACGCCCGCCCTACTTTGCTTGGTTTAATTTAGTTTAATTTGGGCATGGTGCGGAGGATGGACCGATGAGACTTTTTCACCTAAGTTTAAGTTCGCGTTCGATTTTCTCGATGGTTTCTGGAGAGAGACCTGGTACCTCGTTGGGGAAGAGCTTTTCGCGAATATCAGGTCGTTCAACCCATTTCCAGAATTCCTTTTCTCGCTCCGTTTCGGTGTTTGATTGTTCAAGGGCGAGCCATTCGCGGTCGGGGGCCAGGCGTTCGGTATCAAGGTCACTGCGGCGAAGACGGTAGATCGCGGAACAAAGCTCGCGAAGTCTGGACCATTTGAGCTGGGGATCCAGTTCGGCGGCGACAACGATCTAAGCTGTGGCAGCGAGGTGAATGGCGACCCAATGAGAAAGCCTTGCTGTCAATTGATTTTCAAAAGATTTATCGCCCAGGCTTTGGGCCTCATTCAGATTGTCTATCATTTTCAAGGCTTCCTGACGGACGAGCCAGTCGCGATAACCTCCGGTTCTCCACTCAGTTAAATTGACAGCGTTGATGGGTCGCCCTGAGAATTCGGACTGGAGAATGGAACTAACTTCGGGCAGGAGATTGAGCCAGGAGAGGATGGACTTGGCTTTTTGCCCGTCAAACAGGCGCTGATTTAGTTGATCTCGAATTTGGTGAGGCAGGCGGGCGATTTTTCCGGTGCGAGTCATAGTTTGTGTTCGTGTCCTTAATAACATAGGAAGTGTCAAAGTTTGGGGAGGAGGATTGCCCGAAGTAGATGTGAGTTATTACTTTCCGTGGATTTGACAGTGTCAGAGAGGTGTCAAATCTGTGAAGTGGGGACCCACTAGCAAACTTTTCCGATCAGGCGCTGCTCGCCCCTCATAGAACCGCCCGTCAGAAGTTCGTCAGCCATAATTCTCGTGCAGCAACAAGGTGAACAAAAAACGAACCAAACTATGGGTTGACCCCATTGCCCATCGACGACAAAGACCGGCTAGGAGATGCAACGACCTTTTCTGCCGTCCCTGACGGGACTGATTAGCGTCAGATTTTTAGTCCCACCGATGAATCGGTGGGCTATTATCTTTCGCCCTGTTGGGCTGGATTTATGGGACATCGGCAATTTGGCAGTCGGTTAGCTGGTTTCGCGTGGAAGGGTCAAACCATAGTTTGTTTGGTTTATAATTCTTGTGCGGCAACCAGGTAACAAAAACGAACCAAACTATGGGTTGAGCCCATCGCCACGGCTTACGGTTGCCTGTTTATAGAACGGTGATGCCCCTCCGTTTGATTTTTGTTTTTCCGCGGCGCGCTTTTGATATTCGACATCTCAAACGGTTTGGCCGCGCCGCTAAAAACAAAAGAAGGGGTGTATATGCGGCTCGTGCTATAAACAGGCAACCCCTAACGGGGTTATTCCTGCGGAACGACCGGGGCTATCCTGCACTCGTTCATGTCTCGCTATTCCAAAACACTTTCATGCCATCATTGGCTGACAATCTAATTGACTGACCCCTTTCTGACCCCTTTCTGACCCATCGATGAATCGGTGGGCTATTATCGCCCTGCTGGGCTGGATTTATGGGACATCGGCAATTTGTTAGTCGGTTAACTGGTTTCGCGTGGAAGGGGTCAAACCATAGTTTGTTTGGTTTATAATTCTTGTGCGGCCACCAGGTAACAAAAACGAACCAAACTATGGGTTGACCCATCGACCGGGCACAAAGGATCACAAAGCGGCAGGCAAAGCCGTTTCAGCCACGATGACCGTGTCGTCCTGGTCGGGACAAAGCGCGGGGAGAGTAAGGGAGACAGTGTCGCCGTGCTGGTGGAATTTGAGTGGCGTTTTGCGAAAGTCGGAAAGGAGATAAGCACGTTTGACCTTTGTTTTGAGACCGCCGACCGAAACTGTGCCATCCGCGGGCCAGTTGAAGACGTGGAGAAAAAGGCGATGGCCCTTCCGGGTGACGCGCCCCCACTTAGGTGTCTGATCGAGAGGACTTGCGCTGGTGCCGTAGATTGAATCACCGTTGCGGCTCATCCAATCGCCGACTTTCTCGAGGACGCTGACCGAGCCATCTGGAATTATGCCTTCGGCGGTTGGACCGACGTTGAGCAAATAGTTTCCGCCTTTGCCGGCGATGTCCGCAAGGTTGCGGATGATTTCTCCTGCCGATTTGAAATCGTGATCGTTCTTATTATAGCCCCAGTGCCGGTTGAGCGTCATGCACACCTCGAAGGAATTGGTTGGCGGCTGGCCAGGGATTTTTTGCTCCGGCGTGCCGTAATCGCCGGGGACTCCAAGCCGATTGTTGACAAGGCATTGTGGCTGCAATTGGTGGATCAGGTCCATGATTTCCTGGAGACGGATCGACTCGGCGCGCTTGTCGCTATCCTGTTGGAAAGAACCGCCTCCATCAAACCAGAGAATGCTGATGGCTCCGTAATTGGTTAGCAGTTCGCTGACCTGGCCTCTGACATAAGCAACATATTTTTCGAAGTCGGCGTTCGGATTAGGAGCGCCGTGAAAGCCGCGCTGGGAAAACCTTGCCGGAAAATCCGTGTTGTGCCAGTCCGGCACCGAATAATAAAAACAGAATTTCAAGCCGGCCTTGCGCGTCGCGTCAGCCAGTTCCTTCATGGGGTCGCGGTGGAAGGGAGTCGATTTGACGATGTTGTAATCGGTGAGTTTGGTGTCAAACATGCAAAAGCCGTCGTGATGTTTGGCGGTGATGACGATATATTTCATCCCGGCGCTTTTGGCTACGCGGACCCATGTGAGAGCGTGGAAATTGGTGGGATTGAATTGGCGGGCAAATGTTTCGTATTCGGCGTTCGGCATTTTTGTCTGCAACTGGATCCACTCGGAATAGTTGGTTTGGCCTTCCCACTCGCCGGCGGGCACGGCGTAGATGCCCCAATGAATGAACATGCCGAACCGCGCCTCGTTGAACCAGGTCATTCGGTCAGAGCTTTTGGCGGCGGCGGGCCAAAAGGGGAGGAGCAAGGAGGCAGTGAGGCAAAGCGCTCGGACGCGTCTGGGAAAATCGAATCGCCTCATGATAGCTTCATGATGCTTCGACGAAGCCGCTTCATTCAATTTCAAGTGTCCGTTCAAGCCTCGATCACCAGGTGAAAATGATTTCACATCAAGAAGTAGACATGCACCTGCCACTCCGTGTTTTGACACGCTTTGCCAGTATCACTGTTTGGGCAGGCCATCACGAAAGGCGATGGATTCCAACTCAACCCGAACAGCGTCCGCGATTGGAATCACTGGGCGCGCCTCGAATATAAAAGCAGGAAGCATTGAGCAGAACTTGTGGACTGTGGTGGGATCATCACAATCCAGCATCATATAGCCACCCCAATCGCCCACTCGAATGACGAACAGCTCGATCTTGAAATTGGCTGGAGCTTTCCATTGAGTGAAAACCTCCAGAATGCGCTTTTGGGCATTTTCGTATTCGATCGGTGAGCCTTGCGAACGTTCGGTCCAGGTGAGCATGTATTTCATGGGTGTTTTGGTTTGTTTGGTTGGTGTTGTAGAAAATGGCCGTGTGCAATAGGCCTGGCGAATCCACTAACTCGCGCGGCGTCGAAGGCATGCGATATGAAACAGAAGCGTAATCGCAGCGTCGAGTGAAGTGATAGGGGTTAGGTGTCATTTGTCCAAATCTTCCGAACCATCTGTGGCTTCTAGCGCGTATCTATCAAATACTCTGGACGATAGCCGATCTGCGGGTATTGAAACGGAAATGGATCGGACGCCCCGCTGGAGGGTGGCGTGTGAACTTCAAACATAAAACGGGTGGTCCGATCCCAGTGGAATGAATTAGTCACAGTGTGCGTAATTTCCACAGGATCAAAAAGCGATAGAGTCAACGAAGACGGCAAAAATAGTGTCGGCTCTTGAGAAGGCTTAACTTCAGCCTGGGTGGTGATCTGCGTTTTGGGCGTCGTGGCTGCACAGCCGCAAAGAATTCCCGCAGCCGCAATCAAACTGATGGATGATGCTTTCATGTGCGCGATATGTGGGATGACACCTAACGCCCAGCGCAGCCACGCCGGGTCAAGGACGTTGAAATGCAACCGTGACGGGCTCTCGGTGTTGGCTGGCGCGTGTGGTTCGGCGTGGGCATGCGGAAGTTTAGGATGTTGATTGCTGGATGGTCAAAGGAGAAACCCCTCTTTTTTATCCCTCTCCCCATCGATCCCCATCGGATGGGCAGAGGGAAATTGTTTTTTTTGTGCGTGCAACCCAGGGCGCCGGCTCGCAGACTCGCCTTTGCCCTGGGCTAATATCTTATCATCCCTTCAGGATTTCGGTTTGGCTCGCTGCGCTCGCAAATAGACGAACAGCAATGAGCGTAAACCTATCCTTGAAACCGGCCTGGTCAATTGCCGTCGCCGCCAGCATTGGGCTTTTTTGGCCACTGGCGTGAAAGGGGTCAAACCATAGTTTGGTTCATAAGTTCTTGTGCAGAAACCAGGTGAAAAAACGAACCAAACAATGGGTTGACCATCGAAGCTGACAAATCTAATTGACTGACCCCTTTCCGGCATTACGGTCGCAGAGCGTCAAGATGTCTAATCGACAGCGGTGCAGTTTCGAATGTTGTCGTGGGCAGCGTTATTTACGTTATGCAATTGTTTGGTGTTTTGTGAGTGCGCACGAGCGGGCAGTTTCGCTGGACATTATCGCGAGATGGGCCTATGAAAGTTCTCTGACGGCAGAAATGATTTTGGATATCGCTGATCGGCGGTGAAGTTTTTCCGTCGCCCCTCCGGGGATTCTATATCTTTTTCCCTCATCACCCACCAATAAATTGGTGGGCTATTTTCTTTCGTCCGGGTGGGCTGGATTTACGGGAAAAGGGGTCAAACCATAGTTTGGTTCATAATTCTTGTGCAGCAATTGGGTCAACTAAAAACGAACGAAGCTAGCTGAGAATCTAATTGACTGACCCCTGATGACTGACGAGGACTTCCACCCCGCTACGTTGTCACCTTCACAGTTGTACTCTGCCGTCCCTGACGGGACTGGTCAGCGTTCAGAATTTTAGTCCCACCAATAAATTGGTGGGCTATTTTCTTTTGCCCTGGTGGGCTGGATTTAGGGAACATCGGCGATTTTGGTGGTCGGTTAGCCGGTTTCGCGGAAATTACTTTTGGCAATCACTCCAGGGCTGCTTTTCGAACTAATAGCGCGGATCGGCCTGGCTCCGCTCTGGACTTTCCGCAACGCGGAATTTAAGTGTCCCTTTTGAGGGTCGGCGTCCATAAATAGATAAATGACGACCGATGACATGGAGTTGGTGCGAGAGTATGCCACTACCCGGTCAGAACATGCGTTCGAGAAGCTTGTGGCACGGCACTTGAATATGGTTCATTCCGCCGCGTTGCGTCGCGCAGGGGACCCGGAGTTGGCGCAGGAAATCACGCAGGCAGTTTTCATAATCCTCGCCCGCAAGGCAGGGTCCCTTGGTCCCAAAACTGTTTTAGCCGGCTGGCTTTACCGCACCGCACGCTATGTGGCAGCAGATGCGCTGAAAACGCAGGTTCGTCGTCAGGTCCGCGAACATGAGGCCTACATGCAATCTACTTTGAACGAACCTGAGGTGGCAGCCTGGAACCAGATCGCGCCACTTTTGGAGGCCGCGATGGATTCGTTGAACAAAGCCGATCGAAACGCGATTGTGCTGCGCTTCTTTGAAGGCAAAGGTCTGAGTGAGGTCGGTGTCGCGATGGGGATAGGAGAAGGCGCAGCCAAGAAACGTGTGAGTCGAGCATTGGAAAGGCTGAGAAAATTCTTTTTCAAGCGAGGCGTGACCTTGCCCACCGTACTGATCGCAGGCGCCGTTTCGGCGAATGCAGTGCAAGCCGTGCCCGGTGGTCTCACGTCAGCTATCGTGGCCGCGGCGGCTAACGGCCCCGCATTTGCTGCTTCGACTCTAACTTTGACCAAAGGAGCACTGAAACTTATGGCGTGGGCAAAAGCAAAAACCGCCCTGGTGGCGGCCGGTATTGCTTTGGCCGGCGGCGCGACAGCGGTCTTCGTCCACAGCGCCGTATCCCCCTCAGATACAAACAATCGCTACGTCCTCGAAGATGGTTCAGTGCTGGTGCTCAACCGTGTTCTGGTGGGTGAGCAAATCAGGATCGCTCATGGGAAACAAATTGAGAAAATCCTTGGGCGAGCTGTTCCTTCGAACGGCATCCACCTGCGGTCGCTCAATTTAGACCGCCGTACGGAGCAGGCTTTTGATTCGCAGGGCAAGAGTTGGATGGTCGCCGAATTCCGTATCAACGGGCCTAACGCGGCAACAAACCCGTTGGTGGCACCTGCATTTTTTAGGCAATGTCGATTTGTGCTCTACGGCGAGAGTGGAGTTGAATTTGTCGAAGAACTGTGGGCAGACAAATTCCGATCCTACTCCGACGGCTATTTTGGCTACGTTGTGGCAAGGCGCTTCCCTCGCGACTCGCATTGGATCGGGTTCTTTCCAGCACAGTGGGATCCGAAGCTTGGAATTCACGTGACTTGAAGTCGCGGC
>JADMIO012753013.1_pt1 | contig 12613 bp, 11 predicted proteins | sample 8958161 | NCBI WGS metagenome assembly JADMIO01 (sample SAMN16585339, study PRJNA669376) | soil metagenome | isolation source: Crop rotation soil | place: USA: Cullars Rotation, Alabama | collected 2011 | reverse complement strand
GTCGGCACCACGCGCCAGGAAATGATCTTCGACAAGGAAAAACTCCTCCACATCTACGACGAAACCGCCGCGCTCAAACCGCGCAAAAACCCCCCGGTCACCGACTACGGCCTCACCGGCGATCAATCCAAAGAAGTCGCCCGGCCGAATAACGAAGAAAAGTTCTAATTGCTGCCCGCGAGGAGCTTTCTTGGACCGCCAAGGCCCAGCGTTGTCAGAGGTTTTTCAACCTCCGACGCAAAGCTCCGTCCTCTTTCTTCTTTCGCCAAAACTTACTGGGCCCCATGCTATCATTACAAAATCATGACCGCCGCCGCCCTCCGCAAGCTGCGCGATTCCTCGTACAACGGCCTGCGCCTGACCGCGCGCCAGTATTTTGCGCTTCCCGACAACGGCGAGCTCACCGAACTCGTAAACGGGGTCGTTCTTGTGTCACCCAGCCCAACGCCGCGCCACAACCACATTGCCGGTGAGATTTACTTCCAACTGCGAAACTTCCTCGAACGCAACCCGGTCGGCGTAGCGCTCATCGAAACCGATGCGCACGTCGGAAAGGGCCAGCTCGGCGGCGATCTGGTCTACCGCGCGGAAGTCATCTTCATCCGCAAAAAACGCCTTCCAAAGAGCCCGACCAGGCCGCTGAGCCTTGTGCCGGATCTCATGGTCGAAGTCGTCTCCGATTCATCCCGCCAATACGACCTGACCACGAAATTCCATGACTACGAGCGCTGCGGCGTACGCGAATACTGGGTCATCGACGCCGACCGCCAGTCCATGAAATTCTTCCGCCGCACCCGCGGTAAATTCCGCGAAGTCCGCGCCGCCGCCCGCACGTTCCAAAGCGAAGCCGTCCCCGGCTTCGCGCTCAATCTGACTGCCCTTCGCGCTGCCTTCAAACCCTGGTAACCCCGCCCGAATCTTCCTATTCGTCACATATGTCCCATCCGTCCCATCAGTCCAATACCTCTTTACCTCTTTGCCCACTCCCTGCGCACACGCCGCTGTGTGATTGCGGGCCTTCGCCGCGCTGCGTACCATCTCGCCCGGAGATTCTCAATGTTTGACGCACTCAGCGAACGATTCACCGGCGTACTTCGCAGCCTGCGCGGCAAAGGCCGCGTCACCGAAGCCAACGTCCGCGACGCCATGCGCGACGTCCGCACCGCGCTCCTCGAAGCCGACGTAAACCTCGAAGTCGCCCGCAAATTCTGCGATGACTGCCTCGAAAAAGCCCTCGGCACGCAGGTGCTCAACACGCTTCAACCCGAACAGGTGATGATCAAAGTCGTCTTCGACGAATTGGTCCGCCTGATGGGCCCGATCGAAACCCGCATCCCCTTCGTCTCCCAGCCGCCCACGATCATCCTCATGGCCGGCTTGCAAGGCTCCGGCAAAACGACCACCTGCGCCAAGCTCGCGCGCTATTGCATGCAGCGCGGCAAAAAACCGCTCCTCGTCGCCGCCGACCTGAAGCGCCCCGCCGCCATCGACCAGCTCGAAGTCCTCGGCAAACAGCTCGAAATCCCCGTCTACACCGAGCGCGATCATCAGAACCCGGTCAAGGTCTGCCGCAACGCCGTCCGCGACAGCAAAAAGCTCGACCGCGACGTCGTGATTCTCGACACCGCGGGCCGCCTCGCGATCGATGACGACCTGATGACCGAAATCTCGCAGGTCGCCCAATCCACCGCGCCGCACCAGATCTATCTCGTCCTCGACGCCATGACCGGCCAGGATGCCGTGAACACGGCGAAAGCCTTTGATCAGCGCCTCGAGCTCGACGGCGTCATTCTCACGAAATTCGACTCCGACACCCGCGGCGGCGCCGCCCTCTCCGTCAAAGCCGTCACCGGCAAGCCGATCAAATTCATCGGCGTCGGCGAAAAGCTCGACGCCCTCGAAGAATTCCACCCCGACCGCATCGCCCAGCGCATCCTCGGCATGGGCGACGTCGTCACACTCGTCGAAAAAGCCCAGCAGGCCGTCGATCAGGATGAAGCTCTAAAGACGCAGGAGCGCATGGCCCGCGGCGTTTTCGGCTTCGACGATTTTCTCACGTCGATGGAATCCATCCGCAAGATGGGCCCGATGAAGCAGATTCTGAAAATGATCCCCGGCGTCGGCGCCGCGCTGAACGACATGGAAATGCCCGAAGAGGAGCTCGACCAGCTCCGCGGCATCGTCCACTCGATGACGCCCAAGGAGCGCCGCAATCCCGAGCTGATCGAGGCCTCCCGCCGCCGCCGCATCGCCCGCGGCGCCGGCGTCGAGCAGCAGCAGGTCAGTCAGCTCGTCAAACAGTTTTCGCACATGCGGCCGATGATGAAAGCCATGGCGGGCATGGGAATGGGCCAGCGCATCAAGGGCATTCAGGCCCTCAGCCAGATGGGCATGCTCGAAGGCAACATGCCCAAGCCCAAAAAAGGCACCACCGCCTACAACCCGCGCAAAGCCGACCGAAAAAAACGCCGCCGCCGCTAACCGCGCGCATTTGTTTAGCCGCGCCCCAGAGCGCAGCTCGCGGTACTCCGCGCGGCGGAGCGCGGGAAGCGCGTCTGTCCACAGCAAGCCTGAATCCGCGGAGGAGAGATTCTTGCGAGCCTCACTCTCTTCTCCACCCCTATAATCCACCCATGGTCAGCCGCACGCCCCTCAGTGCCAAAGTCTTCGAGAAACTCGCCGCCGATCTCGGCCCCGCCGAGTTGGAGCGGGGGGAGGTCATTGCATTGTCACCGGGTGGAATGTTTCACAGCGGCTTGTCCGCGCGTGTCTCGGGACTCTTGTATCAATGGAGCCAGAAATATCGCACGGGCCAGGTCTTCACGAACGAAGCCGGCGTCGTCACGCAGCGAAAACCCGACACGGTTCGCGGGATCGATGTCGCGTATTACTCGTTCGACCGCCTGCCGGCCGATGAAACGCCGTACGGTTTCACCGACATCCCGCCCAACCTCGCCGTCGAAATCGTCGGCAAGGGCCAGGGCTGGAACAAAATGCTCGAAAAAGCCGGGGAATATCTCCGCATGGGTGTCGACCTCGTCTGGATTATCGATCCCAAGAAGCGCCGCGTCTGCATCCTCCGCAGCGAGCAGGAGCCCGAAACCCTCGACGAGTCCGGCGTCCTCGCCGACCCGCACGTTCTTCCACGATTCCGCTGCCGCATCGCCGACCTACTCCAAAGCGCGCGTTAGACGCCCCGCACAAATCATGTCGCCAATAGCCCTGTGCCGCATTCCGGACAAGCGCCAGATGTGTTCCCCGTCAGATCATAGCCGCAGCGTTCGCAATGACCGTCGCAGCGCCGCCGGGCGCGCCGCCACGAAATGAGCGCCGGAACCAGACCGGGAAGACAGACTCCGATCGCGACCGCATGCGGAAAGCGAATGTCCCATGTCGTGATCCGCTGATCATCCACCGTCATGTCCGAACTGATACGCCACCGAAACGACAGCTGTCTGGGCAACACATTGATCGGTTCCGAGCGCGTCGACCAGCATGAATGGGCGTCGACGACCTGCGGCGGCGGAGGCGCGGGCGAAGCCTCCTTTCGGCTCATGATCGCGCTTGCCGCCCACCCACATAGCCGGACACGGGAACTCTCGCGGCAAATCTGGATGACGCCAGCGCTTGAACCCGCTCCCAGGACATCTCTGTCCTCGTTCGAGCCGTCTGACATCGAAAGCGTTGTTCGCCGCAAGATGGCGCGCGCGTCGAAATAGCTGTTGGCCCAGAGCGCGCCGAGCGCGACACACGCAACCGCGCAAAAGATAAATGCAAGTCGCTGCACCCGCCGCATGCGCACATTGTACCCTCCGCGCCACCCTTCGGCTGATGATTGTGCAGTGGGCACGGTGGACGTTCGTAATACTCGTCGAGTGGCGGGAAACTGCCGATTCCAAAATTCCCGGGAAAGATTCAGAACCGCCCCTGCGCCCCCGGACGTCGATAATGTCCGCATGTCCCGCCGCACCTACACGACGCGTTGCCGCCTCCGCGGCCTCGAAGTTCGCTACGCCAGCGGCGCGCGCGACCTCGTCCCGTGGACGCTGTTCACAAGCTCCGACCAATTCGCCTGCGTCCCGTCGGAATTCGCCCGGTGGCGCTATCCAGCGCTCCCCGCGCGACTCTGTGTCGGTTACGGCTCGATGACTCCGACGCGCCTCATCCGCCGTGCAACTATCCGCTCGCTCATCGACGGCTCTCACCGTGCATTCTGGTCGTGCGAGCGCCGCGACTCCATGATCGGCGCATTCCTCATCGTCGCCGGCGGAATCGCAGTTCCGCTCCTCGGACTCTTCAGACTCAGCCTCGATGCGCAAACCACTCCGGAAGTGCGCCTCGATCCGGTTCTCATGAACATGGTCCGCATCTTGTGGGGGGTCACAGCGCTCTTTTGCATCGCCGGCGTCGCCTGGCTCATTGTCGGCATTCGCCGGCTCCGCCGTCCTCACCTCGTCGGCCTCGAAACATCATCCGCCGGCGTAACCGAGTTTCTGTCCGACGGCACAACCGCGCACAGAACCTGGCCCGACTTTCTTCACCGCCGCCGCCGCCTCTCGCGCTCTCAGACGTGCCAACCTCCCGATTTGAGGACCGTTCTCGCCGCCGCCCGCGTTCTTCATGTCAAACGGCCGCGCCGCTACTCCCCCATTCTTAAGATTCGTATGGCGCTCGTTGTCGCACCGCTTTTCTGGACGGCGATGAACTCGCTTGCATTGTTCCTGTATCTCTCACCGCCAGATCCAGCCCGCCATGAACGGCCGCTTCCGTTCGCGGCCTTTCTCGGCGTGGTCGTCTTCTGGACCGCGCTGATCCTCGGCCCGCTCATCGCCGAATTCATCATCAACCGCCGCCCCAGCTTCCGCCGCCAGCTCAAATGGGCCTTCGGCTTCCCGCCGCGCGCCGCCAATCGTCGACGGCGCTCCGCATGAGGCCGCAATCGCGCGATGAACTCTTTGCTGTGTCAGCCGAACTACTCGGTTCGGCGCCGGAGTTCATCTTCGGCTTCTTTTGGTCCTAGGCGACGGGCTGGGTGGCTGATCGACGCGTCCCTACGGCTGTCCGGCCGATGACCTCTTTTCAGCGATGCGCCGCCCGCAGTTCGGATGTCGCCATTCAAACTGTCGCAGCAGTCACCTGCGCCCGTTTTCTTAACGCTCGAGCACCACAACCGGCAATGGCAGAATCGTTCACTTCCACGCGCCACGCCGCGCAACGCTGGCAAACCTCAGCCAAAACCCGCCAGGAACTGGCTATTTTTCAGCCTTTTTCATTCGCGCCTAAATTCCATGCTATGTTCACCCTCGCAGGACGGCCCGCGGCCCCGCCATGCCGTCACGTTCGCGTGCCTCTGTGGTATCGGCTTCCAGCCGGTAACGCATTTTGGCGTGTGGTATCGGCTTCCAGCCGGTAACGCATTCAGCACGCAAACCGTGCCGCGGCCGCGCAGGCCAAAGGCGCGCCCCGCCGCCGCGCTGGATTTTGCGGCTGTCAGTTTTCGGATGCTGGTGCGATGAATCCTTTCTCGCACCCTGGCTCTCGCGGGATTCCGATCCCGCGTTTGCCTGGCGCCTGACAACTGATAACTGACAACTTTGAGCGCAGCGATACAGAACTTTGAAAAGTGAATACGAGTCCGTCACGCGCGTTGTCGAGGAGCTCAGTCAGCGGCGAAACCCGCCCTCAGTACCTGCGGGCCAAAGCTGCATGCAGCGATCCGACAAAACAAAACCGCGCTCCGCAGTGACGCGCCCCCGTGCAGCCGTAACCTGCCCGGCCGATGCTGGTTGGGGATGCTGGTGCGTGATCCTTTCTCGCACCCATTCCTCCGCGGGAATCCCTTCCCGCACCTCATCGACCTCCGGCAGCAATCGTTGCGAAGCGGAGGCGCGAAAACCCGCGACATAGCGCCGGCCGACAGTCCCGCGAAGGCAGCCCAGGAAATCCGAAGGCTCCCAACGCGCGCGGCGGAACGTCCGCCCGTCCAGCAAACGGGCATAAGCTCGAACCCTGACAGCGATGGAGCGCCGTCAGGTCTAAGCGGCCCCGGCTGACCCCAGCCGCCGAGCGAAAAAACGCCACCGAAAAGCACCGCGCCGATTCCGCGCGCCGCCGACAGATTAGGCCAGTCTCATTCGGCTATTAATCGCCGTTAATGAGACTTCGGGATGCCGGTTGAGTCAGAATTCGTCTTCTCTCGTTGCGTTCGCTTGCTTTCGCTCTTGGCAGATGGTTACGATAACGTGTGTTAGTGAAATTTCACTTACGTCGCCGTTGATACGGTATGGCGGGTTCTGAACTGAAGGCTTTCCAGACGATCGTCGATCATTTCGCACGCCTTGGCTGCACGGTGAACGGGCCCGATGCGCGCTTCAGCCTTCTTCCAACTCTCCAGAAGGGCGTCGTGATGGTCCATGATTACGACGGCCCGACATTTATGCGCTGCGACGCCGCGCGACTCGCGGACGAACTGGCGGCAATCGAGTCCACCAAAGAATGTCCCGATGCAGTCCGCGCTGCCATGCTCAGCGCCGCCGCCAGCCTCGTCAGCCCACGCGTATCAGCCCGTTAGAAGCGCCGCCCAACGATCCCAAATCCTCTGCCCGTATAATCGTCGCGTGGTGCTGTTCCGCACAATGCGCGTGTTTGTTCTCGCCGCAATCGCGCTGGTTTGCCGACTTGGGAGCGCCGCTGAGACCCTGACGTATACGCTCACGCCGCATCCCGACCGTGGCACGCTCACCGTCGAGCTGAGCTGGCAAACCGCCAACCGCACGCACTCCGAATTGAGCGTCTCGCCGCATTGGGGCGATGTCGCGGATGTCCCCGCGCTGCTGTCAAACATGCAGTTCACCGGCGCTTCCAACTCTGCACGCGACGGCGGCCACTGGAGCCTCGACCACAACGTCGGCGCCCGCATCGGCTGCACCTACCAGGTCGCCCCCTCGCGCCACTCGTTCGAGTGGGACGGCACGCATTACCCAATTACGTCCCGCAAATTCTTCCACGGCATGGGCAACGCGTTCCTCGTCACGCCGCCCACCGGCGACAAGCAGGAAGTCGAAGCGCTGCTGCGCTGGAAACTCCCGACGGGCTGGAAAGCCGCCTGCTCCTGGGGCAGTGGTCCAAGCATCGGCGCGACCATCACGTCATCGGACCTGCGCCATTCAACCTATCTCGCCGGCGAGTTGACCAGCGCGGACGATTCGCGCGACGGTCACACCGTCACCGTGGCGCTGGCCGGCGAATTCGGCTTCAGCGCAGGCGATTTCGCGAATCTCGCCTCGACGACGATCGCCGGCCAGTGCGCGTTCATGGGTGAGAAAAGTTTCCCGCACTTTCTCGTGACTGTGATCCCCGTGGGCCAGCAGGACAAAGCGGTCGCCGTGCGACTCGCCGGCGCCGGTCTTTACAACAGCTTCGCGCTCTTCATCACACCTGGCGCGCCGCTGACCGATGCAGTCGAGCATCTTTTCGCACACGAGTTGTTTCATTACTGGAATGGCCGGATGCTGCGCGGCGCCGAGCCGGACGAACTCGTCTACTGGTTCACCGAGGGCCTCAGCGACTACTACGCTTTGCGCATCCTTTACGAATCCGGCCAGTGGAAAGCCGAGACCTATGCGAAATGGATCAACCGGCACCTGCGCGAGTATGCCGCCAATCCCGCGGCAGAGGCCAGCAACGATGAAATCCGCGCCAAATATCACTCGCAGCGCGACACCGTCGGCGAGGCGCCCTATGAGCGCGGCCTCGCCCTCGGCCTGCGCTGGCAGCGCATGGCGCGCGACCACGGCGTGCGTGACGGGTTCGATAAACTGTTCAAGTCCCTCGTGCAGCGCGGCCGCGTTTCCGGCTACGAACTGACCAACGAATCCGTCCGTCAATCCGGAATCGAACAGCTTGGGGCATGGTTCGGTCCCGAGTTCGACCGTCATGTCACTCGCGCGCAGCGCGTCGAAATCCCTACCGATGCCCTCGCGCCCGACTTCCGCGCCCTAAATAAACCCACATACGAATTTGATCTCGGCTTTGATCGCGAGCGCAGCCTGGCCGATCAGCATGTTCGCGGCCTGAGGGTCGGCTCCGCGGCCGAAAACGCAGGGTTGCGCGAAGGCGACGCCCTGGCCTCCTGGAAGCTTGGCACGGATCCGGAACAGGAACTCGAAGTAAAGGTTTTGCGCGGCGCGCGCGTCCTGCCGATTCGCTATCTTCCGCGTGGAAAGCGAACCGACGCGCTTCAATTTGAGCCCGCGCCGCCGAAATCGCCGCGCAGCGCCAAATAGCGCGCGGGGAATTTAGATCGCGCCGGCACAGTTTTTAGGTTCGGAAAGATGGGCACTGACGCGGCCGAACGCCGCAAGAAGCCGTTCCCGGCGTACAACGCCGTGGAAGCGAATTATCGACCCTTTTTTGAGGAGAGGAACCCATGAGCCGAAGTTCTTTCGCAGTCCGGATCGGGCTGGCAGTGTGTTGCGCGTTCCCAACCCTGCCGGCGCTGGCCTCGTTTCACGTCATGCAGATCGAGCAGGTCATTGGCGGCGTGAATGGCGATACCACTGCCCAGGCCATTCAGCTCCGCATGCGGACCTCATTCCAGAACCTGGTCTCGAACGGCCGGTTCCACGTCTGGGACGCTCAGGGCCTGAATCCGATTACACTCGATATCACACAAAATGTGAGCAACTTCAACACCGGCGATCGAGTTCTCATCGCCACGCCCAATTTCTGTACGCACACGAGTCCCGTCGCCGTCCCCGATTTCACCTTCAACGCGCTGATTCCGGCGTCGTATATCGCCGCGGGCAGCCTCACCTGGGAGGATGATTTTGGCACGCTGCTGTGGCGCGTCAGTTGGGGCGGCGCCAACTACACCGGCTCAAACGCCTGCGGATTTACGAATGACGCCGATGGCAACGCAGCGCCGCCATTCGGCAGCCCGCTGCCGTCCACCACTACGCAGGCGCTCGATTTCCCCGGCCCCGCCAGCGCTCCAAGCACGAACAATGCCGCCGACTACGCCATCACTGCCGGCGCGGCAGTCTTCACCAATAACGCCCGCCAGAGCTTCACCGTCGGCGCGCCGAGCTTCGCCCGCGGCGACATGAACTGTGACGGCAGTGTGAACAACTTTGACATCGACGCGTTCGTGCTAGGGCTGACGAACCCTGCCGGGTATACCGCGGCTTTCCCGAACTGCAACATCAACCTGGGCGACATCAATCAGGACGGCGCATTCAACAATTTCGACATTGACCCGTTCGTAGCCCTGCTGACTCACTAACGATTGACGCTTCCCTTCCAGACAGGACGAGTCCCGGCGGTTCGCCGCCGGGACTCGCCTGTGTTTTGCGGCCCTACATTTTCTCGCCGATGATGTCGAAGACCGGTGGCGTGCAGAAGAACGTGTGTGGATCGCGCGAGCGCGCCTCCCACTCCCCGAAGAACTCGTCCGCTTCCGCCTGCTTCAAGTGCCCATGCCGCACCAGCTCCGGCACGAAACTCCGCCAGAACGTGGTCGGCCATTGCCACAGCAGCGAATCCGGCGTTGCGACGCGCAAATGCGGCCGGATTTCGCGAACACGCAGTCCGTGCCGCGCAAACATTCCCGGCAGTCGTCCCGCCAGATCGTCATCCCCGCCGCGCTCGCGCCAGCTCTTCAGAATCGCCTGAATCAGCCGCTCCATCGGCGCGCTGCGCGGCGCGAGGCACATTGCGCGATAATTGAAATAATCCTGCACGGCGAAAACGCCGCCGCGCTTCAGCGTACGTGCCACGCCCCGCACCACCGCCTCCGGATTGCGCAGCCAGCACAACACCCAGCGCGAATACGCCCCATCAAAACTCGCTTCGGGCAAATCCAGCTTCTCGACATCCCCACATACCACGGCGACGTGTTCGATTCCGCGCGCCTGGGCCTGTGTGGTGAAATAGTCCAGGAACCGCTGCGAAACATCGACCGCCAGTACGTGCCCCCTTGGCCCGACGATTTGCGCCAGATCGAACGCCGCGTAGCCCGGCCCGCTGCCGACATCGATCAGCCGCTGTCCCGGTCGAAAGCCCGCGCGCTCCCAGCACGCAAACGCCGCCTCGCTCCAGATGCGGTGTTGCAGCCCGAGGCGCACGACTTCCTCGTCGTCGGTCGTAAGCACATATTCCTGCGTTGCACTCATGGCGTCCTCGCATCGCTCCGGCTCGCCCGACCCCCAACCGCCAAGTCTAAGAGCCGGGGGAAAATCGTGAAAACCGCCGCCCCGAACGGCACGACGTGATTTGTCCACACTTCCGGCTTCGGCCGCCGCAGGCACCGCACCACGGCGTCGGCGACGCGCTCGGCGTCCTGGATCATCCACGACGGCGCGCCGCCCAGTTCATCCGCCCAACCCGGCGTCAGGCCGCTCCGCCGCGCCGACTCGCGAAAGAAGTCGGTTCGGGTCGTGACCGGGTGTACGCAGGACACCTCGATCCCAAACTGACGCAATTCCATCCGCATCGCACGGCAAACGTGACTCTGCGCCGCCTTCGTCGCGCTGTACGGCGCATAATCCGGCAGCGGCACCTTCGCCATCGCGCTGGAACACATGAGCAGGTGCCCGCGCTGCCGGCGCGCGATCAGCCGCCGTGCGGCTTCGCATAAGAGCTCCGTCGCGGCGAAGAAATTCACCTCGAAAATCTCGTGCAGCTCCGCCGGCGTCACCTCGTGCATCGGTTTTCGAAACCCATACCCGGCGTTTGCAAAAACGGCCTGAAACCCGCCCAGTTTCTGCTCCGCGACATCCAGCATTCGTCCGGAAATTGCCGCTTCGGTCACATCCCCGGCAACAATTTCCGCCCGCCGTCCAAAATCGCACACTTCCGCCGCCACTTTTTCCAGCAGCTCAATCCGACGCCCATTCAGCAGTACGTCCCATCCGTCTCGCGCGCACGCAATCGCCGTTGCCGCCCCGATCCCCGAACTCGCACCGGTAATCACGATCGCTCTCGTCGGCGCCGCCGCTGGTTTTTCCATCCGCGTGCTCGCATTCCAGGAATCCGCAATTTGGAATCCGCAATCCACAATAAATCCGCAATCCGCATTCCTCAATCCGCAATCGGCGCGCTTTCGCCGCCGCACCCCGGGCCATAACCTACCGTTCATGTCCGATCAAAAGCGCCACGTCGCCAACCTCCAGCTCATGCTCGACGTAACGCGCTATCTCGCGGCCACCACCGATCTTGATATCCTGCTCCGCACCATCATCGAGGCCGCCTGCAATGTCCTGAACTGCGAACGCGCCACGGTCTTTCTCTACGACAGCGCTACCAACGAGCTTTACAGCCGCGCCGCCACCGGCGTCGAATCCATCCGTTTCCCGGCCGACCGCGGCATTGCCGGCACCGCCGCCCGCGAGCGCATTCTCATCAACGTTCCCGACGCCTACGCCGACACGCGCTTTAATCCCGAAATCGACCGCCGCACCCAGTATCGCACCCGCAGCCTGCTGACCTTTCCGCTCGAAGACCTCGGCGGCGATCTGGTGGGCGTCCTCCAGGCCGTCAACAAGCGCAGCGGCGCTTTCACCGCCGCCGACCAGGAACTTGCACGCATCCTCAGCGCGCAGACCGGCGTCGCGCTGCACCGCTGGTTTCTGCTCGAGCAATACGCCGAGAAGAAGCGCATGGCCCGCGATCTTGAAATCGCGCGCGAAATCCAGCGCGCCCTCTTCCCGCGCCGCAACCCCGAAGTCTCCGGCTACGAGATCGCCGGCTGGAACCAGTCCGCCGACGAGACCGGCGGCGATTGCTACGATTTCGTCGCGCTGGCTGATGGCCGCCTCGCGATTCTGCTGGCGGATGCGACGGGTCACGGGATCGGCGCTGCGCTCGTCATAGCGCAATGCCGCTCGCTGGCGCGGGCGATGCTTTCGGTTACACAGGAGCTCCCGCGAGTCGCCGACAAGGTCAACCGACTGCTGGCCCAGGATTTGTCCGACAACCGCTTCGTCACCGCGTTCCTCGGCATCCTCGATCCGGAGAAGAACCGGCTCGATTACATCTCCGGCGGTCAGGGCCCGCTGCTGATGGTCACATCGTCAAAAATCGAATCGCGCTCCGCAACTTGCATCCCGTTCGCGGTCATCGACGAGATGGACTGCGCCACCAGCTCATTCGATTTCGAGCCGGGTTCCACGCTCGCGCTGCTCACCGACGGCTTTTATGAAACCGCCGATCCGCAGGGGAATCTCTTCGGTGAAGACCGGGTCGCAGAGATCATTCGTGATTCGGCCGACCAGCCGCTCGAAACCCTCATCGCGCGCCTCAAGCTGGCCACGCGCGACTTCCGCACCTCGGACGCCCCGGCCGATGATCTGACGGCAGTGCTCATTCGCCGCAAATAATCTTGAGGCGGGCGGGTCACGGCTTTGAACCGCGAAAATCGGCGATCTGTCGATTTTGGTGTGTCGGCTTGCAATCGCCGGCAGGACTCTGCGATACAATTGGGAGGAATCCTGCGGCTGGCGAAACCGAGGATCGCTTTTGTACAACGAGGCCTTCGGGTGGGCGTGGATCACGCTCGGCTTCCTCACCGGCGCGGTGCTGGGGCTGTTCTTCAAAGGCGCGGATTTTGGGAAAG
>JADMIO011081536.1_pt1 | contig 12613 bp, 10 predicted proteins | sample 8958161 | NCBI WGS metagenome assembly JADMIO01 (sample SAMN16585339, study PRJNA669376) | soil metagenome | isolation source: Crop rotation soil | place: USA: Cullars Rotation, Alabama | collected 2011 | reverse complement strand
CGTGGTGAACGAGCCGATGATCGGCAGCTCGAGGAGGCCGAACTGCTGGGTGCCGAGCACGAGGATGGCGAAGCTCGGGATGGCGCGGCCGACGTTGGACACGTTCACCGCGACCGTCCCGAATCGTCGCTTGTGCCCGAGCCACACCGAGATCGGAACGGCGAGCACGATCGCGGCGATGATCGCCACGATCGAGTACTGCAGGTGCTCCAGCAACCGGTTCGGGATGCCCGTGTGCCCGCGCCAGTGAGCCGGATCGTTGAACCACGTGACGACATCGGAGAGGAAGTCCATCGCTCGCGGCCTACCGCTCCGCCGCCCGTGACCGAGTCCACGGCGACAGGACCCGTTGGATCAGACCGAGGATGAGGTCGGCGGTCAGCGCCAGCAGCACGGACAGGATGATGCCGACGGTGATCGCCGTCCGGATGGGCCGGTTCTGGCCGATGTAGATGAGGTTGCCGAGGCTCGGGATGGCCAGCAGCCCGGCCACGGCGGCAAGCCCTATCACCGTCACCGTCGCGATGCGGACGCCGGCCATGATCGCCGGCAGCGCGAGGGGCAGCTCGATCTTCACGAGCCGCCGCAGCCGGCTGTAGCCCATGCCGTCGGCCGCGTCCTTGATCTCCGCGGGAACGCCGTCGAGGCCCTCGACCACGTTCCGGAACAGGATGAGCAGCGTGTAGCTCGTGAGCGGGATGAGCGCGGTCGTGCGCGTCAGCCCCGTCACCGGGATGAGCAGTGCGAACGCCGCGAGCGACGGGATCGTGTAGAGGATGCCGGTGACGCCGAGCGTCGGCGTGTACATCCAGCGCCAGCGCGCGGCCATGACACCGAGCGGCAGCGCGATCACCAGTCCGATGCCCACCGCGAACACGGTGAGGATGATGTGTTCGCGCAGCGACGACCAGATCAAGTCGGTGTTCCGCCCGACCCAGTCCCACCACAGCCACCGGTCGACGTTGGCGCCGAGGATCATCCGGGCGGACGCTAGCGTCATCGGCTTGATCCGCCTCGACCGCGTTTCGAAGGTCTACGCCGACGGAACGGTGGCCGTGCACGAGCTCAGCCTGGACATCGACGATGGCGAGCTGTGCGTCCTCGTCGGTCCGTCGGGCTGTGGCAAGACGACGACCATGCGGATGATCAACCGGCTCATCGAGCCGTCGAGCGGGACGATCTTCCTGGACGACGACGACGTCATGAAGATGGATCCAGTCGCGCTACGTCGCCGCATCGGCTACGTCATCCAGCAGATCGGGCTGTTCCCGCACCAGACGATCGGGACGAACATCGCGACCGTTCCCCGACTGCTCGGCTGGCCGAAGGCGAAGGTGAAGGCCAGGGTCGACGAGCTGCTCGACCTCGTCGGCCTCGACCCGAAGACCTACCGGGACCGCTACCCGAGCCAGCTGTCCGGCGGGCAGCGCCAGCGGGTCGGCGTGGCGCGAGCGCTCGGCGCCGACCCGCCCGTGCTGCTCATGGACGAGCCGTTCGGCGCGATCGACCCGATCAACCGGGAGCGCTTGCAGGACGAGTTCCTCCGCCTGCAGGACGAGGTGAAGAAGACGATCGTGTTCGTCACCCACGATGTCGAAGAGGCGGTGAAGCTCGGCGACCGCATCGCGATCATGCGCGAAGGCGGCTTCCTCGCCCAGTACGACACGCCGGCCGAGATCCTCGGGAACCCGGCGTCGAACTTCGTCGCGGACTTCGTCGGTGCCGACCGGGCGCTCAAGCGCTTGAAGGTCACCACGTTCGAGCTCGACGACCTCGCCGAGCCGCCCGTGCTCCCGCCCGACATCGACCTGGCGACGGCGCGATCGCGGATGGACACGGGCACCTTCGGCTTCGCGGTCGTGCTCGACAGCGAGCGCCGCCTGCGCGGCTACCTCGCCCGCAGCCGGGCCGACGGCGACGGCCCGATCGACGACCGTCTGCAGCGCCTCCAAGCGTGGGTGCGCATCGGCGACACGCTGAAGGACGCGTTCGCAGAGATGCTCCTGTACGACGCGGGCTGGGTCGCCGTCCTCGACGACGACGATCGCTTCCTCGGCGTGCTGACTCCCGACGCCCTCTACGAAGCCGTTCGACGCTCCGTGGAGTCCGGCGACAGCTAGTCGATCAACGCCGGGTTCTTCGGCGTGTCGATGAGCGGTTCCTTCGGCTTGCCGATGAGGCCGCGCGACACCCAGCCGCGGCGTTCGGCCCACACCAGCATCGGAGGCAGCACGACGAGGGCGCTGATCAGCGCGACGGTGACGTTCATCGCGACGATGCGACCGAAGTCGCGGAGCAGCGGCAGTGACGAGAACGACAGCACCGCCACGCCCGCGATCGCGGTCATGCCGGACACGATGAAGGCGCGCCCGGTGCGCGCCGCCGTGACATCCGCGGCCTGCTGAGGTTCGAGCCCACGCCCGCGCTCCTCTACGAAGCGCAGGAGTATCAGCGACGTGAACTCCGTACAGGCCGCGACCACCAGCGGACCTCCGACAGCGGTCATCGGGCTCAGCTCGAGGCCAAGGAAGTAGGCGACCAGCGACGCGGTGCCGACGGCGATCAGCACCGGCACCAGTGACAACAGCGCCCGGATCACGGATCGCAACCGGATCGCGAGGAAGGCGAACACGAACGCGATCGCCAGGTAGGTGAGGAGGATGCGGTTGGCCTCGAGGTTGTCGAGAAGGCCGACGCCGACGACCGCGAGCCCGGACGGAGTCGCGTTGATGCCCGCGGGCGGGTGCGTGTCCGTGCGCAGCGCGCGCACGACGGGCGCACGCTCCTCGAGGGAGCCAGGGCCGGTGCGGAAGATGATGTTGAAGTGCTTCGCATCGCCGGTGGCGGTCGACGCCTTGATGTCTTCCGGCGCGACGTCATACGCGGCCTTCACGTCCGCGCCGGTCGGCGCGATGTCCGTCGCGCCCTCCACGAAGATGATGTCCCCGACCGCGCTCTCGATGCTGGAGGCGGTGAGCAGGTTCTCCGGGTACTTCGCGAGCTGGTTCTGGGTGAACGTGTGAACGAACTGGGTGAACTCGTCCGAGAACACGTCGTTCGAGCTGACGAACACGCCGAGCTCGTTCGAGGAGTGCACCTCGTGCTCGACGGTGCGGATGTTCTTGATGGTCTCCGAGTTCTGGTTCACCCACTGAATCGGGTCCGTCTGGAGGACGAGCTTGCCCTCCACGATCACGCCGCCCACGAAGATCAGGATGCTGGCGATGATCAGACCCGGCGCGAGCTTCGGCGAGAGCGAACCCAGCTTCACGGTCATCCGGCCGAGGAAGCCCTCGCGGAAGTCGCGTCCTTTCGTCGGCGAGCGGTACTCGCGGATGCCGAGCACCGCGAGCGGGATCACGATGCTGCCGATGCAGATGACCATGATGCCCACGGCCAGCAGCAGGCCGAACTGGCGGATCATCGGCACCTTCGCGAACCGCAGCGCGGCGAACGCGAACACCGCGTCGAACGTGACGACGAGCAGCGCCGGACCGAGGTTGCGCGCCGTCTCCTGGATCGGGTGCGGCGCGCGGTCGATCACCACCTCCTCCTCGACGCGCGCGTGCATCTGGATCGCGTAGTCGATGCCGACGCCCAACATGACGGGCAGACCCGCGATCGTGACGATGGTCAACGGGATGCCGAGGTAGCCCGCGAGGCCGAACGCCCACACGACGCCGACGAGGATCACGCCCAGCGGGAGCAGCCTCCACCGAACGTCGAAGAAGAGCAGGAGGATCAGGACCATGATCCCGACGGCGGCCCCGCCCAGCGTGAGCATGCCGCCCTTGAGGTAGTCGTTGATGTCCTTGAGGAGCAGCGGCGCGCCGGTCGTGACGGTGGTGGCGTTCGGGAACGAGAGCTTGGCCGCCTCGCTGGCCACGTTCACGGAGGCGTCGCCCTCCTGGTCGATCGACTCGTTGCCGAGCAGTCGAACGATCACCTGCGCGTGGCTCGTGTCCGGGAAGAACGGCCGGAGCGCCTTACGGACCTCGCCCTGGTTGTCGTAGAGCAGGAACTGCACCCACGCGGAGTTCGAGAGGACGCGCTGCTCGGGCGGGACCGCGCCGACGCGCGCGAGCGTGGCCGTCGAGTCGGCAGCCCGGGCGGCCGCCTGCGGCGTCCCGGCGGGCTCCTTGCCGAGCGCGCCGAGCAGCGCCTTGCCGGCGATGCTCTTCGTGACGTCGCCGTCCGGGCTCGCCACGAGGCTGTCGGAGAACACCAGCGCCGTGAGCGGCGTCACGACGCCGTGGTAGCGGTTCGTGCTCGTGAGCGAGTCGTGCAGCGTCGTGAACTGCTGCTGACCTTCGGCCGTGAACAGCTCGTCGATCTTGTGGCCCGCGTCCATCGTGATGACGGTGAGCATCGCCTGACCGCCGAACAGGTCCTGGTACTGGACGTTGTCCTTGTAGACCTGATCGCTCTTGTTGAGGTAGCTGTCCTGGCCGGTCGCGAACTCGAGCTTGCCGATGCCGGCGGCGAGCACGGCGGTGATCGCCACGAGGACCAGCACGACGGCGACCGCGTGCTTGCCGAGGCCGACTGCCAGCCAGGACCAGAACCGCTGCATCGCATCCCCCGTGTCGCCAGACGTGGAAGCGTGACGCTAGCCCTTGCCCTCCGAGCAGGCGCTACGGGACGGGGATGTTCGTCGCGCCGCCGAGGTAGGGGTGCAGCACGGCGGGCAGCGCGACCGAGCCGTCGGGTTGACGGTGCGTCTCGAGCAGCGCTGCCCAGATGCGCGGCCACGCGAGCGCGGAGCCGTTGAGCGTGTTCACGACCTCGGTCGACTTGGCGCCCTTCGCTCGGTAGCGGACGTTGGCCCGGCGGGCCTGGAAGTCCGAGTACCAGGACACCGACGACACCTCGAGCCAGCGGTCGAGACCGGGTGAGTACACCTCGATGTCGAACGTGCGGGCATTCGAGAACCCGAGGTCGCCGGTGCAGAGGTCGAGCACGCGGTACGCGAGCCCCAGGTCGGTGACGAGCGCTTCAGCGCGGGCGAGGATGTCGGCGCGCCCGGCCTCGGCTTGCTCGGGCGTGCAGTACGCGAACAGCTCGACCTTGTCGAACTCGTGCGTGCGCAACACCCCGCGGGTGTCCGCGCCGGCCGAGCCGGCCTCGCGGCGGAAGCAGGGCGTGTACGCGCAGAACCGGCGAGGCAGGTCGGCCTCATCGAGCACCTCGTCGCGGTGCATCGAGGTGAGGGGCACCTCAGCCGTCGGGATGGCCCAGAGGTCGTCGCGCTCCATGTGGTACGCGTCATCCGCGAACTTCGGCAGGTGGCCGGTCGACACCATCGTCTCCGTGCGCACGAACGTCGGCGGCCGTACCTCCTCGTAGGCGCCCTCGCCTGAGCTGTGCCGGTCGAGCGCGAGCTGGGTGAGGGCCCGAAGCACCCGGGCGCCCATGCCTCGGTAGAGCGAGAACATCGAGCCCGAGAGCTTGACGGCGCGCTCCTTGTCGAGGATGCCGAGCTGCTCAGCGACGTCCCAGTGCGGCACCCGCTGGTGCTCGCCGTAGGCGTCGGCATCGAAGTGGTGGACGCGGAGCACGACGTTGTCGTCCGGCCCGGCGCCGTCGGGCGCGTCGGTGCTCGGGAGGTTCGGGATGCGCAGGAGGATCCCGCGCATCTCCTCGGCCAGCGCGTCGTGCTGCGCGGCCAGGTCGGCTTCCTCCGCGCCGAGGGCACGACTCTCCGCCTGCAGCGCCTCGGCCTTGTCGGCGTCGCCCTCCTTGCGCAGGCGACCGACGTCCTTCGAGAGCGTCTTGATGCGTGCGCGGACCTCGTCGCGCTCGACCATCAGCTTGCGCTGACGCTCGTCGAGCTCGGCCACCGCCTCGACCTCGGCGAGCACGAGCGGATCGCCACGCCGGGCCAGCGCCGCCCGGACGCCGTCGAGATCGTTGCGGATCCGGCGAACGTCGATCACCCCGGCGAGGGTAGTTGCGATGACCCGCCCGCCTCGACGGGGTTCCCGCCCTCTGCCCTCTGTGGACGCTCGCATCCCGTCTGACACGGCTGAGCGTCCGAAGAGGGCACGGGCGGAGGTTCTTCGGACGCTGAGCCGTGAATTTCACGGCTGGGTTTCCGGAGAACCCAGCCGTGAATTTCACGGCTGGGTTTCCGGAGAACCGCGAGGCAAAAGCCAGGTGCCGATCCCACTAGGTTCGCGACCCGTCATGCGGGCGATCGAGGTCGACGAGCTGCGGGTGCACCACGGGGACGTCCGCGCCGTGGACGGCGTGACGTTCGCGGTCGAGCCCGGCGAGGTCGTGGCCCTGCTCGGCCCGAACGGCGCGGGCAAGACGACCACCGTCGAGACCGCTGAGGGCTATCGCCGGCCGACGTCGGGCTCGGTCCGGGTGCTCGGCCTCGACCCCGTCGCCAATCATCACCAGCTCACCTCTCGCATGGGCGTGATGCTCCAGAGCGGAGGCGTCTACCCGGGGATGCGGCCGCTCGAGGCGATCCGGCTGTTCGCGTCCTACTACGACAACCCGGACGACCCGGTGGCGCTCCTGGAGCGCGTGGGCCTGTCGCACCGGCGCGACGCGCCGTGGCGGCGGCTGTCCGGCGGCGAGCAGCAGCGGCTGTCGCTCGCGCTGGCGCTCGTCGGCCGGCCCGAGGTGGCGTTCCTCGACGAGCCGACGTCCGGCATCGACGTCAGCGGGCGGCAGCTCATCCGCCAAGTCGTCCGCGACCTCGCCCACGCCGGCGTCTCCGTCCTCATCACCACGCACGACCTCGAGGACGCGGAGCGAACAGCTGACCGCATCGTGATCATCGACAAGGGCAAGGTCGTGGCGAGCGGAACGCCCGCCGAGCTGATGAGCTCGTCGGACACGGACCAGATCCGCTTCGGTGCACCGCGAGACCTCGACACGGCGGGACTCGGCCGCGCCCTCAACGCGTTCGTCGACGAAGTGGCGCCGGGTGAGTACGAGGTGGCGATGCCGCCGACACCGGCCAACGTCGCTGCGCTGACCGCGTGGCTCGCCGAGCACGACCTCCCACTCGCCGACCTTCGGGCCGGGCGTCAGCGACTCGAGGACGTGTTCCTCCGCCTCACGGCCGTGACCGGGGAGCACCCGGTGATCCGTCCGTCGAACGGGTCGTCGACATGACCGCACTGCTTGCGCAGACGAGAGCTGAGCTCACGCTCACGCTGCGGCGGGGCGAGTCGCTCTTGCTCATCCTGCTGATCCCGCTCGTGCTCCTCGGGTTCTTCGCGACGGTCGACGTCCTCCCGAACGGTGGCTTCGACGAGCCGGTCGACTTCCTCGCGCCAGGCATCATCGCCCTCGCAGTGATGTCGACCGCGATGGTGCAGCAGGCGATCGGCACGTCGTTCGAGCGCCAGTACGGCGTGCTCAAGCGGCTCGGCGCGACCCCTCTCGGTCGACCGCGTCTGCTGACTGCGAAGACGCTCTCGATCGTTGCGGTCGAAGTGGTCCAGGTGGTCCTGCTGATGGGGCTGGCCATGCTCCTCGGCTGGAGCCCGCACGCGGCGCTCGCCGCGGCGGTCGCGGTCGCCCTCGGCACCATCGCGTTCGCCGGGCTCGGGCTGTTGATGGCCGGCACCCTTCGGGGCGAGGTGACGCTCGCGGCGGCCAACGGCCTCTATCTCGTGCTGCTCCTCACCGGCGGGATGGTCGTCCCCCTGTCCGAGCTGCCCGCCGGCATCCGCGCCGTCGCCGAGCTGCTCCCCGCCGCCGCGCTGGCCGAGGCGCTCACTGGCACCCTCACCAACGGCGGTGCCGTCGGCACCAAGGCGTGGGTGGTCCTGGTCGTGTGGGCGATCGCGGCACCCGCGGCCGCCGCCGCCTTCTTCCGCTGGGAGTAGCCGACGCACGGTCGCGCTCGGTGAAGTAGACAGACGCGTGCGCGCAAACCCTGCGGGCTGACAGGAGGCCCGGGTGGGGCAGATCCGAAGTGGTCGCGGCCGGCGCATCGCGGGGCTGTTGCTCGCGGTGATCCTCGGGAGCGTGGTCGTGGTCGTCGGCCACGACAACGCACGAGCGTCCTACGCGGGCGCATGCGCCGGCGCCGGTGACCAAGCGGGCGCGTTCGCTGACGCCGGTGCTGCCGCGGACTGCCTCAAGCTGTACGGCATCTCGCTCGGAAAGGACGACGGCACCTTCGGCGAGCGAGACCAGCTGAGGCGGAGCCAGGTGTCGAGCTTGCTCGCGCGGCTCGTCGAGCTCGCGGGGGTGACGTTGAACCCGGACGGCGGGCCGTCGTTCAGCGATGTCAACGACGTGACGCTCCCGAACGAGCGGGTGCGCCAGGAGATCGCCGCGCTCGCAGGCTCCGGCATCATCAACGGCTTCCCGGACGGCACGTTCCGCCCGGCCGACAACCTGACCGTTGCCCAAGCCGTGACGTTGGTGATCAGGAGCATGGTGTTCATCCACGGCCACAACGCGGCCGCGCCCAACGTGAGCGATCAAGGGAGCACGGCGGCGAACCACCCGTACGCCATCCACCTCGGTCTGCTCGACCCGAACGCGCGCGATATCGCTGGCGCGCCCTACGCGCACGAGACGGGCGACTCGACAGATCGCGGGCTGCTCGCGGATGTGCTCGCGCAAGCGATCCAGCAGCTCGTCCACGCAGGCGTCGTCGACCAGCGGACGGCGATCGCACCCGCCGGCGAGCGCTCGCTCGTCGATCGCCCCGACGAGGTGCACGGGTACCAGGTGCACGTGATCTACGCGACCCCAGCGGATGGTCCCGATCGCGGGCTGGACACCTCGGGTTCGGTCGACACGGCTATGCACGCGATCAACACCTGGCTGGCCGAGCGCGCCGATGGCAGCACGTTGCGCATCGACAGGTTCAAGGGTGCGACGGACGTCTCGTTCGCTCGTCTGCCTCACAACGACGCCGACTACATCGCGTTCGGCGACTTCGTCCGCGACCACGTCCAGACCGACCTAAACGCCATGGGGTTCAACGACGTCAACAAGCTGTACGCCGTGTTCTGGGAGGGAGGCAGCTCCACGGCCTGCGGAGGCAGCGCCTACCCGCCGACGCTGATCGGCAACGTCGCCGCCATGTACCTCCATGGCACACCGCCGGGCGCGACTCCGTGCAGCGACCACCCGTTCGGCGAGTCGCCTTCGACACCCGGCTACCTCGAGATCTCGATGCTCCACGAGATCATCCACACGCTCGGGTTCGTCGCCTCCTGCGCACCACACCAACACCACGGCGGGCACACCAGCGAGGCGCCCAACGACCTGATGTACCAGGGTCCCGAGCCGTGGGTGCCGGACACGCTCGACATCGGCCACGACGACTACTACGGCAACGGTGGCTCTGGATGCCTCGACCTCGCGAACAGCGCCTTCCTCGAGCCACTCCCCGCCGCCGCGCAGGCACCGCCCGGGTGGCCCTGAGCCTGGCGGGAAGCTGCTAGGGCAGGGTCTGGCAGCCGAGCTGGGGGGCGGGACGGTCGTCGTCGACGACGGCATAGGCGCACAGCTCATGCGCGCCTGGTTCCAGGGGGCCGGGCACGTCGACCTTGAAGCCGTGCGCAGCGCCGTACGCGGGCCGCGCGGCGACGATGTCCGTCCGTACCCCGTCAGCCAGCGACGTGGCGACCGTGCGTCCGTCGAGCGTCACCTGCACGGCGATCGGCGACGCGGTGCGCGGTCCGATCGCCCATCCCGCCACTTGCACCCCGCCGGTCCGCGGCTGGGCGACCTCGTCCAGCGAGCCGAAGGGCTCGGCCGTCACATCGACGTCGACGCACCCGAGCTGCGGCGTCGACTGCAACACGTCGTCCTCCATCGTCACGCACACGTGTTGCGGGCCATCGGCGAGGTCGAGATCGAAGTGGAAGCCGTGCGCGCTGCCCACCATCGGGTTCGCCGCCGCGACATCCGGGCGTTCGCCACCGGCGGGGACGATCGCGATGGTCCGGCCGTTCACGACCACATGGATCTTGACGCTGGCTGGCGTGTCGGGGTCGACGGCCCACCCCGCCAGCGTGAACCCCGCTGGTGTCACCTGTGCCATCTCGAGTGAGCCAACCGGTGCGTTGTCGCCGATGGACGGCCCGCCGCTGCCGAGCGTGAGCGGTTCGACGTGGAGCACGCGCTGCCCGCCGGCCCGGTAACCGACGCCCCCCGCCCACGCGTGGAACGCGAGGCGGTACCGCCCGTCGGGTCCGAGCGCGATCGCGCCGCCGCCAGGTCCCGGCACGTCATCGCGCGTTGCGAGCCACGGACCCGAGCGGCTCGCGTCGACGCACGGCCCGAGCGGCGACGCGCACACCGCATAGCCGAGGGCGTAGTCGTCCGACCCCCAGAACGCGCCGGAGTAGACGAGCCACCACTGCTTCGCGTCGATGCGAACCATCGACGGGTTCTCGATGCCGCCGTCCTGCCAGTGCGCGTCCGCCGTCAGCAGGTGGACGGGCGGGCCGGCGAAGAACAAGCCATCGAAGGTCATCGCCGCGGCGAACAGCTGGCGCTCCTCCCCACCGACCGCCTTCCAGGAGAGGAACGGCGTGCCGTCGTCGCCGATCACCACCGACGGGTCGATCGAGCCGGAGCCGCCGGTCTCGTCGCACATGAGCGGCGGCTGGAAGGGGAGCGGCAGGTAGGGCCCACCCGGCGAGTCCGACGTCAGGCGATCGATGCACTGGCCCCCGAACGCGTTGCCCATGCTGACGTACAGCACCCACCGACCGCCGACCTTGGCGACCATCGGCGCCCAGGTCGAGTTGGGTCGTGCCCAGCCGGGACGTTGCGGCGCCGCGTCGGTCGGCGGCATCCAGTGCACGAGGTCAGGAGACGCGCTCACCTGCACGTTGCGCCCGTTGGCGTTGGTGCCGAACGCGTACCAGAGGCCGTCGCCCCACACGATGCTCGGGTCGGGGAAGTCGGTGCTGAGGACGGCCGGACGCAGCACCTGAGGCCCGGGCGGGCCCGGCGGCGGATCGGTGGGCAGCGGCGCTCTGGTGGGCTCGGCGACGGTGATCGGTGCCTTCGGGTCGAGCGTCGTGCGAGGACCCGCCGCGGCGCGCACCGCGTCGCTCTCGAACGAGCCGCCGTCGTCGTCCGGTGTCACCAGGTCGTGCAGCTCGCCCGGCGGCACCCAGTGCCGTCCGTTCCCGGCCGCGATGGCATCGCCCCGTGCCACCAGCACGAGCAGGAGCGCAGACGCGCACAACGCGATCCGATTCGGCAGCCGCCACCGCACCGGCGCAAGGGTACCGGCGCCCCAAAGGCGCGAATCCGCGCCCGCTGCTACGGCTCGCGGGGCGCGGGACCGGTGTGCTCGAGCGCGGTCAGCTCGGCCTGCACCTCGTCCCACGTCAGGACGTCACGTTCGGAGACGCGCACGCCTTGGCGCTCGGCTTCCATGTGCACCTTCGACCAGCGGAAGAAGATGGCGAAGATGAGCCCCCACAAGAAGAACCCGCCGACCAGCTTCATGATCACGCCCGCGATCTGCTGGTCGTTGACGGCGTCGATCCCCCACAGCCGCTGGGCCCGGTCGTAGACGCGGTACACGGGGTGCTCGGCGAAGATCAGCCACGCCGACGGGATGGTCGGAACGATCGACTGGCAGAACAGGTAGATCATCTGACCGGGCAGCGAGAGCCGGAGCTCGGGCAGCGGCCCGCAGATCGGCATCCACATCAGCAGCGCGGTGCTCACGAGCAGCAGGTGGAGCCCGTAGTGGACGGCGGCGACGTCGACCGCGGCGTTGACGGTGGGCGGCCAGTGGGTGAACACGAACGCGGCGTTGAAGACCACTGCGGCCACGACTGGGTGGCACAGCCGCCGCACGATGCTGCCGGCGAACCACCCGTCGCCGACGATCAGCCTCGCCAACCAGGTCGGCGTCGCGAGCAGGAACAGCGGCGGCGCCACGAAGGTCATCAGCAGGTGCTGCACCATGTGGAAGAAGTAGAGGTAGTTCTCGCCGAGGTCGTGGAGCGGCCAGTCCGACGCGACCCACAGCGTGATGAGCCCGAGCACGAACCACCGCTTCTGCCGCCGCGTGACGATCGGCGAGCCGTCCCGCACGACCTTCGGCCCGATCACGCGCGTCGCGTACATCGCGAGCGCAACGATCGCGCCCATCAACACCCACACCTCGGGGTGCGGGGAGAACGCCCAGGGATGGAGCTCAGCGAGCGCCATGGCAGTCCTCGTCAGTGAGCGAAGAAGTGGAAGGTAGAGAGGGCGATCATGTACACGAAGGTCGCCAGGAGGATGCCGCCGATGAAGATGCGGCGCAGGAGCTTGTCGTCGAAGCGCAGGTGCATGAAGAAGCCGGCGACGATCGCGAACTTCACGGTCATCATCGGCAGCAGCGCGACGAGCAGGTACGCGAAGTGATCGTTGAAGAAGTCGATGTAGTACGTCGCCACCTCGAGCGCGGTGATCGCGGCGAGGACCAGGGCGATCACGATGTACTGCCCGTCGCTCGGGTGCGCGTGGTGCTGGTTGACGTGCACGTCGTGCACCCGCTCGTCGGTGTCGGTCGCCATGCTGCTGCTCCCTACGGGATGAGGTAGACGACGGTGAAGACTTTCCAGCACATTGGGATCCTAAGCTTAGAATTCCACGTGGACAAGTTGTCGCG
>JADMIO010957540.1_pt1 | contig 12615 bp, 12 predicted proteins | sample 8958161 | NCBI WGS metagenome assembly JADMIO01 (sample SAMN16585339, study PRJNA669376) | soil metagenome | isolation source: Crop rotation soil | place: USA: Cullars Rotation, Alabama | collected 2011 | reverse complement strand
CCGCGACAACTTGTCCACGTGGAATTCTAAGCTTAGGATCCCAATGTGCTGGAAAAACGCTGCTATGATATTTCTAAACTGTTACGGCATCTCACACCATCTCACCATGAAGCACCACCGGTAGTAACCCTGGCCCGGTCCGATGAAAGATCCATTCCCTCAAACCCGGACAGCAGGTCTCAAAAAAAAGAAATACCGCAAAAGAAAATATTCCCTGCGGGGAGAAATTTTAAGTGAGAGGACAACTATAACGCAAAAACAGGCAAACTCAGGCCTCCTCCTCCATATCAAAAATCTTATTCTTTATCGCATACATTACAAGTCCCAGCGGCGTTCTCACCTGCATCTTCTCCAGGATATTTTTCCGGTAACTGTCAATCGTTCTCACGCTGTGTTTTAGCTCATCAGCTATTTGCTGACTCGTATATTCTTTACAAATCAGTTTTATAATAGCAAGTTCTTTGTCAGAAAATTTTTGCTCCGGTTTGGCCCCGTTATGCGACAGGATTCTGGTCAGCTTGGTCGTGGTGTCCTTACAAAAGTAATTTCCGCCTTTATCAACTGTTTTAATAGCTTCAATAATTTCAGTTTTGTGCGCATTTTTTAAAAGGTATCCCTGTGCGCCGGCCTCCATCATCTGGATCAAAAGGTTGTCTTCATTACTCATGGACAATGCAATTATCCGGATCTCAGGAAATTGAGCCTGTATCAATTTTGTTGCTTCTAGGCCGTTCATTACAGGCATTAAAATATCAACTACAATTATGTCCGGCCGTAATTGCCTGGTGAGCTGTATAAGTTCTTCCCCGTTTTTTGCTTCGCCGACAACCTCTATACCCGGCTCTTTTTTCAGCATTTCTGTAAAGCCGTCCCTGTAAAGCTCATGGTCATCAGCCAGGATCAGCCTGATAGGTGAACGTAAATGCATAGTTAGTATGGTAGTTCAAAAATAAATCCCGACCCGCGTTCTTTAGTGCTCTCGATGTACAATTTACCGTTTAATAACTGGCTTCGGCTATACAGGCTTTTCAATCCAACCCCGTTTTGCGATGAATTCTTTACATCGAACCCGATGCCATTATCCTGGATTGAAATTATTAATTTGTCATTCTTTTTTTCAAAACTGATAGTGACCATTGTTGCATTGGAATGTTTTATGGCATTATTAATACCTTCCTGCATGATCCGGAAAATATTAATAGATTGTTGTTCATTAAAACTAATGTCATCATCATAATTGAATATGATCTGCAATTTTGCATCCAGGGTATTGATGTAATCAATGATGGCACTTTTTAAACCATCATTAATTAAAACAGTCGGCATCAGGTTATAGGAAATTTCACGGATTCTTCCTATGGCCTTGTCAATATTATAATTAATAATCCCCAGTTGCCGGATATCTTCCGGTTCCTTTATCTCAAAATTGTTGATTTTGAGTTTTATAGATGATATCATTCCTCCCAACTCGTCATGAAGATCATAAGCTATCCTTGTCCTGTCTTTTTCAATAGCGTTGATCTCTGATAGCACTAAATTTCTGTTCAGTTCTATATTTTTCCTTTGCTGGCGCAATATGGAAATAATAAAATAAGCAACGATTGAACCGAATACCATTACGGTTATTATTACTGCGCTATAAACTCTTGCTTCCTGTGCATCCATAGTATTGCCGTGGCGAAGATTATGTTAACAGAGAAATTAATATACGCCATTATTCTGTAAATATTCAATCTGAAACTTTTGCTTGCACCCAGGCCGTATAGCCAGAAGATCTCTATTAGCGCAGATACCGAATAATAGATTATCAGACCAACACAAATGAGGAAAATTGGATTTTGAAAAAGTTTTGCGAGGGATAATACCAGGTTGTTCAATGCCCTTATGCTCATAAATACAATTAGAAGGGAGTAGGTAATAATAAAATAAGAATTAAACTGTGTTATTGAGGATATAAACAACACATTCGTACACCATATTATCGTGCATAAACAGCCTAATAAAACAGCATCGTACCTATGTTGAAAGATGTTGAAATTTTTGAACAACCAAATGTACAAGAGGCACTCTGTTAAGCAGTAAATATTACTGTTAACTGAGTTCGATCCGTGGAATTCATAAATGATGATATAGTTCATCAACTCATTTAATAACGCAGCCCATATACAGATGAAAAAAGGCAGGTAAAGTTTACCTGCCGTATAGAATCGTACTATGCCGGCTACCGCAGGAATAAGTATTGAGAAGCCAAGTAAAAGGATAATGGTATGATTCATTTATGGATTGGTGTTAAGCGGGGAGTCCGGCGGGCAGTCCTCGGGGCATCGTATAGACAGCTCACCAATGATATCACCCGGATCCTCTTCCATAGTTAGGGAGGTTGTTTCCTGAGTTGACGGCAATATATCCTCATTTTCATTGTTTACTCCCACCAGTATGGCATGAACCAGGTAACTCTCGTCCATCCCGTAATAGATCCGGAGGGCTGTGCACCCGGTCTGCCCCAGGATATCATCGATTATACTCCTGTCAAAAGTTTCGGATAGGGGCAGGACATTTTTGTTTTGGTAACCGTTTGCCAAAATGGCTTCCCGGTTTGCGCGATAAATTGTCGTCATAGCGACGGCAACCGGTAATGAAATTAAATGATTTGTAGGCATAATATATGTTTTTAGAAAGGTTGCTATTTTGCAAATAGAAAAAAACAGTAGCTCTACTGAAAAATTATAGTAGTGCTACTATATGAATACACAACCTGCCAAGCGCCAAATCTTTTACGCCTTTTGTCGCCATAATTTCCGGGGAAATTGAGATAACAACTTTCACGAAACGATAGAAACACAGTATAAAAAAATTATAAAAAGATTTGATCCGCTCAACGTATTAAGCAACAAAAACAATTAATTCTTTTCATCACCGGGTGCATTTTTCCTCCCAATTCACTGGTAATTTTCTCTGATCAGGATGGCCCCTGCATCACGTTAGAGATCAGGATCAATACCGCCTAAGAAATTAAGGCGATTATAAACGGGAAAATAACGGCAATGTTATATTTACCCGACGCTTCCTGTATCCGCTCTTTTGAAATCGTTACAGGCAGCGCTTATTCACTGTAGCCCCATATGGGATGTGTCCAGAAATGTCGCGACCGCGTTATATAGTTGGCCCATTTAGTGGCTGGTATTCGCGTCAACCGTAGAACAAGAAGCTCAAGGGAGCTAACGAAATAATAGTTAGATATAGCGGTAGAGTGAAGATATCCGCACGAGGGGAAGTTTTTTCCTCCAAATCCCGGTAGTTTATACTGGCTTGGATATAGTCGGCCAATCACTCGAAGTCAAAATCCAATAATTTTTTGGGCATAATATCCAACCCGTCTGCCAAAGCAATTACGGTTGTTAATGATAGATTCACTTTTCCTTTTTCGATCCGTTGAACTTGTGAATACTCCAGATTTGCACGTGCAGAAAGTTCCCGGATACTTATTCCTTTATTTTCCCGTAAGACGGTTAAATTTTCACCGAACTTTTTCTTTATGGTCTCTTTGTTATCCATTAATATGGAAAATCAAAGTATTTTTTAAAATAAGTGACGTATGATTATACATCATTAGATTTTTTGCCTTATATTTGATTCTATCTTCGGCTGAAAAGAAGAAGATGAAAAAATAATTTGCGATACTTCATATAATTTTTGAAGCATTCGCTTTGAGTCTCGCATTAGAAAACTGGTAATTTCAAAAGCACGAGACGATAAGTAGAATGCCCACGTTAAGGCGTGGGCTCTTCTTATTCGTGCTTGGGTATACCAGTACCTCTAATGCGGTAAGTCGAGACCTGCGCCCTTTTTTTGTCTCCTCCCAGGCTCATGTAATAAGGTTATCACATGGCCGCAAAAAAGAAAAATAGAACTGCTGCTATTCCAAAAGATGAATTGGATAAATTGCTGTATTATCTCTTCACCCAGCAAATGAAGCCGGCAAACCTGTTCCTGTCTTCATCACAAACCCGTCATCCGCATTACCTCTTCCAGTATTATAAGGCCTTCCGTTTTACCAAGCGGCTTAAGGATACCGCGCTTTGTTTATTAAAGACCCAATTCTCCAAGTTCCCCGTTGATCACGGCCCTGGCTGATCGATCCCATTTATTCCCTTTTTCTAATTAAAAAATTAACTGCAATGAAGTTACAATATTGCTTAACAGGAATGCTATTGCTTTCGCTGAATGTTTTTAGCCAGCTAAAAATACCAGGCATTGGTGATATAGTTCCTCCTGTACAGATAAAGAATATCTATAACGCTCCCGCCTTAGAGTCCAATCTTTCTGCATATAAAGATCAACTGTTGATACTCGATTTCATGGCTACCAACTGCAGCAGTTGCATTAAAGCGCTGCCGCGTTTTGATTCACTTCAAAAAGTATATGGCACAAGACTGCAGATATTGCTGGTAACGGATCAGTCAGCAGCTAAGGTCAAAGACTTTTTACTAAATCATCCATCATTAAGCCTACCCATGGTGGCTGCCGACACAGTTCTGTCAAAATTATTCCCGCATCGTTTCATTTCTCACGAGGTATGGATAAAAGATGGAAAGGTAAAGGCCATTACCTATCCTGAATATGTAAACAGTGATAACATATCGGCGCTGCTGGCAGGCGAAAACATGCGGCTGCCTTTGAAAAATGATGATGATACCTGCCGCAGATATTCAATAACCCAACTGTACCTGCTGTCTTACGGGCTTTCGTGGTACCCGGCAAAACGGGTCGTATTGGAAGTGGCGGACAGCAGCCGTTTTATCTATCATGAAAACTACGGCTATAAAGAAGAATGGCGGCAGCGCAATACTTTTTGCATTTCTTCTCTGCCAATCGCCCCGGGCAAAATTGGTATGAGAAACATCCTCGATACATATTTCGGTCTGTACGGCAGGATAGAAAAACGCGAAGTGCAATGCCTTGTACTAAAAGTTGCGCCGGCAACAAAAGTTTCAACGTTGTTAAACAGCGGTACCCGCAAAATTTCCAGGAATGCCTTATTGTACGCCCTGGGTGAGACATACTGCCCGGTAATAGACGAAACTCCGGCATCCGTAACGCAGGCAGTCGTCAACAATGATTACTTATCAGATATTCCACTGCTGCAAAAAACACTTTTATCATCAGGCCTTCAACTGGTTTCCGAAGCAAGGGAAATAGAACTGCTTGTTATCAGCGGGCCCATTATTAATTCCAAAAAATAACTTGTATGAAGATCTCTTTACTAATTGCTGTATTATTTCTCGCGCAGCAAACATTTGCACAAACAATCCTAAGGGGCACCGTTTATTCTCCGTCGAGCGGTCCCCTCGCGAATGCTACCGTAAAAATTAAAAATGGCGGCAGCACATCAACAAATGCGGACGGAGCTTTTAGTATACCCTTCACCAAAACTACAATTGTCACCATAAGTCACATCGGCTTCAGGACAATTGAAATAAAATTAGACACGGTTGTTGATCCACTAAGGGTGTATATGCAACCCGCAGTTGTTTCTTTAAACGAGGTTACGGTTTCAACCGGCTACCAGGAAGCGGCAAAAGAACGTGCTACCGGGTCGTTCACCCATATTGATAATAAACTCTATAATGAGCAGGTGGGAACGAATGTGCTCGACAGGTTGGAATCAATAACCCCCTCAATGAATATCGACAGGAAGTCACTTTCCTTCGGCATCATGATCCGTGGATTGAGCACCATAAGAGGCCCTCGTTCTCCTTTGATCGTAGTTGACAATTTTCCATACGCCGGTGACATTAACAACATCAACCCGAACGACGTTGAAAGTATCACAATATTGAAAGACGCCGCATCGGCATCGATATGGGGCGCAAAAGCAAGTAACGGCGTAATTGTGATCACAACCAAAAAGGGTAAGTTCAATGAGCCGCTGCGCGTTTCTTTCACCAGCAACATTGCGATCGCTGGTAAGCCCGACCTGTTCTATCTTAAACAAATATCTCCGTCAGATTTTATTGATGTGGAACAGTTCCTCTTCAGCAAGGGCTATAAGTTTTCGGATACTGCCTTAAGCAGCCACATTGCCTTCTCACCCGTCTATGAGATCCTTTTCAAACAAAGGAATGGCCAACTATCTGCAACCGAAGCCAATGCACAGATAGATGCATTGAGAACAAATGATACCCGGAATGATTACCTGAAATATTTTTACCAGCAATCGGTTAACCAACAATATGCACTGAATGCCCGGGGCGGCAGCGCTAATCATTCATGGCTGTTATCCGCAGGTGTTGATAAAAATATAAGCAACCTTGCGGCGACTTATGACCGTTTGAATAGCCGCCTTGAAAATACATTGAAGGTTACTAAAAATCTCCAGGTGACTGCAGGTGTTTATTTTACGCAAAGTACATCGGAAAGTGGAAAGCCCCCGTATGGATCGATTACTTCAAGAACGGGTAACAGCTTTCCTTATGCGCAGTTTGCCAATAGCAATGGTGACCCTCTTCCGCTGATAAAAGATTACAGGCAAGGATATGTTGACACCGCGGGCGCCGGTAAATTACTAAGCTGGAGTTATTACCCGCTCGAAGATTATAAGCATGTTACCACTACAATTACGTTGACGGACCTTACGCTTTTTTCAGCTCTGTCATATAAAATTTTAAACTGGTTAAACTTCGATGCAAAGTACCAGTATGAAACACAACAGTCACTAACACTTACCAAACAGGATGCAGACAGTTATTTTGCCCGCGACCTGGTAAACCGTTTTAGCCAGCTTAACAGAACAACCGGTGTGGTCACCTACAAGGTTCCTAAAGGCGGGGTACTCGACAGAAGTGAAACTGACATCACCTCAAATAATATCCGGGGGCAGTTGACATTCAACAAAAACTTTCAACGTCACTCCTTTAATGGAATTATCGGTGCAGAAGTAAGTGACACAAAAACGAATGGCAACACTAACCGTGTATATGGGTATGATGAGGATCTGCTATCCACTGCTAATGTAGATCTTGCGACAGCGTATCCGTCCTTCGTTACCGGGAGCAATGCTTTCATTCCCACCCTGAATGGCCTGAGCGAAAAGACTACCCGTTTTGTTTCATTATTCAGCAACCTGGCATATACCTTCAAAAACAAATACACCCTTACCGTAAGCGGCCGTAAGGATGCGTCGAATATTTTTGGGGTGAATGCTAATGATAGATGGAACCCGCTGTGGAGTGCGGGATTGGGTTGGAAATTATCCTCGGAAAAATTTTATAACAGTTCGCTTTTTCCTTACCTCAGATTGAGAGCTACTTATGGTTACAGCGGCAACATAGATCCTTCCATGTCGGCGCTGACTACCATTCTGTATTCTGCCACTTCACCTTATACACTTAGCCCATATGCCAACGTTAAGAATTTTTATAATCCCGATCTGCGTTGGGAGAAAACGGGTATGCTGAATTTGGGATTGGATTTTCGTTCGGCAAACGATGCAGTTACCGGCAGTGTGGAATATTATCATAAACGGTCGCAGGACCTTTTCGGCAGCGCACCCCTGGATTATACTACAGGCCTTGGCGTAAATACGATCACCCGGAATGTATCGGAAACAGAAGTGGATGGATTGGATATTGAATTGAACACGGTTAACGTCAATAAAAAAATTAAATGGTCAACCGCTTTTAACTTCAGTTATTATAAGGATAGGGTTGTTAAAAATTATTTATCAAGTCAACAGGCAAGCACGTTTGTTAACTATGGAGATGCGTATTCAGGCTTAGAGGGTAAACCCGTATTTTCTGTTTTTTCCTATAAGTGGGCAGGGCTTGATCCTCTGAATGGCGACCCACAGGGTTATGTTAATGGCGTTATCAGCAAAGATTATAACGCGATCACAGGCGCCAGTTCACTGGTTACCGATATGGTATACAATGGCCCTTTGTTTCCCACCATATTCGGCTCCATGGGCAACACCATTTCCTGGAAAAATATCTCCCTGACTGCCAGACTGATGTATAAGTTTGGCTATTATTTCCGTAAGCCCAGCATAGACTATTCAAACTTGTTTGGCTCCTGGGTCGGTCATTCCGACTATGCCAACCGTTGGCAAAAGCCCGGCGACGAGCAGTTTACCAATGTACCATCCATGGTGTATCCCAGCGTTGGCGCGAGGGATGCATTTTACATAGGTTCAGAGATACTGGTGGCAAAAGCCGATAATGTACGCCTGCAGTATATTAATCTTTCATACGAGTGCAGGAATATACACCTTGCAAAACTGAAGGTACAACAATGTAAACTTTTTGTAATAGCCAATAACCTGGGGCTGATTTGGACAGCAAATAAGGATGGGATTGACCCTGATTACAAAGGCACTTCGCTTCCCCCGGTAACCACTATTGCTTTCGGTTTAACCACTAATTTTTAATTTTTTAAAATTTACTTATATGCGTAATGGAACAAAAATATTATTGGTAATAGCCGCGATAGTACTGCTGTTGCCTTTTATGAACTGTAAAAAATACCTGGATGAAAAATCCGATAAAAAGCTTGTGATCCCTACAACTTTAGCAGATCTACAGGCGCTGCTAGACAATTATTTTAAGATCACTATTTCGCCCGGGCATGGTGAGGCGAGCGCAGATGATTATTATTTAACCGATGTTGATTACAGCAGCCTCAACATGGAATCTTACCGCAGGACCTACAGGTGGGAGGGACAGCTATTGTTTGACAGGTTTCCGAACACCTGGAGCCAGTGTTACGAGATCGTTTATTACAGCAATATCGCCTTGCAGGGATTGCAAAATATCGAGCGGACTACTTACAATAGCACTACATATGATAATGTACTGGGACAAGCTTATTTCTATCGTGGCTATGTTTTCTCGGAGTTGGCTGTGCAGTGGTGTAAAGGTTATGATGGGGCTTCAGCAGGTACCGACCTGGGACTACCGATCCGTATGAACAGCGACTTTAACGTAGTATCTTACCGTTCCAGCCTACAGGACACCTACCAACAGATCATTTCTGACCTGAAAGCATCGGCGCAGGCCTTGCCAATTAGCGCTGTGCATGTTTACCGTCCCTGCAAAGCCGCGGCCTATGCTGCATTAGCGCGGGTATATCTTTCTATGAGAGACTATGATAACGCCTTTTTATATGCCGACTCATCGCTTGCCATTTCCAATAAGCTCATTGACTATAATACGTTGAACGCCAACGCTACATTCCCGGTGCCTGCATTTAATACCGAGATCCTTTACCAGGCCGACCTTCAGACGTTGCCAAACATCGCGAACAGCAGGGGAAAGATTGACAGTAACCTGTATAAATTATATGCAAATGACGATCTGCGAAAAAGTATTTTCTTCAAAAGCAATAATAATGGCACCTACGGTTTCAGGGGAAGTTACGAGGCTTCTGCAAACTATTTCGGGGGTATAGCAACCGATGAAGTCTATTTGATCAGGGCGGAATGTAATGCGCGGAAAGGTAATTTAGCAAATGCCATGGCAGACCTGAACACATTGATGAAGAACCGCTGGCTGAAAACATCTTTTGTTCCGTTAACGGCTGCCAGCCAGGCCGATGCCTTATCAAAAATATTGCTGGAAAGAAGAAAAGAATTGCTGATGCGGGGCATCCGTTGGAGCGATTTGAAAAGATTCAACCTTGAGGGAGCCAACATTGTTTTAAAGCGGATCATCAATGGTCAAACGTATACCTTGCCACCAAATGATCCCCGGTATGCGTTGCCACTTCCCGAGGATCTGATTCTGCTGACCGGTATGCCACAAAATCCAAGATAATATGTCGTCATTTCGAGACCACGCCTTGTCATTTCGACGTTAGGAGAAACCTTTACGTGCCCATCAGGTGCCCAAAATTCCTGCTAAACAAAAAAGAGGCAACTCCCATTGCCTCTTTTTACTATCGTCATTTACTAATCAATCCGACTCCTTCCAATTGTCTGTTACAGCATCCAGGTCGCCGGTACTTGTTATTCCAACAGCGCTGAAATCTGTCGGATGACCAGATTGGTTAGGCGCTTGCTCAACCTCAATCGTACAATTCAGGTCTTTAAAGCTGGAACACCCTTCGGCCAGGCCGTCCACATTCTGCCACTTCGATTCGTCCAGTAAATTAGCGGACGTGGTTTCAGTGAACCTGTAATAAAAAACATTCTCCTTTTTTTTCAGATCAGCTTTGGTTGTAAAAGCTGAAGTAGCGGCAATGATGATCGCCGCTACAGCATACAGTGAAACTTTGAACTTTTTCATAAATAAAATTTTTTAAATGATTAATTAAAATACCATGGGCTTGCGGCCCTGTTGTACAACTATTTTAACTGCTTTGCGGCAGCTTGATATAATGTTCGAAGGCGTTGCAGCCTAATACCCAATATTGCCAACGCGATAAAAAAAATATTGAAGACCAAATGACTTTTCCATCCCAACAATTTCAGCACCCCACCGCATGAGCAGGGTAGGTGTTTTGAGAATAATATGATCCCTGTTACATAGGCCGTGAACACCACCATAAGCAGTAGTGACAGGTATAGCCCGGGTGTTCTCAACGACGGTATGCAAAGCAATAAAGCGGTGAATAATTCCACACCCGGTAATAGCCATGCGACTTTCGCAAATGGCAACAGCACGCTGGATTGTTTGAATTGGAATAACAGGTTTTTATAGTCCAGCAACTTGCTGATGGCGGCATACGCAAATAAAAGGATGAACAGGGAACAAATGATCTCGAGTATTGTCTTTTTACGCAATGGTTTTATTTATGAAGGCAAGTTATTGCCGGCTGATTATGCGTATGAGTTTAAAACCTCTGCCAACGGGTATTTTCCTCGGCTTTCCCGGTTGATATCACCTGGCCACTTTCCATTTCCCGGGTGTTGTTCCATATTTCTTTTTAAAGGCTGTAATGAAATTGTTGGGATGCCTGTACCCGGTGCACGCACTAATTTGCTTTAAGCTTTTATGAGTGGTTTCTAAAAGCTCTCTTCCCTTATCGAGGCGCATATTTTCAAGGTACTCAAACAGCCCTGCCTTATAGATCACCCGGAATCCTTTTGTTAACTTGGATTCGCTTACTCCTACATGCCTGGCTATTTCTGTGATGGTGTAGTGGATGGATACGTCTTTGTCAATAAGCTTTTTTGCTTCTGATAATAGTTCCCTGTCTGTATCGGTTAGTGTCACCTTTTGGGGATCGTGATAAACCGCAAATAAATAATACTGTTCGGTATTCTGAAACAGTAGCATTAGGGTTTTGAGAAAATATACTCAATTGCATAGTTTCCGCAGACCGGTGTCGCCGGAGGCAGCTCTGTGTCATCTGCCTGATCCGCTTTCTGTGATAAATATTTTACGCTAAGCCGTTGAGCTTATTCAGCATTTCTATTACAGCTTCCGCTTCAATAGACGGATGGGTATAACTTTCCGTGTTCTGTGCAAAAGCCGGGTGAATAAAATCCATTTTAGAAGAAACCATACTTCGCAAAGAAGAATGAAATTCAACGGCGCCGGTTTTTTGCGCCAGCCACTGTATATTGTCTGCTCTCACGCCACTGCCCGGCATGATGATGATCCTGTCATCAGCAATTTTTATTAATTGCGCGATAAGATCTGCGCCTTCAGTTGCGTTGATCTGTTGCCCGGAAGTCAATATTCTTTTGCATCCGGTTTCTATTAACTGCTCCATTGCTTCGAACGGTTCTTTGCACTTGTCGAATGCCCGGTGAAACGTTACTTCCATTGGGTATGCCAGCTCCACCAGTTTTGCAGTTCGCCTTTTGTCGATGCTTCCGCCCTTTTCAAGTATTCCGAATACCACACCATCACAGCCGGCATCTTTGCAAAGTTTAACATCGGCGATCATTATCGCAAATTCATCTTCGCTGTACAAAAAGTCCCCGCCTCTCGGCCTGATCATGGGGAATAATTCGATGCTTACTTTTTCCCTCGCCGCCTTTATCATCCCAAAAGACGGAGTGGTTCCTCCTTCCATCGGGTTATCGCATAATTCGATCCGGTGAGCACCGCTTTGTTCAACGATCAGGCAGCTTTCAATGTTAAAGGCAATTATCTCTAATTTATAATTCATTTAATTGCTTTTTAATGTGTATTTAACGGATCATTTTATTGCGTATAACTTTCGGTTTTCCAGGATCTTTTCGATACCCGCACCATTTATGAATAGGTAAAACCTTTAAATTTTCTGCGATGAAACATTTTTGCAATCACGGTTTGAAATTAAGTGATGGAAAGCATTGGAATTGATAAAGATATAGGAAATAAAAAATCGTCGTTCATAATGGAAGCTTGCAGGCCCGTATCAGGAACATTGGCACTGAATAAAGCATTGCTAAAGTATTATAACCGGTCCTGCATAAGGTTTTTGTTCACAGGATCAGGTTAGGTTACAATTGCGGAAAGGAGGGGAGAAAGCTTAACCCGTCTTCACTTCGCATGGCAAAGCCAGGCAAACAATAAAACCCCCGTATACAACCTAAGTGTAAACTATGTGCGCTATGTTTCTACATGTTAAACAGGGGTAAGTTCATTTCATGCAGATCATTTTCCTGGTAAGTACTACTTCGCCATC
>JADMIO010839018.1_pt1 | contig 12615 bp, 13 predicted proteins | sample 8958161 | NCBI WGS metagenome assembly JADMIO01 (sample SAMN16585339, study PRJNA669376) | soil metagenome | isolation source: Crop rotation soil | place: USA: Cullars Rotation, Alabama | collected 2011 | reverse complement strand
CTTTCCCGGCGGGTGATCGTCGTCGCGCCGGGCTCGAACGAGCCCTCGGGCAGCTCGGCGGCGACCAGCACCTCGGCCGGCGCCAGCCGGGCGATCCAGCCGGAGAGCTCGGCCGCGCCGCACTCCGAGAGGCCGATCTCGCCGTTGGAGAGCGCGGTCCAGGCGAGGCCGAACTGCTGCCTCGGGCCGCGCGCCACCGCCAGCAGCAGGGCGTCGCTGCGGTCGGCGAGCAGGTCGCTCTCGGTCAGCGTGCCGGGCGTGACGATGCGCACCACCTTGCGCTCGACCGGGCCCTTGGTCGCGCCCACTTCGCCGACCTGCTCGCAGATCGCCACCGACTCGCCGAGCTTCACCAGCTTGGACAGGTAGGACTCCACGGCGTGCACCGGCACGCCGCACATCGCGATCGGCTGGCCGTTGCTGGCGCCGCGCGCGGTGAGGGTGATGTCGAGGAGGCGCGCGGCCTTCTTCGCGTCGTCGAGGAAGAGCTCGTAGAAGTCGCCCATCCGGTAGAAGAGGAGCGTCTCGGGGTGGTCGGCCTTGATGCCCAGGTACTGGGCCATCATCGGCGTCGGGCCGACCGCGACGGCTTCCTTCATCGACCGGTTCCGCGAGGGCGGGAAGGTCAGGGGCTCGACGGCGCGCCGTCACGGGCCGGCGCGATGCTGCTGTAGGAAGAGAGCAGCTGCACCAGCTGGCCGTAGATCTTCGGGCTGCCGGCCACGACCTCGCGCCGGTGCAGGAAGTCGGCCTCGCCGGTGAAGTTGCCGACCAGGCCGCCGGCCTCGGTGACGATCAAGGAGCCGGCGGCGACGTCCCATGGCGAGAGGCCGGTTTCGAAGAAGCCTTCGTACCAGCCTGCGGCGACGTAGCAGAGGTCGAGCGCGGCGGCCCCGGGCCGGCGCACACCGGCGCAGTGCTTCATCACCGTCTCCAGCACCTTGAGGTAGTGGGAGAGGTCGTCGCCTTTCCTGAACGGGAAGCCGGTGCCGATCAGCGCGTCGGCCATGCGCGTGCGCTTGGAGACGCGCAGGCGCTTGTCGTTGAGGAAGGCGCCGCGGCCCTTGGTGGCGTAGAAGAGGTCGTTGCGGGCCGGGTCGTACACCACCGCCTGCTGCATCTGGCCGCGGAACGACAGGCCGATCGAGACCGCGTAGGTCGGCAGGCCGTGGATGAAGTTGGTGGTGCCGTCGAGCGGGTCGATGATCCAGACGTACTCGCTGTCCCTGGCGCCGCGGGCCGAGCCGGATTCCTCGGCGAGGATGCCGTGGCCCGGATAGGCGCCCAGGAGCACGTCGATCACGGCGGCCTCGGCGGCATGGTCGACCTCGGTCACGAAGTCGTTGGTCGACTTGGTGCTGACCTGCAGCCGGTCGAGGTCGAGCGACGCGCGGTTGATGATCGCCCCGGCGGCGCGTGCCGCCTTGACGGCGATGTTGAGCATGGGGTGCAGCGACGCTTGCGACATGGCAGTGGGAGGGTTGGAGGCGGGCTCGCGCCGGAGGGGGCCCGCCGCAGCGCGGCTGCAGAATGGACGGCCGCAATTTTAGCGGGCGAGCCATGACACCCGATTCGACCCGCTTCGTCCTCGTCGGCACCAGCCATGCCGGCAACGTCGGCGCGGCGGCGCGGGCGATCAAGGTGATGGGCTTCTCCGAGCTGGTGCTGGTCGCACCGCGCTGGCCCGACGTGCTCGCGCGCGAGGAGGCCGTCGCGATGGCCAGCGGCGCCACCGACGTGCTCGCCAGCGCCCGTATCGTCGCCACGCTCGGCGAGGCGCTGGATGGCGTCACCTGGGTCGGCGCGACGGCGATGACGCCGCGCGACTTCGGCCCGCCGACGTTCGCGCCGCGCGCGCTCTTCCCCGAGCTGGCGAGCCGCGCCGGGCGGATCGCCTTCGTGTTCGGCTCCGAGCGCTTCGGCCTCTCCAACGACGATCTCTACACCTGCCACGCCTGCCTTTCGATCCCCACCGATCCGCGCTACGGCTCGCTCAACCTCGCCCAGGCGGTGCAGCTGATCGCCTACGACTGGCGAGAAGCGCTCGGCGGCTATCCGGTGGAGGCGCGCGCCGACGCCGGCGAGCCGGCCGACGCGGTCGCGGTGCGGGCCCTGGTCGCGCACTGGCAGCAGGCGCTGACGACGGTCGGCTTCCTCGACCCGGCCGCGCCGCGGAAGCTCGTCTCGCGCCTGCACCGCCTGGCGAACCGGGCCGGCCTGACCGTCGAGGAGGTGCAGATCCTGCGCGGCATCGCCCGAGCAATGGAAGAGCGATCCCGATAAACTGACCGGCCGCATCACCCTCTGCGAAATCGTCATGTTCCAGCGCCTGCGCGAAGACATCGCCTGCATCCGGGAGCGCGATCCGGCCGCGAAGTCGTCGTGGGAGGTGCTGACCTGTTACCCGGGGCTGCATGCGATCGTGATGCACGGCTGGGCGGCCTGGTGGCGGGACCGCGGCTTCCACTGGATGGCGCGCTGGATATCGCACGTCGCCCGCTTCCTCACCGGCATCGAAATCCATCCGGGAGCGAAGATCGGACGCCGCGTCTTCATCGACCACGGCATGGGCGTCGTCGTCGGCGAGACCGCGGAGATCGGCGACGACTGCACCATCTACCAGGGCGTCACCCTGGGCGGCACGTCGCTCACCCGCGGCGCCAAGCGCCATCCGACGCTCGGCAAGGGCGTGATCGTCGGCGCCAACTCGCAGGTGCTGGGCGGCTTCACCGTCGGCGACGGCGCCCGCGTCGGCTCGAACGCGGTGGTGCTGAAGCCGGTGCCCGCCGGCGCCACGGCCGTCGGCAACCCGGCCCGGATCATCCAGGCCGAGGCCGACGCCCACCGCGAGGCGAGTGCCGCGAAGATGGGCTTCTCGGCCTACGGGCTGACCCAGGGCGACGACCCGGTGTCGCAGGCAATGAAGGGGCTGATCGACAACGCGTCCGGCCACGAGCACCAGATCGCTCTGCTCTGGCAGGCGATCGAGAAGCTCTCAGCGCGCTCGCGCGAGCTGCCGAGCGAGGACTGCGTGCCGGGCGAGGCGCACACCACCGAGACGTTCGACGCCGAGAGGCTGGCGCGCCTGGTGAAGTGAGTCTGTTCCGGGCCTTCGAGCGGCTCGTCGACGTCTATCCCGCGGCGGAGCCGGAGACGCCGCCGCGCGGCTTCTTCGCCTTCCTCTGGCACGGCACGCGCGGAGTGCGGCCGTGGATCCTGTGGATGACGGTGTGCACCGCGATCACCGGGGCCTTCGAGGCGCTGCTGTTCTCGGTGCTCGGCAACGTGGTCGACTGGCTGGCCGAGGTGCCGCCGGCACGGCTGCTGCAGGAGCGCGGCCTCGCGCTCTTCGCTCTCGCGGCGATCCTGCTGATGAGCCCGATCGTCGTCGCGCTGCAGACGATGTTCAAGCACCAGTCGATCGCCGGCAACATGCCGATGCTGCTGCGCTGGACCTTCCATCGCCACATGCTCGGCCAGAGCCTGGCGTTCTACGCCGACGAATTCGCCGGTCGGGTCGCGACCAAGGTGATGCAGACCGCGCTGGCGGTGCGCGACGTCTGGATGCTGCTGGCCGACATCATCGTCTTCGTCGTCATCTACGTCGGCACGATGCTCGGCGTCGCGGCCGCGTTCGACTTCTGGCTGCTCGTGCCCTTCCTCGGCTGGCTGGCGCTGTACGTGGCTGCCTGCTGGTACTTCGTGCCGCGTCTCGGCAAGGTCGGCCAGCAGCAGGCCGACGCGCGCTCGCTGATGACCGGCCGCGTGACCGACGCCTACGCCAACATCGCCACGGTCAAGCTGTTCTCGCACGCCCGGCGCGAGGCCGACTACGCCAAGGCGGCCATGCAGGATTTCATGGTCACCGCGTACGGCCAGATGCGGCTGGTGAGCGCCTTCGAGATCGTCAACCAGGTGCTGAGCATGACGCTGATCGCGGCGACCGCCGGGGTGGCGCTGCTGCTCTGGACGCGCGGCCAGGTCGGGGTCGGCGCGGTCGCGGCGACGACGGCGATGGCCTTGCGCCTGAACGGCATCTCGCACTGGGTGATGTGGGAGCTGGCCAGCCTGTTCGAGCAGGTCGGCACGGTCCAGGACGGCATCACGACGCTGGCCCGCCCGCATGCCGTGACCGACGCGCCGGGCGCCAGGCCGCTGGCCGTGCCGCACGGCGAGGTCCGCTTCGAGGACGTCGGCTTCGTCTATCCGCAGGCGGCAGCCGCCGTTGCGGTCGCTGCCGGGCCGGCGATCGCGCCGCGCCGGGTGCTCGACGGCTTCTCGCTGACGGTGCGCCCGGGCGAGAAGATCGGCCTGGTCGGCCGCTCCGGCGCCGGCAAGAGCACGGTGGTGAACCTGCTGCTGCGCTTCTGGGACGTGGACCAGGGCCGCATCCTCGTCGACGGCCAGGACGTGCGCGAGGTGACCCAGGAATCGCTGCGGGCGCAGATCGGCGTGGTGACGCAGGACACCGCGCTGCTGCACCGCTCGGTGCGCGACAACATCCTCTACGGCCGGCCCGACGCCGACGACACCCGGATGCGCGTCGCGGCGCAGCGCGCCGAGGCCGAGTCGTTCATCGCCGACCTCGCCGACGCCAAGGGCCGGCGCGGCTACGACGCGCACGTCGGCGAGCGCGGCGTGAAGCTCTCGGGCGGGCAGCGGCAGCGTATCGCGATCGCGCGGGTGATGGTGAAGGACGCGCCGATCCTGCTGCTGGACGAAGCCACGAGCGCGCTGGACTCCGAAGTCGAGGCGGCGATCCAGCAGAGCCTCTATCGGCTGATGCAGGGCAAGACGGTGGTGGCGATCGCGCATCGCCTGTCGACGATCGCGGCGATGGACCGGCTGATCGTGCTCGACGAGGGCCGCATCGTCGAGGAGGGCGACCACGCCAGCCTGCTGGCGCAGGACGGCCTGTATGCGCGCCTGTGGGCCCATCAGAGCGGCGGCTTCCTCGGCGAGACGACCGACGACACGCCGCCGCCGAAGCAGCACCGGCCGACGTTCGTCGAGGAGGCCTGAGCCGCCCCTATGCGCCGCGGCTCGGGCGGATCGCCGACTTCGGCCGGAACGCCTTGCAGAGCGTCTCGTCGGTCTCGAGGTAGGGCCCGCCGATCAGGTCGATGCAGTAGGGCACGGCAGCGAAGATGCCGGGCAGCGGGGGCGTCGCGCCCGGCATCCCTTCGAGCGTCTCGGCGATCGCCTTCGGCTGGCCGGGCAGATTGATCACGAGCGCCTTGCCGCGGATCACCGCGACCTGGCGCGAGAGGATCGCGGTGGGCACGAAGGAAAGGCTGATCCGGCGCATCTGCTCGCCGAAGCCCGGCATCTCCTTCGTCGCGATGGCGAGCGTCGCCTCCGGCGTGACGTCGCGCGGCGCGGGTCCGGTGCCGCCGGTCGTGAGCACCAGGTCGCAGCGGGCGGTGTCCACCAGCTCGGCGAGGGTCGCCGAGATGGTCGGCTGCTCGTCGGGGATCAGGCGCGTCTCCCAGGCGATCGGGTTGCGGAGGGCGCGGCCGAGCCAGTCGCGCAGCGCCGGAATGCCCTTGTCCTCGTAGACGCCGGAGGAGGCCCGGTCGCTGATCGAGACCAGGCCGATCCGCACCGCCGCGTGGGTCGACGACGACGTTTCGTTCGATTCAGCCATCGGTCCTCTCGTGCTCGCGCACGAACTGGAAGAGCTCGCGGAAAGCGCGGCCGCTGCGTTGCTCGGGCTGGAAGGCTGCGTCCTTGCGGGCGTTGCGGACGAGCGAGCGCAGGCGCTGGGTGTCGGTGCCCGGATGCTCGCTGGCGAAGCGCGTGGCCGCCTCGTCGTCGGCGATCAGCTCGGCGCGCCAGCGTTCGGCCTGGTGCAGCGCGAGCGAATCGTGGGCGCGGCCGAGGCGCAGCTCGTCGACGGCGCGGCGGGCGGCGTCGACGTCGGCACCGCGCATCAGCTTTCCGATCAGCTGCATCTGCCGGCGGCGCGCCTCGTGGCTGCGCATCTTCCGATAGTCGTGCAGCGCATCGAGCAGCGACTCCGGAAGGCCGAGGCCCTGCAGCCGCTCGTCGGACAGCTCGATCAGCGCGGCGCCGAGCGACTGCAGCTCGTGCGAGGCCTCCTTGAGTCGCGTCTTGCTCGGCCGCTGCAGGCGCGCCAGGCCATCGGGCTCGGCGTCGCCGGCCGGTTCTGCTTCGGGGGATTCGGGGCGGGTTCGCACGCGGCGAGAGGCGCAGGAAAGGGCGTCGTTATCATAGCCGCCGCCTCTGCCCGGACCCCTCGGCCGGCGCGCCACCCGACTCCCCAGATGCCTTCTTCCTCCCGGTCTCTCTCGGCCTCCGACTTCGCCTATTCCCGCGATCGCTTTCGCGAGCTGGTCGAGGGCGCGCTCGCGACGGCCAAATCGCTCGGCGCCAGCGACGCGGTGGCCGAGGTCTCCGAAGGCGTGGGCCTCTCGGTCTCGGTGCGCAAGGGCGAGACGGAGAACGTCGAGCGCAACCGCGACAAGTCGATCAGCATCACCGTCTATGCCGGCCAGCGGCGCGGCAACGCCAGCAGCTCCGACTTCTCGCCGGCGGCGATTGAGCAGACGGTGAAGGCGGCCTGGGACATCGCCCGCTTCACCGCCGAGGACAGCGCCGCCGGCCTGCCGGACGCCGACGCGCTGGCCACCGGCGATGTCGCGACGCGCGATCTCGATCTGTTCCACCCTTGGGCGATCGATGCCGAGGGCGCGATCGGCCTGGCCCTGGAGTGCGAGGCCGCCGCGCTCGCGGTCGACCCGCGCATCACCAATTCCGAAGGGGCCGGCGTCTCGGCGCAGCAGTCGCACTTCTATGCCGCCAACACGCGCGGTTTCGGCGCCGGCTATGCCAGCTCGCGCCATTCGCTCTCCGTCGCGCCGATCGCGTCGCTGCCGGGCAAGGGCGTCGACGACATGCAGCGCGACGCCTGGTACAGCTCGATGCGCTCGGCCGACGAGCTGGCCGCGCCCGCGGCCGTCGGCCGCTACGCCGCCGAGCGCGCCTTGTCCCGGCTCGGCTCGCGCAAGATCAGGACGCGCGAGGTGCCGGTGCTGTACGAGTCGTCGCTCGCCTCCGGTCTGCTCGGCGCCTATGTGCATGCCACCAGCGGCGGCGCGCTCTATCGCAAGTCGTCCTTCCTCGAGGGATGCCTGGGCAAGCAGGTGCTCGCCGCCCACCTCGACCTGCGCGAGGATCCGCACATCGCCCGCGGCAAGGGCAGCGCGCCGTTCGACGACGAGGGCGTGCGGACGACGGCACGCGACATCGTCGTGGGCGGCATCGCCGAGAGCTATTTCCTTTCGTCCTATTCGGCGCGCAAGCTAGGCATGAAGACGACCGGCCATGCCGGCGGCTCGCACAACCTGGCCCTGACCTCGCGGCTCACCGGGCCGGGCGACGATCTGGAGGCGATGCTGAAGAAGCTCGGCCGCGGCCTGTTCGTCATCGAGCTCATGGGCCAGGGCGTGAACTACGTCACGGGCGACTACTCGCGCGGCGCCGCCGGCTTCTGGGTGGAAGGCGGCCGCATCGCCTATCCGGTGCACGAGATCACCATCGCCGGCAACCTGCGCGACATGTTCATGGCGATCGTCGCCGTCGGCGCCGACACCTACACCATGGGCAGCAAGACCAGCGGCTCGGTGCTGATCGAGCGGATGAAGATCGCCGGCGCCTGAGCGGCATCGGCCACGGCGCGCCGCGGCGCCGCGCGGGTAAATCCCGGGGATTTCCCGAGGGGGCCGTTCCTAGAATCCTGCGCGGCCCATTCCTCGCGTGCCCTCAGGAGAAACCATGCAGCGTCGTTCATTCATCCGCAAGACCGGGCTCGCCGGCATCGTCGCCGCGGGCGTCGCGCCTGCCGTCGTCCATGCCCAGGCCACGATCAAGTGGCGTCTTGCCTCGAGCTTCCCGAAGTCGCTCGACACCATCTACGGCGCGGCGGAAGTCTTCGCGAAGAAGATGAACGACATGTCGGGCGGCAAGTTCCAGGTCTCGACCCATGCCGCCGGCGAGCTGATGCCGGCCTTCGGCGTGGTCGACGGCGTGCAGCAGGCCACGGTCGAGATGGCGCACACCGCGCCGTACTACTTCTTCGGCAAGGACCCGTGCTTCGCGCTCGGCTGCGCCATCCCGTTCGGCCTGAATGCGCGACAGATGCAGGCCTGGATGTACGAGGGCAACGGCCTCAAGCTGATGCGCGAGTTCTACGCCCAGTACAACATCATCAACCTGCCCGGCGGCAACACCGGCGCGCAGATGGGCGGCTGGTTCCGCAAGGAAGTGAAGTCGGTCGCCGACGTCAAGGGCCTGAAGTTCCGCATCGGCGGCTTCGGCGGCAAGGTGTTCGAGCGCATCGGCGGCGTGCCGCAGAACATCCCCGGCGGCGAGATCTACTCGGCGCTGGAGAAGGGCACGATCGACGCGGCCGAGTGGGTCGGCCCGTACGACGACCTGAAGCTGGGCTTCAACAAGGTCGCTCCCAACTACTACTACCCCGGCTGGTGGGAAGGCGGCCCGCAGCTCGATTTCTTCATCAACACCAAGGCCTGGGAAGGCCTCTCGGCCGAGTACAAGGCGATGGTCGAGGCGGCAGCCTCGCATGCCCACGTCGACATGCTCGCCAAATACGACGCGCGCAACCCGCAGGCGCTGAAGACGCTGGTCGGCGCCGGCACCAAGCTGTTCCGCTTCCCGAAGGACATGATGGAGCAGTCGTTCAAGGCGGCGAACGACCTCTACGCCGAGCTCGGCAACAGCAACGCGTCGTGGAAGAAGATCTACGCCGACTTCTCGAACTTCCGTCGCGACATGAACCTGTGGTTCCGCTTCACCGAGGCCGGCTTCGACGACTTCATGCAGAGCCAGAAGCTCTGATCGTCCCGGCCTTCGGCCGAGGCCCCGCAGGCGCGAGCCGCGGGGCCTTTTTCATGACGGCCGACCCGGCCGGCCCGATCGCCGCCAGCGGTCTCAGGATGCGGCGCCTGCGAGAGCTGCGCCCGGGTGGCGAACCGGTCTCCGGCGGCTCGCTGGCCCCCGACCCGCTGGTTCGAGCGCGCTGCGCTACTGCGAGGCGGCGGAGGCCGCTCCCTTGGGCTGCGCGTCCTGCTGCATGGCGCGGCGCACGGCTTCCATCGCGTCGTCGTTGGAGCTGCCCTCGGCCGGCGGCGGCGTGATGCCGGCCGGCGACGAAGGCGAGGGCGCGACACCGGGCCCCGTCTCGCCGGAGCGGCCGCCGCCCATCTGCTGCAGCTGCTCGGTCGCCTTGTTCATGTCGATCACCTTCTCCTTGTCGAGGAAGGCGGTGACCGACTGCGGGAAGGCGATGACCAGGGCGACCAGGATCAGCTGCATGAAGACCCAGGGGATCGCGCCGAAGTAGATGTCGCTCGACAGCACCTTTGCCGGCAGCGCGCCGTTCTTGAACAGCGTGTCGGAGATGCCGCGCAGGTAGAACAGGGCGAAGCCGAACGGCGGGTGCATGAAGCTCGTCTGCATGTTGACGCAGATCATCACGCCGAACCAGATCATGTCGATGCCCATCTTCTCGGCGACGGGCGCGAGGAAGGGCAGGATGATGAAGGCGATCTCGAAGAAGTCGAGGAAGAACGCCAGGAAGAAGATGAACAGGTTGACGACGATCAGGAAGCCGATCACGCCGCCTGGCAGCGCCGACAGCATGTGCTCGATCCACTTGCCGCCCTCGACGCCCTGGAAGACGAGCGAGAAGACGCGCGAGCCGATCAGGATGAAGACGACCATCGCGGTGATCCGCATGGTGCCGGTCATCGCGCCCTTGATCAGCGGCCAGGTCAGCCGCTTGTGCAGGCCGGCCAGGATGAACGCGCCGACCGCGCCCATCGCGCCGGCTTCCGTGGGCGTGGCGATGGCGGTGTTGAGCCCGGGCAGGCCGCCCATGCTGCCCAGCACCGCGAAGATCAGGATCGCCGAGGGGATGATGCCGCGCAGGCACTTGCCCCAGAGCGCCCAGCCGTGCAGCGTGCGCGCTTCCTTGGGCACGCCCGGCACGTGGTGCGGCTTGATGCGGCTGAGGAAGAACGTGTAGAGGGCGAAGATGACGATCTGCAGGATCGACGGGCCCCAGGCGCCCTTGTACATGTCGCCGACCGAGCGGCCGAGCTGGTCGGCGAGCACCACCAGCACCAGCGACGGCGGCACCAGCTGCGTGATGGTGCCCGACGCGGCGAGCACGCCGGTCGCGTAGCGCATGTTGTAGCCGTAGCGCATCATCACCGGCAGCGAGATCATCGCCATCGCGATCACCTGGCCGGCCACCGTGCCGGTGATCGCGCCGAGGATAAAGCCGACGATGATCACCGAGTAGCCGAGGCCGCCGGGCAGGGGCCCGAACAGCTGGCCCATCGAGTCGAGCATGTCCTCCGCGAGCCCGCATTTCTCGAGGATCGCGCCCATCAGGGTGAAGAACGGGATGGCGAGGAGCAGGTCGTTGGAGAGGATGCCGAACACGTTGAGCGGCAGCGCGCTCATGAACTCCGGCGGGAACCAGCCCTTGGAGACGGCGAAGAAGCCGCACAGCAGGCCCAGCGCCGCGAGCGAGAAGGCGACCGGGAAGCCGATCAGCATGACGAGGATGAGGCCCGCGAACATCACGGGCGGGAACATCTCCATCGTCATTGCAGCGGCCGCTCGTAGTGGGTGTCCATCTCGTGCAGGTGCATCAGCCAGCCCATGCGCTTGATGATCTCGGAGATGCCCTGCAGCAGCACCATCGCGAAGCCGAGCGGCAGCGTCAGCATCGCCGGCCAGCGGATCAGGCCGCCGGCGTTGTTCGACATCTCGCCGCTGGTGTACATGCGCATGAACACCGGCCACGAGAAGTAGATCATCGCGATCATCACCGGCATGAGGAAGCAGATCAGGCCGAACAGGTCGATGTAGACCTTGCCGCGACCGCTGAAGCGGGCGTAGAAGATGTCGACCCGGACGTGCTCGTTGACCCGCAGGACCTGCGATGCGCCGAGCATCACGCAGATCGCGAACATGTACCACTGGATCTCGAGCGCGCCGTTCGAGCTGATGTCGAGCGTGTAGCGGATGACGGCGTTGCCTGCGCTGATGAAGCAGGAGAGGAAGACGGCCCACTCGGCGATCCAGCCGAAGCGGTCATTGAGCCAGTCGATGCCTTCGGCCAGGGCGAGCAACTGCCGCATCCGGGAGTCTTCCGTTGAAAGGGCGCCCTACTGTAGCCGTGGCGCCCCGCTGGCAGACGCCCGCTCGGTGCCGAATCGGGAAAGCCCTTACGCTCGCTTCGAGGCCTGCCAGAGTCGTCCCGAGCGCGTGCCGGAACGGCAGAAGGCGAGGATCGGCTTGGGCAGCGTCTCGATCAGCTCACCGAAGCGCGCGATCTCGGCCTCGCTCTGGAAATTCGATGCGACCGGCAGCCACACGTACTCGAGACCGGCGGCGCGGGCCGCGGCTTCCATGCTGGCGCTGGTCGGCTGCTGGGGACCGCCTTCGAAGTCGGGCCGGTTGTTGATGACGCTGCGAAACCCGGCCGCGGCGGCTTCGGCCATCGCATCGGGAGTGAGCTGCGGCGCGACGCAGACGTCGGCATCGAGGCGTTGCAGGGGAAGCGTCATGAGGTCACCGGGAAAGCGCGGACTTTACCGCTGCGGAAACGAGCGACATCTCGGCACGGCCGGAGAAGCGCGCCTTCGCGGCGGCCATGGTGCGGCCCATGTCCGCCGGGCCCGCGGCGTTGATCTCTGCGACCAGGGCCGCGACCTCGGCCTGTACCTGCTCCGCGCCGAGACGCTGCGGGAGGTAGCCCTCGAGCACGGCGAGCTCGGCCGATTCCTTGTCGACCAGGTCCTGGCGGCCACCGGCCGTGAACTGCTGGATTGAATCCTTGCGCTGCTTGACGAGCTTGTCGAGGATGCCGACCACCGCGGCGTCGTCGAGCTCGATCCGCTCGTCGACCTCGCGCTGCTTCATCGCCGCGAGCAGGCCGCGGATGGTGAGCAGCCGCGGCGCGTCCTTGGCACGCATCGCCGCCTTCATGTCTTCGGTGATCCGGTCCTTGAGGGTCATGGCAGGGGCTGCAAGGGTGGGAGTATGAAACGACGAAGCCCGCGTTTGGCGGGCTTCGTCGGCGACCGCGCGGAGCGGGTCAGTAGAGCTTCTTCGGCAGCTGCATGCTGCGGACGCGCTTGAAGTGGCGCTTCACCGCGGCGGCCTTCTTGCGCTTGCGCTCGGCGGTGGGCTTCTCGTAGAACTCGCGCGCGCGCAGGTCGGTCAGGAGACCGAGCTTCTCGATCGTGCGCTTGAACCGGCGGAGCGCGACGTCGAACGGCTCGTTTTCCTTGACGCGGACGGTAGTCATGTAAAGCGTGGTCGAAATTGTGGGAACCGAGGATTATAGACCGGCTACGGCGGCCCGGCAAACCCTGCCCCGGCGGGCGGGCGGACGGGGTCACGGCCGGCGCAGGGCGGCGGCGCACGCGGCAGCGCTGGCCCAGGCCCACTGGAAGTTGTAGCCGCCCAGCCAGCCGGTGGCATCGACCACCTCGCCGATGAAGTGGAGACCCGGCACGCGCCGGCTTTCGCCGCTGCGCGAGTCGAGCGGGAAAG
>JADMIO011135933.1_pt1 | contig 12616 bp, 10 predicted proteins | sample 8958161 | NCBI WGS metagenome assembly JADMIO01 (sample SAMN16585339, study PRJNA669376) | soil metagenome | isolation source: Crop rotation soil | place: USA: Cullars Rotation, Alabama | collected 2011 | reverse complement strand
CGCGACAACTTGTCCACGTGGAATTCTAAGCTTAGGATCCCAATGTGCTGGAAAGCTGCATGAGCCCTGGCCCGATTTTATGGCGGTCTATGCCACGCTCGCGAGCACCGCCGCGTGGATCGTGCCAAAAGACTATTTCGAGAAAGTCGGCGCCGACGGCTTCAAAAAGCACCCGATCGGCCTCGGGCCCTATAAATTCGTCAGCAACAAGCCCGGCATCGAACTGGTGCTCGAAGCCTATGAAGGCTATTGGCGCAAGATGCCGTCGGTGAAGCGGCTGGTGTTTCAGAGTGTGCCGGAAGCCACCACCCGGCTCGCGATGTTGAAGCGCGGTGAGGTCGATGTCGCGTATCTGCTCGACGAGTCACTGGCGCAGACCGTCAAGGAAGACCCGACGCTGAAACTGGCTTTCTCAGGCGGCCTCGGAACGTTCTTCCTCGACTTTCTCGATATGTGGAACCCGAAATCGCCCTGGGCCGACCAGCGGGTGCGCAAGGCGGCGAGCCTTGCGCTCGATCGCAAGGCGCTCAGCCAGGCCGCGACCCTCGGGGCCTCCCCGCCCAATGGCAACATCGTGGTGCAGGGTTTCGAATTCGCGTTGCCGCTGGAACCTGATCCCTACGACCCGGAGCAAGCCAAGAAGCTGCTCGCGGAGGCTGGTTATCCCAATGGGTTCGACGCCGGCGATCTGCATGTCTGGCCACCCTATGTCGGCTCCGGCGAGGCGATCACCGGCTACCTCGGCGCCGTCGGGATCAAGACAAGGATGCGCACCGCCGAGCGGGCGGCGTTTCTCGCCGCGCTGACCGGAAAAAAGCTGACGGGCCTCTGCATGTGCGTGGCTCAGGGTTATGGCAATGCATCAAACCGGATGGCCGATATGGTCCCGACCGGCAGCGCCTATGCCTATGGCGGGTTCCCCGATATCGATGAGCTCTATGCCCGGCAATTGACCGAGAGCGACCCCGCCAAGCGCGAGGCGATGCTGCATCAAATCCAGAAAACCCTGCACGAGCGGACCCGCTTCGCCCCGATCTTCGACTATGTGTGGCCGAGCGGCGTTGGCCCGCGCGTCGAGGAGCCGGGGCTGATGCTGATCAACCCCTATCCCTGGGCGGCTCCCCTCGAAGAAGTACGGCTAAAGCGATAGCGGGGCGCCGTCGCTTAGCTGCGCTCCGGCCCCGGTCGATATGGGGTCAGAGGTGCCCCCGGCCAGTGTTCCGGACGGGCGCGCAGGTATTGCGGCGGGTAGAGGGCATTGGCGCCGAGTGCAGCGGCGGCATGCCAGGCCCAGCGGGGATCGTCAAGAAAACCGCGTGCCAACGCGACGCAATCCGCGTGGCCGTCGACAATGATGGTCTCGGCCTGGCGCGGATCGACGATCATGCCGACCGCCTGCACCGTGATCCCGCTGGCCTTTCTGACGGCGGCGGCAAGCGGTACCTGGTAACCCGGCGCGATCACCGGCCGCGCGGCCGGGCTGATGCCGCCGGAAGAGACGCAGACATAGTCAAAGCCGATCTCTTTCAGCGCGCTGGCAAAAATGCCGGCCTCCTCCGGCGGGATCCCGCCCTCGACCCAGTCCGTGCCGGTGATGCGCATGCCGAGCGCTTTCCGGCGCGGCCAGACCTCGCGGATCGCCGCAGCCACTTCGAGTGGATAGCGCATGCGGTTGGCGAGACTGCCGCCATACGAGTCCGTTCGACGGTTGGTGATCGGGGAGAGAAAGCTGTGCAACAGAAAACCGTGCGCCCCCAATAATTCGACCAGATCGAAACCCAGCCGCTCCGCCCGTCTTGCCGCTGCCGCATGGGCGTCGCGGATCCGGATCAGTCCGGTTTCGTCGAGCGCTTCCGGCGCCGGCCAGCGATTGTCGAATGCGACCGCCGACGGTGCCGCCGTTGTCCAGGCTCCCTCTTCCGGGGAAAGCGGCCCGCCGCCCTCCCACGGCAATTTTGCCGAACTCTTGCGGCCGGCATGGGCGAGCTGGATGCCGAGCGCCGCCGAGCCCGCGCGCCGGCAAAAGGCGACGATGCGCGCCAGCGCCGCTTCGCTGGCGTCGGAATAGAGGCCGAGACAGCCGTGGGTGATGCGCCCCGCCGGTTCCACCGCCGTTTGCTCGACCATGACGAGCCCGGCGCCGGACACCGACAACGACCCCAAATGCTGGAGATGCCAGTCGTTTGCCGCGCCCTTCTCGGCGCTGTACTGGCACATCGGCGACACCGCAATCCGATTGGCGAGCGTGATGCCGCGAAGATCCAGCGGTTCAAACAGAGCGGGCGTTGTGGACATGGCGATTTGCAGCGCTGAACCCGATGGTCAATCGCGGACCACCGGGCAGCTCTCATCGCGTACCCAATCGCCAAAGCTCAGGTAATAGACCCGCAAATCGTCAAAACCGGCGCGCAGCGCTGCTGCGGCGCCCAACGCGGCTCTGCCGCCGCCTTCGCAATGGGTCACGATATGATCGCGCGGGCTGAACCCGGTCTGCTCGAGCATGGCGCGCAACGCCGGAGCCGGCCGGACCACGCCATCTTCAAGCAGGTCCGCATGCGACAGATGCCGCGCCCCCGGCAGGTGGCCGCTGCGGGCGCGGTTGCGCGCGTCCTCGCCGGTGAACTCGGCGCGGGTCCGCGTGTCGAACACCTGCGCGCGACCGTCGAGCTGGTCCTGCAAGGTAGCTCGGTCGACCAGCCCGACCGGTCCCGATCCCGGCTGGGCCCGGACGCCCGCCGAAGCAGCCGTGGCTGCCGCCGGCAGCCCGGTTGCGGTTGCCAGGACGGGCCAGCCGCCATTCAGGATGACGGCTTTCAGACCGTAATATTGCAGGATGAACCAGACCCGCGCCGCATTGGTCATGCTGCCGCTGTCATAAGCGACGGCGGTCATGGCGGAATCGACCCCGAGCGCGCTCAACGCCTTGTCCCAATAGGAGGTTTTGGCGAAGCCGGTATCGGCGGCCTTGATGGCAGCGTCCCATTGGTCGAGCGGTACACGCACCGCACCGGGAGCGTGACCGGTCTCAAACGCCGCCGCGTCGCGCACATCGAGATAGCGCAGCGGGCCGAGCGACTGTAGGTCGCCGACATCGACAATGGGATCGTTTGCCATCGCAGGTCTCTCTTTCTCGGGATTGGAAATTCGGCGCGGAGCGCATTCAGCCCTTTAGCTCGGCCAGGATCGGCAGCAGGTACTCGGCAAAGCGTTTGGGGTTCTCCGCAAACGGGAAGTGCCCGATACCTTGCATCGCCTGAAAGCGGACACCGGGGATCTTGGCCGCGGTCGCCTCCGACAATTCCACGGTGCAGGAGTAGTCGTACTCCCCGGTTAACATAAACAGCCGGCATCGGTTGGTGTCGATACGGCCGACGCGGTCCCGCGCATCCCACTCGCCGGAATAGAAAGCGATATCGCCAAAAAAGACCTGCGGACCGCCCTGGCCATAGTGCCAGGTTATCTGTTCGACGTATTCGGCCGGGCTTTGCGGGGCGCTCAGCGCGCGTATCCACTCCGGCACGAACTGCGCCTGGTTGACGTGCGGGTGCGCCGCCCAGACCGTTTGGCGCTGGTTGATCTTCTCGCACGCCTCGCAGGCGACGATCCCGGTGAAGGCCTCTGGGTGCCGGTAGGCCAGTTCCAGACAGATCTCGCCCGACATCGACGCGCCCAGGGCGACGGGTTTCTCAAGTCCGGCGGCCGCGATGAAGCCCATGATCAGGGCGACGTAGAGATCGGTGTTGAGCCTCCAAGAGCCGTGGATGACGCCCTCCGGCGGTGGCGATTTGCCGTGCCACGGCAGATCGAACGAGACCAGGCGGTGGTTCTCGACGATGCGCGGATCGGCCATCAGACCGTGGAATTGGCGCCCGTCGGCGCCGGCGGTGTGCATGCAAAGCACGTCCTGCCCTGCCCCCGCCGCCTCGGTATAAATCTGATAGGTCACGCCACCGACGGTCACGGGCACATAGCGGCCGGTGACGGCGGGCACCGCGCGCGCACCTTCACGGGGATGCAATGACACCGGCACCGGCAGCGCCCGGCCCATTGCCAGCCATTTCCCGACCTCGAGCACGCGCCGCGCGACATGGGCATGCTGCATAAAGGCGAGCTGGTCGCCTTCGATGGAAAATTCCGGCAGCCGGTACATCATGGCGAAAATGCCGTGATGATGACGCGGCGGGATGGGTTCGAGAAAACGCGCCCAAATCGCCTCGGGCGCCGCCACGACAAAAGCGGGAGTCCCCGGATCGTCGGCGACCCGTCCGTCGACAAGATTGAAGACGGTGGTGTCGTCGCCCGATCTGATCCCGAAACAGACGGACCAGGGGCCAGCCCAGGTGCCGAGAACCGCATCCGCGGTGCAAGCCTTTCGCCACGGAGCGGCGGCGGGGAACCCCGTCATGGCAGGTGGATCACTTCTTCAATCGCGGGATGAGGATCACGATACCAGAAACCCTCGGCATCGCTAACCGTCGGCGGCGCTGGCAGCGTTGCCGGCCGCGGACAAAAATCCTCATGGGAGGAGCAACTTCGCGGCAAAACCAGCGGTAAAACATGACAGAATTGCGACATTGCCGTTTCGTAAAGCTCCTCATTGAGGAGCTAATCATGGGCCGTCAGCCAGCGACTTAACGGGCCTGATCGAGCCCAGACCGGCGAGGAGAGGGAAACGCCACCAGCGCGCGCCGCGAGGCCGAGCAAGTGAGAGGTGAAGCTGCTGCTCCGGTGCCAAACCGCGGGCTGATCACGCTCTCGATCATGCTGGCGAACATCATGCAGGGGGTCGATAACACGATCCTCAACGTCTCCCTGCCGCATATCCAGGGTTCGCTCTCCGCGTCGCTCGACCAGATCGCCTGGGTGCTGACCTCTTACATCGTCTGCGCCGCGATCATGATGCCGCTGACCGGCTGGCTCGCCGGACGGTTTGGCATCAAGTACATATTTCTCGGGTCGATCATCGGCTTCACGCTCGCCTCCGCGTTGTGCGGGGCGGCGACCAGCCTTGGTGAACTGGTGCTGTTTCGCGCACTGCAGGGCATCGCCGGCGCCGGTCTGATCCCGCTCAGTCAGGCGGTGTTACTGCAGATCAACCCTCCGGAGCGGCACGGCCATGCGATGGCGGTGTTCGGAACCGGAACCATCATCGGGCCGATCATGGGGCCGGCGCTCGGCGGCTGGCTGACCGAGTATCACAGCTGGCGATGGGTGTTTTATATCAACCTGCCGATCGGCGTGCTGTGTACGATCGGCGTCCTGATCTTTATCCGATACACCCGAAACGTGCGCCGTGAGCCGTTCGATTTTGTCGGGTTCCTCGTTCTCAGCCTCGGGATCGGTGCGCTCCAGCTGATGCTCGACCGCGGCCAGCTGAAGGACTGGTTCAATTCGAGCGAGATCTGGATCGAGGCGACAATCGCCGGGCTCGGGTTCTACCTGTTCGCAGTGCATACCGCGACCGCCGAGGGGCGCTCGTTTCTCGACCGCCAGCTGTTGACCAGTGCTAATTTCTTGATCGGCACGGTTTTGATGTTTGCCGGCGGTCTGATCATGACCGGCACCTTGGCGCTGTTGTCGACGATGCTGGAAAATCTGATGAACTATCCCGCGATGACGGCGGGGTTTACGACGATGCCCCGCGCCGTCGGCGGCTTTGCCGCGATGTTCCTGGTCGCTCCGCTGATCGCACGCGTCGATAACCGCCTGATCATCGCGTTCGGTTTTTTGCTGACCGCCTTCGCGATGTGGCAGATGACCCAATTTTCGCTGCAGATGGGAATGCTGCCGGTTATCGTTTCCGGCTTTATTCAGGGGTTCGGTCTCGGCTGCACTCAGGTGCCGCTCAACATCATGGCGCTGTCGACGCTGCCATCGCACATCCTGACCCAAGGCACGGCGATCCGCAGTGTGATGCGCAACCTCGGCGGCTCGATCGGCATCTCGGTGCTGGTATCGCAACTGGCGCAGAACACCCAGATCGTCCACGCTCGTCTGGTCGAGCGGCTGCGGCCCGACAACCCGCTGGCGCAAGCACCGTTTCTTCCGCATCCGTACAGCCTGTCGACGCCAGACGGGATCGCCGCGCTCAACGCCGAGGTGACGCGGCAGGCGGCGATGGTTTCCTATGTCGACGATTTCCGGTTGATGATGCTGATCGCACTCGGCGTGCTGCCGCTTTTGCTGCTGCTGCGGACGACGCGAAAGCCGTCGAAGGCCATATCGGCTGCACCGGTCACGGCGGCGGCGGATGATTAAAATGCTTTGCGCCACTCGGTCGTGCCCGGTTGAGCCAGGCGGTGCGGCCAACGGCCGGACCGGCGCGCTGATCCGGTAGGCAACGCGCGATTTCGCGTTGCTCTAACCGCTCAAGACAGCAACCGTCAGCGGTTGGCCCGCAGGTTCGCCTATTGATGCCCCGCAAAGCTCACCAGTGTCCCGCCATGCTGATCGTCGGAGGCGATGAACGAAGAGCGGGTATAGGGGCCGAGCAACGCAGCATGCCCGGTCTGCCCCATCGCAGCCACAGTCAGTGTGTCTCCAGCCAAGTCACCGCCATAAGCGAGGGTGGTTTGCGGTGCGAAAGCGATGTCACGGAAGTCGAAACTGTCGCCCGCGCCAAACAGCGCCGCACTTCCGGTGAATGTCGCCGAAGAATCAAGTTGCAGGTTTCTTGGCGCCCGGGCGCTCCTGATCATGGCGGCGATCGAGACAAAACCCGGCGCCAGTCGGCGATGCTGACGCGAATTTTCGGGCTGACACCCATGGAGGCCAAGGTCGCGTCCGTCCTCGCCGACACGGCAAGCCTTGCGGCGGTTTACGACGAGCTTGGCATAGGCCGCGAAACCGCACGGAGCCATCTCAAAGCCGTTTTTGCGAAAACCGGGACCCATCGACAGGGGGAGCTGATTGGTCTCCTTGTCAGCATCTCCGCCCTCGTCAGGGGTTTTTCGCGCTGACTCCTCCCGCTGCCGGCTATGCTCATTCTGGCTCGGTTGCGTTGTCGCCTTTTCTTATCCATGTGATTCGGGAGGCAAATAGCATGATCACCGCCGCGCAACGCTCAACGCTTCGGAAGTGGCGGGCCTTGGTCTTGTTGGTGCTGGTGGCGGGGCTCGTCGGCGCGGGGACCATGCATGGGATTGGGCTTCACCAACCGGAAATTCCCGATACCGTCAACATTCATCCCAATTTCATAAAAGGAAAAACCCATTACCTCACCGAGACACAAGAGACGGTCTTCTCATGGTCCAAAATAGCGCTATTCCTTTCCCTTGGCGTTTACTTCGTATTGTTCGTACCTGAGTGGGAGTGGCGGCAGGCTGAAAAGAGGCGGCTGGCGCAGGCGCCGCCGAAGGATGATCTGTGACGACGCTGACAACCGCGTGCTGATTTGTTGATTCGATGTTTTAGTGCGACAAGCGTTCTCGCCGATTTCTTGCACGCTCGTCGCATATCAAATGGGGATAAAATCCGCGTAACCGTCATTCAACGTTTAAAAGGGCTTTAAACCTGGCGACGGCTTTCGCTGATCGGTCATGACGTAACGCGCTTTCGCAGTGGCCCTACAAACGGGTGATGCGGCTCACATTCATCACGCGGGATCGGTACGGCGGTAACGGGCTTGCGCCTCGCTTTTGCGCGATTAGGTGTAATCTCTATGATCCGCGGCACGATAGCGCAATCGGACAATGCTATAATGGCAAACGCAATGAGAAGGTTGAAACGGCGCGGTCCTGCGCTCCCCGGGTTTACATAGAGGACGCCGTTTTTTGTGTCGATTTTCGGCTGATGCGAGTGCCCGGAAATGACGATGTCGAATGCGAACGCGGCGGGATCGAGACCTATCTCGTTAAGATTGTGCAATACATAAAACGTCCGCCCGCCTAGTACGATACGTGCGGTGCAGGGAAAATCCTTTGCCCACGCATCGGCATCTATGTTTCCTCTGACCGCTGTGGTGGGGGCAATCCTTTGCAGTCCTTCGATCACTGCTGGAGCGCCGATGTCTCCGGCGTGGATGATGTGGTCGACTCCTGCGAGATGCTCTATCGCTTCGGGACGCAAGAGAGCGTGTGTATCGGAGATTATTCCGACCCGCATCAAAAGACGGCGGTCAACGCTTGACGAACTTGAGAACAAATTCGTCTTTTGGCTGCGGCGGGTCAGGCGTGTTTTTATCCCTGGGATCATTCGGGTTGCGCAGGAAGTTTCCCTCCTCGAGCAGCTTGAACCCCGCTGCCTCGACCTCCTGTCGGAGAAACGCCTCCTCGATACGATGCAGGGTGCCCGATTCCGAGATGCCGGTACCGGGCCGGCCGGAATGATCGGCGATAACGTAAAGACCACCGGGCTTCAGCGCGCGGAAAACGGCCTGGTTCACCGCCGCGCGATCCACGCCCAGATGTCCGAGGTCGTGGTAGTTGAACATCAGGGTCACGAGATCGAGACGCTCCGCCAGTTCCGGAGGAACGGGATCGCCAAACGGTCGAGAGACGGCAACGATCGGCGCGGCCGGGACGCCGTTGCTGCGGAGCTTGCTGTCACGTTCAGCCAAGGCCTCGGGGGATGGCCGTCGCGCGGGCGCCGGGGCCGCCGACGCCGCGCTCGGTGTGACGGTCGGGTTGCTGTTGCCCTCCGGCGCAGCAGGCGGTCTCGGCGCCCGGTTCGGATCGGGCGGCTGGCTTTGCCCATAAACCTTGCCTGACGGCCCGATCGCCCGGGCCAGCAGCTCTGTGGTGTAGCCGCCGGCCGCGCTGAGATCGAACGCGACAATCCCGGGTCGAATGCCGATGAAGGCCAACATCAGCTCCGGCTTGCGGCGCCGGTCATTGGTACGATCGGCTTCGCTGCGGTCCGGGCTCGCCACGATCTGCGAAATTTGCTCGGATGAAAGCGGCTGCGGCGAATTCTGCTGCGCCCGTCCCCCGCTGGAGCTCAGCAGCAGGACAGCGCCAACGGAGATCGCTGCCAGGAAGTCTTTTCGGCTGATTTTCATCGGCTTGCCGTCGGTTGGTCATGACGCAGTCAGAAGGTAGCATAAGCGTATTCGAGCAATGGAGCTGAAGGATGAGCGAACGTATCGATCCGAACGATGCGGAGTTTTGGGCTCGCGCTCGGCGTCACCTGCTCAAATATGGCGGCGAATTTGTCGATTTCGTGCCGGTCCGGGCCGAGGGCGCATTCCTGTACGATCATGCGGGGCGGCGCGTGTTGGATTTCACGTCGGGCCAGATGAGCGCGTTGCTCGGTCATTCTCACCCCGAGATCGTCGCGACGGTAAGAGACGGTATCGGGCAGCTCGATCACTTGTTCTCTTCGATGCTGAGCCGACCGGTGGTGGATCTCGCCGAAGCTTTGGCTCGTCTGGTCCCGCAATTGCCGAAAGTCATGCTGTTGTCGACCGGTGGCGAGGCCAACGAGGCGGCCATCAGGCTCGCGAAACTCGTGACCGGCGGGTGGGAGGTGGTCGGGTTCGCGCAATCCTGGCATGGCATGACGGGCGCCGCCGCCGCGGCCACCTATAAGGCGGGCCGCCGCGGCTACGGTCCGGTGGCGGCCGGGAGCTTCGCGATCCCCGCGCCAAACGCTTACCGCCCTCGTTTTCGTGGCGTCGATTGGAAAACGGAGCTCGACGACGCGTTTGATCTGCTCGACCGGCAAAGCACCGGCAATCTCGCGGCCTTTATTGCCGAGCCGATCCTCAGCAGCGGCGGGATTATCGAGTTGCCGAAAGGGTACCTTGCCGACCTGAAGCAGAAATGCGTCGAGCGCGGCATGCTGCTGATCCTGGACGAGGCGCAAACCGGGATGGGACGCACCGGCACAATGTTCGCCTTTGAGCGAGATGGGGTGGTACCGGATATTCTGGTGCTGTCAAAAACGCTCGGGGCCGGGTTGCCTCTGGCCTCAATCATGACCACCGACGAGATTTCGCAGACAGCCGACGAGCGCGGCTTTCTTTTCTACACCACGCACGTGAACGATCCGCTGCCGGCAATGGTCGGGTTGAAGGTGATTGAAGTCGTAGTGCGCGACCGCCTCGCGACACGAGCGGCGGAGTTGGGTGATCGGCTCAAGCGGGGGCTGTTGTCACTCAAGCAGAGATACCCCTGTATTGGCGATGTGCGCGGGCGAGGCTTGCTTCTCGGCCTGGAGTTCAACGCGCCCGATCGGAACGAAAAGCATTCTGCGCGCGCGCTTTCGGACGCGGTTACCGACAATGCGCTAAAGCTGGGACTAAGCGCCAATATCGTGCGTACCGGTGCGTCGGATGGGGTGATGCGGATAGCCCCGCCACTGACGGCAACCGAGGCCGAAATCGATCTCGGTCTCCAGCTGCTGGAAGCAGCGATCGAGAGAACGACGGTCGAGGACCGGCGCGTTCCTGAAGGACTTGTCGCTCACCGGACTGCAGCGAAGTAATGAGCGTACCACGTGGCGCTGCGCGCCAAAGATGGGGTGAGCGGGTGCTGTTTGGAGGCGATATTTTGCATCTCCCCCGGCGTGATTGGGGCGTAGGGAGTTAGGCGGTGGCGAAACGTCAATTCCATCTCGCGTGGTTTTTGTCGCAGGGCTATGGCCCCAAATCGTGGCGGGGAAATTGGCCCGGCAGCAGCAGCGATATGGCCCGCTGGATGATGCCCGATCTCTTTCTCGATCTGGCACGCGGGCTCGAACGCGCCTGTTTCGACTATTTGATCATCGAGGACTCCTCGATGGTGCCTTACACCTACCAGGGTTCGCACGACACCTACCTGCGCTATGCCGCGTCGACGCCAAAGCTCGATCCCGCCGTCCTTGTTCCATATCTCGCGCAGGCGACGGCGCATCTCGGGGTGATTCCGACCCTGTCGGTGACGGAGTACCCGCCCTTCTTGCTGGCGCGGCTGGTCAATTCGCTCGATCACGTCACCGAGGGGCGTGTCGGGTGGAACTGCGTCACCAGCAGCAATGACGGTGCGGCGCAAAACTATGGTCATGCCAAGCAGCCGCCGCACGACGAACGCTACGATCTTGCCGACGAATTCACCGACCTGGTGACCAAGTTGTGGGACGCGTGGGAGCCCGACGCGGTCGTGCTGGATCGTGAGACCCCGATGTTTGCCGATGGCAGCAAGGTGCATCCGGTCAACCACGTCGGGAAATATTTCCGCTGCCGCGGCCCGCTGAATGCGCCGCGCTCGCCGCAAGGCCGCCCACCGATCTGCCAAGCAGGCGGCTCCCCGCGCGGGCAGGATTTCGCTGCCCGCTGGGCCGACACGATCATCACCGAGGCCGGCAGCGTTGAGGCGATGAAAGACTATCGTGAGGGCGTGCGCCGACGGGCGAGGGTTTTCGGGCGCGACCCGGATTCGATCAAGGTGTTGTTTCTGGCGTACCCGCTCGTCGACACGACAATGGAGGCGGCGCAGGAGCGGCAGCGCCTGAGGCAAGAAGACGCCAACCGGCATCTCGATCTGGCGCTGTCCAGCATGTCGCGATTGACCAATATCGATTTCGCGCGGTTTGACCGCGATGAGCCGATACCGGAGCTGTCCACCAATGGTCACCAGTCGTCGATGGCCCGATGGATCGGCAAAACGCCGCGCGAAGTCGCGGTCAGCCAAGCCACCAAGGCCGGTATCGATTTTACCGGGACGATCGACCATGTCGCCAGCATGATGCAGGAGATCATGGAAGAGGCGGGGGGTGATGGTTTTCTGTTCTTTAACGCGACCTTTGACCGGCGTTACGTCATGGAAGTGTGCGATGGGCTGGTGCCGGAATTGCAGCGCCGCGGACTGACACGAACGCGGTACGCTCACAAGCACCTCAAGGACAACCTGCTGGAATTTTAAAGAGGAGCCGAGCGAACACATGGTCGATGACCTTTGCCGGCTGACAGCCGCCGCGCTCAGCGCCAAGCTGGGCAACAGCGAAATCACTGCCGAACAGGTGGCGCGGGCCTGTCTCGCGCGCATTGCCACCCGCGAAACGGATGTCCGCGCCTGGTCTTATGTCGATCCCGATGCGGTGATCCGACAGGCGCGCGAACTCGACAAACTGCCGTCGCGCGGGCCGCTGCACGGCATCCCGGTCGGGGTGAAGGACATCTACAACACCGCCGATATGCCGACGCAGCACAATTCGCCGATCTATACCGGTCATCGGCCCAATGCCGATGCCGCGATGGTGGGGACACTGCGCGCTGCCGGCGCCCTGATCCTCGGCAAGACCGATACGATGGAGTTTGCCAGTACCGGCCGGCTTGCCGCCACGCGCAACCCGCATAATCTCGCCCGCACACCCGGCGGCTCGTCGAGCGGGTCGGCGGCGGCGGTCGGCGATTTTCATGTGCCGCTTGCGCTCGGGACGCAGACCGGCGGGTCGCTGATCCGTCCCGGCTCGTTCTGCGGCGTCTATGCGATGAAGCCGACCTGGAACGCGGTCAGCGCGGAGGGGGTCAAGCTGATCTCCACCACGCTCGACACCGTGGGCTGGTATGGCCGCTCGGTCGCCGATCTGGTGTTGCTCGCCGACGCCTTCGTCTTGCAGGACGACGAGCCCAGCAATTTCCAGCTTTCCAGCACAGTGGGATCCGAAGCTTGGAATTCACGTGACTTGAAGTCGCGGC
>JADMIO012610983.1_pt1 | contig 12617 bp, 9 predicted proteins | sample 8958161 | NCBI WGS metagenome assembly JADMIO01 (sample SAMN16585339, study PRJNA669376) | soil metagenome | isolation source: Crop rotation soil | place: USA: Cullars Rotation, Alabama | collected 2011 | reverse complement strand
AATAATCCCGTGTTGATTGGCGAACCCGGCGTTGGAAAAACCGCCATCGTCGAAGGTTTGGCGCAACGCATCATCTCCGGAGATGTGCCCGAAACGCTGCGCAACAAACGGCTGGTCGGATTAGATCTCGGATCGATGCTCGCCGGCGCGAAGTACCGCGGCGAATTTGAAGATCGCTTGAAAGCCGTCCTGAAAGAGATCGAGAACGCGCAGGGACAGATCATCCTGTTCATTGATGAGCTGCACACACTTGTCGGCGCGGGCGCAGCGGAAGGCGCGATCGACGCGTCGAACATGTTGAAGCCGGCGCTGGCGCGCGGCGAGTTGCGTTGTGTCGGCGCGACCACGCTGAATGAATACAAAAAATATATCGAGAAGGACGCCGCGCTTGAGCGACGGTTTCAGCAGATCTATGTCGGCGAACCGACGGTCGAAGACACGATAGCTATTCTGCGTGGCCTGAAGGAGCGTTACGAAGTTCATCACGGCGTGCGCATCAAGGATTCTGCGATCGTGGCCGCGGCGACGCTTTCGAATCGCTACATCACGGATCGTTTTCTTCCGGACAAGGCCATCGACTTGATCGACGAAGCCGCCTCGCGTCTGCGCATTGAGATCGATTCGTTGCCGCAGGAAATCGACCAGCTCGAACGCGAGATCATGCAGCTCGAAATCGAGCGCCAGGCATTGCAGCGCGAAGAAGACGCGCGCTCAAAGGCGCGCTTGCACGAGATCGAACAGCGCATTGCCGATCTGCGGGAAAAATCTTCGGGCATGAAAGCGAAGTGGCAATCGGAAAAGGAAATTATTGAGCACATTCGCACCGCCAAAGCCGAATTCGAGCAATTGAAGCTGCAACTGGATCAAGCGCGCAACGCGGGCGATCTCGCGCGTGCCTCGGAAATTCAGTACGGCACAATTCCTGAACTGGAGCGAAAGCTCGAAGGCGAACAGGAAAAGCTTGCGAAGATTCAGCAGGACGGTGTCACGCTGAAAGAAGAGGTCGACGAAGAGGACGTTGCCGAAGTCGTTGCCAAATGGACGGGCGTGCCGGTGTCCAAAATGTTGGAAGGCGAGATGCACAAGCTGCTGACGATGGAAGAGCGTCTGCGTCAGCGTGTGATCGGCCAGGACGAAGCTTTGACCGCAGTTGCGAATGCAGTGCGACGCGCGCGCGCCGGGTTGCAGGATCCTAATCGGCCGATCGGCTCGTTCATCTTCCTCGGCCCGACGGGTGTCGGTAAGACAGAGACGGCGCGGGCCCTGGCTGAATTCATGTTCGACGACGAACGCGCGATGGTGCGCCTCGACATGTCTGAGTACATGGAGAAGCACGCGGTGGCGCGCATGATTGGCGCACCGCCGGGTTACGTCGGTTACGAGGAAGGCGGCCAGTTGACCGAAGCCGTGCGCCGCCGGCCTTACAGCGTGATCCTGTTCGATGAGATCGAGAAAGCACACAGCGACGTCTTCAACGTGCTGCTGCAGATTCTGGATGACGGCCGGCTAACTGACTCGAAGGGACGCACCGTTGATTTCAAGAACACGGTTTTGATTATGACGTCGAATCTGGGCTCGCGAGAGATTCAATCCGTGAGCGATGACGAGAAGCAGGTGCGCGAAGCTGTGACGCAGGTGCTGCGCGAACATTTCAAACCTGAGTTTCTCAATCGCGTCGACGACGTTGTGATCTTTCATCGTCTGTCGCGTGACCAAATCAGCCAGATCGTCGATGTCCAACTCGAGCGCCTGCGGCAGATGCTGCACGAACGGAACATTTCGATCGTGCTGGACGATTCAGCGAAGGAATTGCTGGCGCGTGAGGGTTACGATCCGAGTTATGGCGCGCGGCCTTTGAAGCGCGCGATCCAGACGATGATTCAGAATCCGCTGGCGATGAAACTGCTGCGCGGCGAAATCGCGCCCGGCCAAATAATTACCGTTTCGGCGGCGAACGGTGAAATGGCGTTTGATACGGGGAAAGCAGCGGCCGCCGCTTAAAGTGCAACCTCGCGCTGCGAGATTGTGAGACACTGTTTGCTGGCAAGCTAATTGCTTGCCCAATTGCGGGAATAATCCTGTTGCACGGAAACGCAACGGCGAATATTCTCTCGGCATCAAAATGAAGCTTCGATTCGAGGGAAACTCGAGTCAAAGCGACGCGGACCAGGAAAGAGGAATTATCAGATCCATGGTTGATCTGGGAGCTTACAAGGACAAGTTCGGCGACAGTGGCCAGCGCGTGCTCGAAAAGGCGCTGGGCGAATCCAGGCGTCGTGACCAAAATTACATCACGGTCGAGCACATCATTCACGCATTGGCCCTGGAAGAGCCGGATCTTTTCAACTCAACTGTTAGAAATCTGTCTGTCGAGCCCGATGCCGTGACTCAGGCGATCGGCCGCCGGCTGGACAACGCGCGCCAGCACGTCGGGAAAGGTTTTCGGATCGCTCCGGACACGACGGATTTGTTCAAGCGCGCGATGGAACGTGCCCGCTCGCGCGGTCGCAAGACGATCGAATCAACCGACATTTTCGAGGTGCTTTCGCGGGACGATAGTCTCTTCGTTGAAGTGCTGCGCAGTCTCGGCGCGAAACCCGAAATGGTGGCCAGCAGTGTCAAAACGAATATCGATGAACGCGAGCGCCAGGAAGAGCAGTATCGGAAAAAGTATGAGCTGCCGGCGTACCTCAAGCACTTCGGCGTCTCGCTGAATCGCATGGCGCGGATGGACAAGATTCCACCGACCATCGGTCGCGAAAAAGAGGTTCAGCAGATCATTGAGATCCTTTGTCACCGCGAGCGTGCCAATTCTCCGATGCTCGTCGGTGAACCTGGCGTCGGCAAGACTGCGGTGGTCGAAGGTCTCGCGCGAATGATCGAACTCGAGCCGCAGAAGGTTCCGGCACGTCTGCGCAATTCGCACATCGTGCAACTTCAGATGGGCGGCATCGTCGCCGGTACGATGCTGCGCGGCATGTTCGAGGAACGAATCAAAGGCATCATTGACGAAGTCAAAGAACGCGAAAACCTGATTCTGTTTATCGACGAAGCGCACACGATTATCGGCGCGGGCGCAGCGCTCGGAACGTCGTCAGACGCGGCCAACATGTTCAAGTCGGCGCTGGCCAAGGGCGAACTGCGCATCATCGGCGCCACGACTCTGAACGAGTACAAAGAATATATCGGTGAGGATGAAGCGCTCGCGCGCCGTTTTCGCCTCGTGAAAGTTGACGAGCCTTCGATTGGCGAGACGCGCGAGATTCTGCTCGGCGTGCGCTCGCGTCTGGAACGAAATTACTCAGTGCAAATTTCCGACGAGGCCATTAATACGGCCCTCGAGATGGCGCCGAAATACATTCGAAACCTGCACTTGCCGGACAAAGCGATTGGCTGGCTCGACACCGCGGCGGTGAAAGTCGAGATCAACGAGCCGGCGGGGATGGTCGTTAAGCCTGAGCACGTCATTGATGTGATCTCGCAGGAATCGCGGATTCCGCGCGACATGATCTTTCGCGATACCAGCGATCGCTTTGCTTTGATCGAGGCGCAGCTCGCGCAACGCGTGATTGGCCAGAAAGACGCAATCAAAGCAGTTGCGCAACGTCTGCGGCTGAACAAAGGTCCGCTCAAGGAATCGCATTACAAACCGGACGGCGTGCTGCTGTTCCTCGGCCCAACGGGCGTCGGCAAGACTGAACTGGCGAAAGCCGTTGCGCAATTTATGTTCGGCGACGATCACAAGATGGTTCGTCTCGACATGTCCGAGTACAGCGAAGGCACCGTCAGCATTGAAAAGTTGATCGGCATGCCGCGCGGCATCGTCGGCTCAGAAAGGGGCGGCATTCTCACTGAACAACTTCGCGAGAACCCTTACACGGTTTTGCTGCTCGACGAAGTCGAGAAGGCCTCGCCGTATCTGATGAATCTGTTCCTGCAGGCATTCGATGAAGGCTGGTTGACGGATGGCCGCGGCCGGCGCGTCTACCTGTCGGACGCGATTGTGATTATGACGTCGAATCTCGGCTCCGAGAGTTTCAAGAAGTTCGAGAAGCCGCTCGGGTTCGGCACTAAGACGACCAGCGATTTCCGCCAGGTGAACAAAGAAGTTCTGAAGGCGGCTGAGACGCGGTTCTCGCCTGAGTTCCGCAACCGCATCGACGAGATTGTGGTCTTTTCGCCGCTCACGATGGACGAGGTAAAACAAATCGCAAAGCTTTATCTCGAAAAGACGCGGCGGCAGATGAAGCGGCAGGGCAAATCATTTGAGATTACTGAAGAGGCCATCGATCACGTGACGGAGAAAGGTTACAGCACGCAATACGGTGCGCGTTTCCTGAAACGCTACATCGATGAGCACGTTAAGCTGCCGCTCACGACGATGTGGAAAGACGCTTCGCGGTTTGTCGTCGATGTTGAAAACGGCGAACTCGGCGCGCGCGCGACCAACGAAGCCGTCGTCGAGACAAACGGCGGCTGAGCTTCGGCATTGCCAGCCGGCGAAATGAAATATAGAGAGCCTCAAGCTTTACAGTTTGAGGCTCTCTTTAGTTTGTGCTGTAATTCGTCGCGGTGTCGTCGACGGGGACGACGACGAGCAATAATCAAATGCACTTTCGAAGAATTACACTCGGACTCCTGACAATCTTATTCGCTTCGACGTCGGCTTTTTCACAAGCCGAACCATCCAAGCCCGACGAAAAGGCCGAACAAATTGTTCAGAAAGCAATCCAGGCCGTGGGCGGCGACGCGTACCTTAAAGTTCAAACTGTCATCGCGCGCGGTTTCTTCACCGAGTATCACGATGGCGTTTCAGGTGTGCCCACGAAGTTCGTCGATTACATCTCGTATCCCGATCGCGAGCGGACGGAGTTTACCGGCGGCGGCAATCGAATCATCCAGACGAATTTTCAGAACGAGGGTTGGTTGTTCGACGCGGCCGCGAAGACTTTGAAGGACCAAACGGCGCGCCAGGTGGAAGACTTTCAAACCGGCATGCGCACCAGCATGGAAAATCTGCTGCACGGATGGTGGCGGAAAGCGGGCGCCACGTTGAGTTACGCCGGCCGGCGCGAGGCGACCCTCGGACGCCGCAACGAAACTGTGAAGCTGACTTATCCCGATGGCTTCTGGATCGAGTTTGAATTCGCAGCCGTCGAAGGCACGCCAGCAAAAGTCATCTACAAGAAGAAACAGACCAATCCCGATACTGAGATCGTTTCGGAAGTCACTGAAGAAGATCGACTATTCAAACCGATCACGATTTCCGGTGTCACTATGCCTTTGGTCGTCGATCACTTCCGGAACGGTGTACAAACGCACCGCATCAATTACGAATTGATCGAACTTAACAAACCCGTTCCCGATTCGCTTTTCACCAAACCATCAAGCATCAAGGCAGTAAAGTAATTCCCTGGGGAGTTCGAGCGCGAAGCGCGCTGAAACTCTGAACCTGAGCAAAGGTTTTGAGGATCTCTCCACGGAAGAAGAAGGATTGTCGCGGCAGAAACGGGATTGCAATCGATTCCGAACAGCGATTATTCGCCGTCGTCTTCATCGTCGTTGTCGTCAGAGTCTTTTTCTGCCAGCAACCTCTTTACCGTGGCAGCCAATTGATTAGCGGCTTCGGATTTTGGCAGAAAAGCATCCACGCCCGCCCGCCAGGCTTCTTTTTCCACGTCGTCGCCCGCGAGCATGATAATCGGAAGATTGCGACGGTGGACCAGGCTGCGACCGCGCAGCACCAGTTCCAGGCCACTAATTCCGGGTAAGTTATTGTCGACAATCAGAACGTCAACGCGCGTGTCTGTCTTCAAGAAATCCAAAGCAGCCAATCCATTCGCACAGGATTGCACGCGATAACCATCGGCGAGCGCGTCTTTGACTAAACGCGCGACCGGCTTGTGATCTTCGACGTGCAACACGGTGAGCAAATTCTCTGAGTTTGCGGTCGCCACCTTTTTCCTGGTTCGCTTGGGTTCGGAAAAAAGATGACGCCGGCGCCGGCGCACGATCGATCGTTGCGGCAGCAACTCGCGATGGCGGCTATTGATCAAACCAATCAGGCTCTGATGGTGCCTGAAACCAAGAAGCTGCGAAGCCTTTGTCACTGAGCCGCCGGCATCTCGCAGCGCGCGTTCGATCAGGAGCTTTTCGATCTTTCTGATCTCGGCGCGCAAAGAGAACCCTTGCCACGAATCTACTTCCGGAGGTGAAGTCGGATGTTGCTCCTCAGCAAGGAATGCATCGATAACTCTTCGAGCACAGGCGATCAGGCGCTTGTTCGTTGTCGGGTCCTGCGATCGATCGAGCAGCGCAACGGCCGATCCGTAAACTTCCGCCAACTGTTTAAGTGGCGTATGGCCGCCCAGTTCTTCGACGATGGTCAGGTGCGCGCGCCCCGAGCCTTCGCGATCACCCACGGTTTCGGCCATCACAATCGCGCGCTGCAACAGCAACGCCGCCCGCGCGTGGTTACCCATGCGCGCCGCAATCGCTCCGTAAGTTATTAGTGCTTCCGCCAGGACCGCCTGCTGATCACCTTTTTCTAAAACCTTGATAGCACCCTTGATCATCCGCTCAGCATCACGCAGACGACCTTCAGCGAGTAACGTGCGCGCTCGAGTTTCGTCAACCTGCGCCGCGGTGCCGACGTCTTTAAGGTCAAGGAGCAGACTGCGTGCGCGGTCCAAGTGATGGTGCGCCTCTTGAAATCGTTTGATTGTGAAATACAGGAAGCCCAGGTTCAGTTCGACGAAAGCTACGTAGCGGGAATTTCCCGCTTCGCCGAAATGGAAACTGGCTGCGGTGTATTCGAGTAAGGCGCGATCAAGATAGTCTTCGCGATTTTCCGGCGCCGCTAACCGTCGATAAACCAAGCCATATTCGTTGTGAAATGTTCCTTTGAGGGCATGATCCGAACTGCTTTCAACCAGAGGAGCGGCCTGTTCGTAGTACTGCATCGCTTGCTCTGGCTTTTGCGCCCAGGTTTCAATTACACCGGCACGAATCAAAAGTACGGCGCGAAGGTCAGAAGGCTTACCTCCGAGGCGTGCTAAGGCCGTATCGAGATTTACCCGTGCTTCATCGTAAGCTCCCTGCCGCCAATAACACAGTGCGAGGTCGCCATGAGCTTCCGCCACGCGTTCGGCCGCGCCAAGTCCTTCGAAAATTTCAATGCTTTTAGTAATGAAATCCTTAGCTAACTCTTGACTGTCCTGGGCCTGGTCACTGGCGCCCATCCATCCCGCCAGGGCGCCCAACCGTAAAAGCACCTCGGCTTTTGTCAGCTCGTCCAGATCTTCAAGATTTGGTGGCTTTTCTCGGTCCGGCCAGAACTCTGCCATTGCGGCATAAGCACCGTCGTAATCGCCTACCTTTTCCAGCTGTTTCGCCGTGCGGCACGCGGCACGTGCCCGCTCCATCAACGGAGCGCTGATCGGTTGATTTTCGACACTGGAGCGTGACGCTAAACTCATGTGAGGCCAACCCTTCTAGTGGAGTGATAAGATTGCTGCGCCGATAAGCAAGGTAGTTCCATTTGTCGAATTCAGGTCAATTCCACTAACCGGTTTGGTCGTCTCAGACACACCAACCAGAAAGCTAAGGAAACCAATGAAGATCTCGAGAAAGCTAGGTCTCTCTTTAATCTTACTCTGCGCGTTTGCCGGGACGGGTTCTGCCGAGCCGTCGTGTACTCCGGGCGAAGTAAGTACGCCCCCTTGCGTCGCTCAGTCCTTGAGCAACTCAACGAATCCGGATGAAACCCCCATGCTGCCTGCTTCCGATACGGTCGACCTCATCGGTCTTGCGGAAGACGTTGTCTGGTCGCTGTTATTGTTCTGAACCCGGACGGCTAGCGTCAGCGTAAGCTCGCGCTAGACATTTGAAACTGCTAATACCGCACGATTGCCATTCGAAGACCCTCTCTGGCGATCCGGTAGTTGTGTGTTCCGGAGTCGGTTCTCCGAAGGTTCCGAACTAAACCAAATCGATTGCCAGAGCGGCGGCAGAATAGACCCACGCAATTTTTCGCGCAAGCGCGAAGTAAGAAATTTCAACCAAACGACTGATAGCAGAGAGGATTAGCGGCTGTTGCAATTTGCGGCGCAGACGGCTCTTCGGTTCAAAACGCGTAAGTCCAAGCTACCTTTCATACTCTTAGCAGTCCGGGCCGTCGCTAGACGAGGGGGCGGGCAAGCTTTTCAGGCGGAAGCCGAGCGGCTCAACGCGCGCTCTTTTGTCGCCGATTCTTCCGTGCCGGTTTCTCCACTCGTTTCCGCGGTGACGGACCCGCCGGCCATGCGCGCAAACAATTCCTCGTATCGGTCGACGACGTACTCCCAATCGTACATCGCTTGAACCCGGGATTGCGCACGATTGCGGTAAGCGTGGACAAGAGACCCGTCCCGCAATACCCGCTGAAGTTTTTCCGCGAGATCAACTTCGTCAGCGTATGGAATCCCGGCGTCGCCGACGACTTCGACATTTTCAGGCGCTGCGAGCGTCAACACGCAATTACCGAAACCCATCGCCTCCAGCAAGGCCGGATGCGTCCCACCGACCTCTGTAGCGTGGACGTAGCAGTAAGCGTTCTGTTGCAACGCACGATAGTCACGCCCGAAAACAAATCCTGTAAAAACAATTCGCTTGTCGCCCCGCGCGCGATGTTTCAGGTCTTTGATGTAATCGTGCGCGTACGGGGCGTCGCCCACGATGAGCAGTTTATGAGCGGTCCTCACCCGTTTGAATGCCTCGATCACCAGGTGCGCATTGTTTTCAGGCTCAAGCCGGGAAACATAAAGCACGTAACGGTTTGGTTCGACGCGCCAACGCCGCACCGTCGGATCCGACCGGCGCTCAACATCAGCTCCGTAAGCAATCATCGTCGAATCAGCGTTGTAACGCGCCCGGTAATAATCCTGAATCACGCGCGCGTCCGTTACGATTTCCGTCGGCAGAATCGTTGCCAGGCGCTCCGCCAGCCGATAATACTGACGGCCAATCCAGTTCCACTTCTTACGTTTATGCTCAAGCCCGTCGACATTAATAACGACCGGCGTGCCCGTCAGCCGCAGGATTGGGGCAAAAGGCGCATTGGCCGCATTGCAGATGAGCGCGGCGTCGTATCTTTCGCCAGCGGCGTGCAGCGCCGATAAAAAAGCATGCACCACTGTGTCGAAGTACTTGTGACGAATTGTCGGGAGCACTTTGAGGCGGACGCCCTCAAACTCGAGCTGCCGCGGGCTGGTGTAGTGGGCGCGACAGTAGACCGTAACTTCGTGCCCGCGAGCTACTAGACGCGTGGAAAGATGCTCGGCGAAAGTTTCAAAGCCGCCATAGTTCGCGGGAATTCCACGCGTTCCGAGAATCGCGATGCGCATAATACTGTTTCGGGGGAAGCATTACATCAAACCATAGACGCCATGCGGAAGTCGAGAGGAAAACAGAATCTTTTAATAGAAAGCGAACAGCTCATTTCTGACACGCGCGTTCATATGCATGCAAGGTTAGTCGCGCGGTATTTGCCCAACTAAAAGTCTTTGCTCGTTCCAAACCTTTCGTGCTCAAGCTCGTTCGATAGTCGGGATTATGAATCAGATCAGACAGCGCGCGCGCGATCGCATTCTCGTCGAAGGGATCGACCAGGACTGCTGCTTCGCCAACCACCTCGGGCAGGCTCGTCCGATTCCCGGCGATCACCGGCGTCCCGCATTGCATCGCCTCAACGACGGGCAAGCCGAAGCCCTCGAAATAAGACGGGTAGACAAAGCACGTCGCGGCTGTGAAGAGCGGCGGCAAATCATTCTCGGGCACGTAGCCGATGAAGCGTATGTTGTTTCGCGCACGACTTTGTTCGGCCGCGCGCATTGTTTCCGCTTCGAGCCAGCCACGCTTGCCCGCGATCACCAACTCCGGCAACTTGTTCGATTTATTCTGAAGCGTCGAGTACGCCCGGATTAAGCGCGCGAGATTTTTGCGAGGCTGAATCGATCCGAGCGCCAGGATGTAATCGCGTTCAAGTTTGTATGTCTCTCGAATTCGGCGCAGTTCTGCTTCATTCGTTTCCACTCGAAAATGCGGCGGCGCCGCGGCGGGCGTGACATAGACGCGTGCCGGCTCAATCTTGTAGGTATCAATGATGTCGCGCCGCGAAAATTCGGAGAGCGTGAGAATCTGCGCCGCGCGCTTTGCCGTCGAACGCACGGTTAGACGGAGCTGCGCGCGACTGCGGCGTTTGAAGGTCTCAGGCAGATGCTCGAACGAAAGATCGTGAATCGTCGCGACGATCGGACAGCGCGCCAGCGGCGGGGCGGTGTATTGAACGTGCAGCACGTCAACGGGATTCTTCCGCAGCTCAGCCGCCAGCGTAATCGGAATGCGCACAAGCGGCGTGTGGGGCAGCGTGCGTTTGACGCTGAAGTTCGACCAGCGGTTGGCGAAACGATCGACGGCAGATTGTCGGGTGACGTAGAGAGTGTAGCGGTTTGATTGATCGATTTCAGCAAGCGCTTTGATCAAATTGACGGCGTAGGTTTCGTTACCGGCGAGTTGGGCTCCGACGGAATGCGCGTCAATAGCGATGTGCATGTCAGCATCCCGACCGTGAGGGAGGGCTGGTTTGACAACGAAGCCCTTGCTACGCGCGGGCTTCTGACGCTTCTATTCCTTGCCTTCGGCCGCAGCGCCGCCACCGCCGACGGCGGCAGCTTCAGCAATGTCCGCGCTCTGCCGCGTGTCGCGCTCGCGAATGCGCGCCGCTTTGCCGCGAAGATTGCGCAAGTAGTAGAGCTTCGCGCGCCGCACGTGCCCCTTCTTCACGACGTCGATGTGATCGACGATCGTAGCGTGCAAAGGAAATATCCTTTCAACGCCGACGCCAAAGCTCGTCTTGCGCACCGTAATCGTTTCGCGGGCGCCGCCGTGCTTGCGTGCGATACAAACGCCTTCAAATGCCTGCAGACGTTCTTTCGTTTCCGATTCTTTGATCCGGACGTGCACGCGGACCGTGTCGCCCGGCTGAAACTCCGGAATATTAGTTCGTAACTGTGTCTTCTCGACGGTATCTAAACGGTTCATGATCAACTCCAAAACTGTACCTGGTACTTTGTGCTTTGATCGCCACCGAGAGTGGCGGTTACTTCGTTCACAAATCAAAGCGCGAAGTACGAAGCACGCTTTATTCTTTCAAAAGATCTGGTCTGTTTCTTTTCGTCTTTTCTTCAGCCGCCTGCTGACGCCACTTGGCGATCTCCGCGTGATTCCCTGTCAGCAAAACTTCCGGCACCTTCATTCCTTCAAAGTCCGGCGGACGCGTGTAGTGCGGACAGTCAAGCAAACCATCTGAGAACGATTCGGTCGCGGCCGATGTTTCGCTCCCCAGCGCGCCAGGAATCAGTCTCACTACAGCGTCAACGACTACGAGCGCTGCCGGCTCGCCGCCCGACAAAACGTAATCGCCGATTGAAACCTCATCGGTAACCAACGCGTCAGCGACGCGCTCGTCAACGCCCTCGTAGCGGCCACAGATCAGAACGAGCTGCTCGCATTTCGCAAACTCAGCCGCTAACGATTGAGTCAGACGCTTCCCTTGCGGCGAAAGCAGGGCGACGCGTTTGGTCGGGGCAATAGCTTCACGACGACGCGCGCCGGTCAGTGATTCAACTGCTGCAAAGATCGGTTCCGGCTTGAGCACCATGCCGTCGCCGCCACCAAATGGCCGATCATCAACGACGTGATGCTTGTCCGAAGTCCACGCCCGCAAGTCATGCGGCTGAATATTTACCAAACCCGCGACCCTGGCCCGGCGAATAATTCCGTAATCGAACGCTTCGCGAAAGTAGTCCGGAAAGATCGTGATGATGTCGATCTGCATTGCAAAGCGCGTCAGAAGCCCGACCGTCAGGAAGGGCCACTGCCGCAACTTGCCCTCCCTGACGGTCGGGCTTCTGCCACCTACAATTCCAAAAGCCCTTCCGGCGGATCGATACGAACCAGTTTCTTCTCTTTGTCGATCTCAACGACGATGTCGCTCGCCATCGGAATCAATCGATCGCGGCCGGTTTCGTCAATCACTTTCAGAATCTCAACGCCGCCCGTGCGCATCACCCCGGCAACTTCTCCGACGTGCTGGCCGCCCACGGTTTCCACCCGAGATCCGATCAGCTCCCATTCATAGAAGCTGTCGGTGGGAAGTTCGATTCGCTCTTCCGCCGAAATGGCCAGATCGAAATCAACAAGTTCTTTGGCTTCGTCGATCGAATCAAAGCCGGCGAATTTCAGCACGAGCCGGTTGCCGTGAAACCACTGCTCTTCAATTTGCAAAGATCGATTATCGCCGCCCGGCGAAATGCCGACCAAGGTCTTCAGCTTTTCAAAACGATCCGGAAAATCAGTCAGCAGATCCGCAACGACTTCGCCACGCAAACCACGCGTTTTCACGATATGCGCGACTACGATCAGATCGTCTTCGTCAGGTGGCACAGACTTTAGTCTGTGATCGCTTTCCATGTTGATTCACAGACTTAAGTCTGTGCCACTTTACTCGACCACATCCAGAACGTAGCGCCGCTGCTGCTTCACGCCGGCAGCGTAAACCAGCGATCGCAGTGCGCGAA
>JADMIO010842097.1_pt1 | contig 12617 bp, 11 predicted proteins | sample 8958161 | NCBI WGS metagenome assembly JADMIO01 (sample SAMN16585339, study PRJNA669376) | soil metagenome | isolation source: Crop rotation soil | place: USA: Cullars Rotation, Alabama | collected 2011 | reverse complement strand
AAACCCCGCCTCTTTTTTTGTCTGCCGTTCGTAGATTTCCGGTTATGTTCGCTCGCGAGCCGGTCGCCCGACCTGCACGCGCACGCCGATCCGCTGACCGGCGATCGCCCTTGCTATGCTGGAGCGATGACCGACCTCCCTTCCCCGCCGCGCATGTGCGACCGCTTCCGCGGTTTCCTGCCGGTCATCATCGACGTCGAAACCGGTGGGTTCGATTGGGAACGCCATGCGTTGCTCGAGATCGCCGCGGTCGTCGTGCGCATGAACGACGAGGGGTTCGTGTATCCGGACCCGGTCGTGTCGACGCACGTCGAGCCGTTTCCCGGTTCCGAGCTCGATCCGCGCTCGATGGAGATCACCGGCATCGATCCCGGTCATCCGTTTCGCGCGGCGTTGCCCGAGCGCGCCGCGCTCGATCACATCTTCAAGCCGGTGCGCGAGGCGGTGCGCGAAGCCGGCTGCCAGCGCGCGATCCTGGTCGGTCACAACGCCGCGTTCGACATCGGCGTTCTGAATGCCGCGATCCGGCGCACCGCGCACAAGCGCAGTCCGTTTCATCCGTTCAGTTGCTTCGACACCGTGACGCTCGGCGGACTTGCGTACGGGCAGACCGTGTTGAGCCGCGCCGTGGAAGCCTCCGGCCGGCCGTGGGACACCCGCGAAGCGCACGCCGCGGTCTACGATGCCGAACGCACGGCCGAGCTTTTCTGCGGCGTCGTCAACCGCTGGAAGCAGATGGACGACTTCTTTCGCGCGCGCGTGGCCGCTCCGTCGTAGTCCACGCGCGGTGGCCGGCGCTAACATTCGCCTGCGGTTCTCGCAGCGTGCCGCAGGACATACGGATCGGAGGGAACGAGCATGTCGCGTCGCACCGCAATCACCGCACTCCTCGTCGCAGGCTGCCTCTGGTTCGCATCCGTCAACGCGGCGACCAGGCCAAGCTTCGATTGCGCGAAAGCCGCGCCGCGTTCGGCCGAACAGACGATCTGCGCGGATCCGCAGCTGGCCGCGATGGATGTCGAGCTTGCTCGGCTCTACGAGCTTGCCACGGCGCCGAGCGCGAAATCCGCGGCCAACATCCAGCAGGATCAGCGTGCCTGGCTCGGGACGCGCGATGCCTGCGCGCGCAAGCCCGATGCAGCCACATGCCTGCGCGATGCGTACGCCGCGCGCATCAGCGACATCCGCACGCAATCGAAGGAAGCGCGCTCGGCCAACCCCAAAGGCATCAGCCTCGGACCGTTTCCGTTCCATTGCGAGGGCATCGAGGGCGGCGTGATCACGACGTTCATCAACGCCGAGCCTCGCAATCTCGTGCGCATCCAGAATGGAAGCGCGGTTTGGGTGCTCGACATTGCGCCGAGCGGCAGCGGCGCGCGTTATGTCGGGCCTAACGGCGAGCTGTTCTGGAACAAGGGTCGCGAAGCCCGATTCAGCGAGGGCGCCAGCAAGCCCGAGGTGAATTGCCAGCAGGAAGACGCCGGCTGACACGCGCCCTTTTCGCCGGTGCTTGATCCGAACGCCCGTCGGGCGCATCTTGCCGCCATGCCGATCTACGAATACGCACCGACCACCGCCGGATGCCCGAGCTGCCGCGGCGGCGTCGAGGTCCTGCAGCGGCTCTCCGATCCGCCGCTCGCCGCTTGTCCGAACTGCGCGGCGCCGCTCGAACGCGTGATCAGCGCGCCGCAGGTCGTCGCCGGCCAGGCGCACGTGCTGCGCGAAAGTCACGTCGCCAAGCACGGCTTTACGCAATATCGGCGCGTCGGCAAGGGCAAGTACGAAAAGACGGCCGGCAAGGGACCGTCGACTCTCAGCGACGATTGAGGGCTTCTCCGAGCGCTGCGTGTTTTCCGATGACCGTCATATGAAATCGTCGAGATGACGATCTCATCGCGTTGATTCGTCTCGCATTCGGGCCTCCACGCGCGGCCGGCGCGCGACGGCTGTAACCAAGCTGCAACAAATCACTCATCGTTCTGCAATCTCCCGGGCCTACAAAGCGGGGCCAAGGCGGCGCGTGCCGCATCCCCTGCTTCCATCGTCTGAGGAGTCCCCGCGTGCTCACCTCGATCAAGTTCCGTACCGTCGCTTTCGGTCTCGCCGCTGTCGTCGGCAGCGCTGTGATCGGCCCGACCGCCGCGCACGCCACCGACATCACCGGTGCCGGCGCGACCTTCATCTACCCGATCCTTTCGAAGTGGTCGGACACCTACAACAACAAGACCGGCAACAAGATCAACTACCAGTCGATCGGTTCCGGCGGCGGCATCGCGCAGATCAAGGCCGGCACGGTCGTGTTCGGCTCGACCGACAAGCCGCTCGATCCCAAAGAGCTCGACGACGCCGATCTCGCGCAGTTTCCGTCGGTGATCGGCGGCGTGGTTCCGGTGGTCAACATCGAAGGCGTCGAGGCCGGCAAGCTCCGCTTCACCGGTCCCCTGCTCGCCGACATCTACCAGGGCAAGATCACGACCTGGAACGATCCGGCGATCGCGCAGATCAATCCGGACGTGAAGCTCGGTGACGGCAAGATCACGGTCGTGCATCGCTCGGACGGTTCGGGCACGACGTTCAACTTCGTCAACTATCTCTCGAAGGTTTCGCCGGAATGGAAATCCAAGATCGGCGAAGGCACGTCGGTGTCCTGGCCGGTCGGTGTCGGCGGCAAGGGCAACGAAGGCGTCGCTGCGTACGTCAAGCAAATCAAGGGATCGATCGGTTACGTCGAGCTCGCCTACGCGCGTCAGAACAAGATGAGCTACGCCGCGATGCAGAATTCGGCCGGCCAGTTCGTGCAGCCGAGCGCGGAAAGTTTCCAGTCCGCCGCAGCCAGCGCCGACTGGAAGAATTCCAAGGACTTCTTCCTCGTGATCACGAATGCGCCGGGCGAGAATTCCTGGCCGATCACCGCGACGAATTTCATCCTCGTCTACAAGCAGCCGAAGAATTCCGAAGGCACCAAGGCCGCGCTCGATTTCTTCAAGTGGGCGTACGCGGACGGTGGCAAGCAGGCCGAGGAGCTCGACTACGTGCCGCTGCCCAAGGCGCTGACCGAGCAGATCGAGACGTACTGGCAGGCCGAGATCAAGCTCTGATTTTTCCCTTCTCCCGCTGCGCGGGAGAAGGTGCCGAAGGCGGATGAGGGCAACCCGCGACGTCGTTGCGAGCTTGCCCTCACCCTGCCCCTCTCCCGCAAGCGGGAGAGGGGATTTGCCGCTCAACCTCGACCTGTCCTCGCCCGCCATGGCCGCCAATCCTGCATCCCTAGCCACCGCGTTGCCCGCCGCAGTGATCGATGCGGATCGCCGCAACAAGCGCGATGCGCGCGCCGACGGCATGTTCAAATGGATCGTCGCGGGCGCCGGCATGTTCGTCCTGCTTGCGCTGGCAGGCGCGGCGCTCTCGATGCTCTGGGGCGGACGCGAAGCGTTCTCGACGTTCGGCATCAACTTCCTGTTTTCGACCGAATGGGACGCCGTCAACCACAAGTTCGGCGCGCTCGTGCCGATCTACGGAACGCTGGTCACCGCGCTGATCGCAATGCTGATCGCCGTACCGGTCAGCTTCGGCATCGCCTTGTTCCTGACCGAAGTCGCGCCGGGCTGGATGCGCGGACCCGTCGGCGCCGCGATCGAGCTGCTCGCCGGCATTCCGTCGATCATCTACGGCATGTGGGGCCTCTTCGTGTTCGTGCCGATCATGGGCGAGTACATCAATCCGTGGCTCAACGACCACATCGGAACATTGCCGCTGATCGGTCCGTTGTTCACCGGTCCGCCGCTCGGCATCGGCATGCTCACCGCCGGCATCGTGCTCGCGATCATGGTGATTCCGTTCATTTCTTCGGTCATGCGCGAAGTGTTCCTGACCGTTCCGACGCGTCTCAAGGAATCGGCGTACGCGCTCGGTTCGACGACGTGGGAAGTCGTCTGGGACATCGTGCTGCCGTATACGCGCTCGGCGGTGATCGGCGGAATCTTCCTCGGCCTCGGACGCGCACTCGGCGAGACGATGGCCGTGACGTTCGTGCTCGGCAATGCGCATCGCCTTTCCGCGTCGCTGCTCGAGCCGGGCAATTCGATCGCGGCGACGATCGCAAATGAATTCACCGAAGCCGACTCCGAAATCTACCGTTCCTCGCTGATCGCGCTCGGCTTCCTGCTCTTCATCGTCACCTTCATCGTGCTGTCGATCGCCAAGATCATGCTGAACCGGCTTTCGCGCCAGGAAGGTGTCAAGTGAGCGCCGTCGCCGAACGCCTGTACCGCAAGCGCCGCATCATCAACGGCTTCAACCTGATCGTCTCCGGTTTCTGCGCGATCTTCGGTTTGTTCTGGCTGGTCTGGATTCTGTGGACGACATTGCATCACGGCATCGCCGCGATGAAGCCCGGCCTGTTCACGCAGATGACACCGCCGCCCGGCGCGGACGGCGGCATCGCCAATGCGTTGTTCGGAAGTCTCGTGATGAGCCTGATGGCGATCGCGATCGGCACGCCGATCGGCGTCGCCGCGGGCACATATCTCGCTGAGTTCGCCAAGAAGAAGGCGATCGGCGAAGTGATCCGCTTCGTCAACGACATTCTCCTGTCCGCGCCGTCGATCGTGCTCGGCCTCTTCGTGTACACGCTGGTCGTGGCCCAGACCGGCCACTTCTCCGGCATCGCAGGCGCGCTGGCGCTCGCGCTCATCGTGCTGCCGGTGGTCGTGCGCACGACGGACGAGATGCTGCAGCTGGTGCCAAGCCAGATGCGCGAAGCCGCGCTATCGCTCGGCGTGCCGCAGTGGAAGGTCACGATGCAGGTGCTGTACCGCTCGGCGCTGCCGGGCATCATGACCGGCATCCTGCTCGCACTCGCGCGCATCAGCGGCGAAACCGCGCCGCTCCTGTTCACCGCGCTCAACAATCAGTACTGGACGCACGATCTCAACGCGCCGATGGCGAGCGTGCCCGTCGTCGTCTTCCAGTACGCCATGAGCCCGTACGAATCGTGGCAGAGCCTGGCCTGGGCCGGCGCATTCGTCGTGACCATCTTCGTTCTGCTTCTCAGCGTTATTTCCCGCGCGATCCTGCTACGCAACAAGGTGAGCAATGACTGACGCCCAATTCGCCCTGGCTACGCCGTCCGCATCCGCGGTGGCGGCCGCCGCGCCGCTCGCGGGCGAGCAGCCGAAAATGGCCGCGCGCAAGCTCGACTTCTTCTACAACGGCGCGCAGGCGCTCCGAAACGTCAATTTCGACATTGCGGAAAAGCGCGTCACCGCGCTGATCGGCCCGTCGGGTTGCGGCAAGTCGACGCTGCTGCGCATCTTCAACCGCATCTACTCGATCTATCCCAAGCTCGAGGCCAAGGGCGAAGTGCTGCTCGACGGGGAGAACATCCTCGATCCGAAGTACCCGCTGAACCGGCTGCGTTCGAAGGTCGGCATGGTGTTCCAGAAGCCCGTGCCGTTTCCGATGTCGATCTACGACAACATCGCGTACGGCATTCGCCATTACGAGAAACTCTCGCGCGCGGACATGGACATCCGCGTCGAGGAAGCGCTGCGCCAGGGCGCGTTGTGGGAAGAAGCCAAGGACAAGCTCAACCAGAGCGCGCTCGGCCTCTCCGGCGGCCAGCAGCAGCGCCTGTGCATCGCGCGCGCGGTCGCGTTGAAACCGGAGGTGATCCTGCTCGACGAGCCGACTTCCGCGCTCGATCCGATCGCGACCGGCAAGATCGAACAGCTCGTGGCCGAGCTCAAGGACCGCTACACGATCGCGATCGTCACGCACAACATGCAGCAGGCGGCGCGCTGCTCGGACTTCACGGCCTTCATGTACCTGGGCGAGTTGATCGAGTTCGGCGCGACGGAGATCCTGTTCACCAAGCCGACCAAGAAGCAGACAGAGGACTACATCACCGGTCGATTCGGATGAGATCGCGCGCGACGCGCGCGATTCCAATTCCCCTCTCCCGCTTGCGGGAGAGGGCAGGGTGAGGGCAAGCAGAGTCAAGCGTCCTTCAGTGCTTCACTCCGAATTCCCTCACCCGCCCTTTCGGGCGACCTCTCCCGCAAGCGGGCGAGGTGAACGACACGAGGCCTTATGAACGCGAATCCCCAATCCAGCGACCACATCGTCAAGAGCTACGACGAAGAGCTCAAGCGCCTCACGCGCGAGATCCAGCGCATGGGCGAGATTGCGCTGGCACAGCTCGACGCCGCGATCGATGCCGTGATGGAGCGCGACAGCGAGGCGGCGATGAAGATCGTGCAAGGCGACGGCGCGATCGACGCGCTCGAGCACGATGTCAGCCAGGACGTCGTTCGACTGCTCGCGCTGCGCCAGCCGATGGCGCGGGACCTGCGCGAAGTGCTCGCGGCGCTGCGCATCGCGGCGGACATCGAGCGCATCGGCGACTATGCCGCGAACGTCGCCAAGCGCTCGATCGTCTTGAACCAGTCCGCACCGGTGCAGCTCGCCTACGCGCTGCCGCGCCTGGCGCGACTCGCCGAAACGCTGGTGCGCGAAGTGCTCGCCGCCTATCACGACAACGACGCCGATCGCGCGCTCGCCGCGTGGGCGCGCGACGAAGAGCTCGACGAGCAATACACCGGGCTGTTCCGCGAGCTCCTGACCTACATGATGGAAGATCCGCGCAACATCACGCCGTGCACGCACCTGTTGTTCATGGCCAAGAATCTCGAGCGCATCGGCGATCACGCCACGAACATCGCCGAGAACGTCTACTTCCTCGTGCACGGCGCGCAGATCAGCCAGACGCGGCGCAAGGGCGATACGACCGCCGGCGTCGGGCTGAATACCTAGAACCGGCGGGGTGCAGCCCATTCGCTGCGCGACCGCTGCTCAGGACCGCGCTACGTCGTTACCGGCGCGGTTTTTGGCGCGATCGCGTCGCGCAACCGCAGGAGCGGCCCCTCGTAGAGCAGATGCACGAGCGCCGCCAGCGCGATCGCCATGGCACTGAACGCGATCGCCTGCACCGCGCATTCCAGCGGCGTCGTGCCTTTCCACCCGAACACCGGCACGAGCACGCGCAGCAGCGCCAGATGCGACACGTACAGCGCGTAGGACCACAACGCGAGCTTGCGCACGGCGACATCGAGGAACACCGGCAGACCGCTGCTACGCCACAACGCGCCGATCGGCAGCAGCGCCGCGAAGCTGATCGAGATCAGATTGAACAACAGCGTGCGCGCAAAGAAGCTCGTGTCGCGTGGCAGCGCAAGATAGGCCCACGCGCAGATCGCGATGCCCGCGAGGCCGAGTGCGGCGACGACGCCGGCAGTCTTGAGACCCGGCCGATAGCGCCGATACAGCAGCACGGCCACGACGCCATAGGCGATCGCATCCAGACGCACCAGCGTGACCTTGCGCACGCCCTCGTCCCAGGTCGGGTTGCCGTGCAGGACGAATGCGATGCGGATCAGCGTGAACGCGGCAATGCCGACGACGATCAGCGCGACCGGATGCAGGAAACTCCTGGCATGCGTGCGCGCGAACAGGACCAGCAGGGGCGCGACGAGATAGAAAATCTCCTCGATCGCAAGGCTCCACGACTCGCCGTAGAAAACCGGCGAAGGCCACGCGAAGTTCTGCCAGAAAAAGAGATAGCTCGTCGCGTGCGGCCACGCGCCGCTGACCCAGCGCTCGATCAGGAAGTTGATCAGCAGGAACAGGTAATAGTTCGGCAGCGTGCGCAGCCAGCGCCGGATCCAGAACTGACGCACATCGAGATCGCCCGAGGCGGCCTGGTTGGCGAGCATTCCGCCGATCAGGAATCCGCTGAGCACGAAGAAAAGCTCGACGCCGAGCTGGCCGAGCATCCACCACGCATCGAACACGCGAAGGTCGCGCGTCAGCGGCAGGAACAGGAAGCTCGCGTGCGTGATCAGCACCATCGCCACGGCGGCGGCGCGCAGGAAGTCGAGTCCGAAAACGTGGCCGCGTTCGGTCATCGGATTTCGGCTCGACTCAAGCGCGCATCACTCGCCGGGCGCGCACACGGCAAAGGCGCAAGCGCACCCACCACGCGGCCCGCGCGTCGATCGCGGTCGCTCGCGCACCGCGCGAACGCCGCCGTAAGCGGCTCGCGCCGCGCGTAACACCGCGAATTTCATGGGGATATTGTACACTTGGGCCTGCCCGACCGGCGTCATCGCAAGACATGCAGTACGTCCACGACAGTCTCGTCAATACCTGGCAGCAGTTCCAGTGGATCTGCGTGATCTACTGCGTCGGGCTCGTGCTCGAGCGCATTCGTCCCGCGCAGGATCCGCAGCCGCTGCAGCACATCGGCTTCAATATTCTGTACACGGCGCTGTTCCTGCTGGCGACGAATTTCCTCGTGCCGCCGCTGCAGGCGATCACCAAACCGTGGATCGAGCACTGGGGCCTCGCCGTGCCGATCGCCTTTCCGGACAGTTTTGCCGGCCAGCTGCTGCAGGTGCTGGTGTTCCTTTTCATCATGGATTTCTTCTACTACTGGTTCCATCGCTCGCAGCACGTGCTTCCGGCGCTGTGGGGCCAGCACAAGATCCATCATTCGGAATTCTCGCTCAACGTCACCACGGGCAATCGCCATCATTGGCTCGAGGAACCGCTGCGCGTGTTTGCGCTGTGGCTGCCGATCGGTCTGCTGTTCCAGCAGAAACCCGTGCAGATCGCGTGGCTGTGGTCGGCGTTCCTGCTGTGGGGCTACTTCATCCACATGAACCTGCGCCTCTCGATGGGTCCGCTGACGCCGGTGTTCTGCGGCCCGCAGCTGCACCGCATCCATCATTCGAATCTGCCTGAGCATCGCGACCGTAATTTCGCGGCGTTCTTTCCGATCTTCGATGTGGTGTTCGGCACGTACTGCCGTCCGGCGCGCGACATGTACCCGGCGACCGGACTTTCCGACGGCGAGGATCTCAACGGGATCGGGCGCGCGAGTCTTGCGCCGTTTCGGACGTGGAAGCGGCAGATCGGAGAGTGGTTCGGTACGCGCGCCGAAACACGCCGCGCCGCACGCTGACGCAAACAGTCCCCTCTCCCGCTTGCGGGAGAGGGTTAGGGTGAGGGCAAGCCGCGTCACCGTCGGATAAAGAATCTCTACACGCATCCATCCCTGGAGCGCCCGCCGCTCGGCATCCTGCCTCGCCCTCAGCCGCTTGAGGCGGCTTCGACCTCACCCGACGCGCTGTGCGCGTCGGCCTCTCCCGCGAAGCGGGAGAGGCGAACTACGCGCGCTGACGCAATGCCTCGAACAACGCAATCCCCGTCGCAACCGATACGTTGAGACTCTCGATCTCACCCCGCATCGGAATCTTCGCAAGAAAATCGCACGCCTCGCGCGTCAGCCGCCGCATGCCCTCGCCTTCGCTGCCGAGCACGATCGCCATCGGCCCTTTGAAATCGACGGCATACAGCGACTGATCGACATCGCCGACGAGCCCGACCAGCCACACGCCGGCATCCTTCAGAGTTTTCAACGTCCGCGCGAGATTCGTCGCGGCGACCAGCGGCACGCGATCCGCCGCGCCGGCCGAAGCGCGGCGCACCGTCGGCGTGATGCCCACCGCGCGATCCTTCGGCACGATGACCGCGGCGACGCCCGCGGCTTCGGCGCTGCGCAGGCACGCACCGAGATTGTGCGGATCGGTCACGCCGTCGAGAACCAGGAACAGCGCCGAACTTCCAGCGGCTTCCGCGAGTTTCGGCAGTTCGGATTCGGGCAGCGGCGGCGGCGCACGATAATTGGCGACGATGCCCTGATGCCGCGCGCCACCGGTCATGCGATCCAGCGCCGCGCGATCGCGCGCGTGCGGCTTGATGCCGAGCTCTCGCGCGCGCTCGGCGAGTTCCTTGACGCGCGCGTTGTGCGTGTTCGTCTCGACGTACAGCTCGACGATGTTTCCGGCGTCGTAGTTGAGCGCGGCATCCACCGCGTGGATGCCGATCAGGAAATCCGTGCTCATCGGCGCTTGCGCTCCGTCGGCTCCGCGGTGACCAGCCGGAAATCGATCTTGCGATCCTCGAGGCTGGCGCGCAGCACCTGCACGCGCACCGGATCGCCGAGGCGGAATTTGAGTCCACGCCGCTCGCCGCTCAGGAGATGGCGGATCGCATCGAAGTGGTAGTAATCGTTCGGCAGCTGCGTGATGTGCACGAGGCCGCTGATCTTCGACTCCACCAGCTCGACGAAGAGACCGAACGAAGTGACGCCGGCGACGATGCCGTCGAACTCGCTGCCGACGTGCTTCTCCATCCATGCGCACTTGTAGCGCTCGTCGACATCGCGCTCGGCTTCGTCCGCGCGGCGCTCGTTCTGCGAGCAGTGCACGCAGAAGCCGGCCATGTCCGTCGCGCTGTACATGTACTCGGCCGGCTTGCCGCCGCCGAGCGCATACCGGATCGCGCGATGCACGAGCAGATCCGGATAACGCCGGATCGGCGAGGTGAAATGCGTGTACGTTTCGAGCGCGAGTCCGAAATGACCGGGATCGGCCGGCTGATACACCGCAAGGCTCTGCGAGCGCAGCAGCACCGATTCGATCAGGCTCGAATCCGGACGCTTGCGCACCTTCTTCAGCAGCGCCGAGAAATCGCCGGGCACGACCTGCTCGATCGGCGGCAGGCTCAGATGAAATTCCTTGAGGAACTGCAGGAGATCCTCGTACTTCGACGCCGGCGGCGGCGCGTGCACGCGATACGGCGCCGGAATGCGCCGCTTGTGCAGGAATTTCGCCGCCTCGACGTTGGCGGCGATCATGCATTCCTCGATCAGCTTGTGCGCATCGTTGCGCTCGTACGCGGCGAGTTGCACGACTTCGCCGGAAGGAGCCAGGCGGAACTCGACTTCCCTGCTTTCGAAATCGATCGCGCCGCGACGCTGGCGCGCTTTCGCGAGCGACTTGTAGAGCTGATGCAGATGCTTGAGCTGCGGCATCACGTCGGCGAGCTCGTCGCGCGCATCCTCGTTCTTCTCGCCCAGCGCCTGCCACACGCGCGTGTACGTGAGGCGCGCGTGCGAGCGCATGACTGCGGGATAGAATTTCGAACGGACGACGTTGCCTTCGGTGTCGACCTGCATGTCGCAGACCATGCACAGGCGTTCGACTTTCGGATTCAGCGAGCAGATGCCGTTTGACAATGTCTCGGGCAGCATCGGCACGACGAAACCGGGGAAGTACACGGAAGTCGCGCGATCGTAACCTTCCTTGTCGAGCGCGCTGCCCGGCCGGACGTAATGCGAAACGTCGGCGATCGCGACGACGAGGCGAAACCCGTCGCGGTTCGGTTCGGCATACACCGCGTCGTCGAAGTCGCGCGCATCCTCGCCGTCGATCGTGACCAGCGGCACATCACGCAGATCGACGCGTGCCGCGATTTCGGCGGGTTGGACTTCGGGCGGCACGTCGGCCGCTTCGCGCAATGTCAGCGCCGGCCATTCCTGCGGCAGGCCGTGACTCGCAATCGCCATCTCGACCACGAGCGAAGGCGTCAGGCGCTCGCCGAGCACCGCAAGAATGCGGCCCGTCGGTCCGCGCTGTCCGTCCGGCTGCTCGATGATTTCCACGACGACGATCTGGCCCGACCGCGCGCCGCGATCCTTGCCCGGAGCAATCAGGATGTTCTGATGCAGACGGCGGTCGTCCGGCGTGACCAGCACGACGCCGTTCTGCTCGACGACGCGGCCGACGAGCCGCGGCGAACGACGTTCGAGAACCTCGACGATCGCGCCCTGGCGGCGTCCGCGCCGATCGACGCCGACCACGCTGGCGAGAATGCGATCGCCGTGCAGCACCTTGCGCATTTCCGCCGGCGACAGATACAGGTCGTCGCCGCCCTCGTTCGGGCGCAGGAATCCATAACCTTCCGCGTTGGCGAGGACGACGCCCGGAATCAGGTCGAGCTTGCTGGCGACGCCGTATCCGCCGCGGCGGTTCTGGATCAGCTGGCCATCGCGCAGCATCGCGGCGAGGCGCTTGTTGAGTGCTTCGAAATCGGTGGGCGTGGTAAGCCCGAGCTCTTCGGCGATCGCCTCGGCCTTCATCAGCTGGCCGTGGCGGCTCAGGAACGCGAGGATCGCCTCGCGGCTCGGAATCGGCCGGTCGTAGCGGCGCGCCTCACGATCCGCGTGCGGGTCGGCGAAGTGCGCGGTTCCTGGAAGTTTCGGTGCGCGTGCCGCCGGCTGGGCGGGTGTTTTCGGTGCGTTGGCACGCCGGCCGGGGCCGCGCTTGCGCTGGCCGGTTCCGGACGGTGGTTTCGATGAACGTCTGCGTTTCAAGGTGTGATCCCAATGGAAGTTCCCAGCGTCGCCGAGCCTCCGCTTGATTGTAAGTGATTGCGTTGACAAGGGCCGGCATGGACCAGTATCGTTCGCCGCCCCGCGGGATGCCGATCGGCGTTCGCACCTGCCCAGGTGGCGGAATTGGTAGACGCACTAGTTTCAGGTACTAGCGGGTAAAACCGTGGAGGTTCGAGTCCTCTCCTGGGCACCATCGCTTCATTCGTCTCGATTGTCCGCGCATCGTCGCGAACCGAAACCCGCTCACGGCGGGTTTTTTGTGCCTGTATGTTTGTTCGCATCTTCGTCCCGCGACGAAATGGCGTGCGCATCGGGAAAG
>JADMIO011711194.1_pt1 | contig 12618 bp, 5 predicted proteins | sample 8958161 | NCBI WGS metagenome assembly JADMIO01 (sample SAMN16585339, study PRJNA669376) | soil metagenome | isolation source: Crop rotation soil | place: USA: Cullars Rotation, Alabama | collected 2011 | reverse complement strand
CATGCCGGTAAGGCCGACCGGGCCCGCAATGCCATCGCCGCTGCCGATGCCAAGATCCAAACGGCAGAATCCATGGGCGCGGGAGCCTAGATGCCGCACCAGACGGTCGAGGCCCGGGCCGCGCTCGCCATGGCTGGCGACCGACGACTCAAGGCAAACACTGGCCTGGCCATTCACCAGAATGGTCGGGCCTTGTTTTTTGGTGGGTCACCCCGCCGCCTGACCGCTTCCAAACGGCAGAGTGCTGAAGACGGCAAATCTATACACCGATCAACATGAACGCAGGGCCGCTTTCGGGCAGCGGAGCTAAGTGCTTCAATGGCCGAATATGTCGTCGCAAGCGGTCATTAGTGCTCCATCGCTCGGGGGGTCCGCAAGCGCCGACATTGCAGTCGTTCCCGAGGCGATTTGACGCTCCCAACAGCTGCCGCTCATTCGACTGATTGGACATTGGCAGCCTTCGCCGACAAATCAGCCACTCAGTTTCCAGTTTCACGTCCCCGAGACCTGCCATCCGCTCACGCCCATGGGACGGCGCGAGTCCGCAATTTTGCTCGTGCCCGAGGCGAGAACTGTCGCCATTACACAGTCATCCGCTCCGATGAATCGCCCCTACTAAGCCTTTACGTATTAATCAGCCGAGTGTTCTGCTAGGCGAACGCACCGTTCGGTGGAGAACACGCTATGGAAGGTGAAGATGCCGAACGGGTCGAAAGGCTTTGGAGACCCCCGGCCTTGCCGATGCGCTTGAGAGCGAACGCTTCAAGCAATTTCTGGATCACGTCCCCGTAGCGATTGTGGTATCTGAGCTGCTGCCGTCCGAGATCATCACCTACGCCAATCTGGAATTCGAGCGTCTGACGGGGCATTCTGTCGCCAGCGTCGAAGGCAAGAGCTGGAAAGCACTGCCGGGAGTGGCGGTAGCTGACCATGATGACCGCCTTTTGGGTGAGGTCGTCGAGCAAGACGATGAGTATATCGGTACCTTCAGAATCGAACGCGACGAGGGCGCCACCGATGTTGACGCCTGGTCCAACACCATTGAGAACGACGAGGGCACACCCATATTTCGCCTTGTCGCGTTAGCCTGTGTTGATCAGCATCTGCAGGACGACGACGGGCTCAGGCAAACCCTGGCCGACAAGGATAACGTGCTTCGCGAACTGCAGCACCGCGTCAAAAACAACCTTCAGATGATCACAGCGTTGATCAGGTTGGAAGCGCGCAATGTGGCCGACGACGAAACGGGCATGCGTTTTGACAGATTGGCAGGCCGTATCAATGCCCTGGCATTGCTCTACGACGCTTTGTCCGGCGAAGGCCACGATGACAGCGTCGATCTCGGCGTCTACCTTTCTCAAGTGGCATCTTCGGTGATGCAGGCGCACGCAACGGAGGGCATTCGGCTAGACCTCAAGGTCGACACGTGGCCGGTCTCTACTAACGTGGCCATGCCCACTGGGCTCGTGGTCAACGAGCTTCTTACCAATGCGTTCAAATATGCCTTTGTTGGCCGAGAGGGTGGAACCATCACGGTCCACAGCCTGATAGACGAGGCCGGATGCCGCGTCGTCATCGCAGACGACGGGGTTGGTTTTTCTGACGGAATAACCTGGCCAACACCAGGCAAGCTCGGAGCAGTAATCGCGCAATCTCTCCGCCAAAATGCAAAGGCGCGGTTCGAAGTCGAATCCTCTCCTAACGAGGGCGTGCGCGTCACCATCTATTTCGACCGGGCCGACGCAGCACCCGACCTCTAATGGGCGTCGGCGGATTGGCTGCTGCTGTTGTGCCTGCGGCAATGGCCGCTCGCGCCGACAAAGCCGCCGTTCGAAAGCTTGAAATCGCTCACTGATAGCTGCCGGTCATTCATGTAACTTCACCGGCTCCCCCGGCTGGCATAGGGAGCCGGCCGAAGCTGAAATTTCGGTTCGTTCGGACAAGGTCAGCGCGTCATCGATATCCACGCCGAGATATCGGACCGTGTTCGAGGCTCCTGCGGGCCTCGGTCATGATCTCGAATTGCACAGGCCTGCCGGTTTTCTGCTGGATAACAGTTGAGCGATCGCGAATGCTTCCGCCACTGGTGACATCGCCGATCTTGATCTTCACCAGATCGCAGCCGCGCAGCTTGCTGTCGATGGCGAGGTCGAACAGTGCCGGATCGCGTAGCCGCCTATGCTCGTCGAGGTAGAACCGGATGGCCCAGATGTCGCGAGGCTTCAGTGGGCGCTTCGGTCCTTCGTTCTGACCAGCGTTCCAGGGCCGCCGTTCATGCAGGGCAGGGTCCAGGTCTGAGATCCCATGGTGTTTCTCCGATGGCCGGAATGGCCATCAGGAAAACACCCCACATTGCAGGAGCCGCCCACGTTTCGGCCGCGATTTTCAGTGATCCGAAATCAGACGTTTGTTCATGTGGCTCGTGACCGAATCCCCACGGAAGCAGAGAGCCGGTGTAGCTAAATCTCGGTCAAACAGTGAGCTGTCTCTCTGTCTTGGTCGAGCCAGATGATGGCCCGTGATGCCGCAGTCTACGCTGTTTCGGACCGACCGTGAGTCAATTCTCGGCTATCGAGTGGCCTGAAGGCGCATCCGGCGAAAAGATCGTTGGCGGTGCAGACCACTGAGAGCGGTTGTTCGGCTGGGCGAGCTCACGAGATTGCTCGATCAGTTGATCCGCTTCTTCGATCAATTTTTTGGCGGCTTCAATATCCTGCCGGAGAGCGGCTCGGTCTTTCCGCGCTCTCGAAATCACCCGCGCTTCCCGGACGTGCGTCACCATGCTTAACCCATGCTGTCCCTCCCAGGGCAACGCCACCAAATGATTGACCGTTCCCCGTTCCAGGATGGTTGTGCGGCGAAATGCCCCAAAAAGCTGATGCCCTCCCGCATCCCGCGACCCGAGCCGCCATCCAGAGCTCGCGGAACCTATAGGCTTTCCCAAGCGTTGTAGCTTACGGCAGGGTGCGCGTCTCTGACGTTCCCATCCCGAGGTGGGAGCAATCTTAATGAATCATATGGCTTCGGATATTCCTGCCGGCCTTGGCCGGCGTGAACTCGTGGTTGCGCTGCGCAAACTTCGGAGCGGTGATTTCAGTGTGCGGCTGTCCGAAGAAGAGGGCTTGGATCCTGAGATTGCTGAGTTGTTCAACGATGTCGTCGGGCTCAACCAGCACATGACCGAGGAATTTCAGCGGCTCTCGCGTGTCGTCGGCAAGGAAGGAAAAATCGGTCAGCGCGCCAACGTCCGCCACGCAGTCGGCGACTGGGACGTGGCCCTGCGGGCGGTCAATGAGCTGATCGACGACATGGTCCAGCCGACCACCGAGGTAGCGCGCGTTATTGGCGCTGTGGCCAAGGGGGACCTGTCTCAAACGATGACCGTTGAAAGCGATGGACGTCCGTTGCGTGGCGAATTCCTGCGCATCGGAAAGATCGTGAATACCATGGTGACGCAGCTGGCGAGCTTTGCGTCGGAGGTCACGCGTGTCGCGCGCGAGGTCGGTACCGATGGCAAGCTCGGCGGTCAGGCCAATGTCAAGGGCGTGGCCGGCACTTGGAAGGACCTGACCGACAGCGTCAACCTGATGGCCGCCAATCTGACCGGCCAGGTCCGTAACATCGCCGAAGTGACGACCGCGGTCGCCTTGGGCGATTTGTCCAAGAAGATCACCGTCGATGTGAAGGGCGAGATTCTCGCACTCAAGAACACGATCAACACGATGGTCGACCAGCTCAACGGCTTTGCCAGCGAAGTCACGCGTGTGGCTCGTGAGGTTGGCACAGAGGGCAAGCTCGGCGGTCAAGCGCAAGTGCCCGGGGTCGCCGGCACATGGAAGGACCTGACGGACAACGTCAATATGATGGCCGACAATCTGACCGGCCAGGTTCGCAACATCGCCGAAGTGACCACCGCCGTTGCCTCGGGCGATTTGTCCAAGAAGATCACCGTCGACGTGAAAGGTGAGATTCTCGAGCTCAAGAACACGATCAATGTCATGGTCGATCAGCTCAACGGCTTCGCGAGCGAGGTGACGCGCGTCGCACGCGAAGTCGGCACCGAAGGTAAGCTTGGCGGTCAGGCGCGCGTGCCGGGCGTCGCCGGCACGTGGAAGGATCTGACCGACAACGTCAACCTAATGGCCGCAAACCTGACAGGCCAGGTCCGGAACATCGCCGAAGTGACCACCGCCGTCGCCTCGGGCGACTTGTCGAAGAAGATCACCGTCGACGTGAAGGGCGAAATTCTTGAGCTGAAGAACACGATCAACACGATGGTGGATCAGCTCAATTCCTTCGCCTCGGAAGTGACGCGCGTGGCGCGCGAAGTCGGCACCGAAGGCAAGCTTGGCGGCCAGGCCCAGGTGCCTGGCGTCGCCGGTACCTGGAAGGACTTGACCGACAACGTCAACTTGATGGCCGACAACCTGACCGGTCAGGTCCGCAACATCGCCGAAGTCACCACCGCGGTTGCACGCGGCGACCTGTCGAAAAAGATCACCGTCGAGGTCCAGGGCGAAATCCTCGCGCTGAAGAACACGATCAACACGATGGTCGACCAGCTCAACTCCTTCGCCTCGGAAGTGACGCGCGTCGCGCGCGAAGTAGGCACCGAAGGCCGTCTCGGCGGCCAGGCCCAAGTCGAGGGCGTCGGCGGCACGTGGAAGGACCTCACCGACAACGTCAATGCCATGGCGCGCAATCTGACCGGCCAGGTCCGCAACATCGCCGAAGTGACGACTGCGGTGGCGCGCGGCGACTTGTCGAAGAAGATCACCGTCGACGTGAAGGGCGAAATCCTTGAGCTTAAGAACACCATCAACGTCATGGTGGACCAGCTCAATTCCTTCGCCTCGGAAGTGACGCGTGTCGCGCGCGAGGTGGGAACCGAGGGCCGCCTCGGTGGCCAGGCACAGGTCGAAGGCGTCGGCGGCACCTGGAAGGACCTCACGGAAAACGTCAACGCCATGGCAGCCAATCTGACCGGCCAGGTGCGCAACATCGCCGAGGTCACGACTGCGGTGGCATCGGGCGACCTGTCCAAGAAGATCACCGTCGACGTGAAGGGCGAAATCCTCGAGCTGAAAAACACTATCAATGTCATGGTCGATCAGCTCAACTCGTTTGCCAGCGAGGTGACGCGCGTTGCCCGCGAAGTCGGCACCGAAGGCAAGCTCGGCGGGCAGGCGCACGTGCGCGGCGTCGCGGGCACGTGGAAGGATCTGACCGACAACGTCAATCTCATGGCAGATAACCTGACAAGTCAGGTCCGCAATATCGCCGACGTGACCACCGCGGTGGCGCGCGGCGACCTTTCCAAAAAGATCACCGTCGACGTCAAGGGTGAGATCCTGGCGCTGAAAAACACGATCAACACGATGGTCGATCAGCTCAACGGCTTCGCCTCCGAAGTGACGCGCGTGGCGCGCGAAGTCGGCACCGAGGGCAAGCTCGGCGGCCAGGCGCAGGTGCCAGGCGTTGGCGGCACCTGGAAGGATCTCACCGACAACGTGAACCTGATGGCGACCAACCTCACCAATCAGGTCCGAGGTATTGCCGACGTCGTTACCGCGGTGGCGCAGGGTAACCTCAAGCGCAAGCTGACTTTCGACGCCAAGGGCGAGATCGCCGCGCTCGCGGAAACCATCAACGGAATGATCGAGACGCTCTCCACCTTCGGCGATCAGGTGACCAACATGGCGCGTGAGGTGGGCGTGGAGGGACGCCTTGGCGGCCAGGCGCGCGTGCCCGGCGCCGCTGGCCTCTGGCGAGACCTCACCGACAACGTCAACCAGCTCGCGGCCAACCTGACCAACCAGGTCCGCTCGATCGCCGAAGTGGCGACGGCGGTGACCAAGGGCGACCTGACGCGTTCGATCTCGGTCGAAGCCTCGGGCGAGATGGCCGCGCTCAAGGACAACATCAACGAGATGATCCGCAACCTCAAGGATCAGACTCTGAAGAATGCCGAGCAGGATTGGCTCAAGACCAATCTCGCGCGGTTCAGCCGCATGCTTCAGGGCGAGCGGGACCTGGAAACGATCTCCAACCTGATCATGAGCGAGCTCGCGCCGCTGGTGAACGCGCAGTACGGCGTGTTCTACGTCGCCAACGAGAATGGAGAAGGCCCGATCCTCGATCTCGTCGCCAGCTATGGTGCGGAGAACCGCAAGGAGCTGAAAGATCGTTTCGAGCTGCGCGAGGGTCTGATTGGCCAGGCGGCCGCGGACAAGCGTCCGATGCGGCTCACCAACGTTCCGGGCAACTTCATTAAGATTGGCTCGGGTCTCGGCGCCGCCTCACCAGCCAACATCAACATTCTTCCCGCCTTGTTTGAGGACGAGGTCAAGGCGGTCATCGAACTCGCCTCCTTTGAAGAGTTCAACGAGACTCACCACAGCTTCCTCAACCAGCTGATGGAAACGGTAGGCATCGTGCTCAACACGATCGCCGCGACCATGCGCACGGAAGAGCTGCTAAAGGAGTCGCAGCTTCTGACGCAGGAATTGCAGGCTCGCCAGACCGAGCTCACGCGCAAGCAGGAAGAACTCCACGCCACCAACGAGGAACTGCAGGAGAAGGCGCAGCTGCTCGAAAACGAGAAGCGGCAGGTCGAAGCGAAGAACTTCGAAATCGACATGGCGCGGCGTGCGGTTGAAGAGAAGGCCGAGCAGCTCGCTCTGACGTCCAAATACAAGTCAGAGTTCCTCGCCAACATGAGCCATGAGCTGCGTACCCCGCTCAACTCGCTGCTCATTCTTTCGAAGCTTCTCGCCGACAACCAGCAGGGCAATCTTAACGAGAAGCAGACCGAGTTCGCTCGCACAATCCACTCAGCCGGTACCGACCTACTGAACCTGATCAACGATATCCTTGACCTTTCGAAGATCGAATCTGGCACGGTCTCAATCGAGGTTGGGGACATGCCGATGGCCGGCCTCAGACAGCACCTGGAACGTACCTTCCGTCAGATTGCTTCGGAAAAAGACCTGGTCTTCGAAGTCGACTTTGCCGAGGACTTGCCGTCAACCGTGCGCACCGACGAGAAGCGACTGCAGCAGGTCGTGCTCAACCTGCTGTCCAACGCGTTCAAGTTTACGGCGGAAGGCGGCGTTACGCTGGCCGTGCGCCAGGCGCATGGCGGTTGGAACCCGACCCATCCGGTGCTGCGCGACCTTGATGTCGCAATCGAGATCGCGGTCAGCGATACGGGCATAGGCATCCCCGAGGACAAGCAGAAGCTGATCTTCGAGCCGTTTACGCAGGCCGACGGCACGACCAGCCGCAAATACGGCGGCACCGGGCTCGGCCTGTCGATCAGCCGCGAGATCGTTCGCCTCCTTGGAGGCGAACTGCAGGTCCGATCCGTCCCTGGCGAAGGCTCGACGTTCACGCTCTATGTGCCGCTACAACCCCTGGCTAGCGCGCCGGCGCTCGCGCCGCCTAGCACGGTGGAGCCGAGTGAAAGCAGCCCAACCAGCTACTTCCAGCCCGACGACCGCGATGCGCTTGACGGGCAACCGTTCGTCCTGATCGTCGAGGACGACCCCACGTTCGCCAGCATCCTGCTCGAACTGGCGCACCAAGCCGAACTCAAAGGCGTAATCTCCTCGGCCGGCTCGGGCACGGTAGCGCTCGTCCGCAAGCTGCAACCGACGGCCATCACGCTCGACCTCGGCTTGTCGGATATCGACGGTTTCGTGCTGCTCGATCTCCTGCGACACGATCCCGACACGTCCGACATCCCGATCCATGTGATCTCCGGCGCGGAACAGGCGGCGCATGCGCTGAACATCGGCGCGGCGGGCGTTACCGAGAAGCCCGCAAAGCAGGAAGACCTCGCCGCGCTCTTCGCCTCGATTGCGCAAGCCGCACGCGAGAAGGCGCCCAAGCGCAGCGGGTCCGGCCGGCGCAAGGCTGGCAAGGGCCGGCGCGACGCGATGCCCGGTCTTGCCGGCACTCGCGTCCTCATCGTCGACGATGACATCCGCAACATCTACTCGCTGACCAGCGTGCTGGAGGCGCATGATGTTGAGGTTGTCCACGCCGAGCGCGGCAGTGACGGAATACGCATACTCGAGACCGTTGAAGGGATGGATGTCGCGCTGATAGACATCATGATGCCCGACATGGACGGCTACGAAACGATGCGGGAAATCCGGTCCCGGCCGGCAATCGCCGATATTCCTCTGGTGGCAGTCACCGCAAAGGCGATGAAGGGCGACCGTCAGAAATGTCTCGACGCCGGTGCTTCGGACTATATCGCCAAGCCGGTTGATATCGATCTGCTGTTGGCGCTGCTCAGGGTATGGATCGGGCGCGGTCGATCGATCCGCAATGCAGAGGGTGACGCCGCCGGCGGCGATAAGAAGGCCGCATGAACTTGCATGCCGCCGCATCCCCTGCGGCCGCGCGGGACTACCCGTCCGGGCAAAAGGTCGCGCGGATCCTGCTGGTCGACGATGACGAGCGCAATCTCCTCGCGCTTTCGCACGTGCTTGAGGATGTCGCTGAGGTCGTCACCGCACCATCGGGGCGCGAAGCGCTGCGCTATCTGCTGCAGGACGAGTTCGCCGTCCTGCTCCTGGACGTATTCATGCCCGAAATGGACGGATATGAACTCGCCGAACTGGTACGCCAGCGCGCGCAGACTGCGCGGGTGCCGATCATTTTCCTCTCAGCCGTGAATAAGGATACCGAGCATCTGATGCGCGGCTACGCCATGGGCGCGGTCGACTATGTCTTCAAACCGGTTGACCCGATCGTTCTCAGATCCAAGGTCTCTGTATTCGTAGACCTTTATCTGATGCGACTTCAGGTCGAGGCGCAGAATCGCGCGGAGCAGGAGATGCGCGAAGCCCGCTTCCAAGCCGAGCTGGCGCGGCTCGAGATGGAAGCAGAGTTGCAAGCGAGCCGGACCCGCCAAGCGGCGATGCTCGATGTGCTGCCATTGGCCCTGTACGAAGGCCACGCAGATGCTGCAGGCATGCTTGTCCGCACATTTGTCGGCGGCGATCTTAAGCGGATAGCGGGCGACCACGCCGCGTCCATTGCGTCCGGCCAGTCAGCCTGGGAGACCGGAATTCATCCGGACGACGTCAGTCTGCTTCCATCCCTGCACGAGGCAGCGGAAGGCGCGCGCTTCTCGTTCGAGTATCGCTGGCAGTGCGGTGGAGGGCCGGTCAAGCATTTCATCGAGCATTGCGTGAAGATGCCGCAAACGCTCGGCTCGGACCGGTGGGCGGGCACGCTGATCGACGTCACCGAGCAGAAGCGTCTCGAAGCCCAGCTCCTGCAGGCTGGCAAGATGGACGCAATCGGACAGCTGACCGGCGGCGTAGCGCACGACTTCAACAATCTTCTGGCGACAGTTCTGGGCGGTATAAATCTGGTCCGGCGGCGTGTGCGGTTAGGCGAACGCGAGGAAATAATCGTCAATCAGATGCAACATGCGGCCGAAAAGGGTGCCGAGCTTGTAAAAAGGATGATGGCATTTGCGCGCAAGCAAGACTTGAGCCCTGTTAGCATCGACCCCGGGGTCCTTTGTCGTTCCGTAGGCGAGCTGGTGGGACAGACATTGGGCGGCACGGTAATGCTAGAATGGATTTGTGGTGAAACTACAAGGAAATTCCTGGCTGATCAGTCGCAACTCGAATTATCACTGGTCAATCTTATCCTCAATGCTCGTGACGCGATGCCAGATGGCGGAAAAGTTAGAGTCGCCATTTCCGAAACACCGAAACAGCAGGTTGTGGCGGCTGGACTGCCAGATCGAAACTTCCTTACGATTGAAGTCTCAGACCACGGCGTAGGAATTCCGCCTGATTTGATCGGCAAGATCGCAGAGCCCTTCTTCACCACAAAGGCCGTTGGCAAGGGCACTGGGTTGGGTCTTTCGATGACGGTAGGGTTCGTTCAGCAGTCGGGCGGGCGGGTCAACATCCGAAGCAAACCCGGTCGAGGCACGACCATTACGATCCTCCTACCTTCAACAGAAAAACCGTCACAAAATGTCGCGGCGCGAAAGGTCGACCTCAAAACGGACCAACTGTCAGTCCGCTCGGTTCTGCTCATAGACGACGACGAAATGGTCCGCGCTGTCATGAGCGAGCAGCTCATGGAGCTTGGGCTCGAGGTCCTTGCAACCCCCGACGCCCGTGGGGCGCTGGAATTGCTGGCGTGCGCCGATCGCTGCGTCGATCTCATGCTCACCGATTTCGCAATGCCGGAGGTCAACGGCCTGGAAGCGATCAAGCAGGCTCGCAAAATTCGGCCCGACATCAAAGCTGTGATCATGACCGGCTATATGGACGGAGGCATCGATCTGGGGGATGCACCTGGCATCCAGATTCTGCGCAAACCAGTGCCTCCCGAGGAATTGGTTAAAATCCTCACCTAAAGAGTGAGCCGTTGGACCCGAACGCGGTGACGTTGCCATTCTGATCAAACGTACTGGAACCGGAGGCTTACGGTTACGTGCCGGCCGATAGATTTCAGCGGATTGTCCATTATCTTAACCCGTCGAGTGCCGAGCAACGCGAAAATAGGCGATTTGCTCTACGCGGCTTCACAGAGTATTCTACGACGGCTCCTCTCCAGGCAGCGAAACGATGCGTTGAGCTCTACAGGATGTGGGCATGTGCGACCGAAGCGGCATATAGCCGACAACCGAGCCGTTCCGCTGACGGAGTGAATAGCCCACTCACAAATCGCGGCCGGGCGAACCGCTTTGCTGCAGCGATCTGTTTCGTCGGCTGAGCCGGCTACCACCCGTTGCAAGGCAGCCCGGGCGGCGAAAAGCTGACAGGCAGGCTTGCAGACGGCAGCTTACGTCATCTCACACTGGATTCCGGACTGTCCCTAACGTCGACGAAACCGCCGTTCGAGGGTTCGAGTCTGGAAGGCTGAACGAAAGCCCGCTTTTCGGCTCTGGCTCCTAAATCCGGAATGTCTCCAGCGTCCGACAAAGCGGACGCTAGGTGTGGAGAGCGACAGCTGCTCTGATTAGCAGGCTCATCTGATCCACGGCGTGCCCCAGGCGCTGCAACCGCTTGGTACGCTCGGCCGAGTCCGAGCCTCCGATCGTCAGCGCAAGATCGCTGACATCCTCCATGATCATAACGACCCGCGTGCAGAGCATGTTGATGAGTTCGGCGGTGTCTTCGTCCATGCGGCCACGGAGCCGGGATAGCACGACGAAGTCCATATCCAGCTTCTGCGGGGACAGCTCATTCCATTGGACTTGCTCGCGCGTTCGAGCATTGGTCTTGGGGCAATCGCGGCCGAGTTGATCGGCCGGCTGCCCCGACCAGCGCGCCTGGCGGGGCTCTGGGTGGTGGGAGCGGCGCAGTGCCGCTTCACAACAGGAGACCACCCATATTACCCGCCGAATGGCACGCGAACCCGCCGCTGACGCTGATACGACAACGCAGCCCGCTCCGGCCCGCGAAAGCAAGATCGACGAGGTGCTCGCTCTGCTCCGCCGCGAGCAGGGCGCAAGCCTCGACGAGCTGGGCAACCTGGCCGCGCTCTCCTGTCTGGCGCCTGATATTGTCACCGCCATCGTCGAGAGGCGCCAACCGCAGGCGCTGACCGCCCGAACTCTGCTCGCCATCGAGCTGCCTGTGTCCTGGCAAGACCAGCGTGCGCTGCTCGGGTTCGCTTAAAATCTCCCTGCAGTCAGGATTTTTAGCGCAGAGACACGAGGCGTTTGCGACCGCAATCACGGTACGAATCAGCGCGTCTCTGACTGCAGGTAAGTCCTCGCCACCGTCGGAACCGCGCGGAACTGCGCCGTTTCTCGCGCCCGTCAGCCGAGAGAACGACTTGCTCGAAGTTAATTCGGACTGTTTGGTGCGGTCGAGAAGACTCGAACTTCCACGGGCTTTCGCCCACAACGACCTCAACGTTGCGCGTCTACCAATTCCGCCACGACCGCTAAATCGACGGGCCGCGCTGGGCGGCCCGGGTGGGGTAGGAGCGCGCCCTTAGCAAAGGGCATGGGGCGCTGCAAGCGGTGAGTCCGAACCCTGCGCCCGCGCCGGTTCAGCCCGGCTTCCAGCCGATCTCGGCGATGCGGGCGGACTTGGGAACGTCGGTCACCGCCTCGTTCACCGTCACGCTTTCGCCGGGCGCGAGCACGCGTTTGGGCGGTGCGACTTCGTAGGAGTAGACGATCCGCTCGCGCGCGTCGCGCAGCACGATGAGGATCGTCGGCACCGAGCGTCGCATCTGGCCGACGTTGGTGACCGTGCCGCTGGCGCCGAAGAACTCGGTGCCGTTGGGCAAGGTCCGGCGGTCCTGTCGGTTGGGCGGGAAATCGAGCACGAGGTCGGGCTGCGCCTGGCCGAAGGTCGCGTGCGGCATCGGCATCCAGTCGGGCAGGCCGAAGCGCGCGACGGCCGCGAGCGTGAGAACCGCGATCACCGCGAACAGCGACGTCGCCATCGTCCACATCTTGAGGCGGTTGCGCCGCGGCCGGAACGGCGGCTGATAGTCGAAGCTCGAGTAGGCCTCGTCGGCGACCGACGGCAGCGGCGGTTCGGCGACGGGCTGGGTTGGAGCTTGGGCCGCTGCCGCAGGCTCGGGCCTGGGCCAGCGATTCGCGTCGGGCTCGCC
>JADMIO011216434.1_pt1 | contig 12618 bp, 8 predicted proteins | sample 8958161 | NCBI WGS metagenome assembly JADMIO01 (sample SAMN16585339, study PRJNA669376) | soil metagenome | isolation source: Crop rotation soil | place: USA: Cullars Rotation, Alabama | collected 2011 | reverse complement strand
CAGCTTTCGACCCAGCGCATTCGTGGCCGAGAAGTTTATCACCGAATTTCCCAACCAGAATATTCACCAGACGCGCATTCTATGGCCTCGCACTAACATCGGGCGCACACTGATTGCCGATCGATTGCGCGCCTCAGGCGCCACCGTCGATGCCATCGAAGCCTATACGACCGGTCTGCCGCCCGACAGCGATCGCATCGCCGCAACTCTCGTTCAAACTCTTGCTGCCGGTTCCATCGACATTGTCACCCTCGCCAGTTCTCAAACAGTGAAGAACTTTGCCGAGCTGATCCAGAAAGGCTGCGCTTCGACGGATCATACAATCGAATCGTTGCTGCAGAACGTTCTCATCGCATCGATCGGACCTATCACATCGGACACTACAAGAGAGCTGCTTGGTCGCGTCGACATCGAAGCGGAAGTGTTCACCGTCGATGGATTGATCGATAGTCTCGTGAAGAATATGGCACAGACTTAGTCTCCGACAAGTATCATTATCTCGTGTCCAGGCTCTCTATGTTTGTTGATCGAGTTCCTTAACTGGTTGCCCACTTGATCCGCGTTGACAGTTAACTGAATCACCCTCAATTTCGGACATCTCGCCAGCACCAGATAATCATCCACACTGGCTTGCAGTGGCACATCGAAATTAAGAACCTCCAGCATCGGAAATTTGGACAACTTCTCTAGATTCTTTTTCGGCATGACTGTCTGGCTTCCAATTTGAAAGTCTACAAGTTGCTTCACTGACGCCAACGCGTCAATGGTCTTATCATCAACGTACACATCTTCCACATGGATCTTACGCAGAGCCGGAAGGCTATTCAGCACAGGCACCGAATCCGGTATCAAATTTCGCTTTACGTGAAAGAGATCGAGTCGATCGAGTTTGGTTGAACCGACAAGACCACTCAGAGCTTCAGCCGAAAGTTCGGGACCGCCAAGGCAGATCGCAGGTATGTTCCTGAGATGCTTCAGTTGATCGGCCGATGCATTGTGCAATTCACGAATAGTCAGAGTCCTGAGCGGTATAGAACCAAGTATCTCACAGCCCTTAGCACTCAGCCGACCATGAAACACAGTAAGTTGTTTTAAACGCGGCAGTTTTTTGAGGTGCACAACACCTTCATCAGTGAGTTCAGCAAGATACAGCACCTCAAGCGTCTTCAGCTTTCCGATTTCCGGCATTGCCTCCGGACCAAAACGCGTTTCGCTTCCATAAATACAGATCAGATTCTTCCCAGCGAACGCACTCAAACCAGAACCCTTAACGTCTGTTTGTTTAAAACTGACACTCTTAATGCGAGGCGTAAATTTCGCGGCTTCGGCGGCAAGATCCTTGTCTTCAAAATTTCCAGTAAACTTTGCGGTATCGCCCTCTAAACTCATGCGTTTAAAATCGTCTTCCAACTTGAAAAGAATGAGCGGATCATCTATCGTTCCCATCTTTTCTTTCGGCTTCGCTTCAGGCTCCGGCGCCGGAGATTCCTTGGGAAGGAACGAAAAGGCAATTACGCTGCCGAAGGCAAGCAATGCAACTATCGCCGCGATCAGCACTGCCGGCTTCCTCCTCGAACTTGAAACCGGCGCAGATTGCTCCGGCGACTCGGAAGATTCATCATTCACTGTCAACCTTTCCAGGTCTTTCCGCAGTTCATCGACACTAGTAAATCGGTCGACCGGATCGATCTCGAGACAGCGCGCTACTATCTTTTCTAACTCTTGAGAGAACACGCGTTCGGCCGAAGCTTCTTCCAACAATGGTGCTCTCACGGTCGATTTCTTCGACAAAGTTTCCAGTGCGGTTTCTTCTTGAATGGGGGGAACACCGGTCAACGATTCAAACATCAAACAACCAAAAGAATAAATGTCGGAACGCGCATCTATCTCTTTGTCACCGCGCGCCTGCTCGGGACTCATGTAAAGTGGCGTTCCCAATCCGCCACCAGTGGTGGTGAGTGATTGATCTTGCTTTTGAAACTTGACGAGACCGAAATCGAGAATCTTCACGTTCTCACCAGTGGATTCGTCACCGGAGATCATTACGTTGCCCGGCTTTATATCGCGATGCAATAAACCCTTTCCGTGAGCGTAAGCCAGACCGGCACAGATTTGCAGAAAGATCGGCAGAGCTCGTTCGAACGATAGCGGTCCATCCTGCTTGACAATCTGCGCAAGCGATTTCCCTTCGATGAAGTCCATCACCAGATACGGTGCGCCTTCTTCCGATACTCCGAAATCTCGCACCATCAGAAGGTTAGGATGATTCATCATGGCGAAGGCACGCGCTTCGTTCTGAAAACGAATCATGAAATCATCGGAGGCACCGGCACCTAAAACCTTGATGGCCACTTGATTGCTCAACACGCGGTCGAATGCCTTGTAGACAACACCCATGCCACCACTGCCAATGGTCTCGATAATTTCAAAACGTTCTTTCATTTTCTTCTAATTGCTGAATGTGGAAAGCGTGACCTCCATCATACTGGCACTCGATGTGCATTTTCTTCAGGTCGCGCACTACATCTTCAGTGATGGCAAGATTGTCTCGCAGACTTATCACTTTCGGTCTAATCGCAGATGCAATGGTAAGTAGTTGTTTGTCAGTGAGTTCTTTCACATGCTCGAATTTCAGATTTTCAATCTGCTTCAGTTTAGACAATTCGCCAATCGTGTCATCAAGAAATTTGCAATTATCAAAGCAAATCATGTTCAATGACCTTAAATCTTTTAGCGCAATCACAGAACCTGCGCCGAAATGATTTTTTCGAAATCTCAGATAAGTGAGACCCTGCAGGCGACCAACTCGTTGCATAATCGGCAGCACATTTGCGTCTGGAATTTCGTCCACACTGAGAGTGGCCAGCTTAGGTGTTGATTGCTTTGAGGACAATGCTGCCAAGCCATCGATCTGATTCGGCGTCACCCCAGCGTCTCCCAGAACCACATGAGTGACATTTTTCAACTTGCTTAATCCAGTTCCGCTGAATCCTTTTGAACCTAAGAGCGAAATTACAAATGGATGGTCGATCTGCCCGAGTGCTTGCAGCGCATCATCCGAAACAGTTCCACCTATTACATCAATCGTGCTCAGCACTTTCGGCTTGGCCAGCTGCTCGCCGGCAAACGCTCCAAGCGGTTTCTGGGGACTATCCATTACTATTTTTTCGAGATACTCCATTCTGCCGATCTGGCGAAAACCCTCGTCATCTATAGGAACGGACAGCATCTCAATGGTGCGCAGTTTCATCTTGCGCTGCGGATCCACTTGCAAGTCGACAAGGCAAGACAGGGCCTTTCCGTCGAAACTCGATACATCAGTAATGGAACACGCGTTGGGGAGCGGGATTGCCGGATCCATGCAATGTCTGAGAATTTTCGGTACCACCTTTTTTCTCATCAACTGTTCTGAGATGTCACCACTAAGTCTGATGGTCGTATCCTCGATTTTGCATATAATGCCCTGACTCATCTGCTGAATGCGGCTCGGCACGATCTTGGGGCGCGAGCGGGTGATATCATCGGCGGTGCCTCTGATGTAATAGAAAATTCCGATCAAGCTGCCACCGAGAATTACCAGGATAGAAACGAAAATCATCGAAGTCGGCATGCCTGCTGCGGCAGGAGAAGTGGAACGCTCCGGGTTCTGATTCTCATTCGACTCTTTCTGCCGGCGCGTTTCGGCATCTGTAGTTTGAAGTTGCACCAGGTCTTCTACAAGACTGTCAACAGTCCGATAACGATCGTCGGGAAGGCGTTCCAGACATCGAGCCACAATGTTTTCCAACAACTCTGGAAACTCGTTCTCCTCCAAGAACTCACCGAGCAATGGTGATTCTTCGTCCTGCTTGAGCTGAAAAAGTTCCATCGTGCTGTCGCTCTGAATCGGTGGTTCTCCAGTCAGCATGGTGAAGATTACGCAGCCCAGTGAATAAATGTCCGAGCGTTCATCCACACTCTCGCCTCTGGCTTGCTCAGGGCTCATGTACAACGGAGAGCCCATCACTTGACCGACCTGAGTGAGAAACTGCGGTTCGCTGGAACTCAATCGGGCCAGACCGAAGTCAAGTATTTTGGCAATCGGAGCACCATTTTCATCTGTGGTAATCATGATGTTGGACGGCTTGATGTCGCGATGCAGAATGCCCTGCCTGTGCGCATAAGACAGTCCGTGGCCGACTTGCAGAACGATGCTTATCGCTTCTTCAATCGGCAGCGTTCCTCGTTTTTTGATAATCCTGTCCAGCGATTCCCCGGCCAGATAATCGAGCACCAGGTAAGCCCGTCCGTCTTCCGCCAGCCCGAAATCGCGCGCACTGAGAATGTTGGCATGATTGAGGCGGGCAACCGCGCGCGCTTCCTGTTGAAATCTCATGGAAAGTTCAGAGGTCGCGCCAGGGTGCATGGTCTTGATTGCCACGATGGCATTCAAAATCGGATCGTGCGCCTTGTAAACCACAGCCATGCCGCCCGAACCCAATTGTTCGATCACAACATAGCGATTATCAATCGTATCCGGCAAGGATTCTTCACCCACTCTGCAATGATCCGCAGTCCACGATTAATTGGAATGGGAGTTCGGGTAGTATATGGTTATTATCTTCCAGGAGATTGTCAGGTGGCAAAAATTCTGCTGGTGGAAGACGACTACGTTCTCGCCAACACTTTGCTTGACTGGCTCGAATTTAAGGGACACGAAGCCGAGCACGTGGCAAACGGCGAAGACGCGCTCACGTCGATGACTGCCAAGACATACAACATCATTGTCATGGACTGGAATCTCCCCGGTCTGACGGGCATTGAGGTCTGCAAACGTTATCGAGAGCAGGGCGGCAGTTTGCCCGTTTTAATGTTGACCGGCATGCATGGATCTTCCGATGAAGAGAAGTGCAAGCAGGCGGGCGCCAGCAAATATCTATGCAAACCTTTCCAGCTTGATGACCTCACCAGAGAAGTTGAGCTACTATTATCGATGTGAATTGGCAGAACAAACTTTTGAGGGAACTTGACGCAATCGATGCAAGGTTGGTCCGACAAAATGGAAGGGCAGCGAGATAACTACATCACTCGCTGCTTGGAACGATTGGCACCGATGGAAGCTCACGCGAACCGCTTTGCGCAGAGTCCCTGGGATGTCGATAATCTCAAGCAACTGGCCGATCACTTTCACCAGATTTCGGGAAGCTCTTCGCTCTACGGCTTAAACGATCTGCTGCCGATTTCGGAAGCCGGCGAGCGTTTGTGTCACAACATATTCGAAAGTCAACCAGACGACATCATCGTTTACTGGCGCCATTTTCGCGACATGATAACGCAGATGAAAGCGGTGCTCGATGCTGCGGTTGGAACTCCTGCACCACCAGAGGCAGCAGCGCCGGCGCCGCAAATCTGGCGTCCGGAGGCCACACCATCTACGGTGGCAGAGAAACGGCCGGATGTAATTGTCGTTTCCAACGATCAGGGCAGACTGAATTCACTTTCTAATTCGCTCTACAACCAGGGAATGAACGTTCGTCCCTGTGCTACCTGGAACGAAGCGAAGGATCAAATCATGGCCGGTTTTCCTGCCGGACTTTTGATCTGCGTACCATTGAAGGACGGCAGCGGCTATCAACTCGTCTCCGGTTGCCGCTCTCTTCCCGGTGGAGAGAACGTTTCAATAGTTTTGCTCAGCGAAGAACAAGGGTTCCTCGATAAGATTCAAGCGATCAAAGCCGGTGCCGATGCCTTCTTCGAATTGCCTGTCGAAGTTGATGTAATCGTTCAAAAACTAAGCTTCTTGTTCGAACGCGGCAAGCCCGAACAATATCGCATTCTTTCCGTGGAAGACGATCCGGATCAAGCCACACACATTGTCGCCACGCTGGAAAAGTCCGGCTACAACATCGCCTGGTTGCAAGATCCGAAGCGTTTCGAAGAGGCGTTGCTGACCTTCTGCCCCGATCTATTATTATTGGATATCGTCATGGGCGACATCAATGGTTTTGAACTGGCGCGCTTCGTCAGGCAGAACGAGCGCTTCGCCGCCATTCCTATTCTCTTTCTCACCACGCAGAACCAACTGGAAGCACACATTGAAAGTGCCAGAGCGGGCGGTGACGATCATTTGATCAAGCCGGTCAATCCTCAGCTTTTGATTGCGACAGTGGCAGGAAAGTTAGAACGCTATCGCATCTTTCAGAAACTTTTGAAAAACGATGGCTTGACGCAGATTTTGAACTACAGCCATTTTATGGAATATGCGCAACGCTCCGTGCGAATCAGATCGCAAAGATTCCCGCAAGTTCTCACCATTTTCGATATCGATGGTTTGAAAGCAATCAACGAGCAGTACGGGCATGCCGTCGGCGATCGCACCATCATGGCGCTCGTGCAGATTGTCAAAAAAATGTTCCGTCACACTGAAATCATCGGCCGCATCGGCAGCGATGAAATTGCAGTTCTCGATGACGGCTTGACCGTGCAAGACACGGTCGAAATCGTGCGCGGCCTACTGGAGCAGTTCGCCGCCGTTCCGCACAAAGCAGGCGGGAATTTTTTCAAAGTTACAGCCAGCGCCGGCATCGCGCACATCGTCGGTGGTGGCAACCTCGCGCCCCTGCAAGATCGCGCTATCCAGGCACTGATGCAGGCTAAGCGCGGCGGAAAAAATCAGATCGTGCAACTCTAATCACTGATTTCCAACAGTCGTGTTGGAATGACTGATCGGCAAGTCCACGAAGACGCCCATACAATCCGGTTCTTCGATTTAATTTTGCAAAAGGCAAGGCAGCCGGATGTGTATGCTATAGGTTTCTTAACGGGTGGAAACCCTGACCGGGACAGTTAATTGACAGGAATGGTTCTTGAGAGAACCAATCGCGCGGTTCACAAAATCACCGTGTGAGATGAAACTGGTCATCGATCGATCCAGGGATCGCATCAAGACTAGCTGGTAGAGAAACGCGTCCAATCGCCTGAAGTTTCAGCGAAGTTCGTTAGATCCGAAGTGAACTAAATCGCTTCGCAAAATGAGGAGAACGCTATGAACATCCAGACACCAAGCCTATTCAATCGGCTCCAGAGGCTGGTTTCATCATTGTTAGTAAAGGGAAACAATGGTGCAGTCCAAACTATGGAGAATGCACCTGCTGAGAGCAGTCAAGCAATTACCGATCCAGTCGCCGACGTGGCATGGCCCGCTATCACTTACATGAATCGGCCAAAGCGCATCAGACCTAACGCTACAGATGTTGAGAAAGATAATTTCTTGCGCGGCGATCTCATTCCCGAACAACGTCGTCGTCGCACAACTAACACCGACCGCGTCGCCATATCTTACTGGCGCCACGGAACCAACTGCCCATGCTGCCAGAAAGTAACCCGTCCGCAAGACTATCATCAAGTTGCACCAGCAAGTGCAGCTCATTCCAAAAAACTAAATAACGAACTGAAGCGAAACACATATCTGGATATGAACAATCCCGGTATGGGAATGGAGCTTTCCAACTTGAGTTCCTTCATTACCGAATCAGGAAAATACACCACATATACTCCTGAGCCATCGCCTAAACCAGTTCGCAACCCAGCAAGCGTCACACTGACAAACCTTGCCAGCCAGATCCAGATGGTTGCTGACACTCTTTCACAACTGGCTCAGGATGAGGATCCTGTAGTGCGCGCTATGGCTGCCGTCAATCCGAGAACTCCGATCGACGTATTACAAGTTCTCATAAACGACGAATCAGAAGATGTGCGAACCAAAGCAAGCCAGAACATAACAAACCAGGGATTGAACCTGGCCGCATAAATTGGAAACGTGCTCGACGGGGGGTCGAGTCCGTGACCGGGAAAGCTATTGCAGGGGCGACGCCAGGCGTCGCCCTTGCAATTGTCACAGTTCTGTCGCCTTTCCATCGCCCTTTTGACACGCCTGACTTTTACGCTGATTGCGTGCACTCTCGAAAATGCAGGCGGCGCAGAATATGGCAGGACCAGAATCTAGTATGCGAGATCCCTATTTCGACCCACCGGCGGGCAGCGGGCCAAGTCGCGCTACGCCATTCTATGATGGCAGCACGTTCAAACCGCCAGCGCAACAAACCGAACCACCTCCCGATCAGTCTACTCAAAACGGCTCTGGATGGGCTCCTCCACAGGGTGAGAAATGGACTCCTCCAGCAAGTTCTACGCAATGGAATGCGCCGCAACCATTTTCGAACGACCAGAGAGTGGCCGGAGCACGCGCAATGTCAGACCTGGAAAAAAGTGTGCTGGCACAGGAGAACGATCTATTGAAAGCTCGACTCTGGCAGAAAGGATCTGATCTCAGCTACGGCATCGGCGCCGGAACAATCAGTGGTCTCGTCTCAGAACCGCTTGAGAAAGCGCTTACGCGAGACGCTGCCTCAGCCGCGAAACTTAGCTGGGCCAGTCCCAATGGCACGGGAAAATTTCTCTGGCGCGCTTTCAGCCGCAGCGCTCTTGCCGGTACCGCTCTCACAATAGATGAATCACTGCGCGATATATCGTTCGGTCCATCAGCTAATTCCTGGGGTCTGCAGAGCCTGAGTGTGCCTATTGGTTTAGTTGTCGGAAAAGGCCTCTGGGGTAAATCGCTTCTGGTGGCAGGTGGTATCGCGAGCGGACAGTTGCTCGATACGGCAGTGCCGGCCCCTGATTGGCTGCCCGAATCCTTGCGTCATTTCACGATGTCCGATGGTATCGCCCTCAGTATCGCTTCCGAAATTCCCACCCGATCAAGGATGGCAAAAGTCGGCGTCATGGGAGCAGGTTGGCTGGCTGGTAACATGCTCGAATCTGTCACGAAGAACGCATCGGCAGGCGAGCTCGAAGAAGCGGCGCTCAAATCAACCAATCAGGATTTGATTGAACGCACATACGATTCGATGAATGCATCGCTCCAACACTTTAGAGCACTCGGCAAGAAGAACGAAGTAGTCCTGGAACACGATCACGCCAAACAATTGATCGGTGCCAATAAGAGCTTCGATCAAACGAGCATCGAAGGCAAACTTGGCGCTTCCCGCTGTATGATTGCTGTTGCCGCGGCTCTGGGAGAACATCATCTGGCCGCTGGCACCAGACTCAGTATCACTCAAACAAGTACGCCGACCTATTTGCTCGAAGGATTGAATCTCGACATGGGCGGACAGGGACTCCTGTACCTTTCCGAATCAAACTTCCACATCAAAGCCTCGAAACTGTACACCGAAAAGTTGATGAGCGTTCTGGTCAACAACAAGCGCGTCACCAGTGAGGAGTTGAAAGATCTCGATCGCATAAATGCAGATGTGAACAAGTCAATCAATGCCATCCTGGGCAAGCACAATCTCACAGCTGCACTGCAAGGTCTCGTAGCTTTTTTAGACAAAGGTACAACTTCGAATTCCGCCATCTTGAACAAGGAAGGTGCCTTTAATGCAACGTTCATCACCGAAATCAACAAGAAACTCGGCGATAACTTCAGGATGATCCGAAACAGCGATGGTAGCTTGAATTCCGATGCCGTGACCATGTCAGCAAAACTTTTGCGCGACCAGGCGTTAGCACAAATTGCGCTGGCCAAAAACTATATCGATCACGAAAACTATAGTGAGGCCCAAGTCGTGCTTATGGGCACTCCGCAGGGCCGCAACCAACGACTGCCAGGCACCAATCAAGCAAAAAATTTCGATGGTGCCATTCAGACTCTGGAACAAGCCGAAAAGCTCTCACCAGACAACGCCGACATTCCTGAATTGAAAGCTCTGGCGTTGGAACAATTCGATCGATTGCCGAAAGAACTTAAAACAAGATGAGATCATAAGAACAGGTGAAGAACATGTACGAACCAGTGTCTGCTCAGAACACAACTCAAATTCCAGGTCAACATCCAACTTTCGCTTCTGTTCCATCATGGAAAGATCTGATCGATTCTGCAGTTTTACAAACGCCGGAAGAGGCATCGAACGTTCCCCGACAATTGGTGGAACCACTCGCACCCGGCTCAGACTGCGCCGGACAGAACGTTAAGGAGTTATTGGAAAACGACTTGCTCGCTGACGCCGTTCAACAGATCCTGGCAAATGATCTTGATGCCGCCGCCAAAGATCTCAACATCGTTCTCTCCTTGAATGAGAACTGCAACGATGCAAAGCTCCTCAGTAAAGCTGTTGGACAACGTCGACGAGCTATCAAGCTCGGGAAATTCCTACAACAAGTTCCAAGAGCTATTATGTCATTGCTGAGAACAGTATCAAATGTGGTGCGCACCCTCCTACTGTAGGGGCGACGCCATGCGGTTGCCGCATACTCGGGAAAAAATGCGTTCTGAACTCTTGAGTTTCGCCTCTCAAAGTTGGTTCGAAATTGTCATATCAGCCCACTAATATTTCCGCAGACTCGATTGCAACCACATCGCCGGGTCATGTCACATCCATGCCACACGCGTGACCGCACGGTGTCACGCAACGGCCGGATGATGAGCAGCATCGAACAGAGGAGTCAATCGTTGCAAGAGAATTCATGTGCCGCTCACGTTAAAGTCACAAGCTCGGGTGTTAGATGTGAACACACCAATCTGCGCAACGATTTTTCGAAAATGAAAAATTCGTCGCCACACTTCCGTCATAGATTCGCCACCGATTCGCCAGGCATGCCTCATATGCTCGAATCGGAAAGTTGCGCATTTTTGAATTCGAGGTTCTCCGAACATGGGCATTGATAATTTTGACGTAGCACAGGGACGCGATCCGTACTTCGATCCGCCAGCACCACAACCGGGAAGAAATTCTCCATTTCTCGACGGCAGTCCCGATCCGACAAAACCGAACGAAAGACCGACTGTCGTTCCGCGACCCGATGAAAAATGGGTAAAGCCTGAAACAACACCTAAGTGGACCGATCCTCAACCATACAGATCCGGTGGCAGAACCAACGTAGCGGAACTGGAACTTCAACTAAAACAGAAAGAAAGAGAACTTTTGGCCGCTCGCGATTATCAGCGCGGAAGCGACGCGGCCAAAGGCATCATTTCCGGCACAACCACCGGGCTTTTTTCCGAGCCCCTGGCTAAATCATTGCGCATGGAAATTCCCGTTGAGCCCAAATTGATGGGACGCACCATCCAGAACGTGAAGACTGGATTTGTAACCACCCTGGTCACAGGCACCATACTGTCCGCCGACGAAGCTATTCGTGACCGCATCTACGAAAAGAATGCTAACTCGTGGGGCTTATCCAGTCTCACTGTTCCGTTGAGTTTGACTATGGGCAAAGGACTGGTGGCGAAATCCTTACTCACAGCCGGTGCGGTGGGAGCAGGTCACGTTGTCGATCTGGGCTTGCCGGCTCCGGACTGGGTGCCTAAATCATTAAAACACTTCACCGTATTTGATGGCATCACTATAGGTCTGGCCGCTACTCTGCCATCCAAAAGCAGAATGATGAAAGCCGGCATGATGGGCTTAGCCTGGCTTGCCGGCAATGTCGCCGAGGAAGCCCTCACTCCGCCGTCGGCTGGAGACCTGGAGAAAATCGCAGAAGCAGCTGGAAAAAAAGATAAGACCGAACGATCCTACGCTTCGATGTCCGATGCAGTGAGTAAGTACCGAGAGCTAGGCAAGAAAAACGAAGTGGTGTTGGAACACGATCTGGCAGCACTGTACGTCGATGCGCAGAAGAACTACCAGAGATGGGGTAGGGATGAAAAACTGGGATCGCATCGAAGTATGCTGTCCATCACAAAAGCACTGGGAGATCATCATCTCGAGAAAGGCACCAGGCTTAGTGTCACTGAAACCAATACACCAACATACATACTTGGCGGCATGAATCTCGATCTAGGCGGAGACGCGCTTACCTACTTGCACATGGCACGCAACAGTGTCAAGGGTTCCAAATCTCTGACCGAAATGCAGATGAACACATTTGTCAACGATACGCGAGTCACTCCGGAAGAGTCGGCAGATATAGACAAGATGGGCGCCGACGTCGACAAATCGATCAACGCCATCATGGGCAAACACGACATCACCGGTGCTGTAGACAAACTAGTAAAGTTCATCGACAAAGGAACAGTTTCTTCTACTCAAGCGATATTCAACAAAGAAGCTGCGTTCTACAAAACCTTCTTCGTTGAAATCGACAAGAAACTGGCCCGCAATCTCACCCAGATACAAACACCGGACGGAAAGCCAAATCCGGATGCCATCACCATTTCGGCAAAGCTCTTGAGAGATCAAGCGCTCATCCAATTGGCATTCACTAAATACAAACTTGAAACCGGCAATAAGAGCAATCTGGGGGAAGCAGAGGGAGCGCTCTTCGGAGACGACCGCGCGCGCAATCGACCGCTTCCCGGCACCAACAAACCAAAGGGCTACGACGGCGCGATACAGACATTGCAGATGGCTGAGAAGCTCGCTCCCGACCATCCCGACTTAGCTGAACTCAAAGCAATAGCACAGGACCTTGCCGATCAAATCAAGGCTCGCAAAAACGAACAATAGTGTGAGGGCAAAATGTTAGAACCAATCGGAACTTCATGGAAAGATCTAATTGATGCAGCGGTATCACGGAACGCCGAGCCTCAGTACGTTCAACCAATCGCCTGCAATCTTGAATTCTTATCGCCGC
>JADMIO012727148.1_pt1 | contig 12619 bp, 17 predicted proteins | sample 8958161 | NCBI WGS metagenome assembly JADMIO01 (sample SAMN16585339, study PRJNA669376) | soil metagenome | isolation source: Crop rotation soil | place: USA: Cullars Rotation, Alabama | collected 2011 | reverse complement strand
GAGAGAGAGAGAGAGAGAGAGAGAGAGAGAGAGAGAGAGAGATCGTACTCGGGCTGGTCGTCGTCGCGGAAGTACGTCTCGATGATCCCATATGCTTTGTTGTAGATCTTCTGGTTCGCGTGCGACTGCAGAAACTCGATCTTGTCCAGCCCACCGCACGACTCAATGAAGGACGAATATTGGTTCAAGCTACCCTCGCTATCACGGTCAGACATGCTGGAGCAAGGAGAACAAACCTGTCAGCAATAGACTCGCCCACGCGCAGAATGTTCTCGAGGCCATCGAGAGCGACCTCGACAATCTTGACATCCATCACAGTCAGCAGGTCGCAGAGCGGCTTGATGCAGCCCTGGTGCACGAGGAACCTGATCCATTAGCATCGCAGACAGACGAAACGCGGACTCCTTAATAAAACACAGAGGCACAATGGAATACGCAGACTACGGAACAATATACACACTTGATCTGGGTGTCGGAGCCGCCGGAGGTCGCGTTGCTGATGGCCCACGCGGCCTCCTTGCGCGTCTTGAAGTCTCCGTCCTCCAGAATCTTCAGCAGCGGGGGAATCAGATTCGCGTCCAGCACAGCCTGGATCTGATCGCGGTTGCCGGCGGTGATGTTCGAGATGGTCCAGCAGGCCTCCTTGCGAAGGCTCTCCTGTAAGCATAAATAAAAACGTAGCACAAAACACAAACCTTTCTGCTGCTCAACAGGGCAACCAGGTTCTGCAGCACGCCCAAGCCCAGCATGTGCTATGAAAGTCAGAATTACGATGGAGACGGCACACAAACCTGGGTCTGCTGGTCGTCGCCGGTGACAATGTTGCCAACAGTGCGCAGCGCGGGTGTCACAACACTATACACGGGATGACTGCAGCAATCAGATGCCAGCGCTCACTTCTTTCTAGACACAATTGATGGAAAACGACGACGACGCAAAAAAAATGACGAGTACAAGGGACTTACGCGAGGAGCTCGACAAGCCGACGGCAGACACCTGAGTCAATGACCTTTTGGATCTTCTCGTTGGGCCCGTCCGAGAGATAGGAGAGCGCCCAGCAGGCATCTGTACAATGAGACGGGATCGAGAAGAAAACACGTACCAGTGAGAACCTCATCATCTTGGTAGAAAATAAGCCGGGCAAGTGTCGGCAATGCAGGCGCGACCTTCACGCATGTGAAAAGTGCATCTCACATCGATAAACTATTGAATATCGGCGGCAACGAAAACGTACCGTAGCAAAGTTAGGCGCCGGCGACTTCCCGCGGCAGAGATTGGACAGCGTCCAGGTGGCATTGCGCACCATCGTGGTCTTGGATGCGGGGTCACTCAGCAGCCTGCAGGGTAAATATCACGAGAGCGAGAGCGATGGCGTACGCGAGAAGCGGGCCCATAATGTCGGTGCGAAGAACAAGGTCACGGCACTCCGGGCTGTCGCCAGCAATGTTTCCAAGCGCCCACACAGCCTGAAATTATAAATTTTTGTAAGAAACATGAATACCTGCTCGCGCACATCCTCGCTGGGAGACTTCAGCAAGTAGATGAAAATTGGAATCGAGTTTGCCGAAATGACCACTTGAGTCTGGTGGCTCGAGCCAGATGCAATGTTTGTCAACGCCCAGGCGGCCTCAAACTAACCGATATGAGTTTTGGAGTGCATGAGAATGCATCACCTGTAGCTGCGGGATGTGATCGCAGCGCAGGAACTGCACGAAGCGTGGAACAACACCCGTTGCAATGACCTCATCAATGGGTGGGTTCTTCTCTGCACGCGACGTCAAATCTTCGAAAAGATGATAAGATATGTACCTTTCGAGAGAAGCTTGCGGAATTTAGTGGTGTATGAGAGTTGCTCCGCTGGGTCGTTGCTCGACACTCCTGCAACATATTCTTGCAGCATCTCGTAGTCCTTCCATAATGAGCACAAAGGGCAAAATAAATCAACTAACAATCGTAGGCGCACTGGGCAGCTCCATTTCCGAGGACTGAGCAGGCTCCAGAAGGTTTCGGCGCTTCAATTCCTGAATGGAGTCAGAGACAACGTAAGTCACTTGGCGTATTCACACACCTGCTCTGCGCGCTTCTCCTTGCGCAGCTGGATGCCCGCCTCTTGGCGCTCATGACGACGAGTTTCGGTGGTGAGCCCACGATGTTTGAATGCTTTTTGTCGATCGGCCATATCGTTTACGAAGGCCAAACAAAAAACAAAATGGAGGTACACGTGCAACGGCGGGAACCTAGGAAGGTAGTCTAGTAATGTTGTTGACACATTTTGAACGGCGTCACGCGTCCCACAGGGGCTCAAATGAAGCATGGGCATGGCTGATGGCGTCTTGTGAGTTCAATGCGTGGGTATTGTATGCTTCGGGTGGGCGCGCAGGTGACTGAAAAGTGATTCAGTGAGGCTGGTTCTGTAGAATCGAAGCCAGCAGCCATTTTTCGCGATCGAACGTAAAATGCAGTTTCTCGTTTCTTATTCCATGTGACTCGGACGGTGCTCCATGCTGCATTTTGCACTAACGCTCGGCAGGAACGTCAAACAGACGAAAAACAAAAAATAAATCAGAAACTGCCTGATATTTTATCTGTTGGCAAGCAGAGGGCAACAGAACACATGACGGAAGAACTGCGCCTGGCATGGACCGTTGTCAACCCCTATGGCGACAAGACCATCTCGCGGAAGCAGCTGCTTGATGCGGTGTACTTCTCGGGGCGCAATCCGTCCCGGAAAAACATGCAGGTGCGATAGCGACCGACAAAAATGATTGCCAGCTCGTTGTCTCTCTTAATCCCTCAACTTCTCTTAGTTGGGTGCACTGTTCACGCTATGCAGGACTTCTGCGAGCCGTACGGACCAGATGCTGGGTTTACATTTGACGATTTCGTGAAGTTCTGCCTGCGAGTGCGTTGTATTTGTCACATGCGCGGCTCACATTGCCTCAGCTCCAACCGACAACGCTGAGTGAACTGCTGAATGCTTTCGAGATGTTGGATGTCAATGGTGATGGGCGAATCTCGAAACCGGAGATGAATCTGGTGCTTGGGAAGGTATGTGCGAGGACTCACGTTGATGATGCTCATGCGCTGCAGAACGGGGAGCATTTGACGGAAAAGGAAGTTGATGAGATTTGGAAAGAGTTTGACCGCAGCGGCGATGGAGAGATCGACTTCAAGGAGGTGTTTTTTTGACATTTTCCTTCTTTGGACTCAATGGCGAAGTTTGGGAACATGATGGCTTCGCTAAGCGACGAGATCCATTCTTCGGCAACGCGCCAGCGGCTGATGGACCAGCTGGGGAAGATGAAGGCTGCCGTGCAGCCGCCTGTCTCGCAGGGTGATCCGATTGGATCGAAAACAAAGGTGCGCAAAGTGAGAAAGAGCAAGCGAGAGAGAGGGAGAGAGAGAGAGAGAGAGAGAGAGAGATATTAACCACTGCACAGCATACAGCCCGCCGCCGTGCGGGCATCCAAGAAGTTCCGGAGACAACAGAGCCGTCAGACTTGCAAGTATGGTGCATGCTGTTAATGTCTCTTAGATTTTGTTCCTTTCCTTCTCGTATTATTTGCTTTGTACCCGTGCTGCATTATTCTTACGAGTCAGTCATGGGCATGCGAGCGCCTCCGTGGCACGTTCCAAGCGACCGACAGCAACGCTGTGTTCAGCGAGCACTATGCATTTGTGGTTGCGGAGCCGTGCGACATCTTCCTGTCCCTGCGCCTCCAGCGCGACGCGGTCGATGCAGACGCGGCGATCTTCGTTCTGAAGGTGAGGGAATGATGCAGATAATGTTGCCTTTGTCGTACATGCACGATGTTGGCATATATAACACATCTCAGATTGATTCCGACGGGGACACTGAGCTTGTCGGATTTTCGCACACGCACGTGAACCTCGATCCTTGCCTGCAGCTGTCCCTTGAGGCCGGTATGTAGTATCACAACGTGATCATCCTATTGTGCGAGAGTTTCTCTCAGTTTGACATTGCTGCTCTCTATCACGCAAAGAACCAGTGACCTTTGTGTTCTGATTACTGTAGGCGATTACATTGTCGTCCCATTCTCAACCGGCTGTCGGTTGCGCAAGCGCGCACAGCAGCCCAAGCGCGGCGTGGTACGAAAGTGTGTTAGTGCGATCTGACGGGGCAGGAGCTGTCCGAGATGGTCAGAGGGCACATGGAGCTTTCGGAAAAGGTACTCATCAATGTATTTTGACTGCGAATTGTGAACAATTATTTACTTCACACTCTGTCGATTGACAAATCATGCGCTCACTCCATGCAGGCGAAGGTCGCCCTGACGGAAGTGTTCCACCGCATCGACCTGGACAACACGGGCGCGCTGCGGCGGCGCGAGTACGACCTGCTGCTGCTGCGCACGGACGGGGAGGCGTGCGATGACGAGACATGGGAATACATGACGGGTATCTCCCTGGTGCCGTGTGCACCCGCTGATAATTTATAGGGACATTCTCTGACAAGAAGGACCAGCTTGATTTAAAAGCGTTTCTGGCCATGTACACACATGTAAGAGGGCTGCGCGTCGCGGCATGCTTACGGTCTAGGTTCTCCAGGCTGCCGAGGACTCAGAGTCGTTTTACAAGCAATTTGAGGCGCTCGGCTATAACAAGTAATCCTTAAAACTTTCAATAACTATTGCACTGGTGTGCTATCGTACAAGGCACCTTGAGCGTTTCGAATTGTATCGGCTGCTTTCGTACGAAAGTATTCTTCGTCGATCAGCCTCTGACTGCTCCAGGGCCCTGCAGCTGGATGAGGCCGTGTGCTTCACCTTGTTCTGCTTTGTCAGCAAGAAGAAGGCGCTCAAGGCCCTGACCGCCATGCCGTACGACCAGGCGCGCGTGGATGCAGTGAGTCTCCACATATGTCACTGATGTTTCTGTGCTGGATCTCTTTCCATGGTCTCATTCGCAGGCTGTTATCCGATCCATCATCAACAACGGCAAGAAGGAATCGGTTGTCAATCAGCTTAACCTCTACTCGCACCGCTGTGGCGACATGCGTGTGTCCCTCGCCCTCGAAAACCGCGTACGTACCTCCGAATTTTCAAACTGCACCCTCCCCTTATATTATTTGCACTACACAGGCCGTGTATTATATCATCTCATATTGCGCAGAACAAGCTGGAAGCGGCAATTGTCGTCGACCTCTCCGCTAGCACGAACATCCGCACCAGCGCTGGCCGCCTGCGCGCGCCCGTCTCCGTCCCGCCGCGCAGCGAGCAGATTGTTGTGCACTGCATGCCGGACGATCTCGCCGCGGCAATGGCGGTCAAGATTGCGGTGGGCTCGAAGTAGGCGCGTGTTGTTTTGTGGAAGTTAGCGGTGCGCTATCTGCTGTGTAAGTGTATTTATTGCTTAATATTGCTTGGTCAGGTGACAACCTGAAATGAATTGAATATCGTGACAAAGAGAGACCATTTCGTGTGGATTAGAAAGGCCCAGTGCGAGTGGTCTAGTACTGTAGTCTAGTCCTGTCGGAACGAGAGAGGATGTATCGTGCTTGTAATGTCACAATGGGGACGATGGACGGCAATGCACTGCATATGACACACTTAGACACTTATAACGAAAAACATTGCCCAGCGCCACCTAGAGAAGTCATGCCAGAAGGACAGTATTGGCAGCTGCACGCGCAGTCGGTCGCACGAGAAGAAAGACCGGGAGAGCAATCACACGCTTGCAAAGACGGAGGCGTGCTGCACCATCCACAAGTGCAGGGGCAATTTGCTGCTTGCATACACGTTACTCCAAAGCGCTGGCAAGATGGACAGAATCGCGGACAACAAATTTCGGTCCATGTGTATCCAGGAGTGCACGTTGCAGGCGCTTCCGTTTGGCAATGGTACGTCCCATTCAGAGTAGTAGTAGTAGTAGTAGTAGCAGCAGCAGCAGCAGTAGTCGTCGTCGTCGTCGTCTTCGTAGTCATCTGAGTGGTGATACTCGTCAGAGTAGTTGTGGGTTTGGCTGTGCTTGTGGTCGAAGAAGACGTGGTTGTTCTTGCTGTTGTCGTTGTTGCCGTCGATGCATCCTTGAACGCGGTTTCGTTCAAAGCAATGAGCAGGCGCGCAGTAGCAGAGCTGAGTTCATCACGCAACAGCACCTCGCTCTCGTTGCGGAATGCATGCAGTTCGTCGAAAACCCGCAGAAGAAGGGACTGGTTTGAGCGAAGCAAGCGAACTTCATCCAAGATGCGCAATGAGGTTGCGTTGCACGCATCGCTTCCCGTTGCTGATGTTGACCCGGACGACGTTAACAAGACGGCACCCGCGCTGTTGTTGACTACAAGACAGGAAGCGGCGGTGCTCCCTCTCGCAAAACTAACGACCATCACGAGTGCGGCGATGCTAACAAGCAAGGCGAGCAGACACAATACGAGAAGGAGCAAAATGAGCTTCCGCGACGACCAGCACGTCTCTCGAATCACAACTTCGGTCGGAGATGGCGGGGGTTTGCGCGCGGTGTACATCGGGTTGGGATTGAGGTCTGTCCAGGGCATAACGTACATGTTTGTGGGCGAAGCCGCAATGGTATCAGAGTTTGATTCGCCCGCAAATCCAGATTCATAAATTCCTGCTGCCGAGTCCATGCCTTACAAGCCCCCAACTACAGAGCCTACCAGGCCCAAATAGACGCTCTTGTGAGTCGAGAGTCTCCAACAATGAGCGAAGAATCCAGGCAGCTGCTTGCGATTGCAAGGAAAATGGCCGCAGGAATCCCCGTCAGGGACCGCACGTATCATCTGCGCACATACAAGAGGTGAGACGGCTCCGTGAGCACGTGGGGTCACATGTCCGCAGCTGTTTTCTTGGCACGGAAGCAGTCATGTTTCTGATGGGGACATCGATTGTGCCGGACACGAAATCAGCCATGGAGCTTGGGAATCGCATGATCGCCGCCGGTATGAGGTCCCCCTGCGGTGTCCGCTCACAACGCGCAGGGCTATTCGCGCATGTGTGCAACGAGCACGGCCTTGAGAACGAAGAGTTTTTCTACCGATTCTCGTCCGCTGTAACGCAGGGCGGCGAAGATCCGGTATTCTACAATGCTGCTCTTGTATAACACAATGCAGAGCGATGAGAGCAAGAGTGAAAATGCACATCGCATGCCGCCACCGTCGCGGCCCGCTCCCAAGCGCACGCCCCCTTCCCGCCCGCCGCCTGTGCGGCTCTCACGGCCGATGAGCGACATAAGCCTTTCAAGCAAGAGCGACTCCGATTCGAAACGCGAATCGCTCTGTACGCACTGATGCAATCGTGGCACATTTTCACATCGACGCGGTGATGCAGCTATCACACCCATCTTATCACATTTTCTTCATGTTCTCTCTTCTATCCGACTGTTACCCTTACGCGTTTCAGCGATAGCGCCTGTGACCCCTCAAGAAGCGGCTGCGGTGGGTATTATTAGATCTTACGATTGCTAATGCACTAGATGCCCCCAGTGCTGCGCCGCTGCATAGAATATCTAGCCGGTCCCAGGTCCGTATACAATGTGACAGTATGTTCTCAGTGTTGTTCGTGAGCGGAACTCATTCTATGATTGTTTTCTCGATTTTTATGTAAAAATTTCTATGTATGGTATGGACATTAACTACCTTGATGGCTCTACTTCATGCGCAGTTCATGGCTTGGTAATGGCGCAGGGCGCTGAATGACGAGGGAATCTTTCGCACGTCTGGCAGCAAGGCCGTGATTGAGGGCCTCGACAAGCGCTTCCGCGATGGTATGTCTGTGACTTAATAATCATGAGCATCATCTGCGCTTTCATCCCATCACACGTTCGGTTCTGGCTAATTGGCAGCTGTCTTTGTGATTTGTCACTTGTCTCTGTCTGATATTGCAGGAGAGGACGTAGACCTCAGCGATCAGCTCGATCCGACGGTTGTGGCGGGTCTTCTCAAGCTTCACCTGAGTATGTGTTTTAAAACTTTCATATGTCATGAGCCTTGGGATTATAAAGGCCTTGTCGTTAAGGTTTATGACACTGACATTGGCAGGCCGCTCGTTGCAGCCTGTCGTAAGCTCGAAGGATGCGAAAGTACGTGTGAACCTGGCTTAACATTGATCCTGTCTTTCATACTTGGTATGCACCGCTGGATACTCATGCAATCGCAGGCTTTCTGCGAAATCGCCGTGTCGGATGCATCTGATCGACTCGGTACGGTCATACACGCAGACCAGATTGTATGCCTTGTTTTCTTCTCTGTGTTTCTGGCATTGTTAGTGCGCAGTTTGCTCACGGTGCATAGGCAAGGCAGCCGACGTGATTGCGGCAATGAGCCCCACAGCTTCTGCAATGCTCAAGGGCATCGTGCGCGTTCTTCGAATGGTTCTCATGCATATATGTGCCGCGCTAATAGTGCAGGTTGTTGATTCACCCGCTACGAAAATGACATCATCCGGACTAGCACAAATGATTGCCCCGTCATTGTTCCGCTCGATGGGGTCGGCGGGCGGGCAGACGGGCGTATCCTTCCTCATTGACAACGTGGGGAAGCTGTGGGTGGACTAGCGACGGCTGCGCGCAGCTCTGTATGGACACTGTGTGTCTTCGTATCGGATCGTGCACATCATTACCCCAGTCGCTGTCTCTGGCATTGCGAGACAAGGTATATCTGTGGGGTTTGCGATGTTTGATGAATTATGGATGCGTTTGCTTGCATGTCAAGCGTGAGGAGTTTGCATAGTAAATTGCTGCTGCTGGATGGCACAGCTTGCTGCAGTCAAAGATCACGAACCAACTTGGGAGCACGAGACTCCGGGATTCGATCTTTACTGCTCGAGGCATAGCAGCACGCGTATTCTACGGGCAAATGGAGCTAGGAGAGCAGACATACGCTGCTTTGAAAAATGTACAACACAGACAGTGTACGATTGTCATACGAACAGGAAGAATGCGCGATTTCCGCATCTACAACTTGCTCTTCTGGTTCTTATGAGCATAGTTGCCGATGCGCTCCACGATGCGCTGCATTGCTGTGCCGCCCATCGAAGAATCAATGATCAACGAAAGTTTTCCGCCGGTGCTGAAGGTCCATAGCGGAAGGCGCTCGGCTTCCACAGAAAACTCGAATCCCTCCTCGTCTGAAAGCTTCATCTTTTGCGGATCAAGCTGGAAGGCCTCCGCAAAGGTGCTCTTGACATGGCCGATGGTTTGGGTTGAGGCGAACACATGTCTCCACGACTGCACATGCTCGCCTTTGTGCAGGACAAACACGTGAATCTTCTTTCTCTTTATCTCCGCATCCATCTCGCCATGACCAAACTTCAGCGGTGCCTTGGGCGCTGGCAGGAACGTGTCAATACCCTTCATGACTATCTTCGTTGGGTCCATGGTTTCGAGTTGAGAATTTTCAAACCAATAACGTGGCACGCACCCAAATACATGGCCAGCGAAGTCAAAAATTTAATAGAAAGCACAGCACACTCACTACATTACACAGCGCGCTCTCGAGATGTCTACGCGCGGAAGTTGCACGGCTTCTCGGCGCACTCCTGCTTGTAACGCACCACGCGCGCATGCTCGCCCATGCAGGCAACGTAGATCTCGCCGTACACCTGGTCCACCGCAATCTCGTGCGGGGACGTGCAGAGCGCAGGGTCGATGTCCACAGTAGCAAGAATGCTGCAGACGCCCAGCGACGTCGATGTTGTGCCGCTTAGATCCAAAATGGAAATAGATTGCCCGTGACCGTCGGCCTGGAACAGAAGATCCTGCGCCGTCCATGTGCGGATGCCCCACGGCGAGCCCGGGCGCATGCAGGTCCACTCGCCGATGTATTTTCCCGTCTTCGCGGCGAACGCTTGAGTGCGGTTGTTACCGCGGTCAGCAACAAACACAAGATCCTTGGTGGCGTAGTACGCAACGCTGTGTGGCACGTTGAACTGCCCTGCTTGCGTGCCCGGGCGGTTGCTGCCGGCGACCCACTCCTCTGCACCGGAGAAAGCAACAGCATCTACGCGGTTGTTCACGCCGCCATCGCCATCCGCGATGAACACAAGATCAGCACTGAAGTCAACATCGGCAGGATTTCCGAACTGCAGCGGGATCAGCCCCGATCCGGCAGTGCCCGGCGTGCCGAGGGTCTGGATGAGCTTGTTGTCTGGAGTGGAGAACCTGCCGTGATCAGAATGACACGTGAATCTTGAATCCCGCAAGTTATGTTTGTTTGCAAACAATTCGACATAAACAAGACAATCCTCACATTTCACGCAAGAAATATAGTGTTCTATGAGCGCTCTCACTTCTTCACGGTGTGGTCTCCCGTGTCGGTGACCCAGATGTATCCGACACCACTCACGGCCTCAAAATTCAATCCGTGCAGACCCCAGCCTCCCGCATCATGGCTGATGGTCGTGTTGCCCCACGTGCGCAGCAGATTGCCCTCCAGATCAAAGACAAGGATGGGCTGCGGGTACGCCGCGCTGCGCTGCGTGACATAGACCTCGCGATGAATTGTGTCCAAGGCAATTGCTGAGAACGAGCTGGCATTCGCCGGAATAGACGTCGGCCAATTCATGTCCGGCGTGTATGGGCCCGCACGAGCGCACAGCGCGAACGCGAGGACGGAGGCAGCAAGGGCAAGCATCATGCGGGCCATTGCGGCGATGCGATGTTCAGGAAAGTCTGGATGCGTGCTGCGTGACCGGTTTGCACAACCTGCGAACTTGTCATCGTCGTTTGTTCGAGTTTTCACAGAAGTGCGGCTAATTATCGAACGACACAACGATGCCACACAGACAGATCATCAAGATGTTAAGGTCAGTTCTGTATTTCCATATAAAATTTAAAGCAAAAGGCACGATTATAAAGTCAATTATACAAGTCTCTACACATGCAGATGCTATACCATCCACGTAATATGCCTACTCCACTGAGCACAATACTGCGCTTACATTGTTGAACATCTCTCTCTCTCTCTCTCTCTCTCTCTCTCTCTCTCTCTCTCTAAGCGTACGGGTTACACGGCGCGGTCTCCACCGATGCGGTCTGCTCTGCGCCTAACTCCTTGTAGTCGAGGTCGTGCACCCAGACCTTCCTGTTCTCCAGCAAGCCCAGCACCGCGCCGCCCAGCCACGTGCTGTATGGCGCCGTGCGTTCATGCACCACTTGCACGGGTGCCTTAGGTGGCGCAACAGCAATCAGCTCCTTCTCAATGCGGTCCGGGAGGCCGGGAAACATGCTGCTGCCGCCGCAGAGATAGATGTTGGAGTAGAGATCCCGGCGCATGTCGATGGCGCTGCGCGTGATGGCGTCGCTGATGGCCGTGTGCAGCGCGCTGCACTCCAGGCCAAGCATGTCCGGATTGAAGAGAGGCTCTGTCGCCTGGAAGCGTTCTTCGGCGAGACGCACCTCCGCACCATCAGGAAGCGTGTATACCTTCTCCAGCGTTGAAGACAGGTCATTTTCTTCCTTGTGATCGAATGCCACGTAGCACAGCTGTTCTTTGATGTCACGAACAATCTCGCGGCCGACCGCAGACCGGGTTCCCAGCGAGAACCCTCGGAATGAAAGCAGACGACATAGGTTGTCGGTGATATGGTTTCCGGTCACGGCGAAGTTCTTGTACGTCCCGTGCGACCGTTCAACACCACCACTGGTGACTGCAATGACATTCGATAGGCTCTCGCCAATCTCCACAACGACGCCGGTGCTAGTTCCTGAGGAGAGGAGCGACAGGAGGGGCGCAGTGCACGAAGCAATTGATCTTGCGTTGAATTTCTCGAACCAAATTTCCATGAGTTTTGTGCGCGACTTCGCAGGAAAGTAGTACGGTTCAGACAGCAAGATCCTCGTCTCCGAGGGATCCACGCCTACAGTGTCGATGGCGTGTCTCCACAAGCGCTCCATGTCGTCCCAGGCTGTATCATTGACAACACCGCGAGAAAGTGGACTGCTGACGAGAAGTTCTGCTCTCCGCTCGCTCGCCTCATCGCCGACCGCAATTACATCTGACTCACCGTTGCGATTTCGGCCAACAAGGGTTGGAATGATGGCCTTGGGGCTGTCTTGCGAGCTGAAGCCGACTTTCAGCGAGAGTGAACCGTTATCGATGACCAGACACTTCGCCATTTTTTGCTCTGAACGCAAGAAACGGCGTTCATCACAACAGGCTCGCATGGCTGACGAGACTGTGGTAAATGGCACTTGTTCTTGCTTGCGCCTTGTTCTAATCTTCTTCTAGACATATAGCTTGGAAGCCCTGAGCGAGCTCCGCGTGGAGGTGGACGCAAAGCAGTCCACTACGCTGCAGGTCGGACATGATGGCCTCTATTAACAGGTGCAGCTGAAGTCTGGCAAAGCGGAGATATTTGGGACCGAAATCGCCAGCGGACAGAGCATTGCATGCGCGGGCATGAAGATAGCTGTGTTCACATGGCACGGCTGCACCATTAAGATATCCTTCCTTCCAATTACTGTTTGCGCTCCTTTGCTACTTTGTGTTCATTTCGTCTGTCTTTGTTCTCTGAACGGGCCACCTTCCTTAACGATCGTACATTACGGGTCCTGTTGAAATCGCCTATGTCTGGAAAGACACACCAATGCCTTCCTACTTGAACTTGCACGTGAATTTCGAGAGCATGCGACAGAAATAGGGAAA
>JADMIO010854526.1_pt1 | contig 12623 bp, 10 predicted proteins | sample 8958161 | NCBI WGS metagenome assembly JADMIO01 (sample SAMN16585339, study PRJNA669376) | soil metagenome | isolation source: Crop rotation soil | place: USA: Cullars Rotation, Alabama | collected 2011 | reverse complement strand
CCCGCCACAAAACCGGCGAGGTCTGAAGGAAGTCTCAACCCAGACCGAACCCACACCGAACCCACACCGAACCCAGACCGAACCCAGGCTTAACCGGCACCCGGTAAACACCCTGGGGGCTCGCTGCGGACAACCCTCAACGCCGGTGGGCCGGTCGCAGGAAACCAATTCGGGCCTCCCTTGAACCAAGGCGCGGCGGCCCCCCCATGCCCGGGACAAATCCGTTGCCCGCTGCGACGTTTTCGTTTCCTAACATTCATGCCCACGCCGAGCGCCCCCCGCTACAACGTTCTGGGGGTCGGCGTATCCGCGCTGACCCTGGAGACGGCGTGTGCGCTGATTGTGGGCGGCCACGGACAACTGCGGAGGGGTTACGTGTGCGTGACCGGCGTGCATGGAATCATGGAATCGCAGGACGACCCGGCGCTGAAGCGGATCCACAACGAAGCGTACCTGGTGACGCCGGATGGCATGCCCCTGGTCTGGCTCGGGCCGCGCGGTGTCAGCCGGGTCTACGGCCCGGATCTCATGCTCGCGGTTTGCGACGCCGGCCGGGCGGTCGGGCTCCGGCACTATTTTTTCGGCGGAGCCGAGGGGGTGGCCGACCAATTGCGCGGCAGCCTTTGCGCGCGTTTTCCCGGGCTGAGCGTCGTCGGTACGTTTACGCCGCCGTTCCGGCCGCTGGACGACGCGGAACTCGCGCACTTGCGCGAAGACATCGCGCGCACCCGCCCGGACATCGTGTGGGTCGGGCTGAGCACCCCGAAACAGGAGCGGTTCATGGCGGCCCACTGGGGCACGCTCGACGCGGGCCTGCTGATCGGCGTCGGGGCCGCCTTCGATTTTCACACCGGACGCGTGCGCCAGGCTCCACGGTGGATACAGCGCAGCGGGCTCGAATGGCTGTTCCGCACCTGGACGGAACCTCGCCGCCTGGGCCCCCGTTACGCGCGGAACAATCCGCGCTTTCTGTGCCGGGCACTGGCCCAGCGGATGGGCTTGCGTAAATATCCGCTTGTTCTCCCACCGACGGCAGGCTAACTGCGCCGTGCTTTATGGGTAAAATCGTTCTCGTCTGCGGCGCGGGTGGTTTTATCGGCGGGCATCTGGTCAAGCGCCTGCTGGCCGAGGGCCAGGCGACGGTGCGCGCCGTCGATCTGAAGCCGCTCGATCAATGGTACCAGCGTTTTCCGGCGGCGGAAAATGTCTCGGCCGACCTGCGCGACCTCGAAGCCTGTCGTCGCGCCACCGCAGGCGTATCCGAAGTTTACAATCTGGCGGCCAGCATGGGCGGCATGGGTTTCATCGAGGCGCACAAGGCCGAGTGCATGCTCAATGTTCTCATCAATACCCACCTGCTGATGGCGGCCCGCGACAGTGGCGCGAGCCGCTTTTTTTTCGCCTCCTCCGCGTGCGTTTACGCGGCGGACAAGCAGACCGTCGCCCAGCTCGCGCCTCTCCGGGAAAGCGACGCCTACCCCGCCATGCCGGAGGATGGCTATGGGTGGGAGAAACTCTTCAGCGAACGAATGTGCCGCCATTTCGCGGAGGACTTCGGCCTCGTGACGCGCACCGCCCGTTATCACAACGTCTACGGCACCCACGAAACGTACCAGGGCGGTCGCGAAAAAGCGCCCGCAGCGATCTGCCGCAAGGTGGCGGAGGCCAAACGCTCGGGACGGCTCGAAATCGAGATCTGGGGCGATGGAGAGCAGACCCGGAGCTTCACCTACATCGATGACTGCCTGCGCGGCACGCTGCTGACGATGCGAGGCGCGCACGCGGATCCGATCAACGTGGGGAGTTCGGAAATGGTCACCATCAACCAGCTCGTTTCCCTGGCGGAGGAAATCGCCGGCGTCCGCGTGCAGCGGCGATACAATCTCAGCGCGCCGAAAGGGGTGCGCGGACGCAACAGCGACAACACGCTGATCAAATCGCTGCACGACTGGCAGCCGGCCACGTCGCTCCGCACCGGATTGACGGAGCTGTATCGTTGGATCGAAGACCGCCTCGCGCAGGCGGCCCGTTGAATCCTCCTGAGCAGTGGCCGACATAAGGCATGTAGCCGGGGTCGCCGACCCCGGGCCGGGCTCAGCGAGCCCGGCTACAACAATTCCTGATCCGCGGTAGCGGTCCGCGCCGGCGCTCCCGCCTTTTCCGATGCCCGACCTTCCGTCATCGCCCACCGGCGCAAATCCGACCCCCGGGCGCGGTCCATTGTGCGTGGATCTCGACGACACGTTTCTCAAGGTGGATACGCTGTGGGAATGCGCGGTCGCCGCCCTGCGCCAGCGTCCGATCCTTCTGCTCCGCGCGGTCGCCGACGCGCCGCGGGACCTCGCGCTGGCCAAAACCACCCTGGCCGAGGCGGTGCGCGTCGAGGTGGCCTCGCTGCCGGTCCGGCCGGAGGTGATGGCGCTGATCCGGGAATATCGCGCGCAGGGTCGCGCGGTCGTGCTGGCCACCGCCTCACCCGCGGCAATCGCGGCGCAGGTGGCGGCGGCGCACGGCTGCTTCGATGAGGTCTGGGCCAGTTCGCGCGAACGAAATCTCAAGGGGACGGCCAAGGCCGAGTTTCTCGCGGCGCGGTACGGGACCGGCCAGTTCGACTATGTCGGCGATGCCTCCGCCGATCTCGCGGTCTGGCGCCGCGCGGCGCGCCGGCTCGTGATTGCCCCCGGCGGTCGCATTCCGTCGGGCCTGGTCCTGCCCGATCTTCCGCTCGAGCCCCTGGCCGTGGCCGGGCAGCCGGCGGCCTGGCTCCGTGCGCTGCGGCCCCATCAGTGGACGAAAAACCTGCTCGTGTTCGTGCCGCTGCTGACCTCGCACCGCCTGTTCGATCCCCCGGTGCTCGCCCGGGCGGTGCTGGCTGCCGTATCCGTTTCGCTGATCGCGTCCGCCCTCTACCTGCTCAACGACATCCTCGACGCCCCGCACGACCGCCTGCATCCCCAGAAGCGGTTCCGGCCCATTGCCGCCGGCAATCTCGCCGTTCCCGCGGCCATCGGGCTGGGCCTGGGCTTGGCGGCCTTGAGCATCGGACCGGCTTTCGTCCTGCCGGGTGCCTTCGCCGGCTGGCTGGCCGCCTATGCGATCGCGGGCGGCCTCTACACGTTTTGGCTCAAACGCGTCTTCCTGCTCGATGCGGCGCTGCTGGTCCTGCTCTACCTCGTACGCATCCTGATGGGCTGCGCCGCCACGGGGATCGTCTGCTCGCCCTGGCTGTTTGCGTTCGCCCTGCTGCTGCTCGGGAGCCTCGCATTGCTCAAGCGATACGTCGAAATCCTGTCCATCCCCGCCGGCCTGGATATTCCCCTGCCCGGTCGCGGCGCCTACTCGCGCACGTTCGAGCCGCTCACGCGCGCCATCGGGTTGACGCTCGGCGGGCTCGCCGCGCTGTTGTTCCTGCCTTATATGTTCAGCGAACAGGCGGGGCTGCTCTACCGGCACGCGCTGTGGCTCGCCGGCGCATCGCTCGCCGTCGGCGCCTGGATCTGGCGGGCCTGGCGACTGGCGGCGCAACGCCGCATGCCGAGCGATCCCGTGGTGTTCGCGCTGACGGACCCGTCCAGCTACGCACTCGGGGGCCTGCTGCTACTTGCCGTCTGGCTCGCGACCTGACGCGCCTGGTTGCGCGGTCGTGAAGGCATCGAGGGCCATGTAGTCCATCAGGACGCTGGCGGCGACCCGCGGCTTTTCACCCGCCGCCGAAGCCGGCCACCGAATCGCGGTTCCCCGCCGCGCTTCGCCTTTCAGCACGACGCAGTGGAACGCACCGGTCGCGGCTGAGGGTATCGATTGCGCGACACCCGCCGCGAACGACCGTTCGAGCAGGAAGGGTTGGGGCGCAAACCACACGAGCGTGCGGCCCTCGAATTCGCGGCGGTTCCAGTCCGTGTTTTCAGCGAGGAGCATGAATTCGTTGCCGCGAAAAAGCGCCTTCAAACTCGCGTCCCGCTGTTCGCCCGCTCCCACGTCGCCCTCCGTTTCGAAACGCAACATGCGCACGCCGGAAAACTCCGCCGATACCGGTCGAGGCGCCCATCCGCCCGCCGCCAGGTCGCGCACCGTGTGGGTGTCCAGCCGCGCGACCGGACGCAGCCAGGAGCGTGAGTCCACGTGCGCACCGGCCTCCGGTCGCGAAACCAGTCGCAGCGGTTTTTCCCGAAGGGTGAGGGCCAGCCGATAATAAGCCGCCATCGGCGTATCCAGGAAAGCCACCGTACCGTCGGGGCCCGCCACGTAATTCGCATCACGGGCCGCCCGCCAAATCGCGTGATTGTGATCCACCAGACCGGCGCGCCGGGGGACGTCACGCAGCGCAAAGCCGTATCCACCCATCGTCAGGTTGCCATCCGCCGACGGAAACCGGGTTCCGCTCCCCACGACCGGCCGCGCCGCCAGCGGATTCGGAAGATGCACCCCGATGATCAACGGGCCCACCGCTCCCGAGAAACACAGCACCACCAGGGTCGTCTGCGCCCAACGCGGCAATCGCCCGAGCAGGACTGCCGCCCGCCGGCCGCTTACCAGGACGAGGAGTCCGACGACCCAGACGGTCCAGTGCCGCGTGGAAAACATCTGCACGGAATAATACAACAGCGCCGGCAGCAGGGTCAGGGCGCCGATCAAATAAAAAGGTCGCGCCCGGCGGGCCCGCCGCCAGGCCGTCAGCGTGGCGACCATCCAGCCGGTCGCGGCAAAAACCACCGCGCCCAGTCCAAACACGACGAAAGCGAGGTAAATCTTCGGGTGGAAGAAGAGCGCGTAGATGTCCTTGGGCGCCACGCCGATCAACGCGCGCCCCATCCCGAAAGCCACCACGCCCACGCCGGCGATTATCCATGGCAGGGGATCGCGTAACAGCGCGAGCGGGGCGCGCCGCGTTGAGCGCCACCATGCGAGGGCCGGCAGCACGAACAACGCATCCGCGCGGGTGGCGACGCCCAGGCCAAGGCAAAGCGCGGCCAGTGGCAGCGACCAGGCCAGCCGGCCCGAAAGCAGCGTGGCGCCGGCCAGCAGCCATGCTCCCGAGAAATAATTCGACGCGAGAAACGCCGAATGCTGCAGCAACGTCGGCGCGAGCACGATTGCGACGACACACGCAGCCTGCGTCAGCGAGCGGGCGGGTTGCCGCCATAAAAAACCGGCCAATGCCGCCCAGAACGCCGCGAAGCTCGTCACATTCGCCAGCCAGACGGGTTCCGCGCCCGGCACCAGACGCAGGACCGCGGCGACACACCAGTACGCTCCAAACTGTTTATCGTAGTTGTAGAAATCCGCCCCGAGCAGCAGCCTTGGATCGTGGGCGAGCCGCCAGGCCCCGGCGAGCAGGGAGGCCTGATCGGTCTCGTGCAAATACGGCCCCAGCGCGCCACCCACGAGCCCCACGGCGACGACCCACGCGGACCACGGGATCCCTCTGACGGCACGCACGGGAATCGGCGCCGATTGCCCGACCTGGTCGCTCCCGAATTTTCCCACGTCACCACGGAACACAAGGAGGCGCGGAATCCGAACCTTTTTTCGGCGGTGGTGTCGCAAGCCGCGCGCGGAGTGCACGCCCCACCTCGGGCGCAGAAGGATCGAAACGCGACCCCGCGCGCGCGCAACTTCCACTCGCTGCGATCGCGGCTACGCGAAATGCTTTTCCCCGTACGGAGCGACCATCCTCAAAACAATTCCGTCTGCTGCAGCGCGTCGCGTTTCTCCCCGTCGAGGGTGCTGAGCGCCAGCAATTGCATCATGCTCAGCGACGCGAGCTGCGATTCCCGGGAAAGGGTGGTGAGCAGCAGGGCGCCGGCCAGCGCGTCGTACAATGCCGCATGGTAGCGGCGCCGATGAGCCGGGCAATGTTCGGCGGCCAGCGCAGTCAATTCCGGTTGCACGCCGCTGGCGGCCACGAGGGATTCCAGCCGCCCCGAATCGAACTGTGGAAACAACTGCGCATACAAGCGGGCCGTGTCGACCCACGGGCCCCAATCGACGATCCGCGCTCCCGGTCGAGCAAAGTCCGGCACGCTGCGAGGATAAGGCCAGATCGATTTGAGCAGGCCGTTCTCGACTCCGGCATAATGCGCAGCGAGCGGTCCCAGTTCGCGCAAGCTGGAGAAATAACTCCACTCGTCCGCAAACGGCGCATGGGCCGCCAGCACCTCCTCCGACAAGCCGTGGATCGCTGCGTCCTCGGCCCGCACCTGACCGGTCGCACGGCACAGTCGCGTGCGCACCGAAACGACCTTGCCGTGGTGCACTTCGACCACGCCGAACTCGAGAATGCCGGACGCACGGCTCCCTTCGAAATCGACGAAAAAAATCGGCTGCTCGATCCAGGACATGCGGGCGGCGAAAGACGAGAGGCGGGACCAGGGACTAGGACGATGAGACAAAGGACCGAAGGACAAAAGACAAGGGACCAGAGACCCTGGTAGTGTGTCAGTTTGGATTTCAGTGGAAGTGGAGCCTGCTTTGGAGTGCGGCGACCCGGCGCCGCTCTTGACGACGAGGCCTGACTCGTCGCCCCGGCCAAGGGGCGGCAGGTCCGGGCCCGCCGTCCAAAGTGGTGTCGGACCACCGCACTCCAAGGCAGCGCTTCGATGATCCGAATAGATCTCGCCGGACTCGGGCAAAGCCCCGTTAGTCTCTGGTGTCTTGATGGATCTTTCGCTCTATCGTACGTTCATGACCGAACTCGCCCGCGAGAGCGGCGACTTCATCCGGCCGCTCTTTCGCCAGCACAGCATCGCCGTCGAAACGAAAGCGGATTCGAGCCCGGTCACCGTCGCTGATCGCGGCGCCGAGCAATTGATGCGCGCGCGGATCGCGAAGCGGTTTCCCGATCACGGCATCATCGGCGAGGAATTCGGCAGCGAGCGGGGCGACGCAGAGTTCGTCTGGATGCTCGATCCCGTCGATGGCACCAAGAGTTTCATCAGCGGCGTGCCGCTCTGGGGCACGCTCATTGCGCTCCTGCACCGCGGCCAACCGATTCTCGGCTGCATTCACCAGCCCGTGCTCGATCAACTCGTCATTGGCGATGGCCAGGTGACCCTGCTCAACGCCGCCCCCGTGCGCTGCCGCCGGACGCCACGGCTGGAGGACGCCACGCTTCTCAGCAGCGATCCCCTCGCTGCGGAAAAATATCAAAACGGCCAGGCGTACGACGCGCTGCAAAAGCGCGCAAAGCTCGTCCGAACCTGGGGCGATTGTTATGGCTATCTCCTCGTCGCGACCGGTTGGGCCGACGCCATGCTCGATCCGATCATGAATCCATGGGACATCGCGGCCCTGATCCCGATCATTCGCGGAGCCGGCGGCACGATTACCGACTGGCAGGGTGCCGCGCCGTTTCCCGCGTCATCGACGGTCGCCAGCGCGACGGCGGAACTGCACGGAGAAATCATCGCCGCACTGGGCACCCGATAGGTTGGAATTTCATCGGGGTTCGTAGCCCCGACACTCGCACGCCGTCCGCAGCGTTGGTAGTACCGGCTTCAGCCGGAAGGATTGGGAGTTTCTGCGGTATTCGTTCCGGCTGAAGCCGGGCCTACAAACTTCAGTGGGATCCGCCACAAGCGCACTGCGTCATTGGGGCTTCGGAGCCGGCGCCGGAGGCGTCGCAGCGCCCGGGGCGCCGCCGGCTGCTCTTTTCGCCTTCTGCGCGGCGCCAAACTCGGCGTTCATCTTCTGCACCTTCGGCATCACTTCGGCCATGCGGCCCTGCATGACGGCGGCAAACCGATCCTGCACCTCCGGTTGCTTGGCCGCGAGCATTTCACCGAGCGGAGTACTGTAAAACGCGGTGATCTGATCCAGCTCCTGCTTGGTGAAAACCTCACTGTAGATCTTCGCGAAGTCGCTCTTCAGTTGTTTCCCATCCAGCGCGCCGAGGACCTCGTCGGTCAGCTTTTTCTGAAAAGCGGCCGCTTCCGCGGGATCGACGCCCTGTGACGTCATCTTCGCCCCCACCTGCTGAAACTGATCGGCGATCGCCTTCCGCTGCCGATTGAGCGCCTTGTCCATCATTTCGTCGAAATGCATCTTGTTCAAAACCGCCTCCGCATCGGCGACCGTGGCGGGAATCGCGGCCGGTGCATTCACGATCGCGGCGTCCGCGACGAGGGTGACGCGCGAGACCTTTCCCTCGCTTTCGAGTTCGAGCACACCGCTCTTGGAATCATAAGCCTTGAGCGTGTAACCGGCGAAGGTTTCCCCAAGGCTGAGGAACGAACTCGCCTTGCCGTTGGCGTCGACGAGCACGAAGCGGTGTTCCTTGCCGACGGTCAGCGTGGCGTTGAAAAGCGGCAGCGCGTCCGCCGCGCGAAGCGTGAAGGCGGTGGCGAGAGCGAGAAGCGTGAGCCGAAGTTTCATGGTGAGCGGTTTGGACAGAATGAACAGAATCTACAGAATGGGTCCTGATTTCAACGATCTGTCCATTCTGTTCATTCTGTCCAAAGCCGACGAGCTCAACGCCGTCGTTTTTTCGGAGCCCACTCGGCGGTAATCCGGGACGTGATGCCACCGCGGCCCTTCCAATCGGCCACGATCGTGAGCTGCCGCGGCTGCAGCGTCACCCCGAGGTCATCGCAGATCCGGTTCGTCACCGCCTCGAAGAAGATGCCCTCGTTGCGAAACGCGTGGAAGTAGAGCTTGAGCGACTTCAGTTCCACGCAGGTTTTGTCCGCGACGTAGCGAACCGTGATGCTGGCAAAATCCGGGTGACCGGTGATTGGGCACATCGAAGTGAACTCGTGATGCGTATGCTCGATCACGTAATCGCGTTGCGGAGCGGGATTCGCAAACACCTCGAGGATTTTGGAGTAGGCCATTGTCCGGGCAAAGTAGTGAGGAGCGAGGAGCGAGGAGCGAGGAGAAATACCGCAATCCCCGACTGCCAGATGCTCGCTCCTCGCTGCTCGCTGCTCGCTGCTTGTCCGGTCACGTCGCGGTTTCCGTAAACCGGCTTTCCCGTATCACCGTAACCTTGATCGTGCTCGGATACTGCAGCTCGGCCTCGATGCGTTTGCGAAGTTCCTTCGCGATTTCGCGCGCGCGGTCGTCGGTGACTTCACTCGGGGAAACCACCACGCGAATTTCGCGGCCCGCCTGGATGGCGAACGCCTGCTGCACGCCTTCCAGCGAGAGCGCGAGCTTCTCGAGCCGGCCCAGCCGCTGGATGTAGCTGGTCATCGATTCCGCGCGGGCCCCCGGCCGCACGGCTGAAATCGTGTCCGCGAGAATCACGAGGCCCGCGTAAACGGTCTCGGGCTTCACTTCCTCGTGATGGGCGGCGACCGCGTTCACCACGATTGGCGTCTCGCCAAAGCGCTTGATGAACTCCGCGCCGATCATCGCATGGCTGCCCTCGAGTTCGCCCGGCACGCCCTTGCCGATGTCGTGCAGCAGGCCCGCGCGTTTGGCCACGTTGGGATCGAGGCCGACCTCGCTCGCGATCAGCGACGCGAGAAACGCCGTCTCGATCGAGTGATCGAGCACGTTCTGGTTGTAGGAAAACCGATACTTCAGTTTGCCCAGCAGTTTGACGATTTCGGGGTGCAGGCCGTTGATGTTGAGTTTCGCCACGGCGTCCTCGCCGGCCTGGGTCGTGACCAGCTCGATTTCCTCCTGGGCGCGCTTCACGAACTCCTCGATTGAGGCCGGATGAATGCGGCCGTCCTTCACCAGTGCGTCGAGCGCCGTCCGCGCGATTTCCCGGCGCACGGGATCGAAGGAAGACACGAGCACCATTTGCGGGGACTCGTCGATCAGCAGCGTGACCCCCGTCGCCGATTCGAAGGATTTGATGTTGCGCCCCTCGCGCCCGATGATGCGGCCTTTCATCTCCTCGCTCGGCAACTGGATGATCGTCGCCGTGAGATCGTTGTTCGGCTTGCTCGCGATCCGCTGCATCGCCGAGATGAGCATCCGCCGACCATCGTTCTGCAGTTCCTGCTCGGATTTTTCGAGCGTGGCGCGGCGCAAGGCGCGGATTTCATCCTGGCACTCGAGCAGCACCTCCTCGCGGAGCTGTTTCTTGATTTCGTCCGCATCGAGCTGCGAGACGCCCTCGAGTCGCTTGCGCACGCTTTTTGAAAGCGCCCGGATGGCATCGCGGGCCTGCTTGACGGCGGCGCTCTCGCGATTGAGTCGCTCCTGTCGTTGCTCGAGCTGGTAGTCGAGCAGCGCGAGCGATTCCTCGTGCGCGCGAATTTCGCGCAAGCGCACGTCGCTCTCGATTTCCCGCCGGTCGAATTCGCGGTTCAGTTCCGCGCGTTTTTCCCGGATTTCCGCTTCGGCCTTTTGCTTCAGCTCCTCCGCCGCGACCGCCGCTTCGCGCCGGCCGACCTCGACCATTTCCGCGGCCTGCTCGTGCGCCACCCGGCGCGTGTGGCGGGTCAGCGCCCAGACGATGAGAAATCCGATGCCCCCGCCGACCACGACAAATGCAACCGCAAGCGCCCAGTCGTAATACTGGTCGCTCTCGGCAATCAGAAACGCGAAGTCGGCTGCGCTCGCTGACGTCAAGGAAGCGCGAACGGTACGCCCGAAGACCCAAACCTCAAGCGGTTTTCGCTCGGCGAACGGTTTCGCGACCCGAAAACGCGATTCAATGTTTTTGCGCGGCGAAAGGCGGCTGAAAAGCCGGTAGCGTCGCATCGAGTACGGCCTGCATGCGCGCAAGGGCTGCCACTTCGCCGTCTCTCGCATCGGTTTGCATCAAAACGTACGCCCACCGATCGGCCCGGCCGTGCGCCACGCGATTCCACGCGTCGATCATCATCCGCTGCCAGTGCGTCCCCGTGATGCGATCGGCTCCGACAAACCAGTAGGCGACCAGCTCCGGCACCACTTCCTTGCCGCGCGGCCCCTGCACTTCGCGGCGCACCCGGAGCAACGTCCCTTCGAAAGGCTGCCCTCCCGGACCCGGATAGCGAAACCTCTGCTGCACCGCATCGACTATCGTCCAGCCCTGCCCGACCAGGCAGATCTCAGGACGGTGAATGGAGGTGCGGTCGCGACCGCTGAGCACAATGGACAGGAACACCTTTTTGGACGGATTGCGGTGATTGAAATAGCGCTTGCGCGAGTAGCCCGTGTCGGGGGGCAAAATCTCCCTCTCCGCGGCGGATACGCTCTGTGGCTCCCCGGTCCATTCGATGCCGAGAAACGCCGGGAGCTCCACCGGATTCAAACCGTCAGCCGCAAGCCGCACCCCCGCGCCGCCGCGCACCGGCGACGTGGCGAGATGGCGCAAAAAAAACATCTCGCCGATCGCCAGTGCAACGACGACGCCCGCCACGTAGGCCGCGGGCAATCGATGTGCTCCAAAGCTTCGTTCGGCCGTTTCCGGTCTGCCGTTTGCGGCCTGCGCTGCGCCATCTGCCTCCTGCCTCGTGGCTCCCGACTCCTGACTCCTGACTCCTGGCTCCTCGCTCCCTTCCGCCGCCTCCTCCGGCCACCAGCGCCGCAGCGCGCTGATGCCCGTGAGCACACCTCCGAGGACGATCACGAACACGCCATAACCCATCACTTCGTGCGCGATGTCCCCCCATTTGGGTCCACCCATCTGGGCGGCAAAAATTATCGCCACGATGCGCGCCACGTTTCCGACGTAGACGAGCGGAAAACAGCCGAGCAGCACGACCACGCGACGCCACCACGACTGGAAGTTCAGGTAACCGGCCAGCAGCGAAAGCGCGGCGATGGCGGTGAGCGACCGAATACCGGAACACGCGGCCGCGACATCATAGTTGTAGGCGCCATCCGGTGCGACGAGCTGCGTGCCGCTCTGGAGCACCCCGATGCCTACGCCCCGCGCGATGGCGCCACTTGCGTTCACCACCCAGACGCGCAGCCAGAAACCGATCGAATCGAGCGCATTGATCGGGATGGCAAACACCATGAACGCCAGCGGAAACGCGGCGGCCGCCCCCCAGCGTCGGCCGCCCATCAACCGCAGTGCCCCCCAAAGAAAGAGAAGGAGCGCGAAAATCGACAGCCGCGCCTGCTGGGCGGCGAAACCGAGAGCGTGCAGCGCGAGCCCGCCGAGCAGCGCAGCCGCCGCCGGCGCCAACGATTCGTCGCGCTGTGGAGTTCGGGTTGCGGAGTGCGGATTCCGGGCATCCGCATTGCGGACTCCGGACTCCGAACTCCGCAAATTCCTCCACAGGAGCCAGGCGCTGAGCCCGAGGATCAGCCACCCGTGCTCGGTCTCCGAGCCCGGATTCATCCACTGAAAACCCCACCAATAAAACAGCGACGCCGTGTCGATGTAGCCGCGATTGGCGTTGCCGAAAAACTGAAACACCGCCGCTCCCGCGAGCGCACACCCCAGCGCGGGCCACGCGGAGCGAAGCGCGGTCGGCTGCCGACTTGCGGGTGCGGAATCCATCCCCTATCGCTGCACCGATCCGTTCCGCCGCCAAGCTCAACCACACATGAAGCTCCTCGTCTTCGCGCACACGCCGCCCCCTTTGCACGGGCAGAGCGCGATGGTCGCGACCCTGGTGGAAGGACTGCGCGGCGATCCGGAAATCCAGGTTGTCCATGTCAATGTGCGGCTGTCGCGGGACGGGACGGACATCGGCCGCTGGCGCCCAGGCAAGGGGGTCGCGTTATTG
>JADMIO011485935.1_pt1 | contig 12626 bp, 8 predicted proteins | sample 8958161 | NCBI WGS metagenome assembly JADMIO01 (sample SAMN16585339, study PRJNA669376) | soil metagenome | isolation source: Crop rotation soil | place: USA: Cullars Rotation, Alabama | collected 2011 | reverse complement strand
GCCGCCGGCGGGCCCCTCGGCCACGCTCTCCGGCGCCTCGAAGGCCGTGAAGGAGGCCGGCGAGGCCGCGAGCGAGATGCGCAAGGTCGACAAGGACCTCGAGTTCCTGATCCGCGCCCGCTACCCGGTCCTCTACATGCTCACGAGCGAGGAGCGCCGGGCCGAGAACACCATCCTGCGCGTCGCGAAGAGCCGGCAGATGAAGGTGTTCGTGTGGTCCGTCACCGAGGGCATGAAGCTCCAGGACGAGACCGGCGCCGACTGGAACCCCGCCGAGTACAAGGACCCCCTCAAGGCCCTGCAGTTCGTGCTCGACCGCGACGTGCGCGGCCTCTTCGTGATGCGCGACGCGCACCCGTACCAGAAGAACCCCGAGTTCGTGCGCAAGCTGCGCGACGTCGCCCGCCGCCTCAAGGAGACGAAGAAGACCCTCATCCTCCTCGCGAGCGTGCTCGCGGTCCCGCCCGAGATGGAGAAGGAGCTCGCCGTCGTCGAGTTCCCGATGCCGGATCTGAAGGAGATCACCGAGATCTTCGAGCGCAACCTCCGCACCGCGGAGGAGGCCTTCGGCCGCAGCCTCGAGATGGACGAGAAGGAGAAGGAGCGCGTCATCGACGCCGCGCTCGGCCTCACCGCCGACGAGGCGGAGAACGTCTTCGCGAAGTCCCTCGTCCAGAAGGGCACCTTCGACATCAAGGTGATCCTCGGCGAGAAGGAACGCATCGTGAAGAAGTCGGGGATCCTCGAGTTCTTCCCGACCCAGGAGAAGATGGAGAACGTCGGCGGCCTCGACCGCCTCAAGGAGTGGCTGCTCAAGCGCGAGGACGCGTTCGGCAAGGAGGCGAAGGAGTACGGCCTCCCGATGCCCAAGGGCATCCTGATGCTCGGCATCCCCGGCTGCGGCAAGTCGCTCACCGCCAAGGCGTTCGCGAGCGCGTGGCAGATGCCGCTCCTGCGCCTCGACATGGGCAAGGTCTTCGCCGGCCTCGTCGGCGCGTCGGAAGAGAACATGCGCCGCGCCTTCCAGATGGCCGAGGCGGTGTCGCCGTCGATCCTCTGGATGGACGAGATCGAGAAGGGCCTCTCCGGCACCCAGTCCTCGGGCTCCACGGACGGCGGCACCAGCGCGCGCGTGTTCGGCTCGTTCATCGCGTGGATGCAGGAGAAGCAGAACCCGGTGTTCGTGATCGCCACCGCGAACGACGTGTCGCAGCTCCCGCCCGAGCTCCTGCGCAAGGGCCGCTTCGACGAGATCTTCTTCGTCGACCTCCCCACCCCCGAGGAGCGCGAGACGATCTTCGAGATCCACCTCAAGAAGCGCAAGCGCGACCCGAAGCTCTTCAACTGCGCGCAGCTCGGGAAGCTCTCGGACGGCATGAGCGGCGCCGAGATCGAGCAGGCCGTGGTCTCGGCCATGTTCGACGCGTTCTACGCGAAGGAAGAGGTCACGAACGCGCACATCGAGAAGGCCCTCGCGGAGACGGTGCCGCTCTCCCGCACGATGCGCGAGAAGATCGCCGACATGCGGGCCTGGTGCCGTACGCGTGCGCGCCCGGCCTCCTCCGCTTATGAGATCGCCGCGGCGGCCGCAGCGGTCCCCGACCAGAAGCGCAACCTCGACCTGGACGACCACAAGGGAGCGTAGCGATGTCTCACTTCACGACCGTCGAGACGAAGATCAACGACCTGGTGGCGCTCAAGCGCGCCTGCGAGGACCTCGGGCTCGTCGTCGAGGAAGGCACGCAGAACCAGCTCGCGACCGTGAAGGGCTGGCGCGGCGCCACCCAGCAGGCCGAGATGAGCATCCACGTCACCGGCAAGTACGACATCGGCGTGCGCCAGAACGCGGACGGCACCTACGCGCTCAGCGCGGACTGGTGGGGCATCGAGGAAGAGACGGAGCAGAAGCAGGAAGTGCTGCAGAACAAGCTCATCCAGCGCTACGCCTTCCACAAGGCCAAGACCGAAGCCGAGAAGCAGGGCTTCTCGATCGACGAGGAGTCGGTCGAGAAGGACGGCACCATCAAGCTCACCGTGAGCCGCTGGTAGGAGGAGGATCCGATGTCCCAGAAGCAGGTGATGGAGATCCAGATCCTCCCCTCGGGCGAGGTGAAGCTCGTCGTGAAGTGCGTTCCCGGCGCGGCCTGCGAGGCCGTGAGCAAGGCCATCGAGGAGTCGCTCGGCACCGTGAAGTCGAAGGAGCGCACGAGCGAGTACTACGAGGAGAGCGTCGAGGAGACCCAGAAGGTCGGGCACTAGCTCCGCGCCTTTTCACGAGTGATTTCAGCCGCTTACGGCTCCGTCGGCGCACCGCCGCACGGAGCCGCGCGCGCTCGCGGGCGCCGCCCGCCCGCTCGCTTCGCTGGCGCATCGCGTCCTTGCTGCGCAAAAGCGCGCTCCGCTAGAGTCGCGGAATGATCCGCCTCACGCATGTGACCGGCAGCCGCGCCGGCCAGGTCGACCAGTCCCCGAACGCCGTCATCCGCCTCGGTCGCGCGAGCGACTGCGACATCCGCTTCGACGGCAACGTCGACCGCACCGTGTCGAGCCACCACGCGGAGATCCGCTTCGACGGCGCGGGCTACCTGCTCGTCGACACGAACTCCTCGAACGGCACGCTCGTGAACGGCGCGCGGATCTCGCAGCACCAGCTGCGGCCGGGCGACGTCATCTTCCTCGGCGGCGACGCGGGCCCGCAGCTGCGCTTCGAGGTCGCGAACGACTTCGGCGCGGCGGCGAAGCCCGCGAAGGCGCCGAAGGCCGCCGCTGCGCCGTCGGGCGGGCCCGACGACGAGGTCGCCGACGCGGCGGCCAAGGCCGTGATGAAGCTGCGCCAGCAGCGCGCGCAGAGCGGTGGTCAGGCCAGCGGCCAGACCATGGCGATCATGCTCAGCGAGATCGGCACCCTCGTCGAGAAGAAGGAGTCGAACTTCAAGAAGCAGGCGATCATCGGCGGCGGCGTCGCGGTGGCGATCATCGCGGTCATCGTGACCCTGTGGATGCTGGATCGCGCGAAGTACAGCGGCAAGGTCGACGAGAAGAAGAACTTCGACGAGCAGATCCACAAGCTCGAAGCCGAGATCCAGATCATGGATCCGAACGACCCGAACCTCGCCGGCAAGGTCGCCCAGCTCGAGCTCCTCTCCGGCAAGGCCGCTGCGATCACGAGCGACCTCGAGTCGAGCGCCAAGGGACAGCAGGCGCTCGCGAAGGCGGGCGCCACGCCTGCCGCCGGCGGCGACTTCGTGGACTCGGAGATCAAGAAGATCCTCAAGGAGTTCGAGGCGGACACCTACAACGTGCCGCGCAACTTCCGCGACCGCGTCCAGTACTACCTGGACGACTGGCAGAAGAAGGGCAGCTACAAGGTCGTCTGGAATCGCAGGAAGCAGTACTGGGACATGATCTCCCGCGCCTTCGCCGAGGAGGGCGTGCCCGAGGTCATGGCCTACGTCGCGTGGCAGGAGAGCCAGTTCGACCCGGAGATCTGCTCGTGGGTCGGCGCGCGCGGCATGTGGCAGTTCATGCCGGCCACGGGCCGCCGCTACGGCCTCCACATCGACTCCGCGTTCGACAGCTGCAAGCCGTCCGCGAACAGCTACTACTGCCCCTGCGGCGGCACCGACGAGCGCACCGACCCGTACAAGGCGGCCAAGGCCGGCGCCCGCTACCTGGGCGATCTCCTCGCGGAGTTCGGCATCGAGAGCTTCATGCTCGCGATCGCGAGCTACAACAAGGGCGAGGACGGCATGCGCAGGATCCTGCGCGAGAAGAAGCTGCGCCGGCGCCACGAGCGCGACTTCTGGCACCTCTACTACCTGAAGCTCCTCCCCGAGGAGACGCTCGAGTACGTGCCGCGCATCGTCGCGGCCGCCATCGTGGGCCGCAACCCCGCGAAATTCGGACTGAATTAGCCGCGCCTCGCTTTGCTCCCACCAGCCGCCCGGGTGCCGCGAGCACGCCGGGCGGCATCGCTTCGTGCCGTGACATGCAGCGCCGTCAGCGGCACCTCTGCTGGCGTTCGGGGTCGCTCCCGAGCGACGTGCAGGTGCAGCGCTCCCACCGGACCGAGGCCCCGCACGCGACGTTCGGGGGGAAGCCGGACGACGACGTGCATGGGCCCGAGTCGGGGAAGCACGCGTCGTAGTCGATCACCTCGGTGTAGTACTTCTCGATCGACCCGCTGCAGTCGTAGTCCCAGCTGTTGCAGCGGTTGATCGTACCGAAGTACTGCGTCTGCCCGTGCTTCGCGTTGGAGTCCGTGTCGCAGCAGTCGGTCTTCGTCGAGACGTAGCCCGAGGGACATGCCGTGGGCGTCCCGCAGACCGTCGTTCCGTTCCCGCCCTCGCCGTCGCGATCCGAGTCGGGGTAGCAGACGCAGCTGCACGCGCTTCCCGCCTTGCACACGCCCGCCTCGCACGCGTCGCCGGAGGTGCAGCTGTTGCCGTCCTCGCAGCTCGTACCGTCCTGCAGCGCCACCCCGCGGCAGGCGCCGGTGTCGATGTTGCAGTATGGCTTTTTGCAGGCCATTCCCGTGCACGACACGCAGCGGTCGAGCTTCACCGCGTCCCAGCTGACCTCGAGCTCGTAGGAGCCCGAACCCGGAGGCACGCCGATGAAGTAGGTCCCCGTGTACGCGAGGATGCAGAAGGAGTCCTCGCAGTCCAGCCTCGTGGACTCGGTGGGCGGCACGTCCTCTTCGATGTAGATTCGGGGCCCCGTCACGCTCACCGTGAAGCCGCCTGCCACGTAGAGCGGCCCGAAGTACTTCCACGAGCCCGAGAGCGTGCCGGAGCTCGTGAAGGTCTCCTTCGTGGTGGCGCTCCTCACGCCGCACGCGACGGTGTCTCCGGGACATTCGACACCGCAGATCCCTCTGTTGCAGGTCGCGGTCGCGCCCGCGGGCGCGCTGCACGGCGTGCAGCGGCCGCCACAGGTCGCCGGATCGGTGTCGGACACGCACGCCCCGTTGCAGACGTGGTAGCCGGCCTCGCAGGTGGCCGAGCACTTCTCGTCGAGGCACGCCGGCGTCCCGTGCGCCACCGCGGGGCACGCCTGGCAGCGGCTTCCGCAGGTCGCGACCGCGTCGTCGGAAGCGCAGCTCGTGCCGCACTGGTGGTAGTCAGAATCGCAGTCGAACGCGCAGGCCCCGCCCGAGCAGGCCGCGTCGCCGTGTGCGGGCGACGAGCAGATTTTCCCGCATTTTCCGCAGTTGTCGGGGTCGTCGTCCCCGTCGAGGCACTCGCCGTCACAGGCGATCTGGCGCGCGCCGGCGCAGCGCATGGTGATCGTGAGCTCGGCGGCTGTCGTGTGCCCCGCCGCGTCGAAGAACTCCGCGCGGAAGACCCGGGGGCTTCCGCCGGCCGCCGCTTCGATGCCCTTCACCTGGTTGATCTTCCCCCACGAGAGCTCCAGCGCGTACGCGCCCTCGGAAGCCTCCGTGCGGAACGTCCCGTACGTGCCCCCGCCCGGGGCCTTCAGGGTCCCGCCGATCACGTCGTCGATCCCGTCCGGGTCCGACACGATCGCGCTGAACACGAGCGTGTCCGTGGGCCTCATGGTGTTCACGTTCGTCGAGAACTCGAGGATGCGAGGCGCGCCCTCGGCGACCGTGTCGCACTGACCTTCGCTGTTGCAGGTGCCGCCCTCCGGGCACTCGCCGCAGCTCGTCCCGCACGCGGGATCCGCTCCGCACACGCGCCCGGAGCAGTCCGGCGCACACGCGCCCGGGCACGCGCTCGTGTCGAGTCCGAGGCAGCCCTCGGCGCACGCGAGCGTGCCCGCCTCGAAACCGAGGCTCTCGCAGCTCTGGTCCCCGAGGTTCTCCCCGTCGCACTTCTCCGGGCCTTCGAGCTCGCCGTTGCCGCAGTCGTGCGCGCAGTCCGGATCGTCGTCGCCGCTGCAGTCGGCCGGGCAGCACCCATCCTCGCTGCCGCACTCCGCCTCGTCGCAGCCCTGCTCCGACGGCGGGTCGTCCTCGGGGGCCGGGCGCGCGGGGTCGCAGGCCGCGGCGGCGACGATCCCGCAGACCGAGAGGGCGCGCAGGAGGCTGTGAAACGAGTTGGACATGAAGTCCTCGTCAGGAGGCGATGAGCCTGCAGCATCTGCGCGAGGGGCTGCCTCCGCCATCACCCATCCGGGTGAGCTCGCCGGGCCGCCGCTCCCGGGCGTGGCGCCGCCGGGGGCGCGGTTTTTTCGGGCGATCGTGCGCGGTTGGTGTATGAGGCTTCGGTCCGAACTCACGCCCGCCTGCTCGTCCGCCGAGGCCCCTCGAGGTGAAGATGTCCCCGCGCTCCGCCCTGCAAGCCGCGCTCTGCGCCGGCACTCTCGCGTTCGCCGCCTGCTCGCCGCCGCCGTTCGACTTCGTGAAGAAGGCGCGCCCCGGCACCCTCAACGAAGAGAGCTCCTTCGACGTCGAGCCGTCGAACCCCGACCGCCGCGCGGTGAGCCGCAAGATCGCGCTCCCCGGCGAGGGCACGCTCACCATCAATGCCGACCCCGTGAACAAGGCGGCGAAGCTCGACCTGCTCGTGTTCCCGGTCGGCGCGAAGCTGCCGATCGCGCAGGGCGCGAGCCCCCTCGAGGCCGAGCAGCTCACTGCGGGCGAGTACTTCGTCGTCGTGAAGTCGCTCACCTCGATCGCGAGCCGCGTGCGCCTGAACATCTCCTTCAAGCCGAAGGACTTCGACGCGGCGAGCGGCGACGACAAGAGCGAGGACGGCGCCACCGTGCTCGTGGCCGGCGCCAAGCAGGGCGAGGGCCCCGCGCCCCAGGAGTACAAGGACACCGTCGACGCGGTCGCCATGGACCGGACCGACTTCTACGTCATCAAGCTCTCCGAGAGCGGCAGCCTCTCGGTGAACTTCGAGAACAAGCTCAAGCGCGGCAAGGTGGTCGCCGAGATCCAGCCTCCCAAGGGCGGCGGCAACCCCGAGCCGATCGATCCGCGGAACGGCTGGGGCCCGAAGGAAGCCGTGCAGGGCAACTGGTACATCAAGGTGGCCGCCGACGAGACCGGCGCCTCCGACTACAAGCTCTACGCGACCTTTGCGGGCGGCGATCCCGAGAAGAACTCGGGCGACGACGGCCGCCCCGACGGCGCGGGCGACATCAGCCTCAAGGCGAAGGCCGGCGGCAACACCCAGACCGGCAGCGCCAAGGACGAGGTGAGCTACGACAAGGCCGACCGCAGCGACTACTGGAAGTTCGACATGCCCGAGAAGGGCAAGCTCAGCGTCGTCCTCAAGCTCGCGGACAAGGCGAGCAAGGTGAAGGCCGAGTTCTTCCGCAAGGAGCCCGACGTCGACGACGAGGGCGAGCGCGTAAAGAGCGGCTTCAATACCGACGTGGAGAAGCAGTCGTACTGGGTGAAGGTCTACGCGCCGAACAAGGGCGACGCATCGAAGTACACGCTCGAGGTGGAGTTCTTCCCGAACAAGTTCATCGACGCGGTCGCGGTCGAGATCGACAAGCGCTCGGGCTGCGCGATCATGGTGAACAAGGGCTCGACCCAGGGCGTGCGCACCGGCGTGGGCGCCGAGGTGGTGCAGAACGGTCAGACCATCGCGACCGGCATCGTGGAGCAGTCGTTCCCCGCGCTCACCCGCATCAAGATCCTCTCCTCGCCGGACTGCCGCTTCAGCGCGGGCCAGCAGGTGCGCATCCAGGACATGGGCTACTAAGCGCCCGGATTCGTTCGACTTTTCGAAGGGCTCGGGCGCTCGGCGGCCCGGGCCCTTCGTGCTTCGCGGGGACGTTGACCCGACCCGCCCCTTCGCGCGACGTTCTCCGACCTTTCCCGCTCGGAGGCATTCCAATGACCGTCCTTCACCGCACCCTCGTCGCGCTCCCCCTCGCGCTCTCGCTCGCCTGTTCCGGCGGGCCTTCCGACGGCGGCACCGACGCGGGCACCACGCCCGATGCGGGCACCACGCCCGACGCCGGCACCACGCCCGACGCGGGCACGCCGCTCGTCGAGGTCACGCTGTCCGGCAAGGTCGTCGACGACCACGGCGAGGCGCCCACCGGCGTCGCGGGCGCCACGGTCGAGGTGGTGGGCGCCACGCCGCCGATCACCACGACGTCGGGGGCGGACGGCAGCTTCTCGCTGAAGGTCGTCGAGGGCGCGCGCACCGTCTTCCTGCGCGCCGCGAAGGACGGACTCTTCGCGGAGCTGCGCGGGGTGAAGGTCACCGCTTCCGGCGCGACCGGCGTGGAGCTGCGGCCGTTCCCGATGAGCGACGTCGAGCAGGTCCTGGGCGCGCTCGGGATCGCCGTCGACGCGGCGAAGGGCGCGGTGGAGGTGCGCTTCGAGACGCCCAGCAACGCGGGCGGGGAGAGCGCCTCGCTCGGTGCGACCTACGATGCATCGTTCACCGCGAGCGGCGGCGCGCCGACCGTGCTCACCGCGCTCCAGCCCGGCGACAAGGACCACAGCCTCGCGTTCGCGCTCGTGCCTGCGGGCACCACCACCGTCACCGTCGCGGGCGCGCCCGAGGCGACGACCTGCGCGCTCGACGCGGCGGACGTGTCGAGCTGGCCGGTCGTGGCGAAGACCCTCACGCGCGTCGATGCGACCTGCACCGCGATCGCGGGCGGCAAGGGCCGCGCGAAGCTGAGCGGCAAGGTCCGCGTGCAGGAGCAGAAGGCCGCCGGCGCGCTCGTCAGCATCGTGGGGTCGAACCCGCTCATCTCCGTGCGCGCGAACGCGGAGGGCGACTACACGATCTCCGCCCCGATCGGCACGGCGCTCGTGCAGGCCGCGCCGAAGAACGCGTGGGCCACGCTCGAGGCAGTGGACGTGAAGGCGGAGGGGACCGCGACGTGGAACTTCAACGGGCCCTCGGACACCGAGGTCGCGCTCGTGGCGACCGCGCTCGGGATCGTGCCCGATTCGACGAAGGGCATCGTGTCGTTCGATTTCGAGAATCCCTCGCCCTACGGCGGGGAGTCGGCGGCGATCGGCACGGTGAGCGACAAGAGCTTCTACTTCGACGAGGACGGCGACCCCGTGGCGGGCACGAGCCTCGGCGCGGGTGCGGACTCGCTGATCTTCGCCTTCGTCGCCCCCGGGAGCACGACGGCCGTCGCCCTCGGCTCGGAGCACCGCACGAAGTGCGTCATCCGCCCGGCCATCGAGCACTGGCCGGTCCTCGCGAAGACCATCACCGGCATCAAGGCCGAGTGCTCCGCGGATCCCGACGCGCCCGTGCTTGCGAACGTGAAGGGCATCGTCTCGAGCGATGCCGGTCCGCTCGCCGGCGCAGCGGTGCGCGTGCTCGGCTTCCCGCCTTCGTTCACCGCCACGACCGATGCGCAGGGCCGCTTCTCGATCGACGTGCCGACCGGCGTGCAGTTCCTGCGAGCCTCCGCAACGAGCCATCTCTCGTCGCTCGAGCTCTTCGACGTGCCGGCCGCCGGGCTCGCCGATCTCGAGCTCAGGCCGGTGCTCGCTTCGCGCGTCGCTGACATCGCGACGGACCTCGGCCGCGTCCTCGCGCCCTCGGAGGGCATCATCGCGGTGAACTTCCACGAGGGCGGCGCCGGCGACCAGGCGTCGGTCTCGAGCCCCGGAAGCGCCGTGTCGTTCGCCTTCGACGCGAACGAGGATGTGGTCCCGGGCAACAAGCTCCTCGCGAACGGCGGCAAGTTCGTCGCGTTCGTGGGCCTCGGCGAGGGCGCACGGGAGGTCACCGTGGCGGGGGCGAACGGGCGCACCTGCGCCATCGAAGGTCATGGCGTGACCGCGTGGCCGGTCGAGCCGCAGACCGTCACGAACGTGCAGGCGCACTGCGTCGCTGCGCCCTGATCAAATCGCGCTGAAGTCACGCAAACGCCCGCGGACCGTGAGGCCCGCGGGCGTTCGCCTTTCTCCGATGTAGGTGTGCCTCCTACCTAGTCGGTGACCCTCGCCACCGCGCCCACGACGCCGCTCGCGCGCTCGAGGAGATGCAGGAACTCCTGTCGTTCGTGGTTTCCGGAAGGTGACGCCGCGCGCGCGATCCGCTCGATCTGGCCCATGGACCAGTCACGGGCGAAGCGGCTCTGGCGGAAGATCTCGGCGGCGCCCATGACCGCGACGGCGAAGCGGAAGTCGCTCGAGGCGCCGTCGAAGGTCTTCGCGAGCTTCTCTCCGGCGAAGGGGAACGCCCACTCGTCGGCCTTTTCGCCGCGCGGCTTCTTCGCGCGCACGCGCACGGTCGCGAGGGCGCCGGTCTTCGCCGCGTCGGTGAGCTCGACCTCGTAGAGCGCCGTCACGCTGTGGCCCGAGCCGATCTCGCCCGCGTCCACCTTGTCGTTGCGGAAGTCTCGGTCCGCGATGTCGCGGTTCTCGTAGCCGACGAGGCGGTAGCGCGTGACGTACTCGGGGTCGAAGTCGACCTGGATCTTGGTGTCCTGCGCGATCACCTCGAGCGTGCCGCCGAGCTGCTCCTGGAACACGCGCTTCGCCTCGAGGAGTGAGTCGATGTAGGCGTAGTTGCCGTTCCCCTTGTCGGCGAACTGCTCCATCAGGTCGTCCTTGTAGTTGCCCATCCCGAAGCCGCACACACTGAGGGTGACGCCCTCCTTCACGTGGCCGGCGATGGTCTTGAGCATCTCGTTGTGGCTCGTGGGGCCCACGTTCGCGTCGCCGTCGGAGAGGATGATGACGCGCGAGACCGAGTCGGCGGAGATCGTGCGGGCCGCGTTGCGGTAGGCGAGCTCGATACCGCTCGCCATCGCGGTGGAGCCGCCCGCGGTGAGGCTCTCGATGGCGGCGTGGATCTCGGCCTTCTTTTCGAGGCCCGTGGGCGCGAGGACCTCGCGCACGCCGCCCGCGTAGGTGACGAGCGCGACCGTGTCCCCGTCACGCAGGTTGTCGACGAGCATCCGAAGCGCGCGCTTCGCGAGCGGGAGCTTGTCGGGCGACTGCATGGAGCCGGAGACGTCGACGAGGAACACGAGGTGCGCGCTCCTGCGCTCGCTGAGGCTCACCTTCTTCCCCTGGAGCCCGACGCGCAGGAGGTGGCGACCCTTCGTGAAGGGGCTCGGCGCGGCCTCCATGGTGACCGCGAACGGCGCGCCGCCCTGCGGGGCCGGGTAGTCGTAGCGGAAGTAGTTCACGAACTCCTCGACGCGCACCGAGTCCTTCGGCGGGAGCTGGCCCTCGAGGATCTTGCGGCGCGCGATGGTGTAGCTCGCGGTGTCGACGTCGATCGAGAACGTGGAGAGCCGATCGTTCGCGGACTCGATGAAGGGATTCACGCCGTAGTTGCGGTAGCCCTCGTCGCCCTCTGCGTCGGGCTGCGGGACCATCACGAAGCCATTCTGGAGCTTGTATTCCGCGCGCTTTGCGGGAGCCGCGGCCATGCCCGCGCCTTTCCCGTACCCGACCCCCCCGCCGCCGATCCCGATCCCCTTCGTCCCCAGCGTCCCCGCGCTCCCACGGCCGGCGGAGTCGTGAATCGACACGCCGCCGGCGCCGCCGAGCGCGCTGCTGAGATCGCCGATGGGCGCGGCGGGCGCGCTGGGCGCCGCCGTCAGCTTGTTCAGGCTCTCGGTGAGAACCCTCATCTGCGCCGCCTTCTGCGCGGAAGCCTCCGCCTTCGCGGTCGACGGCGACTCCGGGCGAGGTGACGGAGACGGCGGCGGAGCCGGTTCGGTGGGGGCGGCGACGGTCACCGGCGCCGGCTGGGCCGGGAGTTCGTCGCCCGCGAACGCCTCGCGCAGGATGACGGCCTTCATCTCGGGTGAAGCCGAGGAGAGCGACTCATACGCGCGCTGGATGCGCATCGCGCGGCGCACGACGAGACCGCCCCCCACGGCGACCAGGGAAATGGCTGAAAACACGATGATTTTCGTCCGCTTCGTCATGGCATCACCTCTCGGATTCGGGACACGCGCCGGGCGCGGAAGTTCCGAGGTGATGTGACGCACAGCACGCGAGGGAGGATCTGACGGATCGCGCGGAGGGCGAATTCAGCGACTTCGAAGCGTCACGAGCGTCGCGCCCCACCCGCCTGTCCCTTCGCCCGCGGGGCGGAACGACTCGACGAGCGGGTGCTTCGCGAGGAGCTTCCGCACCGCCTCGCGCTGGGCGCCGATGCCCTTGCCGTGCACGACGCGCAGCTCCCGCAGGCCCTTCTCCGCGCACGCCTCGAGCCACGCAGCCACGACCGCCACCACGTCGCGCGGCGCGAACGCGTGCAGGTCGAGTTCGTTCGAGATCTCGAGCGCGACGGGTTCGTCTTCGTCCTCGGCCATGTCACGCCTCGTGGCAGCGCGTCACGCGGCGTGACGCGCGGGCCGGGGTGGACGATGCCCGAAAACGTGAGGAAATGTCCGGACTTGCGAGGATCGGCACGCGGCGTTCGCCCGTGGCACGCGGCATTGCACTGCTCCTTCGCGGGCGAAGGGTGAGCGTCGCCGGAGGCGTTACAATGCGAGGCGTGCCGAAACTCGTCGTGCTGTTCGGGCCCCGCCGGGGCGTCGTGCGGGAGCTGGAGGGCCGGTTCGTCCTCGGCCGCTCGAGCGAGGCGGATCTGCAGCTCGTCGACGAGAAGGTGTCGCGCGAGCACTGCGCGTTCGAGCCGTCGGAGGGCGGCTTCGTGCTGCGCGACCTCGGCTCGCGAAACGGCACGTGGCTG
>JADMIO011251715.1_pt1 | contig 12627 bp, 9 predicted proteins | sample 8958161 | NCBI WGS metagenome assembly JADMIO01 (sample SAMN16585339, study PRJNA669376) | soil metagenome | isolation source: Crop rotation soil | place: USA: Cullars Rotation, Alabama | collected 2011 | reverse complement strand
GGGATCTTGCCGTCGATCGATCCCGCGCCGCCGTATGCCGCGGGCGCGCCCGGCTCCTCCTCCGGCGGGAGGCGCCTCACTTCCATGTTCGGATGGACGAGCGTGTTGAACATGCGCGGCATCTGCGCGCGAACCCACGCGAGCCGCTGCTGCACGAACGCCATGATCTCGGCGCGGCCCGCGTCGCCCGGAGAGAACTGATATTTGGGATCCGCGGCGAGCGCCTTCATCCGCTCGCCGACCGTACCGCTCGTGTAGCCCACGCTTTTCAGGATCGCGTCCATGCGGACGTGCAGTTGCTCGAGCTCGCGCTTGCCCGTGTCGTGAATGTCGTCCGGTGAACGGGACGTCGTGGTCGACGCGTGCAGCGCCCACCGATAGAACTCCTCGCCGCGGGGCCGCGCCCAGATGCCGGCGTCGTCGGTGGCGACGGCGCGCTCCGCCTCCAGCTCGGCGACTTGCCGGTCGAGCGCGGGCGCAACCTCTTGCGCGGCGATGCGGCGCGCGCGCGCGGCCCAGTTTCCGGGGATCGACTTCGTTCGGCGCTCGATGGACTCGACGAGCGATCCGCCTTCGCGGGCGTTCTTCACCGACAGACGAATTTGCCCGAGCGCTTTGTCGACGAGAAACGCCGGCGGCACGACGCCGAGCGCTCGCGCGGCCTCTATCCGCTCCGTTTCTCCGTCGAGCTGTCTGGCGTACGACTGGAGCCGGGCGAGATACGCCTCGGCATCGGCGGCGTTCTCGACGGGATGATCGCTGTCGAGTGCGCGCGGAATGTCGAGATACGCGCCGACGTTTTGAATGACCGTGTACGGCGTGTTGCGCCAGCCGCCAACGGTCACATCGCCGTATGGTAGGGCGAATCCGTCGAGGGCGGTGGCGTAGGCGCTTCGGACGACTTCGACGCTCGTGCGCGCGGCGTGCGAAAGGCCGGTCGTATCAACGGCGCCGATGCGATTCAAGTCGGCCCGTACCTGATCGGCAATCCGCCGCCGTCCCGCTTCGGAGCGGTCGGTGAGCTTGGAGCGTAGCGCGGAGCGCGCGCCGGTGTCGACGCCGAGCTGGGTCGCCGTCTCAGGGAAGAGGCGCAGCAGATGTTCGGCCGCATCGTCGAGCACCGCGAGCGCGGCGGCGTCGCCGGACGACGGAGAGGCCGCTCGTACGGCGCGCGCGCGACTGCACGAGGCGAGGAGGGGGAGCAAAGGGAGCGTGGCCGCGGACGCCAGGGCCGCGACGAGCTCGCGTCGGTTCATCGGAACGTCAGACACTGGCCGGTCTCCTCGAGGACAAGTTCCGTGGCGCGGCGAACGTTGGTGATGCGGTCAACGCCAACCGCCGCCGCTGGACGGTGCGTTGAGCGGGTATTTGGACTGCTCGTAAGATAGAAAGGGCGGTGGTGCTTTCCGCGTCACGAGGCGAAGATTCAGTGTTTCCTACCTGCCAATCCTTCTCGTCGTCGGATTCCCTATGCGCCTTCCGCCCGCCGTCCTTGCGCTGTCGATCGCCGTCGTTCCTCCGCTCCTCGCTCAACAGGCCCCTGTGCGGGGCATCGTGTTCGCCGACGCCAACGGCAACGGCGTCCGGGACGCGGGCGAGCGCGGGTTGCCGCGCGTCGTCGTCTCGAATCAAGACGCCGTCGTCACGACCGATTCGACGGGAGCATTCAGCATCGCGCCGGGGCCCACCGGCGTCGTCTTCGTGTCCGTTCCCGACGGGTACCGTGCGGTCGGCGCGTTCTGGCGGAGCACCGCCGAGCCGGGGACGTCGCGTGATTTCGCGCTCCGTCTGGTTCCGCGGGTGACCGAGTTCAGCTTCGTACACGGGTCCGACACGCACGTCGCTCCCCGCAACGTCGATCGGACTCGCCGCTTCCGCACCCTCGTCGATTCGATCCACCCGGCGTTCGCCCTTATCGCCGGCGATCTGATCTTCGACGCGATGAGCCAGAATGACTCCGTCGCGAACGCGCTCTACAATCTCTTCGTCACCGAGGCGAAACAGTTCACGACGCCGATCTGGACGGTGCCGGGGAACCATGAGAATTTCGGCATCATCCACTCCCGCTGGAACATCCCCAAGACGCACCCCCTGTACGGGCGGGGGATGTATCGCCATTACCTCGGGCCGGACTACTACTCGTTCACGTACGGCGGAATTCACTTCGTCGGCCTCAATTCCGTCTCGATGGACGACTCGGCGTACTACGGCAACATCGACAGCCTGCAGTTGGCGTGGCTCCAGCGCGATCTCGCCGAGGTTCCGCGCACGACGCCGGTGGTGACGTTCAACCACATTCCGCTCGTGAGCGCCTGGGAAAACTTCACCGGCTACGTCGACCTGCCCCCCGTGAGCTCGGTGGGCAGAATCAACGGCAAGCTCACGTTCCGCCACGTCGTGTCGAACACGCCGCAGCTCATCGATCTGCTCGACGGCCGTCCTTTTCCATTGGCGCTGGGCGCGCACATCCATGAAGCAGAGCGCCTGAACTATGAGATCGTCGGCAAGAAGATCCGGTTCGAGCAGAGCGCGGCGATCGTGGGGGGCGGACAGTTGGGGACGATGACCTTTCCGTCCGGCTTCACGCTGTACACGGTGCGCAACGGCCAGATCGACGCCGGCCGTTTCATCCCGCTCACGATGCCGAACGCGACGACGCCGTAGCGCGGGTCGAGACCGCACGAGGGCCCCGAGCGCCGCGACGTCCGTCGCGGCGCTCAGCGCTTTCCAGCCTCCTTGATCGCCATCCGCACCGCCGCCGCGGCGTCCATCAGCCCCGCGCCGAACTCGTTGTCTGCTCCCGCCGGGCCAAGGTCGTGCGCGGTCGCCCGCAGGATCGAGAGCACGCGCCACGCGGGCAGCTTTGGCGCCGCGCTCAACATGAGCGCCGCGATGCCTGACGCCTGCGGACCGCTCAGCGAATTTCCTCGAGGCGACTTGCTGGGGTCGAGGTAGCCGTTGGGGTACGTGACCACGGGGTATCCGGGTCCGGGAAAGCCCACGACATCCGGCTTGAGCAAGCCCTTCGGCATCGGATAGTCGCCGTACAGCACGACCGATCCCCACTCGGCGGGACCCATGCTGCTGAACGGCGCGGCCTGCAGCGTCGAGTCGACGCCGCCCACCGAGATCACGCTCGGCACGTCCTTCGGGGTTTGCTGCTGAACCGGAATCGCCGCGGTTTGCCGAAAGTTTCCGGAGCCGCCGGAGAGCACCAGGCCCGCGGCGACCGCGTGGTCCGATATCAAGCGCCACAGGCCGCGATTGTTGCCGAGGCCGGCGAGCGAAAAGCTCATGTTCAGCACGTCCGCGCCGTTCTCGAGGGCGTACTGATACGCGAGCGGGCCGCCGATCGGGTGCGCGCCCCCCTTCAACGCCATGATGCGGGCGCGCGGCGCCACGCCGGTCAGGATCCCTTCCGTGCCGTCGCCGACCATGATCGCCGACGTCACGCTCCCGTGTTGCTGCGGCCCGCCAGGGAGGAACGCGCCCACTTCGGCGCTCATCGTCGTGAAGTCGAAGCCATAGACGTCGTCGATGTAGCCGTTCCCGTCGTCGTCGCGTCCGTTCTCGGGAATCTCTCGCTCGTTGATCCAGACGTTGCTCGTGAGATCGGGATGGAGATAGTTGATGCCGACGTCGAGCGATGCGACGACGATCCCTTGGCCAGTCGCTTTGCCTTCTTTCCACGCCTGCGGGACGTTGAGCTTTTCCAGATACCACGCGATCTGCTTTCCGGCGGGATCGAACGGCGGCCGCTTCGTGGGATGGAGGACGGCGCGCACCTTTCCCGTATCAGCGCGGGGCGACAGCGGAAACGACGGATAGATGAACCGCACCTCGTTCATCGTCGCGAGCCGGCGGAGCTCCGCGGGGCTCACCCGTGCCGCGACGGCGTTCAGGATCCAGAGCGTGACCGGGTCCCGGTCGGCGATCGCGCGCAGGATCGCCGGCTGTTCCCGCGCGGCGATGCGCTTGAGCTCCGCGATCACCGTGCGGCGCAAGGCGCGCCGGTCGGCTTTCGCGTTCTTTGCGGCGAAGGCCTCGAGCCCGCCGACCGGCGCGAGGAGCTGCGTGCGGCCGAGGATGATGACGTCGAGCGCGGCGGCGGTATCCATCGCCGTCAGCACGGTCGAATCGATTCGATTCGCCGCCTCGGCGGCGGTCATGGGCAGTCTGTACTGGGCGGCGACGGGCTGGCTCAGGCAGCAAATGAGAGCCGCGGCGAGCGATCTGAGAGATGGCGCGTGCATGTCGGGGTGGTTTCGAGGGAAGGGCACGGCATGATGCTAGCACAGGTCGGCCATTCGCGACAGGAAACACGCCGTCGCGGAGAGTGCGGACCGTCCCTCCGCCGAACCTGGCTACAAGATCCTTCACGTGCGGCCGATACTGAGATGAGGAGCACCCTCATCCTTCAATCGGCAGCTTCATGTCTCCCACATCCGATGCCCAGAGCGCCTGCGACGACGCGGCGTCGCGCATTGGCCGGCTTCACGTCTGGTTTCCGGTCGGACTCGCGATGCGCAGGGTACAGCAGTACCTGCGCCAGACCGAGCGACCGTTCTCCGTCACGCCCACGGGGGCATTGACGCTCGACGCCAACGAAGAACAAGCCGACGAGCTGATCGACGAGCTGGCCGAGCTGCTCACGGCCGACGAGAGCGCGGATACGCGGTGCGTGTTCACCGGTCCGCACGACCTCGAGGTCGACGACATCGCGCGCGTGCGCACGATCGACGAGCTGCGCCAGACCCGCGCGTCGGCCTGGCTCGTGGACATGATCCGCGCCGATCGCCTCACGAGCGTGTTCCAGCGGATCGTGCTCGCGAGCCAGCCGGAGACGGTGGTCGGGCACGAGGCGTTGATGCGGGGTATCGGCGAGGATGGGAAGTGTCTCTCCGCGGGCCGACTTCTCGAGGCGGCCCGCGACTGCGGCATGCTCTCGGAGCTCGACTGCGCCGCGCGCCGTTCGGCGATCCACATCGCGGCGAGCCAGGAAGAGCGGCGTCCGCTGTTCCTCAACTTCACGGCCGAGGCGATGCGGGACGGCGCCCGGTCGCTGACGCCGACGATCCGGGCGATCGAGCAGGTGGACATCCCGCGCGAGCGTGTGGTGTTCGAAGTGATCGAAGCGGAGCGCGCGGCGGACGTCCGGCAGCTCCGCAACGTGGTGGACTCGGTGCGCGGCGAGGGTTTTCGCGTGGCGCTCGACGACATCGGCGTGGAGTCGCACTCGCGCCGGCTGATTCACGAGGTTCGGCCGGACTTCATCAAGCTCGACATGCAGCGCGTCCGCCGCTCTCCGCTCCCGCACCTGGGCGACGCGGAGCGTCTGCTCGATCTCGCGCAGCACCTCAAGATCGAGACGATCGCCGAGGGAGTGGAGACGAGCGAGGAGCTCGCGTGGAATCGCGAGCGCGGGGCGACGTACGTACAGGGCTACTTCATTGGCCGGCCGGGTGAGCTCAGAGTGGCGTGAGGGGTGAGGGGTGAGGGGCGTTGCGGGCGATCTGCGGGCGAGATAACATCTCGCTCGACTCGTTCCGGGAAACTCGATGCGTGCGCTCATCCTGCTCGCGGCCGTTCCTTCACTGCTGATCGCACAGGCGAAGCCGATCGTCATCCACGCCGACCGGATCATCGACGGCCGCGGACACGTGACCACGGGCAGCGTCGTCGTGAGCGGCGACAAGATATCGAGCATCGAGAAGGCCGGCGGCGCCGCGACCTACGATCTCAAGGGGATGACGCTCCTGCCCGGCCTGATCGACGCCCATGCGCACCTGATGTGGTACTTCAACCGCGAAGGCCGGTATCACTCGGGACGCAACGACGGCGACACGCCGGTCCAGTCCATGCTTTCGGCCGCGGGCAACGCGTACGCGACGCTGATGTCGGGCGTCACGACGATCCAGAGCCCGGGCAACGCGGAGGACCATGACCTGCGCGAGTGGATTCAGCTCGGGCAGATTCCCGGCCCGCGCGTGATCACCTCGCTCGATCCGATCTCGAGCGCGCGCCCCTCGCCGGATTCGATGCGCGCGCTGGTGCGCGCCCGGAAGGCGGCGGGCGCCGATGTCATCAAGATCTTTGCGTCGGAGAGCATCCGCACCGGCGGCGCGCTGACGTTGACCCAGGCACAGCTCGATGCGCTGTGCGGCGAGGCGAAGGCGCTGGGGCTCCGCACCATGGTCCACGCCCACAGCGCGGCATCGGTGAAGGCGACGGTGAAAGCCGGGTGCAACCAGGTGGAGCACGGCGTGTTCGCCGACGACGAGGCGCTCAAGATGATGGCCGACGCGGGGGTGTACTTCGATCCGCAGATCTGCCTCGTGTTCCGCAACTATCTCGACAATCGCGCGAAGTACGAGGGGATCGGCAACTACAACGAGGCGGGCTTCGCGGCGATGGAGAAGGCGATCCCGATCGCGACGGCGATGTTCAAGCGGGCGCTCAAGACGCCGAAGCTGAACGTCGTGTTCGGGACCGACGCGGTGGCCGGCGCGCACGGCCACAACGTCGAGGAGTTGGTGTGTCGCGTGCAGGCGGGCGGCCAGTCGGGGATGGACGCGATCACGTCGGCCACGTCGCTCGGTGCGGAAGCGCTCAGGCTCGGCGATCAGATCGGCGCGATCGCGCCGGGAATGCAAGCCGATCTGATCGCCGTGCAGGGCGATCCGACGAAGGACATCACGGCGCTGCGGCGCGTGATGTTCGTGATGAAGGGCGGACGAGTGTACAAGAACGAACGGTGATCCCGGTCATGGTGGACCCAACCGCTCGATCTTCGCACGAATTGCGTCTTTCATCTGTGCGCCCAATTGGATCGCTTTCTCGTACGCCCGGATGGCCGCTTCCTTTTGGCCCGCGCCCGCGTAGCGATGCTGCGCCGCCAAGCGAGGGACAGGTCGACATGTCGTCGCTCGCCGTATGCCGTTCCAGGGGTACATCCGCCATCATCCCGTGCCGCTCCGCACGCCGTGCCGGCGCTACGGAACGACTTTCCCGAACGGCGCCAACTGCTGCTCGACGATCTTCTTGTCGCCGACGACGACCATGTGCATCCGGTCCGTCCGGAGATACTTCGCGGTCATGTCCCGGATCTGCTCCGGCGTCACCTGATAGATGTGGCGGACGTAACTCTTGAGATAGTCGTCGCCGAGACTGTAGAGGTCGACCGTGGCGAGCTGGCCGGTCAGACCGACGCGCGAGCTGTTCTGCACCGTGAACGCGCCGGCGAGCGTATTCTGAACCGAGCGCAGCTCCGTCGCCGGCGGCGCCTCCTTCGACAGCTTGCCGATCTCGCCGAAGATCTCGGTGAGCGACGGTCCCGTGACGTTCGTCGTCACGTCAGCTTGTTCCGCCCAGTATGAGCCGCGCTGCTGCGGATTGATGAAGCTGTACGGCGCGTACGTGTAGCCCTTGTCCTCGCGGATGTTCGACGTGATGCGCGAGCCGAAATTGCCGCCGAGGAGCGCGTCGGTGACGACGAGTGGAACGTAATCCTTGTCGGCCTGTCCCGGCACGCGCAGGCCGACGATGATCGTCGACTGCACGGCGTCGGGCCGGTCGATGAGCGCAACTTCTTTGCTCGCCTGCTCGGCGGGAAGCGGGACGTTCACCGGATCGGGCCCCCGGGCCCAGTCCCCGAACTGTTTGCGGATGGCCGCTTCGACCGCGGCGTCGTCGAACACGCCGGTGACGTACAGCTCCGAGCGGGCGGCGCCGAAGTGGTCCGCCCAGAACTGCTTCGTCTGCTCGAGCGTGAAGCCGGCGAGCATCGCCTCGGTGGGATTGATGCGTCCGTACGGATGGTCGCCGTAGACCATGGACGCGAACCGCTCGGCGGCGAGCGTCTGCGCCTGGCTGCGGGCGATGGAGAGGTTGCGGAGGCGCGTCTGCTTCACGCGCGCGAACTCGGATTCGGGGAACGCCGGCCGGCGCGCCACGTCGGCGACGACGGCGACGAGATCCGCCGCGCGTTCGCCGAGCACCTCGCCCGTGATGTTCGTGCGATCCGGTCCCGGGAAGACCGACAGCGTTCCGCCCATCGACGCCACCTCGAGCGCCAACTGCTCGGCGTTTCGCGTCGTGGTGCCCTCCTGCATCATGTCCGACATGAGGTCGGCGAGCGCGACCTCGTTCGGCTTCTCGAGCTGATGCCCGCCCCGAACGGCGAGCCGGACGAAGACTTTCGGGATCATTCCATAATGCGTGAGCGACACCTTCATTCCATTGGGGAGCTGGAACGTGCGGCGCGCGGGGACGCGGAAGTCCTTTGGCGTTCCCGGCGCGGGCGGCGCTTGCTTCGCCTGCGCCGCTTGTTTCTGCGCAAGCACGGGCATGGCCGACAGGCCGACGGCCAACGAGCCGGCGGCCAACGAGCCAACGGCCCACAGGCCGACAGACGGTTTCATCGATTTCCTCCGTTTTCAGCCTTGTCCTTCGCGCCGGGTTTCACGATGTACATGGTGCGGTTTCCTCTGCGCAGGTATTCCTGGGCGGTTTGCTGCAGGACGGCGGGCGTCACCGCGGCGTATCCCGCCTCGATCTTGTTGATGCGCGCCGGATCGTCGTCGAACAGCGCGAACGAGGCGAGCAGGTTCGCCGTTCCGAACCCGCTGAACGACTCGAGGTTCGTGTACAGATCGGAGCGAATCTTCACGCGGGCACGCTCGAGCGTCGCCCGATCGACGGGTGTGGACCGAAGACGCTCGACGACTTGATCGATCGCCTTCATCAACGAGTCCGCCGGCACGTTCGCGTCGTGGTAGAACGACGCCATCCAGAGCATCGGACCTTCGTAATCGTACATGTTGCCGAGCCCCCAGTTGGTTCCGGCGCTGACCTGGCCGGTCAGCCCCCGTTTGCGTACGAGCTCGTCGTACAGCCAGGCGTCGGAACCCTGGCCGAGAATCTGGTCGATGAGGCCGAAGGCGAACCATTGCGGTGACCAGCGCGGCGGCGTGTGATAGGCGATGCCGAGCGCCGGACGCGTGGCGAGCGCGTCGGTGCGGCTGGCCTTGCGCTCGGTGAGTTGGCGCGGCTCGCTCAAGTCGGGTTTCTTGGGCTGAGCGACGCGCGGGATCGAGCCGAAATACTTGTCGATCCATTTGTTCGTCTGGGCCGGATCGAAATCGCCGACGACGACGAGGGCGGCGTTGTTCGGGACGTAGTAGGTCTTGAAGAATTTCTTGACGTCGTCGACCGTCGCGGCGTCGAGATGCTCGAAGTCGCCGTAGAAGTTGTGCGCGTTGTACCAATTGGTGTTCGCCGCCATCGGCAGGTCGATCCAGGGGAAGCTCCCGTACGGCTGATTGAGCACGTTGACCTTCACTTCGTTCTTCACGACGTCTTGCTGGTTCTTGAGGTTCGTGCTGTCGATCGCCAGGCCGCGCATGCGGTCGGCTTCGGCCCAGAGGACGGTCTCCAGCGTGTGGGCCGGAACGACCTGGTAATAGTTGGTGAAGTCGAATCGGGTCGAGCCGTTGAGGAGGCCCCCCGAGCCCTCGACGAGCTTGATGAACTCCAGCTTTCCGAGGTTGGCCGAGCCCTGGAACATCATGTGCTCGAACAGGTGCGCGAAGCCGGTGCGGTCGCGCGGCTCGTTGCGGAATCCGATGTTGTAGTAGACGGCGACGGCCGCGGTCGGCGTCGTGGTGTCGCGCGAGAGCACGACCTTGAGGCCGTTGGCGAGCTTGCGGTATTCGACCGGGATCGAGAGCGCGGGAGACGCGGCACGGGCCGGCTGTCCCGCCTGTGCGCCGGCGATCGCCGGGAGGCCGGCGAGAAGAAGTACCGACGCGCGGAGGGCGCGAGCGGGCGTGGGCATGCGCGAAATCCTCTCTCAGGAGTGGCATGTGCCGAGTATGTCCTCCTACGGCCGCGGGCAAGATTGTCCGCATCGTGGATAGGCGCGCGGCGTCGGTCGGGACGAGCCGCGCTTGTGCCCCGTTACGGGCGGATGCCGATACAGCTTCGACCTTGTTATCGACTGTATCGCATCACCACATTGTCGAGGACGACACCTTCGGAGGGGACCGTGCCCGCTACCCGGCCAATTCTCAGACGTAAGAACATGCTGATGGACCAGCGAAAGTTGGACGCCGCGAAGGCTGCCTTGGGGGCCGCCACCGAAACCGAGGCAGTCGACGTGGCGCTCGATCTCGTCGCGTTCCGGGCCGAGGTCTTCCGGGGCCTCGATGAGCTCGTCTCCGCCGGTGGCATCGCGAGCGCCGAGCCGATCCGTCGAACGAAGTGATCTACACGCTCGACACGAACGTTCTTGGAGACGCCCGCCGGCATCCTGCCGAACTGGATCGGCTCAAGGCGTTTCTTTGGTGGGCGCTTCCCGAGACCGCGTTGTCGAGCGTGGTCGCCACCGAGCTGGTTGCCGGCGTCCGTCCCGACTCTCAGCTAGCCATCAGAACGACGCACTGCTCGCCTGCCAGGCGCGCGAGCACGGCTGGATCGTCGTGACGCGCGATCGTGATCTCTGGATGCTTCGCCAACGCCTCGGCGGCCTGCAGGTGATAGCGCCGTACCCGGACCACCCGTGACGGAACCCTCGAGGACCGATCACTTGAACCGAATCACCCAGGAGACCGCGGCATCGACCGGCCGATGCTCGTGACCATCCGCGGGTCCACGGCCGCCGAGGCCCATCGAGGATCGCGGGAGACGCCGCTGGCGCCGGCGTCGCCAAGGAGGAGGGGGCATGACGTCGTCCTCGTTGAGGTGAGGGTGATGAGCGTCCTTCAACGTCGGCGTCCACGGCCGTTCGCGGCATGGACCAATCATCCCATCCGCATTACAATCGCTGAACGAGCGTTTTGGCAACGCGCGCGCGGGGCACGGCGGGATTCGACCAGTCGGTGACGTTCCACGGAAGGACGTAGCGTCTCGCCGCGGGGAGCCACCCAAAGAACGGGACCGAGCGCACGCCCACCGCCAGCCGCTCGAGCAGGGCTCCCGGCCCCAGGTGCAGCTCCGTGACCGCCGGCTCGCCGTCGACGATCTCGACGATCATCTCCTCGATCCGGCCGATGGGTTCCCCGTCGACGTCGCGAACGACGGTTCCGAGCAGCTGCTCGACGTGCGCCTCGTGAATGTCCATGGTCATGCGCCCGGGATCCGCTCCACGATCTTGACGCGAAGCCAATCCTCGAGGGCGTTGATCGGGGTGGCTTCGACGTCGAGATCCATCTCGAGCGCCGGGCCGCTTCGCCTGACGCGCGCCCAGGGGAGTCGGAACGGCACGCCGCGCCCCCGGCCGAACGTGCGGTCGTGCCGTGCGTACCAGTGGGCCAGCCGCCGGTTGAGCCGCGCGAGCATGGTGATCGGGCTCACTTCTATATAAGAGACGAGCGGCGGCTTCCCCTCACGAAGTGAGAGGACGATCCCGTCGACGCGGCCCGCGTTCTCCCCGTCGCGATCCTTGATCTGCTCGTCGAGCACCTCGGCGACCAGGCGCAATTGCTTCATGATCCCACCAGCTCCAGCGGAATCGAGACGACGCCGAGAATCATCGCTATCACGCTGATGCTGAGCACCACCGCGTTCGAGAGCGCGCCGTTGGTCCGGTCGCCGAGATAGGCGCGGTCGTTCATCAGGATGAGAAAGGGCAGGACGCCGAGCGGCAGGGACGTCGCGGTGAGCGCCATCGAGATCTCGGTCAGTTTCAGGGGGTCGAGCCCGATCAGCGAGAAGAGCGAGGCGGCGAGGATGATCGCCGTGTACGCCAGACTGAAGCGCGCGTCTCTACGCGGCGGGAGATTCTTGCCCCAGTTCCACCCGAAGCCCTGGGCGAGGAAATACGCGAGCGCCAAGGCGATCTCGAGGGTCGCCCCCAGGCAGGCGATTCCGAGCGCCGCGATGAACAGCCAGAAGCCCGGCCTGCCGAGGACCAGCGTCACGAGCTCGGGAAGGGCGTGATAGTCGTTCACGTCGAGTCCCTTGGGATGAAACAGGACCGCCGCGAGCACGAGGATGGCGACGGATAGCACGCCGCCGAACGACATGCCGATGCCGGCGATGATCCGGTTGACGCCGAGGTACGACACGTCCCACTTCTCCTCGATCGCGCCGGACGAGTAGAAGTAGTAGAGATAGGGAGAGATCGACGCGCCGAGCACGCTCACGGCGACGAACCAGTAGTGTGCCTTGTCGGCGCGCGGCAGCGTCGGCACCGCGCCGCGGGCGAGCGCGCCGTAATCCGGGTGCGCCTTCGCCGCCGCCACGGCGAAGACGATCGTCACGAGGCCGAGCAGCGAGACGCCGTTCTCGATCACGCTGAACGACGACTTCCACAACAGTCCCCACGCGAGCAGCGCGACTGGAAGTGCCCAGATGGGCATCCTGATGCCCGTCGCCATCTCGAGCGCGGCGGCCACGCCGCCGACCTCGGCGGCCAGCACGACCAACGACACGCCGAGCATCACGCACAGCGGGACGACGAAGAAGTTGAGGCCGAACCGCTCGCGCATCGCGTCGGGGATCGTGTGCTTGCTGCACGCGGCGAAGCGCCCGGACATCTCGACGAGAAACGCGATGCAGATGGTGCCGAGCACGATCGACCACGCGAGCTGGTAGCCGAAGCCGGCGCCCGCCTGCGCGGCGGTCGCG
>JADMIO010741604.1_pt1 | contig 12627 bp, 10 predicted proteins | sample 8958161 | NCBI WGS metagenome assembly JADMIO01 (sample SAMN16585339, study PRJNA669376) | soil metagenome | isolation source: Crop rotation soil | place: USA: Cullars Rotation, Alabama | collected 2011 | reverse complement strand
AAAACACCATCGCCGGCGATACGGCCGCCAGCAGCGCCGCGAAAACCGCGCCCACTTTTCCAAGACCATCCCGCATCAGCAGCGGCAGCAAGACTACGCCCGTGCCAAAAACCACCGTCACAATCCGATACGTCCACTCGCTGCTCGACCGCAAATCCTTCACCCCGCTCAGCCACAACACCGGCATCGTAAAGTAATAAAGCGTCGGCCCGTGATATTCCACGGGGTTGTAGGTGAAATACCCATCATCCCGCATGAATTGCAGCCGAAAACAATGCACCGCCTCATCCAGATGCAGCGGCCGGAGCGAGAGATCGAAGGCACGAAGCAGAAATGCGGCGATGGCGATAAGGAAGATGAGGGCGATGCAAAGCGCATTCTGCGATTTGCGCCAGGAGCGAGAAGGAGGTGCATCCTTTGTCATGCTGCAATCGATTGTACTGGCAAATAACTTTGGAGTGCGGCCGCACGAGGCCGCTTTGGTTGGGCCGGCGCGTCGAAGCGGTTTCGGATAACCCACGCCAGCCAAAGCGGCATCATGCTGCCGCACTCCAAATGCGCCGCCGACAAAACTAGAGCCGTAAGCCTTATCGCGCCGGCCACTCCGTCAACACCACCCCCACCCGCGCCATCTCCGTCGGCGTCGGCCGCACGAACATCGGGCAATAAGCGTCATAATCCTCGCGCGACATGATGAGCAAAAACCGCTCGCCAGGCGTATTGAAAAACTGCTCTTTCCAGCAATCGACCATACCGCTTGCCTCCGCCTCTGTCAGCCCGGCCGCGATGATCATTCGCTTAAACGTCGCTGGAACATCGTCACCCAACAAATCCGGCTGCACCGGCACCGATACGCCAGCCCTCACATCGTCGATTACCTGAGCTTGCGCTCGTAGTTCCGCCTTCAGGCGGTTACCAGCACCCGCGCCACCCACCCTCACAAACATCCCCACCCGCTTCCCCGGCTTCACCCCCACCGCCCGCTCCCCCGCCCACTGCCCATTCTGACCCAAAAGCTGAAACGACTGCCCCGCCAAAACCGACTCCGGCGGTCCGGCCGGCGGCGCTGAAAAACTAATCGCATCCGCACTTCGCCCCACCACCAGCGGCGCTTTCATCAGTGTCGGCCCATCGTAATAAAGAAACCGCTCGCTCTCGCCCCGGCTGGAAATGTAACTCGTCGGCACCTCGCGCAGCCGCGACCACCAGGCGAATTTGGGATCCTTGCCCAAAGGGGCAAACTGCATCCAGGGTAATCGTGTTGGGCTAACGATAAGGCTCTGCCAGCGGACGCCGACCGCAATAAAGTCGTTACGGACGTTGATCCCCGTCCAGCCGCTCATCGAACCCTTTTCGCGATGACGCGGAGAAAATGCCGGATTGCCTTCCCGTAAATCCTCCGATTCAACGCTTGGCACGGGATCAAGAATCTGCAAAAAAGGTTGTAAACCTTGTATCGCCTGTATCGCTGGTACCGAAGGCTGCGTCGAAGGCACTGGCGCGGCCCACGGCCCGGAGGTGAGCGCAGCCGTTTCAGCGTAATCGTCCGGCCGTGGATACGCGAACCACGGCCGGCCCCAGGCGATTTGGACTTCCAAATCCACGGCCATCGGCATGTCGGACGTCATGTGTATCACCGGTTTATCGATAAAAATAATCGGGTTCAATCGATCTTGAAAGCTCTTCATCGCATCCGATGTCCGATGCACAAACGGAGGAATCTCTGCTATGGCCGGCGTCGCCAATTTAAGATCGCCACCTTCGCCGCCGTTGCTGAGCCAAACACCCCACTCGGCAACCCGTAGATGCGATGCCGCCGGCGGAAATGGAACGAGCGCGCGGGCGGCCGCTTCCCGCTCCGCGAGTGTCTCACCTTGGAGCATTTGCCGTTCCAAGGCCGCTTTGAGTAACGGCGTGAACGGGACAGGCGCATTGGGCACAGACCAGGCTGCAAGACCTGGAAACGTGGTTAGGCCGGTCGACAAGTTAATCTGCGGATTAGAGCGAAGTAAAATCCCATTCAAAAGAATGGGTTCATTAAACGCTCCAATTAATGACCGATGCAGCATCGCCAATGCATCTGCCGCGGCGGCTCGAACCGTCGCATTCCTGGCCTGAAGAAGACCGGCAAGGAAGTCCTCTTGCCCGCCGTGGTCGAGCAAGCCAAGCAACTGTATTTCAGCAACTAACACCTCCGGATCGCGCTCTCGCCGCACAGCATCGGGGAGAATCTCATGGGCCAATCGCGTCTCCTCAACAAGGAATTTCAACCCCGCAATGCGCTGCCGGCGCTGGGGCAACTCTTCGACGGCCACAATCAACACCCCCCAGTGTTCCTCCGGCGGCACCTGGATTGCTCCAATTCCCGCCGGGATTAAAGGCACGCGAACCGAAAACGCCGCCCACTGATTCGCCACCCTTCTCGGCCACCCATACGCCACCAAATACCCACAAACCACCAGCCCAACCACGAGCATCCCCTGCCTCCGCCAATCCCCAAACACCCGATACCCCTTTCCCCGGTGCCGCCACCGCGTCACCGCCCGGCCGCCCAGGCGCATCGCCCACAAGCCCCCCAGCAGCATCATCCCATACAGCGCCAGCACATACGCCTTCTCATGCACCTCCAGCCCCGCCAGTTTCCATGCGCCGTGGTCATGCTGGTACCACCGCACATCTATTAATGACGGCCGAACCGTCGGCAGCACCCAGCCGCTCACCCAGACCAATACTCCTACAACCACCCACACCCCGATGAGCATGGGCCACCCCATCGGCCGGAGCATCCGCTTGCCCAGCCACCCCAGCCGCCGCCCGAGATTCATCGTCTCCGGCCTAGCCGGATCAAAATCCCGTCCGCATTCCGGGCAGCGCCGGCCAGGCAATTCGCGCAGCAGATAATCGCAGCCCAGACAGCGCGCCGTGTCCGGGATGCCAGCAATATTGGGATCAGGCGGATTCTGAACTTCGTGCAAATTGCCCATGCGAAGGCTCTCGGTGAGAATTGGTACCGTCGCGATTGTATCACGGGCCGGGCATGTCGTGGCCTTGCCGAGCGGGGGCATTGGTAAAGTTTCATCTTGTGGTGCAGGCTTCCAGCCTGCCCGTGCAGCCTGGAAGGCCGCACCACAATCAAACTTTACCACTACCGAGCGTGGCGATTAGGCGCGAAATAGTCTTCTTCGCTTGATCGCCGCCAGCCAGATCAGCCCAAGCAGCCCCAGCCCCGCCACCGCCGGCGGCGTGGGCACTGTCACTCCCACTGCTCCTAGGTACTCAACCTGGCCATTGAGCGGATTGATCAAGAAGCTCAACGGCGCTAGCGCAAGTTGCGGATTGTAAAGATCCGCGACGGGCGGGGTGATCAGTTCCAGGCGATTGCCGGTGGGAATCAACTGATAGCCGCGATCAAACGCGGTACCGACGGGGATAAGTTGGGAAAGATCGATCGCGCCCAAAAACTGGCCCGTCCCGCTGTAGCGCAGAAGTTGGCGAATTCCCGTGTAATCGCCGCCGTTATTGGCGATGCCGTAAAACGAATCATTTGCCGCGAAGTACGAGAATGCCCAAAGATCGACGTCATTCGTTGAAGCAAGAACGCCCCAGGTATTGGTTGCCGGCGAATACGAGTACAGGCTGCCTTCGCCTTCGAGTGAACTGACCACCAGGCGATTGCGCAATGTGTCAAAGGCGATGCCGGTCATGTAGTCGTAACTACCCAGGCCGCTTGCCGGCAGGGCCATCGGTGTAATGACACCGGTCGCGGGATTGATGCGATCGATGTTTGAGCCGGCGATGCCGTAGATTGTCCCGTCCGGCGCGACGGCGATCTTGTTCACCGCGCCAGAAAGCGTGCGCAGCGTGTTGATGTTGCCGGTGACCGGCGACGATTGGATCAGCGCCGTGGCGGCCGGATTGCCCGGCACGCCGGGGGCGGCCACGATGGCCTTAAACTGGTAATCATTGGCAAGGGCCAATTGTTGACCGAGCTTGAACGCGGTGGCCTGTTTGTACAGCGGGTCCATCTCCGCGAGAATGCGCTGCGCCTTCCAGTCAGCGTTAGCCGGGCCAACCTGAAAGGCCGAAGCGGGGGCATTATAGCTGCTCAGGTTTGTGGTGATGGGGATTCCGGTGGTCGCAAACAGCGCCCCAGCGGCGCGGGGATATTCGAAGTAGTCGAATTCCTGCAGCAGATTGTCGATCGTGGTCTTGACCACGGGCACGCTCGCCGACAGCCCGGTAATCGTTTGCGGCGAGTTATGCCCCGCCAGGATGACCTTCTGGATTTGCGCGCCCGCATCCACCTGAATGCTCCAGTTGGTCGTGTGATAGGCGTCGAGCGCCAAAATAATCGGCCGGCCCGTGGCCTGTACATGCACGCTGGCCGAGCCGTTGGGGATGCCGTAGATAGCGACGACATCGACTTCCGGCGCAGCAACATTACTGGCGGCCGAGCCGCTGAGCTCATCCTTAAAATGCTGGAGCTGACTTTGAAGCTGATTGGCATTGGCGGTCTGGCCCAGCCCGTTCAGCCGATTAACCTCTGTCTGCACGACCGCAAAGCGCGCATTCAGTTGATCCAGCGCCAAAGCAAATGGATCAAACTCGGCGCTGACGGTGCCGCCGGCGGCATTCCCGGGGATCAGCAAAGGCAAGAGCGAAAGTAAGAGCAGAACCACACCGCCGATGCGCCGGCCGCGATAAATCCCGCTCGCCCTGTTAACTCTGGTGATCCAGATTGCCGCAATAGCCGTGAACAAATTAAACATGATTGCCCTCGAAAAAACTCCAGCGTTTAGGGCAACCAAGGCCCAAGCGATGGGCCGTAGCATAGCGGAATTGGAAATTCGGGCAAACGTAAGGAGGCACACTTGCTGCGGGGCTGTGCAGACTGCGCGTCTATCCCACTAGCAGTGCCGCCCCTTCCCCCCTACCATTCCCCCAGTCTTTCGGGAGCTTCCCTTTGCGCCTCTCCAAACGCACTGAATACGGCCTGCGGGCCATCGTCCAGCTCGCCCAGCTTTGGCCGCGCGGCTATGTCCAATCGCGCGACCTGGCCGCTCAGGAAGACCTGCCGAATAAATTTCTCGAAGCAATTTTACTCGCCCTGCGCCGCGGTGAATTCCTCGAAAGCAAGGTCGGCTCTGGCGGCGGCTATCGCCTGGCCCGGCCGCCGCGGGAAATCCGCGTCGGCGAAGTCATCCGCCGCCTCGAAGGCAGGCTGACGCTGCATCAGGAGGCCGAGCCATCGGAAGCCACAGAAACCTCGGCCGGGAAGGTGGCCGTGCATCTGCTCAATCAAAAGCTGACCGAGGCCATGGATGAGGTGCTGGATAATCTGACGCTCGAAGAATTGATGGAACAGGTGGCCCGCACGGGGGCGGGGCAGCAGATGTATTATATTTAAGTTTGTTTAGAATCCTCAACCGTCATTCTGAGTGTACTCGCGAAGAATCTAGCCGGCGCGACTCCGCGGCCAGATTCTTCGCGAGTACGCTCAGAATGACTTCCAGTATGATTGAATAATTGAATCACATGCGTTTCATCCCTACACTTCTCCGCCCGCTCCTCTCCGTGCCCTCCGTGGTGAATAATCCCCTCCTCCTGGCCATCTTCGGCATCTCCATCGACACCATCCTCAATTGGGTCGGGGCGGGATTGGACAAAGGCGGCTACGGCATGCTCTTCGGCCTGCTCTTCCTCTGCGGCCTGGGCCTGCCGCTGCCGGAAGATATTCCCCTGCTTATCTCAGGCTTCCTTATCTATCACCATGAGTTTCATCTATTGCCCGTCGCGATCGCCGCCTGGTGCGGCATCATCGGCGGCGATTGCGTCCTCTATTATCTGGGCCGGCGCTACGGGATGAACATCACCCGCGTGCCGTTTATCGGCAAACATGTGACCGCCAGCCGGATCGCGCATCTCGAAGGCCTCTTCGGCCGCTACGGATCAGGTGTTGTCGTCGTCTGTCGTCTGATAGCCGGGCTGCGCGGAGCGATGTGCGTGGCCGCCGGCGCGATCCGTTTTAGCTTCATCAAGTTTGTGATCACCGACGGCCTGGCCGCGCTGGTTAGCGGTGGGTTTTGGGTGTGGCTGGGCCACTGGGGCGCTGGAAAACTCGGCGACCCGGCCACGATTCACAAACGCGCTGCGCCATATGCGCTCTGGATCACCATCGGATTAGTCGTAGGCGCGGGCCTGATGGCGCTCTACATCCGTTGGCGGCGGAAGAAACATGAAACGATTTCCGATGTAATCGTGGAAAAAGTGGAAAAAGTGGTGGAGAAACGCAAGACGAGGATCGGCGATGAAACGGAGAAGGGTGAGCCGTAATCTTAGAAGTCTCACGCAGAGGCGCAGAGAGAACAGAGAGCATGGTCAACATTGAACAAATCGCCGCCGCCGCTCTTGCCGGGGATGCGCTTGGGGCACGCAGCCTGATGCAGGATTGGATTCGCGGCAACCCTGCCATCGCCAATTGCGCCGCTCCCCAAATTCAAGATGTCCCAACGCGCGCCATATCCGCCGGCTTGGTCGAATTAATGGCCGATCGCCTCGGCCAGAAACCTCCGGCTTGGACTGCCCAAATCGGCCCACTGCCCGCCCCGATATTCCTTGTCCAGGCCGCCGCCCACATGCCCCGGCTGCGGCATCTGTGCGAAACCGAATCGCCGCTGCCGCTGCGGCGGAGAAATATTTTTGTACCGCCGGATTATTTGACGTTTGCATGACGCGGGTCTGAATAGTGCCCGCTCTGCATTCTCATCGCCTGTGGTTAGCGGCGGCTTCTAGATCTGGCTCGGCCACTGGCGCGCTCGAAAAATCGGCGGCCCGGCCACCATTCACACATTCACAAACGCGCCGAGCCGTCACTTGCACAGAAAAGGCGCGTTCTTATACTGTCCGCGGTCTATCGGAAAAGGACGGGATGGAGCAGAGATATTCAAAAACTCATGAAAAGCCGTTGGGCGATGGCGCTCAAGCCTCCGTCTGGCTGTTTCATGATTCGATTCTCGACCGTCCCGTTGCAATAAAACATTTCGAGGGGGTCCCCGGTATCGATTGTGAACCCGAGCGAGAGCGGTTGAACCGTGAAGCGAAGCTGATGGCGCGGCTTAACCATCCGAATATTCCTCAAGTTTACGATCTTATATCGCGGCCCGATTCAGTTCAGATTGTTTTTCAGTACATAGAAGGAGAATCACTTGCCGATAGAATCCGGCGCGACGAGCGCCTCTCGCCACCGGATGCTGCTTATTATTTCTCGCTGTTAGCATCGGCGATCGCGTTTCTTCATGCGAAGGGCTCGGTGCATCGCGATATAAAGCCGGCCAATATCCTCATTGGGCGCGATCGAGCGTCGGTATGGATTGTCGACTTGGGCATCGCGCTGATTACTGGCCTCGATCCTTTGACCGAGATTCACGATCGCCCGATTGGGACGAAAAAATACATGTCTCCCGAGCAACTGGCGGGCGAGCGCCTCTCGGGCTCAAGCGATGTATACAGCCTCGGACTGTCGTTGTACGAAGCTGTCACCGGCAGATTCCCAAAGGTGCCGTTCGAACTCCATTGCAGGAACACCGGCGACCCGAATCTGGATAACTTGGTCGCGCGATGCTTGAAGCAGAACCCCGAAGAGAGAATCTCCGCCGCCGACCTTTCCCTCGGATTGAATTCCATTAAACCTGTTCCGGAGATTCCGTCGCCCGAGCTTTCATTATTTCTACGCAACAGCTTTCTTGCGGCACTGAAGGAAATTCGCGATGTCATTAACGCCGACATGGGCGAAATCCTGCGAGAGCGCGCGCCAACGAAGGATGCCATGCTGGACCATATTTTGGCCGCCACGGAACTGTCGGCGCTCATGACCGGCTATTTGAATGTGTTTCGCCTCATGCGCGTTTCCGAACGCGCGCCCGATTGCATGTACGTATTTACTGGACTCGATAACGCCATGAACACTCTCGCGCGCGACATACTTCTTCCACTCGAAAAGCATGCCATTTCCGCCAAGCGCTCGCGAAAGACTGGCCGGAAGAAAGCAAAACCCGTTCATGATGTGCAGAGAACATTGAAAAGAGTATTGACGGGGTTCCGCAAATTGTTAAAGAAAATCGATGGACTTACCAATATTCTTTCAGCGAGCTTGATCGGCTATCCGTTTGACGGCGATGGCGATAAACCTAACGAATATTAGGCCTGGGAAACATGGGGGAAAACACGTATAAGGAAACATGCGAAAATCGCTCGTACAATAATTGACTAGCCTACGCGGAATGGGGACAATAATAGTAGTGGGATAAGTCGAGCCGTCAAGGCAAGAAAAGGAAGGAGAGTGACGATATTATGCTTCACCATTTATTAAAGGAGATGCGTTCTTTGACGCTGTCGGCCCCGCCACACGATGAGCATTGGGCGAATTCGGTGTGCCGCTGGGCCCGTAAGATCCACGAGTGTATATGGATTCAACGGCCAAATATTGAGATAGTGCGCGAAGGTGTGCTTCCAGTCCTGCAAAAGGCGGCGGCCGGCATCCGCAAGAGCGCGCTTTCAACTAAACGACGGCCAAATATTTTGGCATTTGCCACAAATGTTGAGGATCGCATTGCCAATTTGGAGCGATACGTTAGAGGGGAACCATCTGATTACGGTATTGTATTCAGAAAATCAGCTGGTTGATTGCTCTAACTCTTATGGCCTTTCCTCGCCAACACCACCACCCGATAAACCCCCAGCTCCCCCACCCCCGGCAAAAAACTCCAAGCCTTCTCAAACCACTGCACCACCGGCATCATCGAAGGCGGCCGCACATATTCCGCAATCTCCCACCCGCTGGCCTTGAGCGCATCCATAATCACCGGCGCCGTCCGCAACCCCGTATGACTCGGATCAGGCTTGACGATCTTGTACTTCTTCAGCACCTCCAGCCAATGCCGCGGATTGGGCGTATATGTAAAATAGAGCCCGCCCGGTTTCACCAGCCGAAACGCCTCCTTGAAAATCGCACACATGATGTCATACCCGCAATGCTCCGTCACATCGCACGAGCAGGCCTTGTCAAACGAATTGTCGGCCAGATTCGTGCAGGCCGAGGCGTCGGCCACTTCAAAGCTCCCCTTGGGCAAATCCTTATTAAACTCCCGCGCAAACCGAATCGCGATATCCGATAAATCCACCCCATGCACGCTCGCCCCGCGCTTGAGCAGATGATTGGCCATCACCCCCGGCCCGCACCCCAAATCCACAATCCGATCCCCCGGCCCCGGCGCTAGGCACCGATCGATCCACCCCAGCCGCCAGGCGTGCGAGCGATACCCAATGTTCCGCTGCACCTTGCGGTAATATTCATCCGTGTACTCGGCCGTCGCGTAATCTTTGTCTGTAGTTTGCACGCAGGCGATAATAGTGGCCAGTAGGACAAGCTTCCAGCTTGTCCATTGCCGCAAGTACTGCCAGTGTCCTCACTGGCAGCGGGGCTACTACGCGACTTCCTGCCAGTGAGGACACTGGCAGTACTTTGGGCACGCGCATTTCCCTCCACCGCCCAAACCCCATATACTACACCCCCGGCCGTGCCGGACGCACTCTATATCGCTCATGGCCATCCTCCTCACCTGCGACAACCTCAGCAAATCCTTCGGCCCGCGCATGCTCTTCTCGGGCATCTCCATCTCCTTCGCCCAGGATGAACGCATCGGCCTGATCGGCCCCAATGGCGCGGGCAAATCCACGCTCCTACGCATCCTCGCCGGCCTCGAACATACCGATACCGGCGAACTCAACTCCAAGCGCAACCTGCGCATGCAATATGTCCCCCAGGAAGAAACATTCACGCCCGGCCAAACCGTCGAGCAAGTCATGCTCGAAGCCCTTGATGAAGAACATGGCGCGCATGGCGAACACAACGATCATCTCGAGCCGCATGAGCGCGAAACCCAGGTCGCGATTTTGCTCCACAAGATCGGCTTCGACCGCCCCGAACAACTCGTCGATACGCTCTCCGGCGGCTGGCGCAAACGCCTGGCCATCGCCCGCAAACTTATCTGCGAGCCGGAATTGCTCCTGCTCGATGAACCGACCAATCATCTCGATCTCGAAGGCATCGCCTGGCTGGAAGACTTGCTGGCCGCCGCATCGTTCTCGTGCATCATGGTCAGCCACGACCGCTATTTCCTTGAAAGCGCGGCCAGCCGCATCGTCGAACTCAGCCGCGCCTATCCCCAAGGCTATCTCAGCGTGCCGGGAACCTATAGCGATTTTGTCGAGCGTCGGGCCGAATTCATGGAGGCGCAGGCCGCCGAACAACAGGCCGTCGCCAGCCGCGTCCGCCGCGAAATCCAGTGGCTCCGCCGCGGCGCTAAAGCGCGCACGACCAAAGCCAAAGGCCGCATCCAGCTCGGCGAGCGCCTGATGGATGACTTGGGCGAGTTGAAGGCCCGTAACGCCCAACAGCAATCCTCCACCATCGATTTCTCGGCATCGGGCCGGCAGACGCGCAAGCTGCTCGAATGCAAAAAAGTCAGCAAGGGTTTGGGCGGGCGGTCAATCGTAAAAGATTTGAGCCTAGTCCTCTCGCCCGGCACTAAGCTCGGATTAGTCGGCCCCAACGGCAGCGGCAAAACCACTCTCATCCGCCTGCTGACGGGCGACCTCACGCCCGATTCCGGCGAAGTCAAACACGCTGATGCCCTGAAAGTCGTCTGTTTCGATCAAACCCGCGAACAGCTCGACCGGACAAAAACCCTGCGTTACTCCCTCATGCTCGGCGAAGAAACCGGCGGCGCCGGCGATAAAGTCTTCTATCGCGGCGGCTCCATGCACATTTCCGGCTGGGCCAAGCAATTTCTCTTCGATACCCAGCAGCTTGATCTGCCAGTGGCCGAACTCTCCGGCGGCGAGCAGGCGCGGGTGTTGTTGGCGAGGTTAATGCTGCGGCCGGCGGATGTGCTTATCCTCGATGAGCCGACCAACGATCTGGATATCGCCACGCTGGAAGTCTTGGAAGAAAGCCTCGAAAGTTTCCCCGGCGCACTGGTGTTGGTAACGCATGATCGCTTCATGCTGGATCGGCTGTGTACGGACTTGGTAGGTCTCGATGGCTTGGGCGGGCATGGGATTTATGGGAGTTTGTTGCAATATCAGCGGGCGGTGGAGCAGGCCGACGAGCAGGCCAAGCAGGCAGCACGACAGCCAAAGGTGGTCGAAAAGAAACCCGCTGGCAGTTCGCCCGCCGGCAAGCGCCTCAGTTGGAACGAGCAACGCGAGCTGGAACGGATGGAGGCCCAGATTCACGAGGCCGAAGCGTCGGCCGCGCGGCTGCAAGAGGAGATGTCCAGCCCGGCCGTCATGGCAGATCACGTAAAAATGGCCGAGGTGTGTGCGAAATCATCCGCGGCGGATGAAGTGGTGCGGAGGCTGTATGAGCGGTGGGAGAAGTTGGAGAAGAAAAAGGAGCGAGAATGAGCGGACCCACCTAAGACGCACCTACTTATGAACTCGGACTGGCGAGCCACATTTCTCACATTTCTTTCTGAACCAGGCTTTTCTTGCAATTACTTGGCCATTGCATTTCTTGCAAAACGCCAGCCACCCAGTTCGCTTAAAACTATTCGCTAGAAGCTCAGCAAGTCCAAGCGCAGCGACAACCCAGCCGACAACTTTCAGCACAAGCAAACTCGTATCGTCGTAGAAGGTGTCACCATTCAAAACCGCGCCCGCTACTGAGGTGATCGGGCTATCAACTGCCGACCGTATAAACCTGTGCGGATCATGATCTGGGACAAACCCGAAAACCAACCAGAGCCCGAAAACGAGAACGACAATACCGACAAATGTATTGATCGGTCGAAATACGGGGCTAGGAACAACTGGTGGCGTGCCTTGCTGAATGAGCGGAACCCGATGGACCGCTGGCATCCCCGCCGGGCAGGGCGGCATTACAAGCTCAAGCCCCTGCGCTGCCATGCTGATCGGGCAACCGCACCGCGGACACGAAATCGCCAGGTTGGAAACTTCGGCTTTGCATTCTCGGCAGGCGATTAGTGACATAGGAACCTCGAGTTACTTGCGGGAATTATGAGTTAGCACCACTGCTTGCAAGAAGACGAAATCGCGGCATCGGTCGCCGTTCAATGGTTTGACACGCCGGTTGCCAACAGGTGAGGCGAGATTCAAATTCACGCCATGGCCCTGTTTTTCACGTGTATTCCCAGATGGTGCCGCGCCAAGGTCAGGTAGTCGTCTTTGCCCTATTTTATTCCCAATTCCAACGCCGCAATCTGCTTATCCGTTCGATAAATCAACACCCCCTCGCTATACGCCGGAAACCCCCACGACCGCCCCGCCAGCGGCTGCGTCCGCGAGATTTCCTTGTAACTAGCCGGGTTCGGCTCCAGCAGCATCAACTGGCCGCGCGACCCTTGTAGAATGATCTTATTATCCACCAGAATCACCTCGCCCTCGCCGACATTCGGGCCGGTCCACATGGTTTTTCCAGTGGCCAGCTCGACGCATTGGATCGGGGCGTTATCCATCGCCATCGAGCCGTACAGGCCGTAAAGATAGCCATCCTTGAGAATCGGCGTGGAGAAATGATTCATGGTGGCGTTGGCGTTGCGCCAGATT
>JADMIO011113645.1_pt1 | contig 12629 bp, 13 predicted proteins | sample 8958161 | NCBI WGS metagenome assembly JADMIO01 (sample SAMN16585339, study PRJNA669376) | soil metagenome | isolation source: Crop rotation soil | place: USA: Cullars Rotation, Alabama | collected 2011 | reverse complement strand
GAGCGGGGTGAGGGGTACAGTGCGAAACACTGACCTACCCCTCACCCGGCCCTCGCAGCTTCGCCGCTCGGTCAACCCTCTCCCTCAAGGGGAGAGGGTTGCACCGTCGTTTGCCGAATGATGGTTCGAGTAACTACGCCTCCTCCGCCACGCCGCCCTCAAGTGCCGCGCGTGCGGCGGCGCGATGTTCCGGCGTGATGTGCGTCGCGACCATGCGCACGGCGGTGGCCAGCACAGCGGCGTCGTCGGCGAAGCCAAACACCAGCAGGAAATCCGGCACCGCGTCGAACGGCATCACGAAATAGGCGAGCGCGCCGAGCAGCGAGAGCTGTACATGGCGCGGCGTCTTGCGGTCGAACGCGCAGTAATAGGCCGCGACGAGTTCCTCCGCGAACGGCAGCTTCGCCGCCACGCGGCGGAACTTCGGCCAGAAACCTTCGCGCACCATACGCTCGTCGCGCATGGCATCCGGATTCGCCTGTTTTGCCTTGCGGAACATGCCCTTGGGCCTCCTCGCCCAGACCACACAACGCGACGATATGGGGGCCGGTGCGGCCAATTACAACGGCCTGCGTCAACCTCTCGCGACCGCTCCCGGAAGCTACATGAGGAAGCGGTCCGACCGCGCGACAACAAAATCAAGAAAGCTGCGGACCCGCGGCGACATCCAGTGGGTCTCCGGGTAAACCGCGTGCAGCGGCATGGAAGAAACGGAATAGTCCGGCAGCAACGCCACCATCTGGCCGCGCTGGATCGATCGCGCCGCGTTCCACGCCGGCATGATTGCGATGCCCAGATGCTGGAGCACCGCCTCCCGCATCGCGTCCGCGTCGTCGACGATGACCGATCCGGCGATCGTGACGACATGGCGACCGTGCTCGGACTCGAACGTCCATTTGTTTGCCGGTGCGAGGCGCGAATAGGCGATGCATTGATGTTGCTTGAGATCGTCCGGGGTCTGCGGCGTCGACCGCTCGCGAAGATAGGCCGGCGTCGCCACCAGATGGCGTCGCACCGTTCCGATCCGCCGCGCCACCAGCGAACTTGATTCAAGCTGGCCGATGCGCAACGCGAGTTCGATCCCCTCCTCCACGAGGTTGACCGTGCGCTCGGTGAAACGCAGATCGACCTTCACGTCGGGACATTCGCGGACATATTCCCTGACGATCGGCAACACGTAGTGTCGGCCGAACGACGACGGCACACTGATGCGCAACGTACCCGACGGCTTTGCCGGCGTTTCCTTGACGCTCGCCCGCGCCCTTTCGAAGGTGCTGAGCAGTTCGCGCGCGATGTCATAAATGCGGTGCGCCTCGCGGGTCGGCGTCAACTTGCGCGTCGTGCGCATGAAAAGCTGCGAGCCGAATTCCTCCTCCAATAATGCGATGCGTTTGCTGACAGCGGGCTGACCTATGCCAAGCTCCTTCGCCGCGACGGAAAAGCTCCCGCCTTCCATGGCGCGCACGAACGTCCGCAGACAATCGATCCTGTCCATTGATTAGTTCCCATTCGGAATAAATGATATTCTGTTCATTCCCTATGAGCCAATCAAGCGGCTCAATAAGCTTCGCGGCAACAATATCAGGGGAGGTTGCGGTGAAACGGACGATCGGAATCGTCGGCGCGGGTGTTGGAGGCTTGCACCTCGCCCTTTATCTGCAGAAGCACGGCGTGGACGCCACCATCATCACGGATCGCGCGCCGGACGCGTACCGGAATTCTCCGCTCCTCAACACCGTCGCGCATCATCATGTGACGATCGCGCGCGAGAGCGAACTCGGCATCGAGCACTGGTCCGATCCCAAGCTGTTTTATGCCTACCACGACCACGTCTTCAATTTTCCGCAGCCGCTGCAATTCCGTGGCGACTTCACACGACCGAGCCGCGCGGTGGACTACCGTATCTATCTGCCAACACTGATGGAGGACTTTGCGCGCCGCGGCGGCAAGATCGAAATCCGCCGCATCGAGCAAGGCGACATTCAGGCGCTGATCGATCGCTTCGATCTGATCGTTGTCTCGACCGGCAAGGGCGCCCTTGGCGATCTGTTCTCCTATCGCCCCGAACACACGCCATTTTCGCAGCCCCAGCGCCGCCTGTGCGTCGGGCTGTACAAGGGCGTGAAACATCCCAATCCGATGAACGTGACGCTTTCAGTTTCGCCCGGCCACGGCGAAATGATCGTCATTCCGACCGTGTCGTTCGACGGGATTGCCACCGCCTTGCTGATGGAGAATGTGCCGGGCGGCGATCTTGAGGAGCTGGCAACAATCAATTACGCGCAGGATCGCAAGCGCTTCCTGCAGACGTTGCTGGCCAAGCTCGAGAAACACCATCCGACGACCTACGACCGGATCGACCAGTCGCGGTTCGATCTCGCGCAACCACAGGACCTGCTGCAGGGCGGCATCGTTCCGACAGTGCGCAACACCACGGTCGAATTTGACGGCGGCAAGTGCGCGATCGCGCTGGGTGACGTACATTCCGTTGTCGACCCGATGATGGGCCAGGGCGCCAATATGGCGTCCTATGCGGCTTTCGTGCTCGGCGAGGAAATCGTCAACGGGGATGCACTCGATGCGCGCTTCTGCGAGAAGGTCGATCTGCGCCGGCAGGACCGCGTACTTGCGGCCGCACGCTGGACCAACCTGATGCTGGGACCGCCGTCCGAAGCCATGGGCGCGCTGATCGGCACCATGAGCCAGAACAAGGCGCTGGCGGATGAGTTCACCGAGAACTTCAACTATCCGGAAAGACAGTGGGACCGGATATCTACACCGCAGCGAATTCATGCATGGCTAAATCGTGTATCCTTGCCAAACGCCGCCTCTGCCACCGCGGCCGCATGAGGAAACACGCCGATGCATTGCCTGACTGTGATCTATCCGCGCCCTGACAATCCGGAACATTTCAAGCGCTACTACGAAGGGACGCACATCCCGCTCGCAAAACAATTGCCGGGGCTGAAGTCCTGTTCTTACGGCTATCCTTCCGCGTTAGGAGACGCGGGTGGCGTTCCGTTCTGCATTTTTCAGGCATGGTTCGATAGCGCGGAGACGATGGGCCAGGCGCTCACATCGGAAATGGGAAAGAAGGTCGCCGCTGACGTGCCGAACTATTCGCCAAAGGGCGCGACGCTGTTTCACTTCGCGCAGCAAAACTAGTACTGCCGCAAACTCTCATAGGCTCTGGACCCCATACCGGTAGGCAAGGTCTCGACCTTGACCGACGTCAGGCCGCGCCTATGCTGGTTTGACAGCGGTGAGACGGCAGCGCCATGGGCTCAGGTCGCCCTTTCCCAGACTCCCGGCGATCGCAGATCAATCGACGGCAAGCCTTGGCGAGTTCGATCGCAGGCGGGCTGACCCTCTCAGGCATGACGCTCTCAGGTATGAGTTGGCAGGCACTGGCCCAGACGAATATGCGCATTTTCCAATCTCCTGATGCGCTCGACCGGGCTTATGACTACGTCATCGTCGGTGCAGGCTCCGCAGGGTGCGTCCTGGCGCACAGATTGGGACGGGCGGGCCGCAGCGTTCTCCTGATCGAGGCCGGCGGGCCGGCTACGCTTCCTGCGATCTCCATCCCGTCAGATTGGCCTCAGCTCCAAGGTAGTTCGGCTGATTGGCGTTATGCGACAGTTCCGCAACGGCATCTGGGCGGACGCATCATTCCTTATCCGCGGGGAAAGGTCGTGGGGGGATCGAGCGCCATCAACGCTCTCGCCTATCAGCGTGGCCATCCCGCAGCCTATGACCGCTGGGCCAAAGGCTGGCGCTTCGCGGATCTGCTGCCGTACTTCAAGCGCGCAGAGACCTTCTCCGGTGGTGCGGATGCGTGGCGCGGCGGCGACGGCCCCTTGCATGTGCTGTCGCTCTCAGATGTGAAAGACCGCAATCTTGTTGCATCGGCCTTCGTCGCGGCAACACAAAGCCTTGGCTTTCCGATGACGAACGACATCGGAGGCGAGAGCACCACCGGCGTCGGGTGGAACCAGCTCAACATCAAGGGTCACGTTCGCGACGATGCCGCGACCGCGTATCTGGGAAGTCTTGCAGGCGCGACCGTCGACCTGCTGGTCGGAACGCAGGTGCGGGGGCTGCAGATCGAAAACGCGCGCTGTAATGGCGTGCGGCTCGCCGATCGCGTGATACGCTCCGAAGTCGAGACCCTTCTGTGTGCGGGCGCTATCGACTCGCCGCGCCTTTTGATGTTGTCAGGCGTCGGCCCCGCCGATCACCTCGCCTCTTTCGGAATTAGCGTTGTCGCCGATCTGCCTGATGTCGGCGGTCATCTCGAAGACCATCTGTTTCTGGCAGGCGTTGCCTATTCCGCACGGCAGGAAGTGCCACGTTCTCACTACAACCACGCCGACGCGCTGCTCTATGTGCCGAACCGCGATCCGGCTGACAGCCCGGACTTGCTTATTATGTGTCTCTCCCTGCCCTTCGTCATGCCGAGCGTCGGGCCGCTCGCGTCGCCAGCCTACGTCCTGGTGCCGTGTCTGATGAAACCAAACAGCTGGGGCAGCGTGCGACTTGCCTCAGCGGACCCGTCGATTCCAGCCGTGATCGATCCAAACTATCTGGCAGAGGGAAATGACGTTGATGTTCTTCTCGAAGGCGTAAGACTCTCTCGCGAAATCGGCGCCACTGCAGCTTTTGCCGACTGGCGAGGAAACGAAATCTACCCGGGCCCGCAATCGGTCAGCCCGAGCGATCTGCGAACTTTCATTTCGCGCGCCGCAAATTCTTTTCACCACCCTGTCGGGACTTGCCGGATCGGACAGGTTGTTGATGAAAATCTTCGCGTGAAAAATATCGCTGCCTTGCGGGTGGTCGATGCCTCGGTGATGCCGGGAATACCGCAAGCAATGGTCAACGCCGCCACGATTGCGATAGCCGAACGGGCCAGCGACCTGATAACCGCGACGTAAGTTGCCCGCAGGCGCGGCGCTTTACCCGGCGAACTTATCCATCGCCGCGGCCAGCTTGATATCGAGTTCCGTGACGCCGCCGGCGTCGTGGGTCGACAGCGTTACCTCTACCGTCTTGTAGACGTTCGACCATTCCGGGTGATGATCGAGTTTCTCCGCCACCAGGGCGACCCGCGTCATGAAGCCAAAAGCAGCGTTGAAGTCCGCAAACACGAAGGTTTTCGTGATGGCGTCTCGGCCGGGCACGTCTTTCCAGCCCGAAAGCCGTGCGATCTGCTCGGCGCGCGCCTGAGGTGCGAGTTTGGCTGGCCGCATAACAGGTCTCCCTAGTTCGACGCCGATCACCGCGTTGCCCGGCGTTAACCATGGCCCAAGGATGGCCAGTTGCGAGATCACGCCGGACGCCCCATTTCAGGCGAAATCGTTACCAACATTTGATACAGTTCTACTACTACCTGGGGAAGGTGGCGCTAGATTGGCGTCGGAATGTTATCGCGCGCCCGCAGCGGAGGGACGCCGTCATGCCGTTGCTGATCGGTAATAAGGCATTGCAGCTGTCCCAACGCCTGCTGCTCACGCGGTGGCTTCGCCGCAAGCGGGGAAGTGACGTGGAACCGAAACCGTCGAAACCAGTATCGCAAGGTAAAATGATTTCCGCCAAAGGTATCGACCTCGATTCACTCGAGGAGCAGATGAACCGCCGCCTGCGGTCGATCTGGATGCGTCACACCTGGTTCCTCACCCTGCTCGGTATGGCGCTTGTCATCGCCCTTGTCGGCCTGACGGTGTTCCTGTCGACGACTCCCACTTTGCTGCGTGTCGCCGTCGGTCCGAAGGGCAGCGAAGATGTCCGCTTTGTCGACGTGCTTGAGAAACGCATGATCGCCGACAAGGTGCCGTTCAAGCTGGAGCCGGTCGTGATGCCGGGTCCGGTGACGGTGGACGACATTCGCGGCAAGCCGCAATTCGATCTCGCCGTCGTGCGCGGCAACATGAAGCTGTCGAACGACTGGCCGGTGGTCGCAATTCTGCGTGACGATGTGGTGGCGCTCATGGTGCCGCCTGCGAGCGCCTACAAGCCGGCCGCCGCGCCCGCCAAAGGCAAGGCCGCGCCGAAGGCGGCCAAGCCTGCGAAAATTGAAGATATTGCCGCTCTTGCCGGCAAGCGCATTGCCATCGTCACCGATACCGACGGCGGACCGGAACTGCTCAACGTGATCTTGAATCACTACGGCGTGCCATCAACGTCTGTGACCGTGTCGCAATACAACGTCGCTGACCTCAAGGCTGCTGTTGCCGATAACAAGATCGACGCCGTGCTTGTCGCAGGACCGCAGAGCGGCAAGATGATCGAGAGCGCCGTCAACGCGCTGACCCACGGCAAGGATGGGCCAAGCTTTTTGGCGATCGATCAAGCGGAAGGCATTGGCAAGCGCACACCGCCGTATGAAGAGGTCGACGTCCCCGCAGGCGCCTTCGGCGGCGTCCCGCCGATGCCGAAGGAAGAACTTAAGACGCTGAGCTTCCCGCTCTATCTGGTGGCGCGGAAAAGTCTTAACTCCGACAAGATGGCGGCGTTCTCGAAGGAGCTTTACGCCTCGCGCAAGGCGCTGGCCTATGAGCTGCCCGGCGTGATCGCGCTTGAATCGCCCTCGACCGACAAGGACGCCTCAGTGCTGGTGCACCCGGGCACGGCGGACTATCTCGGCGACAATACCAAGACTTTCTTCGACAAGTACGGCGATCAGATCTTCTATGGCATGCTGATCTTTCCGGTGATCGGCTCGGCGCTCGCCGGTGTCGCCGGCTATTTCCGCGCCGACAAGAACACGCGGCGCATCCGCCAGCTGCATCGCCTGCTGCAACTCGTGCGCAAGGCCAGAACGGTGACATCGCTCAACGAGCTCGATGACCTGCAGGACGAGGCGGACGTTATCCTCGGTGAGATCATCCATCAGAGCGAACGTGGCCAGATCGACGAGATCGGGATTGCCACGTTCACACTGGCGATCGATCAGGCACGCACTGCACTGTCCGAACAACGTTCCCTGCTTGTGCTGCGGCCGGGACAGGTTCCCGCGCATCGCGTTGTGGCGCGCAATCAGCCGCTGACGGAAGAGGCGGCGGAGTAGCGGAAACTCTTGTCATTGCGAGAAGCGCGTCAGCGCGACGAAGCAATCTCCATATTGTCTTGCTGTCGGAATCGATGGAGATTGCTTCGTCGGGCTCCGCCCTCCTCGCAATGACGATTTTGATCAGCGTGTTGACGTATCCAATCGATCGGTGTTTGCGGCTTGCCACCCTCCTCCCGCGAGCCCTTGCGAGCGGCGGGGAGGGTCGCGAACACAGTGAGCGGGGTGGGGGGTCTTTTTTCAACCCAACGCGCCATGATCGCCCCCCACCCCCGACCCCTCCCCACCGCTTCGCGGGGGGAGGGGAGAAGAACTCGCGCACTTCCAAAGCGCGGGTCGAGTGCCGATGACGCCCGCAGCGCTCCACACCCTGTTCGATGTTCTTGCCTGGCTGGCCGCCGGCCTTTCGGGCTGGTGGGTGTCGCGCATTGACTGGGTGCAATTTGCCTCGGCGACCACCCGCCTGCCTTATATCGCTGCTGTGCTGTTTGGCGCCGGCATCGGCGCCTATGTGTTCGGTACCGCCAACATGTATTTCTCCGGCATTCTTCAACCGGCGCGCTCGGTCGAAGGCGCGTTGGCAGGCGGCATCGTTGCTGTTGAAGTCTACAAGCGCCTCGCGGGCATCCGCGAGCGCACCGGTGCGCGTTTCGCGCTGCCGCTGGCCGTCGGCATCGCGGTCGGGCGGATCGGTTGCTATCTCGGCGGCATGGAGGACTTCACCTACGGCACGCCGACGGAGCTCCCGTGGGGCCATGATTTCGGCGACGGCCTGGCGCGCCATCCGGTGCAGCTTTACGAGAGCGCCAGCATGGTTGCGTTCGCGCTCGTCTATGCCATCTGCCTGTGGCGGCGAAACATGTACGTCGTCGACAACGGTTTCGCTTTGGCTGTGGGCTTCTATGCCCTGCAGCGTTTCATATGGGAATTCCTGAAACCTTACGGTACGCTCGTCGGGCCTTTCACGCTGTTTCACCTGTTGTCGCTTGCGCTGTTCGCTTATGCGGTTGTGCTACTTGCGACCGCGCCATCTCCGGGGAAACTTTATGAATGCACCGCTGCGTAGAGCCCGCCCTTACATTTTCTGGGGTCAGACCACGTCGCTGTGCGAAAAGTGCCTCGCCATGGTGCCGGCAAAGATCGAAATCCGCGACAACGAGGTGTGGTACGAGAAGCGCTGTCGGCAGCACGGCGTACAGTCGACGCTGATTTCCTCGGACGCCGCCTACTGGCGGCTGTGCAAGGACTACATCAAGCCGGGCGACAAACCGCTCGCGTTCCAGAGCCGCACCGAATATGGCTGCCCCTACGACTGCGGACTTTGTCCCGACCACGAGCAGCATTCCTGCCTCGCGCTGATCGACATCACCGACAACTGCAACCTCACCTGCCCGGTGTGCTTTGCGGATTCCTCGCCGTCGCGGCAGCGGCATCTGCCGCTCAAGACCATCGAGCGGATGCTGGATGCGCTGGTGGCGAGCGAGGGCGAGCCGGACCTCGTGCAGCTTTCCGGCGGCGAACCGACCGTGCATCCGGAATTCTTTGAAATTCTCGACGCCGTGCGGGCGCGGCCGATCCGTCACGTCATGATCAATACCAATGGCCTGCGTATCGCGCAGGAGCCGGATTTTGTGGCACGACTGGCCGAGCAGCCGCGCGCACTCGAAGTCTATCTGCAGTTCGACTCGCTGCGGCGTGATGCGCTGATGAACCTGCGCGGCGCGGACCTGCGGCGCGTGCGGCAGCAGGCGCTTGAGGCGCTCGAAAAGCACAATCTCTCGACGACACTGGTCGTTACCGTGAAACGCGGCGTCAACGACGACGAGATTGGCGACATCGTCAAGCATGCACTGGAATGGCGCTGCGTGCGCGGCATCACCTTTCAGCCGGTGCAGGACGCCGGCCGCAACGAGAATTTCGATCCGAACCGCGACCGCGTTCTCCTGTCCGATATCCGCCGTCGGGTAGTCGAGGACTCCGGCGTGTTCGGCGCAGACGACATGATCCCGCTGCCGTGCAATCCGGAATCGATTTCGATCGGCTACGGAATCCGCAACGGCAATTCGGTCGCGCCGGTGACCGGGATGATCCCGCGCGAAGAACTGGTGGCAATCGCGCCGAACGCTATCACGTTCGAGAAAAACCTCGCGCTGAAGGAAAAATTCGTCGATTTGTTTTCGCTGTCGTCTGGCGCGCTCAACACCAGCGAGCGCATGACCGAGCTACTCTGCTGTCTGCCAAAGATCGCCGCGCCGGAGGGGCTGGGCTACGCCGACGTGTTCCGCATCGTGATCGTGCAGTTCATGGACAAGTACAATTTCTGCGTCGGCGGCGTGAAGCGTTCGTGCATCCACTTCGTCACGCCGAACGGCCAGATCATCCCGTTCGACACGTACAACATGTTTTATCGGGACGGAAAAATCGACGGGATCCGCGCGAGGATGAAAGCGGAGATGGCGGGGTGAGCGAAGAGCCTTCAGAGCCGACGGAGAGCCGACGCCGCGCAATGACCGTCGGCCAGATCATCCTGCTCATCGTTGGCATCCTCCTGCTGTTTCCCGGCGCATGTTCGCTCTTTTTCATCGTCGCGCTGATTTCCGAGAAGCCGTCGAACCCCTTCTCCGACCCCTATGTCGGAATGTTCTACGGCTTCTGGTTCGTCAGCTTCGTCATCTCGGCTATCGGCATCGCGCTGATCTGGGCGGCGCGCCAGAAAGCGCGAACACCGCCCGCCTAACCGGAACCGACATGAGCAACCTTTCACCAGACAATCGCCCGCCCGCCGATCCGGCGACCCCTGCATTCAACCGCTCCACCGGCCTGACCGTGCTGATGGTCATTGTCGGGCTGATCCTGCTGCTGCCCGGCCTTTGCGTCTTCACACTCGCGGCCTTTATGTTGCCCACTGAGGGCCTGAAAATCCTGAACGATTCCGAGGTTTGGTTCATCATCATCCTGCCGTGCTTGGCCATTTCTGCTGTCGGCGTCTTCCTGCTCATCCGCGCTGGCCGAAAGCGCAAGCCGCCATGAGCAACCTTTCGCCGGAAAACCGCCCCCCGAACGATCCGTCTCAGCCCAGTCCGCCGGCATTCAACCGCTCGACAGCACTCACCGTGCTGATGATCGTCGTCGGGCTGATCCTGCTGCTGCCCGGGCTGTGCACCGTGATATTCGGGTTTGTCCTGCTCGACATGGACGGCATCAGGGCGTTCAGGGACATCGAGGTCTGGTTCATTGCGATCCCGTGTTTTGCCATCTCCGCTATGGGCATCTACCTGCTGGTGCGCGCCATTCGCAAACGGTGAATCTTGCGCCAATTCTTGGCGCGGATAGCCAAAGAAATAGTCAGAAAATACATTCTGGCGGCTATGCCCAACTAAGTATCACAATGATTGCCGTGGCTTCGGCTGACGGCATAATTCTTGCTGCCAGATTCACAAAAAACGCCGTCGAGCTGCCGCACCGAGCCTCCCAGCTGAGAGGGCCCGGTGCCGATTTGTTGCCGTGCAGGGGATTTCAGGGAATGAACCAGATGCAAATTGGGCTCGGCTCCTCCATGCCGGCCGACGTGCGGCGCGTAGCGCCCCCGGTGCAGCCGCCGGTGGCGCAGTTTCTTGCCGCCTGCGTCGCCGCGCACGCGAACAATAGCGACGGCGCCGTCGCGAACTACATCCCTGAGCTGAGTAAAGCCAATCCAGCGCATTTCGGCGTCGCCCTCGCCACCACCGACGGCCATGTCTATGAAGCCGGCGACAGCCAGGTCCAGTTCACCATCCAGTCGATCTCGAAGGCGTTCGTGTTTGCGCTGGCTTTGGAGCGGCTCGGCCACGAGCGGGTCGAAGCCACCATCGGTGTCGAGCCGAGCGGCGAGCCGTTCAATTCGATTCACCTCAACGGCGACAACCGGCCATTCAACGCGATGGTCAATGCCGGCGCCATTGCATGCTCCGGCCTCATTCACCAGATCGCGGGCGACCTCGCGTTCGAACGCATTCTCGAAGCGCTGAGCAGCTTTGCGGGACGCGCGCTGGATGTCGATGAGCAGGTGTTCGAATCGGAGCGCGCAACCGGCGACCGCAACCGCGCTATCGCGTTCCTCTTGCGCAACTACGACGTCGTGCGAGGCGACGTCAACGCGGTGCTCGACGTGTATTTTCGCCAGTGCTCGATCCTCGTCAACGCGCGCGACCTTGCGGTGATGGCGGCGACGCTCGCCAACCGCGGCATCAACCCGATCACCGGCGAACAGGTCGTGTCACCCTATGCGGTCGCGCGCACGCTGTCGGTGATGACGTCGTCCGGCATGTACGACTATGCCGGCGAATGGGTTTATCGCGTCGGCATTCCCGCGAAGAGCGGCGTCGGCGGCGGCATCGTCGCGGCGCTGCCGTCGCAATTCGGGCTAGGAACGTTCTCGCCCCTGCTCGACAGCCACGGCAACAGCGTGCGCGGCCTTAAGGTCTGCGAGGAGTTCTCCTCGCATTTCGATCTGCATGTGCTTAACCGCAACAGCGACGTCCGCACCAGTGTGATCGCCGACTACGACATCCGCGGCATGTCATCGCGCCGCAATCGCCAGCCGAGCGAGCAACAGATTCTCGACGAACGCCACAAGGAGATCCGTGTCATCGAACTGATTGGCGCGCTGAGCTTTGCCTCGGTTGACTATGTGACGCGGCGGCTGACCAGGGAAAATCCGCGCCCACAGTTCCAGATTGTCGACATGCGTCGCGTGCCGACGATGACCAAGGGCGCCGGCATGCTGCTGGCGAAAAGTCTGGCGATGCTGACCAATACCGGCACGACAGTGATTCTGTCAGGGCTGGAAAAATCGTCCGACGAGTGGGCGGTAATCGCGCCGCTGGTCGCCGACATCTCCAAGCTGCGGGTTTTCGAACTGCTCGACGAAGCGATCGAATGGGCCGAGGACCAGATCATCTATCTGTACGGCGGCTATGAGAACGCGCAAGAATCCGCCGGTTTGTCGGAGCATTTTTTGTTGTCCGGCCTGACGGAAGAAGAAATCGCCGAACTCGCCAGCCTGACCACGCCGCGGCGATTTCAATCTGGCCAGCGCATCATCACCTGCGGCGATGCAGCGACGTCGCTGTTCTTCCTGCAGGCCGGTATGGTCAGCGTAAAGCTGCCAAGCGGCGTGCGGCTCGCGACCCTGACCCAAGGCATGGTGTTCGGCGAGATGGCGCTGATCGAAGGCCCCCGCCATGCCGACGTGTGGGCCGATACCGCAATAACCTGTCTCGAGCTCCCGCTGGAAGAGTTCCGCAAGTTCCGCGACAAGAGTCCGGCCATCGGCGAGCGTATCGCCCGCAACCTCGCCGCCATCCTTGCGCGCCGGCTGATCGCGGCGAACAACAAGATCGACCTGCTGACCGGATATTGAGCCGTCACCCTCCGGTCACAAATCTCCCGGGAATTTTCTGAAATCGTCGCGAGTCTTACTGGGGCATGCGCCGCTCGTCCGCTCGGTGCGGGCGCGCTGCGTTATCCAGGGAGTTCGACGATGATTTCCATCACACGCCGCGAGCTTGTGTTATCTACC
>JADMIO011614283.1_pt1 | contig 12632 bp, 11 predicted proteins | sample 8958161 | NCBI WGS metagenome assembly JADMIO01 (sample SAMN16585339, study PRJNA669376) | soil metagenome | isolation source: Crop rotation soil | place: USA: Cullars Rotation, Alabama | collected 2011 | reverse complement strand
TGTTTCGGTAGAATAATATTATCTCATTGGTTTCCTGTTCGTCAACGCAGGATTAACTTCCTGATAGAGACAACGGAATCCAATGTAAGCCTTGGACGTATCCTGGAACTCATAGTCGCGGGTGCTCACCTGCAGATAGTACGCTACATCGCGCCAGCTGCCACCACGTACCACTTTACGCCTCATCCACAGCGGGTCGCCGGGTTGCACGTCATAAGTGATGTTGGGGTTGATATCAGCCTGTTGATTGTACGCTCCTCCGAGATAAGCGGACTCTGTCCACTCAGATACGTTGCCCGACATGTTTTTCAAACCGTAATCGTTAGCAGCATATTTATCAACCGGAACCGTATAAAGGCCTCCGTCTGATGCGTAGTTGCCACGCTGTGGTTTAAAGTTTGCCAGATAACATCCTTTCTTGTTGATGATGTAAGGACCGCCCCATGGATAAGGAGATTCGTTGCGGCCACCACGTGCTGCATATTCCCACTCCTGCTCGTTGGGCAGACGGAACCTGCTTTCAAAATATTGCTTCTCACGCTCTTTCTCAGACCTCCACAGGTTGGTGCGCCAGTTACAAAACGCATTAGCCTGATTCCAGTTTACACCTACAACAGGATATTTGTTGAAACCTGGGAACCAGAAGTACTGTTGAGCGATAGGCTCGTTGAATGAATAAGCGAACTGGCGCATCCATACTGTAGTATCGGGATAAGCAGGAACGTCGAAGTTGTTCACATACTTGATCTGCGACTCAGTTCTGTGCTGCACAGAACCTGCATAATTGAATGTGCTGTAGTGGTATACCAATTTGCTGGCATCATACACCTTACGGCCCCAACCGGAGAGTTCGGCAGGTACATACAACGAAGAAAGCTGATCCTGCAATTCAGGGTCTTTCCAGTTGATGCGCTTGCTCATATCCAGGCGCTGTGAACCATCAGGGTTGTCTTTGAAGTTACCCAAAATAGTGTTTGCTATTGAGTCGCGAACCCAATTAGTAAACTGGCGGTATTCCTGGTTAGATATCTCGGTGGCATCCATGTAGAAGCCCACGATCTGCACTGTATGTATGGTCGCGTCATTTCTTCCGCGTATATCTTCATCGCTGGCGCCCATTTTAAATGAACCCGATGGTACATACACCATGCCTATGGGAGCTGGCGGCCTGTAAGCTAACCGAGACTGGTCACCCACTAATTGGCCATTGGAGCCCGATTTCCCACAGCTTGAAGCAAGTGCGAGCAATGCTAAAGCCGAGACCTTCAGGGAAGTTTTTTTCATACTACTCTATTGTTTTTGCAAAATTGGCAACTAAATAATTACATCCTGTTCTACTTCTCTTCACAAAACCGATGCACAATATTCAAAGATTTTTTCAAAAATGCAACTTTCAGAAAAAATTTGTTAAAAACCAAGCCGTTAAAGGCTTGAAAATCATTGCTCTTATTAATTTTTAATGTTATTGGTTGATAAGGCTAATAGCTTCGTCCACAGCAGATACAGGTGATAGGCAGGCCTGTTCCGAACAGACAAATATAGACATTTTGCCAGCAAAATATTTTTTTTCGAAAAGAGGTAGTATAGATATTTCTTTTTGCAAAGTGAGCAAAAAAGCCTGAGGGATATAGTTTGAGGCGATTGTAGTGTAGTATGAGTTGGCTTCAGTTCCGGCGATAACCACCGTCTTCCAGCCTTTGAGTTTACGCTGCAGCAATAGGGCCCAGTAGGAGAAAGAGTAACTGTATTTTTCTGTGGTCCCGCTGATATTTTTCAACATGAGCTCCGACCGTTCCATCCACGTCATTTCCTGTGTGCACATTGATATTAACGTAAGGCAGTGACAAATTATTGCATTAGCTGACGGAATTGCTCCATCGTACAGATCTACCTTCCTTACGGGGATATCATTTTGCCCCTCTCCGGTGAAATAAAAATACGTGTCTCCCTGGCTGAAATCGCGCAGGACAAGCTCCATCAGCTCTTTTGCCTTCACTATCCTGCTATTGTCGCCGGTAGCGGATGACAATTGCAGCAGGGCGAGCACGAGGTAGGCGTAGTCATCCAGTTTAGCGGGAATCTTTGCGACCCCTTTCTTCCATGCATGTTGCAGCTCACCATCCTTAGCAAAATTTGCCACCATCCAGTCCATATGTTCCGTAGCGCGGACGAGATAAGTTGTGTCAATTACGGCACCTGCTTTAGTCAATGCAATATTCATCAGTGCATTCCACGAGAGCAGACTTTTATCGTCAGTGAGTGGCCGTACACGTGTGGCTCGCACAGCCAGCAGCTTACGTTTCACGTCTTCTATCCTCTCTGTTACTTCTTTTTCAGTGATGTTATTTTCTGTTGCAAGTTGCGCGATGTTTTTACTCACATGCAGAATGTTGGTACCTTCCCAGTTACCTGTTTCTTTTACTCCGAAGTAATGCTGTACTACCCTGTCATTTTCTAATAGTGCAGCTATCCATTCGTCCCATGTCCAGGTATAAAATTTTCCTTCCTCACCTTCGCTGTCTGCGTCCAGTGCACAGTAGTAGCCACCTGTTTCATCCTTCAGCTCACGCTCCACAAAAGCAATGGTTTCCTGTATCACCTCCCTGTACTTTTCGTTCTTCGATACACTGTATCCATCGCACAGCGCTGATACCAGCAGTGCATTGTCGTACAGCATCTTTTCGAAATGCGGAGCCAGCCATTCACGATCGGTGCTGTAGCGGGCAAACCCACCGCCCAGCTGATCGTAAATGCCCCCTTCTATCATGGCATCCAAGCTACGCAACGCATGCCGCAATGCCGGTTCATAACCCGTGAAGTGATAATGCTCTATGAGGTAGCTGATGGCCATCGTGCCGGGGAACTTGGGTGCATTGCCAAATCCACCCCATTCACTATCTGCCATCTTCAGCAGGGTATCTGCAATCCTGCGCGTTATACCCTCGTCGATATCTTTAACATCGGCTGTAGCCAGGCGTTGCGATGCCTGCCGCAAGTGCCATCCTGCTGGTGCAGCCATATCTCGTTCATACGCTGCAACAGCTGTATCCACGACGGACGGTTGTAGGCGGGCCTAGGCGGATAGTAAGTGCCCCCATAAAAAGGCGCCCTATCGGGCGTAACGAATACATTGAGTGGCCAGCCGCCACTGCCACCTATAGCCTGCACAGCATCCATGTACATATGATCCACATCCGGGTGCTCTTCGCGGTCCACCTTGATGCACACAAAGTGCTCATTCATGTAAGCTGCAGTTTCCGCATCTTCAAAGCTCTCATGCTCCATCACGTGGCACCAATGGCAGGCAGCATAGCCTATGCTTACGATCACGGGCTTATGTTCTTGCTTTGCTTTATCAAAGGCTTCATCGCCCCACGGATACCAGTTCACGGGGTTATGTGCATGCTGCAGCAGGTACGGGCTTTGCTCGCCGATCAGTTTATTCGCCATAAAGTAAAAGTAAAGTTTAGTGCAGATACTCTTGCTAAATTACCGAATAAAAAGGCCGCAGACGGCAAGGGAACGTTAAAAAAACGCTCCTGTTTTGCGAAGAAAATGTTAGCGTCAGAATCACCTTTCTCAGGGTTTGGGTATCACCGGTATTTGTTCCCCTATATTACATCCCGCATAGAGCATCCGTAGGTTGAATGAAGGATCTACATCTCCCGGTGCCAGTGTATACTCCACATCTATTTTGTAGGCATCTATGTGCTGCAGATCTACTTTTACGCCCTTCATGTTTGCAGCCTTGCTCACCGGGATACCTCCTTTGCCTTCCGGTATGTCTATCGAACATTCGGTGCCGTCTCCAGCGTAGAGTGTCATGCTTTTAAAGCCACAATTCGTCATAGGTACCAGCTTCACTTCATTGATGCTGTTGGCCAGAAAATGCCGATCGAAATACAGGGTCATCCTGTCCTTTTTGCCGCGTTTGGAAAACAGGTTATCTCTGCCTATGATGCAGAGGCCCATACCCTGTTCACCTTCTGCAGAATAATAGCGGTGCTCATATGCAGGCATAGAGAATGGCTGCATGATACCCGCCTGCCCTATGATTGCTCCATTGACAAAAAGAATATCCATGGGAACATATCCCTTTAGCGGAGCTACCTCTGTGTTAAAGATACCATATGCATGGGGCTGAATGGTCATAGGTTTTATGATGGTGTCGTTGTCTATATGGAGCAGGCCGTGCAGCTTGCTTCGCTCTTCTGCCGTCATTCCGTTCTTAGGTTGGCTGAGCACCATGAAGAACACGATCGCTGTGTCCGACTTATTGTACACCAGCATCTTCGGCTCAGGCACATTGTGCGCATTTATTTCCCAGTAGCGCCAGATCCCTGCCTTTTTTGATGCGTATCCCATGGGTGTGATATTGGCCATACCGATCAGCGGCAGTAACACACAAATGCAGACAGGGATTAAGTATCTCATAATTAAAATTAAGATTTTTTGGAACAGGTAGTCTCTCCAAAAGGCGTTTTCGGCTGTTACATCCGGGTGGATCAGAAAATTGCACACTATGCGCTCACTGTTATTTGCACACGCCCATATTGATTTTCAATGAGTTAACCGGATATTTTTGCACACTTGTGCAATTTTTGGTAGGCCACAAAACCGATTTTGGTTGTGAGTGTCACGTCCTGACTTTGGTTGACACTAAAAAAGTGTCATATTTGGCAGGACTAAACAGTGGATTATTTTCCGAAATGGAATCTCCTTTAGTGCGGTGCGCCTGGTAGTTTTTTTGACTACTTTTTCGACTTGGTCAGAAACATGTCGAGCGCAGATACCATTGAGGGAGCATTCACTGCAGGAGCTTTCACATCAAGGCGCAAGCCGTTGTCTTCTACAGCCTTTGAAGTAGTGGGGCCAAATGCACCGATCATCGTACCGTTCTGCTTAAAGAGCGGGTTGAAGTCGAACAGGGTCTGCACACTGAAAGGACTGAAGAATACGATCATATCGTATGATGCCTTCATTATAGCAGAGATATCGTTAGAGACCATGCGGTACAGCGTACCTTCCGCATACTTGATATTGTGCTTGATGAGGTATTGAGCTATTTCATTCTTGCCGGTATCAGATATGGGCAGTATATACTTCTCGTTCTTGTGCTTACCGATTACATCGAGCAAGCCCTGGTTAGATCCGTCGGCGGAGAAAAACACTTTGCGCTTACGGTAGAGAATAAATTTTTGCAGATAAAGCGCCACGGCCTCTGTGATACAGAAATATTTCATATCCTGCGACACCTTTACTTTCAGCTCTTCGCAGATGCGGAAGAAGTGATCTACAGCATTGCGGCTGGTGAAGATGATAGCAGTATATTCTGCGATATCTATACGCTGTTTGCGGAATTCTTTACCTGAAAGGCCCTCAACACGGATGAACGGGTGAAAGTCGAGCTTGAGTTCGTATTTTTTGGCAAGATCGAAATAGGGCGACTTTTCGGTTTCCGGGCGGGGTTGGGTGATCAATATGGTGTTGACCTTCACATCCTTTTTCTCAGCACCTTTCTTTTGTGTTCGAACTGCTTTGGCCATATGTTAGGATTATCGAAAGTATTTTTGAAGAAAAACTACAGATAGTAGTTTGGAGATCAACTAGTAAAACATCAATCCTTTTACTAATAATTTCATTAAAACTGCCAGCGGTAGTAATTCCGAGGCGCAAAGGTACATAAAAAAATGGAATTTGGAATATTGGAAGAATGAGCCAAATACCTGCCACGACCTGATATACCTGTTGATAACCAACACTCCAGCCACTGCAAATGAAATGATGACAACCTGCTGGGCCCATTGATGATCGGCAAAGGCCAATACAATGATAAATGGGATAAGTGTGATGCCCATTACCTTGTTGATGAGGAATACATTGAAGAGATAATGTTCGGTGATCCCCTCTACCCTAAATGCCCAGCCGCTAAAACGCACTGCAGCATACTTCGCCAGGTAAACCAGGGCAGTGCCGGCTATGAGCATAATAATGAGCAGCGACGGCGGGATAACGCCGGTATGGTAGGGTGTAAAGAAACGTACTATATAATAAATGTAAGCCCCACCTGAAAAGGTGAAAAAGATATTCATCAGCAGGTTTGGCAAGCCAGAGCCCTGCAACTGCTCCTTCAACTGTCGGTTGCTGAGCGTGGGATTCCAAAAAGCACGCCACAGGTTGAGAAAGTAACGGGTATCCATGAACCTGATGAAGCCTAAAAGGAGGCAAAGAAAAAGCAGCAGGTAAAAGTCGGCAGTCTGCGACTTCATGGCATGAGGCAACTCGATGTCGCTGATCACTTTTTGAGCGGTCATCATGCTGTGGTTCATCACCATTGCCGAAGCGCGCTCCGTCAGCTTGTGCTCCAGAGTTGCACTATCGGGAAATGAAGTGAGGCCATATTTTGCAGGTAACACCTTGGCCTGTGCGGCAGTTGCCGTCAGCAGTATGATGATCCAAAATAGCGCGCGGGAAAATTTCATAAATGATGTGCAAATTTAGTTGTTAAACAGGAAGCGCCCACGCAGAATATGCTGCAGCAGTATTTATTTATCCACTATCCGTGAATATCCTTAGTCACACTTTTACACCAATTACATAATACCATAGTCATAAATTCTTCATTACCTTTATCGCCTGTACTGTTCAAAAGATATATGCTGAGCTATCTGTCCAATAAATTTCGCCGGATCACTACAAACAGTCTGTACCTCCCCGAATTAGATGGCATGCGTTTTCTTTCGCTTTTCCTGGTTACCCTGTTCCACATAAGAGGCTATTTCAATGAAAAAACGAGTATCGTTTTTGTCGATAACAAAGACAATTACACCTGGTTCAATAAGTTCTTTGATAATGCCGATAGAAGTGTACCATTGTTCTTCGCCATCAGCGGATTCATTTTAAGTATCCCCTTCGCGCATCACTATATCAATCATGGCAAAAAAGTAAACCTGAAGCAGTACTATGTGCGCCGGCTCACCCGGCTGGAGCCGCCCTACTTTATTGTGATGATCTGCATCTTTTTTGCACAGATACTCATAGGCAATTACGACTTTCAAACGCTGCTGCCCAGCCTGGGGGCGTCGCTCATTTATTCCCACAACCTTATTTTCCATCATACCCCGCTGGTAACGGTGGTAGCATGGACGCTGGAGGTAGAAATTCAGTTTTACCTGATGGCACCGCTGCTGTTTAAGATATTTGCGCTACCGAAGGTGCCACGACGGCTCATACTACTTGCCGGTATTGTGGCCATAGTAACCCTGCAGCATTTTTTCCATCCCGGTTTCCATAGCATATATGGATCGTTCCAGCATTTTTTAATAGGCATCCTGGTCGCAGATTTTTATACTTGCGGCTTTGCTATCAGCTTCTTTGAGAAGAAGTGGGTAGCGCCGGGCGCGCTTATCCTTTTTCTCACCATGTTCCTGATGCCGCGGTGGGAAGAGACGCACGCTGTGGCCCTACTGCCCCTGGCCATAGCCTTTCCGCTGATGATAGGGCTCATGTATTACATAATACTGAGAAACGACATTGTAAAGAGCGTATTCAGCTATAAGTTCGTCCCCATTATAGGGGGAATGTGCTATACTACTTACCTTATCCACTATACGGTGATCTCCATGCTGGGGCGGTTCATGGTAAAAGTGCATTTTACCAACTATTACCTGCCCAATCTGTTTCTGCAGTTTATTTTGCTCTGCATCCCCATTTTGCTTATAGCCTCGGTTTTCTACCTTTATATAGAACGTCCGTTCATGTCTAAAAGGTGGGTGGATAAGCTGCTCAAAAGGGACAAGCACCTGGAAACGGCCAATATGCAGTCTGAACTACCCAAAGGTGAGGCGGTAAACGAAAATGCGGTAAAGTAACCCCGTCTTTTTTAATTTTTGGGGATAAATTTTCGTCCAAATCACAGCATTATTTGTATCTTTGTTTGACCGCAAGAGCTACGTCCCAATAGAATTATTGTAATTAATTAGCTGCGCACCGGTCTATAAAACAGGAGCGTTATGACAAAGTATATTTTTGTAACCGGAGGGGTTACTTCATCGTTAGGAAAAGGGATCATAGCCGCCTCACTGGCCAAACTGCTTCAGGCCCGAGGATTCACTACCACCATTCAAAAGTTTGACCCATATATCAATGTAGATCCGGGCACGCTGAACCCCTACGAGCACGGCGAGTGCTATGTGACAGAGGACGGCGCGGAAACCGACCTGGACCTGGGCCACTACGAGCGCTACCTGAATACATTTACCTCTCAGGCCAACAACGTAACCACAGGCCGCATCTACCAGCATGTGATCAATAAGGAACGCGAAGGCGCTTACCTGGGCAAGACCGTGCAGGTGATACCACACATAACAGACGAGATAAAACGCAGGATGCTGCTGCTGGGAGAGCACAACCAATTTGATATTGTTATTACCGAGCTAGGCGGAACAGTGGGCGATATAGAATCACTACCATATATAGAGGCTGTGCGCCAGCTGAAGTGGGAGATGGGAGATGAAAATTGCCTGGTGGTTCATCTGACGCTAATTCCTTACCTGAAGGCAGCAAAGGAGCTGAAAACAAAGCCTACACAGCACTCCGTGAAAATGATGAGCGAGCATGGATTGAATCCTGATGTGCTTGTATGCCGTACTGAAGAGCCACTTTATAAAGAGCTAAAGAGAAAGATAGCGCTCTTTTGCAACGTGACGCAGGACGCCGTGATAGAAGCACTGGACGCAGACACCATTTATGGCGTGCCGCTGGAAATGATGCGTGAGCGCCTGGATGAAATATGCCTGGAGAAGTTGGAGATGCCCAAGGGCAAGGAGCCCGATATGATGAAATGGAAGGAATTCCTGAACAAGCTGCGCTACCCTAAGAGCAAGGTGACCATTGGCCTCATAGGCAAGTACGTAGAGCTGCAGGATGCTTATAAATCCATACTGGAGGCACTGATACATGCAGGCGCCATGAATGAATGTAAAGTAGAAGTAAGAAATATACACTCCGAATACCTGACACGTGAAAATGCCAAGGAGAAGCTGCACAACCTGGATGCGATACTTGTGGCACCGGGCTTTGGCAGCCGCGGTATAGAAGGAAAAATAGATGCCATACGCTATGCACGGGTAAACAAAATGCCATTCTTTGGCATATGCCTGGGTATGCAAATGGCATGCGTAGAGTTTGCCCGCAACGTACTGAACCTGCCCAAAGCACACTCCACCGAAATGGATCCGGATACTGACCAGGGCGTTATCTGCATGATGGAAGAACAGAAAGCCATCACGCAAAAAGGCGGCACGATGAGATTGGGCAGCTACGAATGTGAGCTGCAGCGCGACTCGGTGACTGCAGGCATCTATGGCAATACCAATATCTCAGAACGCCATCGTCACCGTTATGAATTTAACAATCAGTTCGTAGGCGCATTTGAAAATGCCGGGTTTATTCCCGTGGGCAAAAACCCGAAGACTAACCTCATAGAAATTGTAGAGCTAAAGGACCATCCTTTTTATATAGGTGTACAGTTTCACCCGGAATATAAGAGCACTGTAGAGAACCCGCACCCGCTGTTTGTAGCCTTTGTAAAGGCTGCAAAGGAGGCACAGGAGCAAAGAAACGGGTTTGCGAAAAGGCCTTTTGAGAAATCGGTATCGCAATAACAGATAATCAACGTTTTTTTCATAAAAAAGGCCACCTCGCGGTGGCTTTTTTAATGAAATTGTATGTTTCCCAACTGTCTTAGGAATGGAGTATCCTTTTGATATCAGCGCCCAAAGCGTTAAGGCGTTCATCTATGCGCTCGTAACCGCGGTCTATCTGGTGGATGTTTTGAATGATACTTTTGCCCGTAGCGGATAGTGCTGCTATGAGCAGGGCCACACCCGCGCGGATATCAGGAGACACCATATTGATACCCCGCAGCGGCATCTGCTTATCCAGACCGATTACAACTGCACGGTGCGGATCGCAGAGTACAATCTGTGCGCCCATTTCGATCAGTTTATCTACGAAGAACAGCCTGCTCTCAAACATTTTCTGGTGTACCAGCACTGTGCCCTTTGCCTGTGTGGCAAGTACCAGCACGATGCTCAACAGATCGGGTGTGAGGCCGGGCCACGGATGGTCGTAGACAGTGAGTATGGAACCATCAATGAACTTCTGTATTCGGTAATGTTCCTGTGCGGGTACATAAATGTCGTCGCCCGTTATGGACAATTCTATGCCGAGGTGCTGAAAAGTTTCCGGAATAATGCCGAGATGATCTGCATCCACATTTTTAATGGTAAGTTCACTTTGGGTCATTGCAGCAAGCCCGATGAAGGATCCCACTTCGATCATATCAGCAAGGAGGCGATGCTCGCAACCATGCAGCTTGTACACTCCTTCTATTGTCAGCAGGTTGGTGCCAATACCTGATATCTTAGCCCCCATGCTAATGAGCATGCGGCAAAGCTGTTGTATATATGGCTCACAGGCGGCATTGTAAATTACTGTTGTACCCTCCCCCATAGATGCCGCCATGATGAGATTGGCCGTACCGGTGATGGAAGGCTCTTCCATCAGTATTTTCACACCCTTCAGTCCCTCTTTAGCATCGAGGCTGAACATCTGGTTGTCGATATCGTACACAAAATCTACCCCCAACTTCTCAAATCCACGAATATGCGTATCCAACCTGCGACGGCCGATCTTGTCGCCACCCGGCTGAGGAATATATGCTTTGCGGAAACGGGCAAGCAACGGGCCTGCAAGCATCACTGTGCCCCGCAGCTTACCTGATTTTTTACGAAATGCATGTGTGGTAAAGTAATCAGGATCTATTTTATCTGCCTGCAGGATTATGGAATTTTTTGCGGGGCGTTCTGTTTTTACACCCATATCTTCCAGCAGTTCAATAAGGGTGTTCACATCTGCTATATCAGGTACATTGTTGAGGGTGACTCTTTCGTCTGTGAGCAAAGCTGCGCACAATACCTGCAGCGCCTCGTTCTTGGCGCCCTGCGGAATGATGGTTCCACTTAACGGGCGCCCACCTCTTATTTCAAATGCGTTCATAAACTAAGTCAAAAGTCAAAAGTCAAAACCTAAAAGTGCGTGGAAAATTACACTTAGTTCTTCATTCTGACTTGCCAAAACTATTTATTCTTATTCTTGAATTTGCGGTTCTTGTTGAAGTTGTTGCCGTAGCTGCCACCCTGGTTATCCCTGAAATTATTGCCCCGCTGTCCACCCTGGTTGCCCTTAAAGTTGCGGTTATTGTTATTGTTGTTCCGTTGCTTAAAGTTGCGGTTATTGTCATAATGTACGCGGTAACCGCCGGTCTCATACGCTAGCTTGCCACCTGTTATCTCAGCAAGCTCGTTCTTGATCATGTCGTCGTGCACGGGTTCCTTGTGCCAGTTGGCATAAGCGAGCTTCATGTAATAGCCAATGGCCTGCGTGAGGCCCTGCCTTGTTTCCTCATTTTCCTCCACCATGGCCTTTTCCAGCAGCGCCTGGATATTCTTGCCCAAATGCCTGTGTTTGATGCTCTCCTGCGGATAAGGCAGCACTTCGGGTTTCTTGTAAACCATCTCGGGTGTAGGGCACGGGTAGGGCGCATCCACATCGAGATTAAAGTCGGTCATCTGGAAAAGATGATCCCAAAGTTTATGTTTGTAATCTTCGATCTGCTTCAGGTGCGGATTGAGCGTACCCATCAACTCTATGATCACTTCGGCCTGGCGCAACCTCTTCTCCCGGTCATCGACCGTTACGAGGTATTCAATCATTTTCTGCACATTACGGCCATATTCAGGCATCAGCAATTTGCTGCGCGTTGTATTGTATTCCATCAAAATTTCAAATTATGCTAAAGAAAGATTATTGTATTGAAATGCTTTAAAAAACCGGAACCAGATCAGTAAACCGATATAAGCTATGGCAAATATAGGATAAAACGACCAATATGCTATTCCAGCCTTTTGAGCCTGAGCATTACAAAACAGTGCCAATAAAAAAACGCCCAATGAGGGCGTTCAAAGAAATGAGTTATGATCTTAGTTTTTAGAAGCTTCTGCTTTGTTTGAAGCCAGGCATTTGTCAAGAGCCGGGTTTGAAACAACGTTGCGAAGAAACTGGTTCAGCTGATTTTGACGGGCGGATATTTCTGCCATCAGGCTGTTTGTTTTTTCAGATTGCGAATTTTTGAAGTTGGGTTTCATAAAATAGTTTGTTTGAGTATTAAGGATATTACCAATAGCGTGCCAATAATATAATTAATTGAAAATCAATTAATTAAAAAATAACGATTGCGAATTTTTCCACATAAAGGATGCTTTTTTCCAAAAAATGGACTGGTCGCCCGGCAGTTTTAGGCTCTATTGTATGGAGAATGTCATGCCTGCCTGGAGCCCGATATTGCTGTACGGCACTGAAAAGGTTTGCTCTACAGCCGGTTCATTGGTAGAGTATGTACGGCTAACATTAGCTGAGAACTCGTAGTGTGTCGACTTCTCCTGTGTGGAAAGGGTGGCCATGCTGTTAGCACCGTTGAGTGTGTATGTTACCAGGTTTCGCTCCTTCAGATAAGGTGCAATAGCAAGCAGGCTTGCCTCACCCCATACGCGCAAATATTTGTTTAAAGG
>JADMIO011347101.1_pt1 | contig 12632 bp, 6 predicted proteins | sample 8958161 | NCBI WGS metagenome assembly JADMIO01 (sample SAMN16585339, study PRJNA669376) | soil metagenome | isolation source: Crop rotation soil | place: USA: Cullars Rotation, Alabama | collected 2011 | reverse complement strand
CGCGACAACTTGTCCACGTGGAATTCTAAGCTTAGGATCCCAATGTGCTGGAAAGGAATTTCGGCCGGGCCTTGCTCCGGGTCGGCAGTCATCACCGTAATCAACAGCCGCGAGGCATCCGGAGCCGGCTCCACCGACTCCACGAACAAATCGCTCAAAACCTGATCGCCGCACTCCGACAACGTGTAACTCAGCGTGCGCGACACTTGGCGGCAAAGCTGCAGCGCCTTCCGGTCGAACCGGGGAGCCGGCGCCGGAAGCGGGGCATGCAGCGGATCGGTTTCGTCATGAGGCGCCGGGGTTCTCGACCACTCGGCAAACCGTTTGCGTGAAGAATTGCGAGAACTCATCGGGCCCTCACGATCTTTGCGGAAGGAAAATCGACATGCCTGGGACCTGCGCGCGTCCCCTGGACTTCTCCAGACAACGCGCGCCCGAAACGGGAGCAAATTGGCCCTGCTCTCTCAATCATACATCGACCCGATCGCAGGGCAAACCGAAGTTTTCCTCGGCCACGACGAGAAAAAGGGGGCCGCACAATCCAGCCCCCCATCAGGACACGCCCGGTGACGATTGAGTTCGCCTCAATTCTTTGCTGCGCCGAATCTTCCCGCTGTCGACATGACTCCCGACCGCTGCAATCCGCGGGATTCGCTCAAGTCACGTAGGAATCGAACACGCGAACCTTTTTCCACGTCGGCTTGTTCTCGGCAATGAATTGCAAGTGCTGCGGATGCGCCTGGTATTCGTCGTGCGCCTTCCGATTCTTGAAGATCAGATTGAGCGACACGTCGAACTCGCGATCGTTCACCTCGCGCGTCAGGTCCGTCACCAGCGTCCCGGCGGCAAAGTAGACCACGCCGGGCGGATTCTTGAGATATTTGTGGCACGCATCGACCAGCTTTTGTGCGGCGGCCGGCGAATTGTCGTGCAACGAAAAATAAACCATGTGGGCCAGCAGCGAATCTTGATCAGGCATTTCAGCAACCATGTTCTCGGAAGGAAATAAAAGTCGTTTCGCGCTCCAGAAAATTCTCGAACGCCGGCAGGAAACAGACTGGCCGCGTGCGAGGAAATTCACCCCGTGCAACACGAGCCTTCGGGGCACAACGCGTCCCGTTCCTGCCGCGGTGGGATTATAACACGGCAAGTCTAGAGCGTGCGAATGAGCGCGGCCGCGCTCTGCCCGACATCCGTCCGGTTCACGCTCAGGGCCGTGAAGTTCCGCAACCCGTGCGGGGACCCGTGAATCACGTTCAGCCGGCAATTCGGATCCGGAGTTTCGTAATTCAACGTCATCGGAACGACTCCGTGCCGCAGCGCGAGCACGCTCCCGGCCAGCTCCACCGCTCCCGATCCCGCGTCAAAATTGCCGAAGTAACACTTCATCCCGGTCACCGGAATCTCCGCGGCCGACGAACCCAGCGCGCGATGATACGCCCGCGCCTCGATGAAATCGTCCCATTGAGTGCTCTTGCCGTGCGCGTTGATGTGCCCGATCTCTTGCGGAGTCAAGTGCGCCTTCTTCAAGGCCGCCTGAATCGCCCGCACCAGCCCCGTCCCCTTCGACTCCTCGTTCTGAATCGCCCCGTCGCACCCTGACGCCACCCCCAGAATCTCGGCATAAATATCGGCGCCGCGTCGCACCGCATGCTCGTAACGCTCGACGACGAACGAGGCCGCCCCTTCGCCCACGATCGTCCCGTCCCGATCCCGGTCAAACGGGCGGAAGGCCCGCGTCGGATCGTCGGAACGCCGCGACAGCGAATTGAACAAATTGAGCCGCGCAATGTCCACCGGATGAATGCTGGAACTGCACGCTCCCACGATCATCACGTCCGCCATGTCCCGCTCGATGGTCCGCACCGCTTCGTCCAGGGCCAACAGCGCCGAAGAATCGCGGCACGTGATCGTGTTGTTCGGCCCCCGCGCGTCGTGTTCGATCGCCACGTGGCAAGCGGGCATGTTCGGTAAATGCTTCAGCAACCAGAGCGGGCTGATCTCCGACATGCTGTCTTCGCCCCAGCGCTCGAAATCAAACGGCTCGTTGTCGTCCGCACAGACGGCCGCCGCTTCCACAAACTCGGCCGGCGTGATCGAAATCCGTCCCGCTCCGAATTCGACCCCCAACCGATCCGGATCGACCCAGCCTTCCCCTAACCGCGCGTCCTCAACGGCCAAATTTGCCGATGAGACCCCCAATTGGATGTCGCGCGACATCACCTTCAGCAACTTCTTGTGCCGGAGGTACTTGATCGGGTCGAAATCCGTGATTTCGGCAGCCAACTTGGACGGCAGATCCAAATTGGGAAACGCCCTCAGGAAATCGATCCCCGAATGGCCCCGCAAGAGATTGTCCCAGAACTGCTCCTTGCCGATCCCGGCAGGCGACACAACGCCCACTCCGGTGATCACTACGCGGGGAACAGTCAACCGAGCCGTCATAGCTTGACCCTGCTGTCGCACTCGTCCGGCGGGCGTCCATAATTCGGACGTAAACAGAGAAACAATCAGCTTCTGGCGTTCCTCTGCCAGTCACTTCAAATCGTCCCGGGACATGCGAAACTGCGAGATTTCACAGTTCCCGAAACCGATCCTAATTCCTCAGCCGAACAGGGACTCTAACTCAACGCCAGCCGGCCGAACGTTCCTCTTGGGGCAGCGCGTACTAAAGTTATCGGACCAAACCGATAGCGAACTTAGGACGTTTTTCAGGCCGTAAAGAGGGAGGGATCTCAGAATTGCGTGCTATCCACCAAAACACCAAATTCGGATGCGACAAAACCACATCCCGGCAGTCGACGCATCCTGAAATGCTACCCGCAGAAGTCAAGCGCCCCACCCAACTTCTGCACAGCACCCCTCAGGGGGCCACAAAATCATTACACTGGCCACCCCCCAAAATGTCAAGACGCCTCAATTAAATGATCGTTTGATCAGTGAATTGAGGCGTTGTCGATGGCCGAAAGCCACTCAATACGAGCGAGAAACGCAAGCGAATGCTGAAACCGTCCTCCGAAAACGGTCCGCAGCCAATCGGTCTGGATCGACATAACCCGATGTGGCTGACAACAAACCGCCCGCGGCGGGTTACTTCCCTTTCGCTTCCCCCTTCACTTCCCCGATCTTGGCATCTCGGGCGTCCATCCCCTTGAACGGCAGACGGTCCGGAAGAATCCGCACGTCGGTCGTCACCTTCAACGGGTATCGGCTTCCGACGTCACACGCCAGTTCCACAAAGAACGCCGTGAACCCCTTTTCGGGCGGGGCAATCTTGCCGACGTACACTCCCGGCTCCACCGCCGTCAAGTCGGTGCTGACATACGCCTTGCCGATCTCCTCCAACCGGAAATCACGGGCCTTCGGGTTATTCGCCTGCCACAGTTTGACCCCATGCAAGCGATCCTTCGTCTCCACCCGAATCGAACCATCTTCCTGAAACTTCCACGAGTAGGCCGGCCGCTTGAGGCCGCGCAGCACCGTGTCGTAGAAACTGACCAGGCTTTCGACGGCATCACTGTCGCGCAATGAATGGTCCGCGTTCGGAACGTACCGAAGCAGCTTCTCCCCCGGCAAGTCGTGGTAATAGAACCGAGACGAGTCGGGGGGAAAGTATTGGTCCCCCGCCGCGTTGATCACGAACTTCGGCATCGTGAATCGCTCCCGGTACGAATACGGATCTTCGATCTTCAGCAAGTCGGCATACTCGGGAGTGTTCTCCCGCGCCGGGAGGTTGTGCCGAATGTAGTCTCCCACCGACGGAGACCAGAACCCATACGATTCCAGCTGGTTCCGCGAGCAGACCGGGACGTTCAGCGTATCGATCACGAGGGGAGAAATCGCGATGACGCGCGGATCGACCGCCGCCGTGCACCACGTCGTCCAACCCCGCTTCGATCCGCCGGAAACCATAAAGCTCTCCACTTTCTGGCCTCCCCCTTCTTTGCTCGCCGTGAACGCCTGCAGCGCGTCCATCGCCCGCACGGCACTCTTCACCATCGGCAACCGGGCCGGCCATTCCGGGTCCTTGGTCTTCATGAACTTGTCCCACGTGAAAGCGATCAGGTCGTCTTCGACCATCGGCCTCCCGCCGTCCTTGAAGACAAGTGGTTGATTCGGAATGTTGTGCAGTTCCGCGACGATCGTGCTCGTCCCCGCCGCGATCTGAGCCACCCGTCCCTCAATCTTGTCCGGCGGGTTATCCCGATGGCTCCCCCCTCCGATGAACAAGAACGCCGTTGTCGATTTGACAACCTTCGGACGCACCACCATCAACCAATGCTTCCATACGGGGCGATCCACCTCGTCCGCATTCCGCCAGGTTTGCGAAATCAGCTCGATGGCAAAAACCGTGTGATCTTTCCCTTCTTTCGTCTGAGCCAGCCGCCACGTGAACGTCGGATCCGGCTTGGCAACGTAATCATCCAGTGCCGTCCGTTCGGTGACGGCCGGAGGGGCCCCCCACACAAACGCAGGCAGCAAAAATGCGACCAGGCCGAGCAATGCGACAAGCGATCGAGTTCTGGACATCGAGGGTCCCTTTCGTGAGTTTCAGTGCTACTCTTTGTTCTTTCTCGGGCCGATTTTCGCGTCGGCGGCGTTAATTCCTTTGAATGGCAATCGATCCGGCAGAATACGGACGTCGGTCGTAACCTTCAAGGGATAAACGCTCCCGACGTCGCAAGTCAACTCCACGAAAAACGCGATAAACCCGTCGTTGGGCGGCGTGATCCGCCCGACAAAAACTCCCGGCTCGACCGCCGCCAGGTCCGCGCTCACAAACATCGGCCCGATTTCCTCCAGCCGAAAATCCCGCCCCTTCGGGTTGAGCGCCTGCCACAGCTTGACCGCTTGCGGATGGTCCTTCGTCTCCACCCGGATCGAACCATCCTCCTGAAATTTCCACGAATAGACCGGCCGCTTCAAGCCCCGCACCACCGTATCATAAAAGGCCACCATGCTCTCGATCGCATCGCTCCCGGCCAGATTGTGCTGCGCGTTGGGCACGTACCGCAGCAACTTCTCCCCCGCCAGGTCGTGGAAGTAGAACCGGGACGAATCGGGCGAGAAATACTGATCCCCCGTCGCATTCACGACGAACTTCGGCATCGTGTACCGCTCCCGGTAGGAATACGGATCCTCAATCTTCATCAGGTCCACATACGCGGGATCGTGCTCGTGATTCGGAATCCCATGCCGCACATAATCCCCAATCGACGGCGGAAAAAACCCGTACGCTTCGAGCCGGTTTCGAGACACCACCGAAACATTCAAGGTGTCGATCACAATCGGGGTAATGGCAACGACGCGCGGATCCACCGCCGCCGTGCACCACGTCGTCCAGCCGCGTTTGGAACCCCCCGCCACGGCAAACTTCTCCAGCTTCAGATTCCCACAGTCCGGACTGGCGGCAAACTCCTGCATGGCGTCCATCGCCCGCACGGCACTCTTCACCATCGGCAACCGCAACGGCCACTCCGGGTCCTTGGTCTTCATGTACTTGGACCAGGTGTACGCGATCATGTCGTCCTCCACCATCGGCCGTCCCAGTTCTTGAAAGACCAACGGTTGATTCGGGACATTGAACAGCTCGCCCACGATCGAATGCGTCTTCGTCGCAATTTCAGTCGCCCGCGGGCTCAGCCGTTCCGGCGGCATCTCCTGATGCTTTCCACCCCCGATCGACAAGTAGCCGATCGTCGTCTTGACCTCGTTGGGGCGTATCACCATCAGCCAATGCTTCCACACCGGCCGGTCCACCTCGTCCGCCTTCCGCCACGTCTGCGAGGTCAATTCAATCGCAAACACCGTCGCGTCTTGCTCCACCCGCTTGCCCGCGAGCCGCCACGAATACGTCGGATCCTGCTTGGCAATGTAGTCGTCGAGCGCAGTCCGCTCCGTCACGGAAGGAGGCGCCGCCAAAACCCATTCCGGCAACAACAGCAGCAGCACAGTCCAGAGGATCGACAATGCAGACGAGCGCGCTGGGAACATCATCCAACCCTTTCATACATTTCGAGAACGATAGCAGAGTAAACTTCCGCGAAGAACTCGCGGACCGCGGATAATCCCAGTGTACCAACCCCGCCAACCCCCCGCCTCTCACCGAGCAAATCCTAGCCCGCAGCGCCAGCAAGTGAATCCGTTTGACACGTCGCTTTCCCCCACGGTATCCCGCAAAAAGCAGGGTGGTGTCGAGCATGCGAGACCCACCGCTCGGCCATCCAACCCGAGGATCTACCCCAACGGGGTAATGCCCACCAGCCCAGGGTTGCCACGTCAGTGGCTACCCTGGGGTAAATGCCCCCGAATGATTTATCTACCCCAAGGGGGTTGTGCCGTGAATAATTTCCCGCGTGATCTGGAACTCATTCATCGAGTTCAACTCCCATGACCGTTTCTCGAAAACGGTTCGAGGCCAATCGATCCGGATCGACATAACCCGACGTCACTGGCAGCAAACCGCCTGTGGCGGCCGCCCGCCGCGGTCAGGCGAATTCGTCTGCTTCACTGCCATTTCGGCGTATCACGGCACCGCCGGCAAAGGAACCGGATGTTGCAGGAACTCCAACAAGTGGGCCAGATCCTGCGGCGTGAATTTTTCTTCAAATCCATCCGGCATCAGCGACTTCCCGTTCGGGCGGAGCTCCTCGATCTCCGTGCGAAGAATCGTGTCCTCGGCTCCCTGAATCCGGCGTAAGCGGACCGCGGCAGCAGTGTCGGCTGCCAGCAGTCCCGTGAAGAGTTGTCCGCGCTTGGTCACGACCACATAGTTCACAAAATCAGGTGAGACTTCCTTGCTCGGATGCAGAATGTCGATCAGCAGTGCGGCCTTCGGTCGGCTGGCAATCCCCGACAGCTCCGGACCGACGCGGGCCCCTTTTCCTTGAATCTGGTGACAGCCCACGCAGTCCTTGCTGAAGAGCAGGGCCCCGCGCGCCGGCTCCCCCTTCAATTCCAGCGCCGCTTGATAGCGATTCACCACCGCATCGCGATCGCCGCTTTCTTGCACCTTCAGCAACTTGGCGGCCCGTGCCTGCAGCTCCGGCTTCGGCAGTCGTGAAATCGCCTCGCGCGCCGTGAAATCGATCTCAGCCTGCCCGATCTTCTCTTCTTCCAGGGAATCCAACAGCACGTTCGCCAGTTCGACCTTGCGCAACAGCGCGCTGATCAGTTCCCGTCGCGTATTGATCGGATAGCTCGCCCACCGCTCGATCACCTGCCGCGCGAGCTCCGCGTCTCCAACTTCCGCCAGTCCCCCCGCCGCGGCCGCTTGCATTGCAGGAGACTCATCGCCGCTCAGGAACGGCAACACGAGCGCCCGCGCTTCGCCCGGCTCCGTCTGCGCCAAAATCCGGAACGCCAGCAGCCGCTGCGATTCGGGAACGTGGCGATCGGCCGCACTCCGCCGTGCGGCGGCGATCCGACTCCGAACCGCGGCCAGGTGCGGTTGCAGTTCCGGAGCCGGTTTTTCCAACAGCCGATGCAACGCATTGTTGCGCCGCGCCAGCCCGTCCCCCAAACCGGACAACAACGCGAACGCCGCCCCTTCCGACGTCGCCGACGCTTCTCCGAGCAACCCGCAGAGCCCCGCGATCTCGCCGGACTGTTCGCCCGCCCCCGCCCCCGTCCCCGCCCCGATGATCCCGGCCACTTCGCCCAGAAAAACCAATTGTCCCGCGGACGGCGTTTTGAACATCCCCGGATGCTCCCGCGCGAGCGTCTGCAAAAATCTCCAGCCCGATTTTCCCAACCCGCTCAAGATCGCCGCGCGCAGCCACTCGTCTTCACCATCCCGGCTGGCGATTTGGGATAGCGCGGAGAGAGCGTCCGCCGAATCCAGGTCCCCCGCGGCCAGCGCCACTTCAAACCGCACGCGCGGATCGCCATCCGCCGCCAGCCGCAGCACTTGCTCCGTCAATCCGCCGGCCGGCGGATTCTGCAAACGCTCCAGCACAATTCCCTGCTCGCGGACCGCCGGCGCGACATCCTTCAAGGCCTGGTCGATGTGCGCTCCGCGGAGCGCCTTCAAACCCGCCAGCGTCCACAGCGCCTGCGCCCGCGTCGCCGCCAACGTCCCACTGGTCACGAGCGCCTCGAGCGCGGGAACCGCCGCTGGATCCTGGCGTTCGACAATCAGCCGCTGCGCCGTATCGCGGATCCAGGAGTTGTCGCAATCCAGGTCCCGCGCCAGCTCCGCCGCGGAATGCTTCGCCAGGTCGGCCCGTCCTGCGGGGGGCAGGGGCGGGGGCGAAAAATCCTTCCGCCGCACGCGCCAGATCCGCCCATGCTCATTCCCGGTGCGGAAGTTGACGTTCGTCCGCAACGCCGGCTGCACAAATTGCGGATGTTCGACCCACTCCCGATAGAAGTCCGCCACATACAGGCAGCCGTCCGGGCCAGTGGCAAGGCTCACGGGATGAAACCAACTGTCCTGCGATGCCAGAAACTCCTGCTGCTGCTCGCCCCGCTTGGCGACGAACGTCGCCCCCCGCGGTTCCAGAACCTTGCGATGCACCAGGTTCGTCAGTGGCTCGCCGACAAACGCGTTCCCCTGGTATTGCGGACCCAGCCCCGTTCCCCGGAACAGCATCGATCCGCAACTGGCGTTGAAATAGTCGGTCCGCTCCCTGTTGAACGTCTTCGGCGGAGCGCTGATCGGATACACCCGGCCCGTGTCGCTCGCTTCCGCGATCAAGGCGATCGAATTGCCGGACGTGTAATACGGATTCCGGACCAGGTCCCGCTCTTCAATCACCGCATGCCGAAACGGAACCGTGTTCCAGGACAAAAAACGGCGATTGAAATCGTCCCGCCCGAGACCGAACTGGCTGAAGCCGGCAAGCGCCTCGAATTCTCCCGTCTCGGGCCGAAATCGAAAATCATGACGTCGGATCGGCACCGCTTTCGTTGCCGGATCGTTCGGCCGTCGAATTTCGCCGCCGCTTCTTCCGTTCGCGCCATAGACCCAGTTGTCGAGTCCCCAAAACAAACCGTTCACCCGCAACTGCTGATTCCCTTCGGCAAACCCCGTGAGAATCACCCGTCGCTCGTCCGCCCGCCCGTCCCCGTCAAGATCTTTGAAGTACAGAATGTCCGGCGCGCACGTGACGAGCAACCCGTTGTTCCACGCCAAGGACCCATTGGGAAACTTCAGACCCTCGGCAAACGTGGTCACGGTTTCATACCGCCCGTCCCCGTCCCGATCCTGCAGCCGCTTGATTTTCCCTCCGGTGTCGGCCGTCGGATAATCGCTCATCTCGACGACATACAAAACTCCCTCGGCATCCCACGTCATCGCCACCGGACTATTCACCGCCGGCTCAGAAACAACCAGCTCCACCACCAGCCCCTCATCCGCCAACCGCATCTTCCCCCGCGACTGCTCCGGCGACAAAGGCCCAGGAGCCTCCGCCCCCCGCACCCCCTCCCCAACAAAACCCAAAACCAACACCACCGCCACACGGCGCAAAACCTCCCGTATCCCAATCCAAATCCGGGTCGCCGCAGGCGACGCGAAGCCCCCTCTCCGTCCACGGGGAGGGCCGGGGAGGGGGCGCTCCGCAATCCCGCCCAACAACCTCCCCCCGATATCCTCACCAACCGTGAGCCCAACGCCGCACCCAAGTTCAGCGTCATCCTGTCCAATCCGCAGCAATCTCATACCCAATCTCTCGCTCATCTCAACAAAACCGGCTTCGCCGTGAAGGACCTACCTCAACGGGGTTCCGCTTCCCTCACGATCTTGAAATCAACTCCTAAAGCCCCATCCCCCAAAAAACGGTCCGCAGCCAATCGATCCAGATCGACCTAACCCAACGTCACTGGCTGCAATCCGCCTGTGGCGGCCGCCCGCCGCGGTCAGGCGCGTACCGTCAGTCCTCTCGTTCGTTGCGAAATCACTCCCGATTCTCGCCGCGGACGTCACGTCCACCGCGAACGCCAAAACTCACTCCCGACTCCCCGCCTTCAATTCCTTCAACATCTGAACTGTCGCCTCGGCCACTCGCTCGCCGGTCCCTTCTTCCGCGTAGCTGTGCAGTCCCATCCAGGTCTGATAGCCTCCCATCGCGTGTCCCCGTCGGTCGGGCAGATACCCGATCCAGTCGTTGGCCAGTTCGGCGACGTAGGTGTAGCGGATCGGCGAGCGGCGTTTGATCTCCTGCCCGAGCACGGTGAAGTATTCCGCCGGCACACCCACGATCGCCACGTCGCCAATCAGCAACACCTGCAGCCAGGTCGTTCGCTCCTCCCCTTGTTGCGGCGCGAGAACTTCGCGCTGTTTGCGAAAGACTTCGATGATCACATCGGCACCGGCCGGTGCCCGCTTCTTGCAGTATTCAGTCACCTTCTGATGTTCGACCGCCTCGTCGAATTTCCGCACCTTGAACGTGAACGGCCGCTTGCTGGATACCAGCCGCCGGACTGCGTGCGGCTCCAGTTTTTCCAGGGCGTCCTTCACGGCATTCTTGATCCGGACGATCGCCTCTCCCGCGTTCAGTCCCAGGTTGTGCGTAGATCCGGAGGCCCCTTCGAGAAACAAAAACGTCCCCCCCAGTTCCTCCTCCAGCTCTTGCGTCGACAGTCCGTAAGCGGACGCCGATTTGACGTTCGGCTTCCTCGTCCCGATCGTGTGCGTCGAGTGATTGAAGATCACCGCCTGGTACTTCTTCTGCGGATTCACAAACGCCAGCACAGGCAACTCGGGGTCGAACGGTCCCGTCGGGCGGACGGCATCGTCGTGCGGCCCGATCCAGAAGATCGAATTGTCGGACAACAGCAGCCGGCTATTCTGCCCGTAAGAGGATTCTTCTCCCAGCCGAAATTGGAACGCGCACTCCTCCGCGCTCAACCGGGCGTTCGCGTCCTGGACCGCTTTCACGATCCCTTGTTGCACCCGTTTGCAGAACTCTTCGTCCCGCTTGTATCCGTGGATGGTCCCCGTCGAGGGGGCATGATGCGTATGCGTCGCGTTGACGAGGACGTTTGCGGCCGGAATGCCGCAAGTCCGCTCGATCTCCGCCAGCGCCGCATCCACAAAATCGCGCGTCACGAACAGCACGTCACACGCCACGATCGCAAATTTGCCACCGCCCGTCCCGGTCCCCGTTCCCGTCCGCTCTCCGGTTCCCGCCCCCGGTTTCTCCAGAACCACCGCGACCACCCGCAGCTTTCCTTCCTGGTCGACGACCGTCCCTCCCGTAATCCCCCCGCCGATGATCATGTTCGGCTCGGCGATCAGTTCCACATTGGCCGCCCCCACCTTCACTCCCGGAATCCGATCGGCCGCCTGCAGCCAGCTCGCCCCCAGCAGCAATAACAGCGCGCTCGCCGCACAAGCCCGGACGGAACAGCAAAGAATCGTCAACAGTCGTTGATGTCGCATGGAACTTCACATCTCGGAGGAAGAACAGGAACGGGACCAAGGCCTCCCCTCACGGAAGGCACCATCACTCTACTTCGCCGACAGTCCGTAACGGTAGTGAATCGAGTCGATCAGAAACTTCTGATACATCGGCGTCCCCGGCTGGCCGCCGTACATCCCCCCCGTGATCGTGCTCCAGCACTGCATCGCAAACTCGCCGATATCTTTCTTTAACACAGGGGACGTGTCGCAGATCTTCGACAGGAACCATGGCTCGCGCGGGTCGGCCCGAAATCCGATCCGGACGTGCCGTTTGTCGATGCATTGGATCAACATCGACAGCGGCTTGTGCGACAAGATCGACTCCGGAATCTCTTTCTCGAACTCGATCGTAAACAGCGACTGCCGAAACAGCCGATGCTTCTTCTCGCGCGGAAAATTCTCCACCCCCGGCAGCCATGCCCCATGCACTTTTCCGTCCGCGTCGACAACCAGCAGGTTGAGAAACAGATTCCACGGGACAGAATCCTCCGGCGGCACAAAACAGATTTCAATTTCCCAGGGAGGAGGGTAATTCGCCAGCTTGAGCCCCGGACCCCCCACGGGACAGAACCCCGTCCCCAAGCCCGGCCCCAGCGTCTTCAGCATCAGGTGCCCCGGATGCGAATGCGTGTCCATCAATGTGCATTGCTCCTGCACCTGCCACGGACCGAGATAACCGACGATGTTGAAATCGTCCGAGAAATCTTCCAGCGGCCGCGGATCCGCTCCAAAGAAAACGCAGTAGTCGACATAGTATTCGTAACGCGGGTTAGGAGGCTCCGGCCGCGGGGCGACCACCGGGACCATCTGGTCCGCCTGCCGGTAGTTTTTCGGATCCGCCTTCCCCAGAAAAACAGGGTGCGGCCCTTTCACCTGCGGCAACGCCCGGCACAGGACGTCCGGAATCCAGCGGTCCGCCGAGATGATTGGACCCAACTCCCAAATCCCGGTGATCTTGCCGAACGCCGAACAATCGATCGTCCGCATGTTCCAACCGTGCGACGCCTCGAACTTGATCCCCACCGAAATCTGCGTCGGACTCTGCACCACGCAACGGAAAAAAAGTTGCGGGCTCGCCGGCCCCGCGTATTTCGCTCCGTCGCCAATCCACACATACGGAATCCGCCAATCCCCCATCACCGTGTAACCCAGGTCTCCGCGTCCCCACACCAGGTACGTCTCCGGGTGCGGCTCGGTCGAGAATTGCGGCAACCCCACCCCCCCC
>JADMIO010482500.1_pt1 | contig 12633 bp, 9 predicted proteins | sample 8958161 | NCBI WGS metagenome assembly JADMIO01 (sample SAMN16585339, study PRJNA669376) | soil metagenome | isolation source: Crop rotation soil | place: USA: Cullars Rotation, Alabama | collected 2011 | reverse complement strand
ATTGCCAATCCCAAGGCTTGTCCGGATACTTTTCAATAATGTCTAAAGTAATGTTCGGATTTCGAGAAATCCCGTACCAATTCCAACACTTATCTGGATGTTTTTCAATAAAATCTAGTGTGACGTTCGGATTACAAGAAATTCTATACCAATCCCAAGGGTTGTCCGGATGCTTTTCAATAATGTCTAAAGTAATATTTGGATTCATAGAAATCTCATGCCAATCCCAAGGCTTGTCCGGATACTTTGTTAAAATGTATTCGAAAGAGTCGCACGATGACAGCATCTTCGTTTCACGAAGATCGAGACGTTAACGTCTTTGCGAAGCAAAGCTGAGTTAACGACTTTGTAAATCTTCTGTTCTGGAATTGTGAATACGTTCATAATTCAATTTCATTAAGTAAAGCTTACGTCTAGAACCGTCCTAAAAGCACAGTTTTACGTTGAGAACTATGTCCTTAAAGCATAGCTTTCAGTTGAGGGCTTTGTCCTTAAAATACACATTATTAGAACAATAAGCATCCGATACGGTAATTCGTTGCTTAAATCCGCTTTATTGTAAGTAGTTTAACTACTTACGGTATTACAATTTACTCAGCAACAACCTCTGGATTGGCAACCGCACGTCTTCTGCCGTGGGATCTTGAACGCGACTGGGATCTTGAACGGGAACGAGATTTAGAGCGAGACTTTGAGCGGGACTTTGAACGAGACTTGGAGCGAGAACGAGATCTTGAACGGCATCTGCGAGGGCAAGGGGGCATGCACTTACGTTTGGGGAAAGGAGCGAATTTGGCAATGGTAAGGATGGCGTTAACTACCTTGCAAATAACTCCACCAGCACTAGCAGTTGTAGTGACTGGTGCGGGAGTCTGATGATTCTTAACAGCCAAGCAATCACCTCTTCTAAGTACAAGGAATTGTCTGACAGTGAGCTGACCTGCACCGCTATTTGTTCCGGTTATTGTCGATTTCTCAACACATCCGTTAACATATACGGCAAATTGAGCAGGCTGATCTGTCGAAACGACGAATTCAACCTCATAAACACCATCGCGTTCAATCTTTACATCATGGGAATCTGGCTTGTGGCACAAGTTTAATTTAGGACCGTGATGACAGAAAGAAACAGCATGGCATGGTTTAATGCACTGAGTTTCGTTGTTGTAGAAAGATCCATATGCATCGCAACCGTTGACTTGGAGACAATATTCGCGACGGAGTTTGTTGCGGATCTGCTTATAACCCTTGTTAGATCCAGATTTGGAAGAACCTCCTGAGGATTTTCCTGACTTGCTAGAGCGTCTTGTGTGTGGCATGTAGTAGTTAGTTGGTTATTATATGCCCAGTTTAAAAAATATGAAAATTTGGTTTCGGGTCTAATCCAATTACATAATCCTAATAGTTATAAAACGTTATTATCCAAGATTCTCCAATATCTATGTGAGTATAATATAACGAAAACACTAGTTTTCTGGAGGGATTGATAAATACTTCGTTTTCATTTTCAATATTCCTAAAGTCTTGGAATGAAATAACCAACATCCCCAGAAAATGAACCATGATTATGTAGACGGCTATGTACATGATGGAGAACGATCTCATGAAAAGAATAGTAAATCTAAAAATAGACGAAGTCATAAATCTAGAAGCAGTAGTTCAGATCGTCAAATCAAACGGTCCAATGACAGGAAACGCTCTACAAAGAAACATCGCGGAAAAATCCATAAACATAAATCAAGAAAGCGTAGCTCCAGCTCCAGTTCAAGCACTTCCGAAGTATATAACACCAATCGTGTTAAATGGAAAGTTATCAAAGGCGACAAAGGAGATAAGGGCGATAAAGGCGACAAGGGAGATAGAGGAAAAAGAGGATATGGATATAAGGGGCATAAGGGAGATAAGGGAGATCATGGGGAACGAGGAGAAAAAGGTGACGACGGAGAAAGAGGTAGAGAAGGACGTAAAGGACACGACGGATATGATGGACGTAATGGTAAAAATGGTAAAGATGGTAAGAATGGAGAAAAGGGAGAAAAGGGAGACAAGGGGGACAAAGGCGATAAGGGCGACCAGGGTGATAAAGGTGACAAGGGTGACCAGGGAGACCAGGGGATACCCGGAATGGCTGGAGGATTAGCTCAATACGGTAATGTGTATAATTTAACTACACAGACCGTAGCTTCTGATACTGATGTGATCTTTGATAGTAATACTTTGCTCTCTGGAGGATTAGCTCATGCTCCGTCAACTACACAAATTGTGGTCGGAGTAAGCGGGGTATATAATATTTCATTCATCGTTTCTACAGCAGAACCAAGCCAATTCGGTATAGCCGTTAATTCTATTGTCGAACAGGCGTCAGTATATGGAAGTGTACAAGGGACTGCAATATACTCGGGAGAGACATTATTCGTATTAGCTCCAGGAGATATAATAACATTAAGAAATACTACATCAACGCCAATAACACTTACTTCGGCAGGACCGCTCCAAGGAGTTAATGCTTCAGTCACAATATTGAAAATAGCTTAAATTGACTTTGTCTAGATTCGTAAGTAGTACAGTACTACTTACATCTTACATTTCTTACTTTTTCCCCTTGCGATGTGAACTCTTGCGAAGTTTAATACCTTTTCCCTCATCGAGTTTGTCCCACTTGGGATTAACAGCACCGATCAATATCTTCGCTATATAGTCTCCTCGCGAAAAAAACTTCGTTCCCCGACCTATAATTTGACTTCTTTCCGTCTCGTAATCATCTACAACGTCAATACTATCAGATTCTCCATCCAACTTATCAAGGAAAGAGACGGTTTGTCTATCGTCAGAACATACCAAAATAGATACACGAATATCCTTTCCCGTGACTTTCTTTAGAAGTTCAGCGAATTGAGCGGATGATTTCTCAGGAGGGGAACCGTCTGTAGGTTCGCCATCCGTCGCAAATACAATGAGAAGTTTACGTTCAGCTTCCGCCTTTTCAGCAATGATTCGCTTGAGAGTTGTGATAGACGGCGTACCTCCTTTGGGTTTCTGATCGAACTTAGCCTTTATTTTCTCATAAGAAGTTACGTTCATGACGCTCCCCCTGTTGAGAAAATAAACATCAACTCCATCCTTGTCAAGAGAATACCCTAACCGAATTACCGGTTCAATGGTTTCTTTAAGTTCATCCCAACGAGTTTTATGTTTTTCTCCCTTTCGCTTCACGGCTACTTTTTCCTTCATGGACGCGCTATCATCAATCGCAATAACAATAGTGTAGCTCTCCAATACGCGTAATTCAGACACAGTCACTAGACTAATATCTAATTCATCAACTCCAACCACCTCCTCGAGTGATTTTCGCGGGACAGTTCCGCCACTCGAAGAATGAGACTCACTAGATTTACTTGATGCCGATGATGCTGAAGATGCTCCCGAATCAGATGAAGTGGCGGACATTTTAATACTTTAAACGGAGAGTAAGGTTGCACGAGCATCGGGATAATGTTATCATCCATACAGTTCAATTTTATGTAACTAAATTCGCGTAAAACTGACCCACTAGATTAAATATTCAATCTTATAGTTTCGAAGGACTTGAAATGTCGAGAATAATGTGTTTACCGATCGAGCTAATTGTATTTATCTTTTCGTTTCTCAAAATTAAAGAACAGCAACGTTTAAAAGAAGTTTGCAAGAGTTGGTATACTATCACAACGAGCGAAGATGTGCAATCACACGTACTAGACGCCGACGTTAATGTATTACGTTATCTTCTAAACGAAGAGAATGTGAGCTCTTTGGTCCGAAGCACTCTCGGACTTAATATACGAAATATGTCAATTCATACAGTCAATCAGCATACAATCCCCGCAAAAATTATATTACCTAATCTTAGGTGGTTGGCATGGCATTTCGATGGAGACGGTATCATTCCCACTTATCCGCAGACATGGCATCTTCCAGTGTTACAATTTCTACAAGTTTATACTGGCAATTATCAAGAAATTATAACTCCCCTTCTTAGACCTACTCTCAGACATATAGATGCGCCGAATTGTCAGATTTATCTAAATGAAAACATGAGTGAATATATTGAGCGGATCGTATGTTCTGTACTTGTTGTACGTTGGAAATTCTTTGGATCTCTCAAGAGCGTCATTACTAGGTTTGTTTGGTCAGCTATCATTGATCCTTATGGACGATATGAGAATGTGATCACCGGATGTAAACTCACATTAAATAAAAGATTAGCCGAGTATTGTCCAGCTCTTGAAAAGTTTGAATCAGGGACATGTCCTTCTCTTGAATGGCTTCGCGAACAATGAAGACTAAAAATCAGTATTTTACTTTTGATTGTAAAAGTATAGAAGAATTAGAAGTATAAAAGTAGAAGTAATAAAAGTATGGAACATCTTAGCAAAACAGACATAACAAATATCGATAGACTCTTTACACAACACGGATTAGTAGCTCGATGTAAGCATACGTCTGACACCAAATACGTTTGTTGTATAAAATCTGATGAAGAAGTTATTGCGGATGTCGTGTTTACCATTGAAGAAGCTGACGGGGAAAAGTTCGTTTACATTGATATGGTGGAGAATTATCACAAGAAACAACATGCACGAAAGACAAAAGGACTACAAGAACATATATTCATGCTCGGTTCACATGTGTTATTCAAGGCCATCTACAAAGCAAAGAAACTAGGAGCTAAGTACGTGTTGTTGATGCCACTTGACAAGGGAAGTGGAAAGTTATTCAAGTTCTACAAGAAATTAGGATTTAGATGTTCCAAAGACGAAAAATCTCCGACAGATTATCCTTTTGGAGGAAACCCTACTGTACAGGAATGGTATGAAAATTGTATTTATATGATCGGAGATATAAACGTAATCCTCGAGAATTGTTGCGACGATATTACGTTCAAGTGATCGTCATCTTTATCGTATAAGGATGCTAGCTGTAAGTAGAATTAATTCTACTCACAAAAAGGCTTTTAATCAGAGTCATAACGAAGATCGTCTTTACTTGGTGAATGTACAACCGGCACCATTTTATCCCATCCAAACCTCAGTGTTTTAGCTGCAAGAATTTCAAGAGTGCGCAAATCCATGGTTTCTAAAGGAATGCTCGTCTATTCGAGTGTTAGCCCCGCTTCTGTGTACTCTTCAGAACGGGAACGCGTTACATCTGTAGCGGCAGAAGACATTTAGCAGATTAGTGTTGGAGTCAGCAAAACTGACACGTGTCAGTTTTGCTGACCGGTCTTCATCTTTTGAATCTGCTGGGATGCTCCAACAGGAAATCGCTCTGAGAAGAAAGATTACGCAAGAAAGAACGAGGTTAGTTAATAAGTATTACAATGGAACTCTTGAGTGGGAGTGCGGAAAGTGCACTTTTGTTAACAAGAACTGCATCAAGAGCTGTCAAGTATGCGATGAAATCAATCTGGCATTGCAGAAAGAGGATAGACTAAGTGGGTAACGTCTTGAGTTTGACGAAATATTTGTAAGTAGGAATGAACTACTTACTTGAAACCACTTAACTTCTTATTATTTGATCCGAAGTTGTGTACACAAAGGTTTGGGGGTTAGTTGTTCCTAATACATATGTACTGAAACTTGGTCGGTACGACGGAGAAGGTCCTAATGTATTAAAAGTCAGAAGCGCATTATCTACTCCAAATGTCGTACATCCTAACGTGTTTCCCGTCGTTACGGTTGATACTTCTAATGTTCCCGCATTAATATTCGTTTGGCCGGTGTACGTATTCGCGCCGGTTAGTGTCGTGACTCCCGTACCAGCTTGTGTAAGTATTCCTCCAGTTCCTGATATTATTGCAGATTGAGTTAATGCATCCGAACGATTAAATTGTAATATCGCTCCAGAACTTATAGCAATTTCTGAAGTATTGGCAATAGTTCCCGTAGTCCCTCCAGTTCCTATACTAAGTGTTCCAGCAGATAAAGTCGTCTGTCCAGTATATGTTAATACTGAATTATCAATGTTAATCGTATTACTATTAATCTTATTTAATGCACCATTCCCTGACACTGACCCCGTTGATAAAATAGTGGAAAGCGCAATTATCGCGTCACTGCGATTTAATCGAAGGACTCCTCCATTCTGAACATGCACGTTGGCACACGTTATAGTACCAGCAGCTCCTCCCGATCCAATGGACATCGTGCTCGTATCTATATATATATCCCCCGTTGCAAATGATAACGGAGAATTCACAGATACAGTACCTGGTCCTTGTTGCCACATTATTCCAGTTCCTGTTAACGTCGAAGGACATATATCAGACAGATTCACATCATCACTACGGAATAAATACATACCAGCTCCGGATGACACCGTCATTACTCCGGCTACAGACAACGCGCCGGTTGTACCACCTCCTCCTGCGACAAATGTTCCTGCAGAAATTGTCATGCTTCCGGCTATGGTCAAATTAGTTAATAGATAACAATTATTTGTATTTACCTTAAGGACATTGCCTGTACCGCCGATGGACGTTAGGGAAGTGATGGTATCAAATATTATGGAATCACTACGATTTATTTGGAGAATTGCGCCGCTAGATACTGAAATAGAAGTAGTTCCCAAGATTGAGCCTGTTGTAGAATTTGCACCAATACTAAGCGTCCCAGTCGTAATTGTTGTTGCTCCAGTGTATGTGCTGGCACCTGATAATGAAGTTGTTCCTGCACCAATTTGAGATAATATCCCACTTGTACCTGAAATTGCAGCAACAATTGTTAATGCGTTACTACGATTAACTTGAAGAGCAGTACCTGTTATTATAATTGATGTTGATGCAACATTACCTGCAGTACTACCTGTACCGAGAGATAATATTCCCGCACTAACTGTCGTAGGACCTGTGAATGTGTGATCAACGTCAAGAGATAGAGTATTACTTGTTAATTTCGTGAGACCTCCTGCGCCGGTAATTAGCGGACAAATAGTAGAAAGAGTGAGAGAGTCTGATCTATTTATTTGTAGGATAGTACTCACAGCTACAGTAACACCGCTGGAAGTATTAATAGCGCCAGCAGTAGAACCAGTACCTATACTTAGTGTTCCTGCAGTAATATCTGTGGGCCCAGTGTAGGCTTGCGTCGCAGAGATTGAAGTAGTACCCGTGCCAGCTTGTCTCAAACCTCCCGCGCCTGTAATAGCTGCACCAACTGATGAGAGTGTTACGGGATCACTACGATTTACTTGGAGAAATGCTCCGGATGAGACGGCAATACCTGATGTTGTTAGGAGAGTTCCCGTTGTCGAGCCAGCTCCAATACTTAATGCTCCTGCAGTAATTGTTGTAGCACCAGTGTAAGTTTCCGTAGAATTTAGCGAAGTTGTTCCAGATCCTACTTGTGTGACAGCACCGGCCCCACTAATCACTGGAGTATGTGTTAGTGCATCAGATCTATTAAATGACAAAAACGCACCAGATGATACTGCAACTCCGGAAGTTGACGCGATACTTCCAGTCGTCCCTCCATTTCCGATTTGGAGAGTTCCTGCATTAATTGTTGTGGGACCTGTGTAAGTACACACTCCACTAAGAGTTGCGGTGCATAGATTAGTAGTTTCTGTAGATACACCTCCAGCGCCAGTAATAATTGCCGTTACTACGGGTTGTGTAACGGAAGCAGTTAGATTAAATGTGAGAACATTCCCACTTGCAATGGTAATTGTGCCTGTGCCAACCGAACCAGTTGTAGTTCCAAGATTACCAAGCATCAAATTTCCGCCAGAAATAGTTGTTGTTCCGCTGTACGAGTGCGGTGATAGACCAGCTGTTAGTGCGAATCTTACATAATTTGCGGCTCCGTTAGAGATATTTACACGCCCAATTCCTGAAAACGGTTTATTGCAAGTATATGAAGTATTACCCCTAAAATCAATGATTGAAGTAGAAACTGCAAGATATGTAGGTACATTATAACCGGCACTAGCACCGCCTGCCACTCCAATTTGTAATGTACCATCTTCGATAGTTAGTAATGTTGACGATGTTCCCGAGTTTGACCCGCTATTTGTTATGATTACAGTATTTGTACCTTTTTTGATTATTTGAGAAGTATTAGCCAAGCTCAATAAATTTGCCAGCGTAAACGGATTTGTACTACGATTAATCCAAAATGTTCCCGTAAGAGTCCCCCCAACAGTACCGGTAGGGTCAATTGCGCCGATAGTACCACCTGTTCCAAGAGATAATACACCAGCACTAGCAAATGTAGAACCTGTATAAGTATGCGTTGCATCAATATAAACAGTACCTGTACCATCTTGTCGTAACAGACCAGTACCCGAAATAATGGGACAAATTGTTGATAAATTGAAGTCATCGGTGCGGTTTATTGCGAGAGCTGCGACTGTACTAGTATTAGTTACAACACCAGAACTACTAACAATAGATCCATTAGCAGTATTGTTTCCTAATTGTAATCTTCCAGCACCATCTATTGTGGTCGTACCCGTGTAGGTCATTGTGGATGTAATAGCAAGTATTTGCGTAGATGAATTGCCATGAAACCACAAACTTACGGCCGATGAACCACTGAAAGTCGGACAAATAGCGGTAATATTGTTAGTTACCGAAGGAATTCCAATATTAATTCGCACCTCTGTCCCCGCAGCTAATGTAAAACTTGAGCTTGATGCTATGGACGGCACAATACTTGTTCGACCGCTTCCTATTCCAAAAATTTTATTAATTATAGTACATGATGTAGGGCCAGTATATGTATTTGCATTAGTAAGTCTGCAACCTCCCGGACCAATATTAATAAATCCTCCTGCACCAGATATCGGTGGATCAACATCTATGTATATGATGATATTATCATTATTCATCTGCAATAATGCTCCAGAAGCAATAATAATCCCAATAGAATTAGATATAGTAGCAGTCTCATTTCCCACATTTGAGCCAATTCCTAAAGATAATATTCCTCCGTCAATGTAAGTATAACCAGAATGTGCGAGAGTTTGTCTACATTGCAATGTGTTAGAGCCTAATTTACGAAAATTAATCGCAGACGGACTAAGCACAAATATTCCAAGATCATTCTGCAATTCAACATTATCACTGCGCCAAATCTCTAATGTTCCTACATCTCCAGTGTAAAATGTTCCTGAACCCAAAGTAGATCCAGTAGTCCCACCATTTCCAACACGAATTGTTCCATTTACTCCACCAGATGTTAAAAGTCCATCAAACGTATTATTCGCGACCATAACTACAGTTCCTGCATGAGTTGATAATGTTTCGAAACCGCCGTTACTACCAGAAATAACTCCGTTAACTAATGCAGTTGTTCCAGAAGGTATCGCGAATTTAATATAGAATGTACTCGCAATAGTAACTGCTCCACCATTAAAAGATCCAGTCGTTCCATCTCCTACTATCAAATTTCCTGACGTAATAGTCGTCGTCCCCGAATATGTATTTCCATTTGATGTTATTGTTACGTCAACTCCAGTCACGGCTACAGTAATTCCTCCTGCACCCGTAATGGCTCCAGTAATAGTATATGCCGTAGTTCCGTTCAAACTTAATACAGTACTTGCGGATAATGCTATGGGTCCTGTACCAAATTGTGCTGATGCTCCGGCATTTACGCCGACTAATAACGTTCCACCAGTTACAGTATTCCCTCCAGAATAATCTTTATTATTTCCTGTAAAGGTTGTTGTCCCTGAGGATGCTTTCGTAAACGATCCCGTCCCCGTAATACTATTCGTTATAGTTATCGCATTCGTTCGACTTACTTGAAAAACTCCTGGACTCGTGACTGTAATAGCTGAACTCGCCGACATTGCTCCCACAGTCCCAGCAGAACCAACTGATAATATTCCATTCGTTACAGTTGTTGCTCCTATATATGTGTGTGTTACTGTCATACTTGTTGTTCCGCTCCCAGATTGTGTTAAACTCCCAGTTCCTGATATGATTTGTCCTAATGATACTGCCGTCGATTTATTTATCGTTAAATTCCCCGGACTTGTTACAGTAATTGTACTCGTTCCCAATGTTCCTACTGACCCTCCGCTTCCAACTGATAATACACCATCAGTAATTGTTGTTATTCCCGAATATGTATGAGTTACTGTTAACGATGTCGTCCCAGTTCCACTTTGTGTTAATGCTCCAGTTCCAGAAATAATTGATCCTAAAGTTATCGCATCAGATCTGAAAATGTTTAATATCCCAGGACTCGTTACTGTTATTGTATTTGTTCCGAGAGTTCCAACAGTTCCATTATTCCCTATTTTCAAAGTTCCGGTGCTTACCGTAGTAATTCCGCTATAAGTATTAGTTCCTGTAAGAGTTATCGTTCCAGTTCCGCTATTTGTTAAAGTTCCCGTCCCACTGATAGCATTACTTTCTATTAATGCCGCGTCTGTTCTGTTATAAACTAATACTGCATTATTAACTATTCCTCCGCTACCAGCACTTCCTGTACTTCCAGCATTACCTATTTGTAAAGTTCCCGTGGTAATAGTAGTGCCATTACTGTAAGTATTTGCTCCTGATAATTTCAAAGTTCCTGCGGTAGTCTTTGTTAGAGAGAAAGCTCCAGAAATAATCCCCGACATGACTAACGTTTGACTTGATGCTACACTAACAGTACACGCTGCACCCAAAGCGATAGGACAAGAAATAACATCAGCTCCGGAACCAGTTTTAGTTATACCGAATCCAGCAGCTGGAGTAATAGTTAAAGTATTAGTACCGGCACCATCCTGAATAGTAAAAGTGGAAGACCCGCTATTATCTCCCACAGAAAGCTGAGCAATCGTAAAACTAGATGTTATATTAACAATAGTATTTCCTGCGATATTATTAGTAAATAGAGCGGTATCACCGGCATTAGCTCCAGGAAAAGTAGATCCGGGTCCACTAGTAACTATCCAATTAGCTGTAGTAGTCCAAGCATAAGTGTTGGCGGCTGTTTGATTCCAAGTATAAGTTGTCGCCATTCCTGCTATACAAAGGTAAATTCTAAATCTACTTAATACGATTAATTATATTAAGTACTAACAAGATTTACTGAAAGTCGACTCGGACTTTGCTTCACAAAGTCCTTTGACCCGGCAAAAACTTAAAAGGAAATGTATTTCCTTTTATAACAAGATATGCCTGTATTCTCCGTACGTGCTCCAAAAAATGATGCAGTATTATGTCCACGAATGGCGAAGGCTGGATTCAAAATTTTGGGTTACCAACGTGGTCGCTACTTCTTACAAACAAATGAAATTATGAGTTCAATGCGTGCTGATGCTTTACTCGCAATAGCAGGTCTGCCTTTTGAAACAAGATATTCTCGTACTTTAGAATCTAAGAGCCCCATACGTTGAACACGCCACTAATCCAACCATACCCGCGAGCCAATATAAGATTAACCCCGTGTTGACTACGGCAACTGCGGTCCCCGTTGTTTTTCGTACACTTTGTGTATTCCAAAAGCCTACTATAAGACTTCCAACAATGGCGAACATGATCATATAAACTAACAAATATCCGAATGTGAGACAATTAGCCATTCTTTATTCTTTATTACTTTGATAGTTACGTGTTAATGACTACCAATAATTTAAGAATCGAGATTTCTTAAGAAATCTCGATTCTTAAATTTCTAAAGAGTTAATTAATAAAGCTTAAATAGTGTACAGTCTGAAGATAACAAGTTAAAATGTCCGACTCTTTTTCTGACACAGATGTTGAAGTCCTTACAGCGACCGATTTCGATGAAAGAACTCCCTATAATCTTAAAAGAAAGGGATTAACTGCAGTACTTTTCCATAAACCTGGCTGTCCTTATTGTGTACAAATGAAAGGAGAATGGATAGCTGTAGCTCATCAGGCACAATTCCTTGATGTTGCAGCTTTTAATGCCGTGGATAATGTTGGACACATGGAGAAAATACGTAATGATTTACCTGCTTTAGTTAAGACTTATCCCACAATTGTTATTTATCATAACGGAACACCAGTCGAAACTTACAAGGGAGAAAGAACAAAAAAGGACTTCTTGAAAGCTTTTATGCGCGTCTCAGAGGATGTAGAGTAAAATTCTCCCGTTTTGTGAATATCACAAAACATTTGCGTTCTATTTCAAGGAATTAAGCCATAGATTCACAGAATTCATGAAGCTTCTGGTCGGAACGGTCTGTGTAGGCTTCGTGGCCAACCATCTATTAATAGCTTGCTGAAAAACAATATCCTCGCGAGCAGGTCTAATTATTAGAGGGGCTGGTATTGATTCTATGACAGGTTGATCTATGATCGGTTCTGGTTGAGATATGATTGGTTCTGGTTGAGATATGACTGGTTCTGGTTGAGATATGACTGGTTCTGGTTGAGATATGATTGGTTCTGGTTGAGTTATGATTGGTTCTGGCTGAGATATGATTGGTTCTGGTTGAGATATGTTTGATTCTGGTTGAGTTATGATTGGTTCTGGCTGAGATATGATTGGTTCTGGTTGAGATATGTTTGATTCTGGTTGAGTTATGATTGGTTCTGGCTGAGATATGATTGGTTCTGGTTGAGATATGTTTGATTCTGGTTGAGTTATGATTGGTTCTGGCTGAGATATGATTGGTTCTGGTTGAGAT
>JADMIO012731272.1_pt1 | contig 12634 bp, 11 predicted proteins | sample 8958161 | NCBI WGS metagenome assembly JADMIO01 (sample SAMN16585339, study PRJNA669376) | soil metagenome | isolation source: Crop rotation soil | place: USA: Cullars Rotation, Alabama | collected 2011 | reverse complement strand
CTTTCCTTCCGGTGTCAGAAAAAGTGGTGCCAACTACCGAAGCAATCGGCGACGGTAACGCGTCGCGGAAGACGAGGTAGTTAGTAACACCGACGTTATCAGTCGAGGCCGTCCAGGAAAGATTGATCGTCGTCGGGTCCGAAGCACCCGCGACTAAATTCGTTGGGGCCGACGGCGCCGTTAGATCGCACACCGTGGGCTGCTTGAAGAAGTTAGTCGCAGTGATTGGCTGCGCCGCTGGATTGGCCGGCGGCCATGCAAGCACAGTGGCGTTGCCGTTGAACTTACCAATCGTGGCATCCACGTAAGACAGAATCCGGTTAGAAGCGTTCGACAACGGGCTCGCCGTGAAGGTCGGATCGTTATATGGACCAGTCGGAACCGGAGCCTGCGTGCGCGGATCAATGATCTCGAACGGGAATGGATCGAGTGGCTGCGGCGTGGTCTCACATGGACCATTGCAACCGCCCGGACCGAGTCGCCGGTCGAGGTTCCAGGGAATGCCGGTGAAGCTGAAGGGAGTGTCGAGCGCGTTGAGATCGATCTCTACGAACTCGGGCGGCACGATGCCGCCAAGACCGATGCCCAACGGGAATAAGTATTCACCGTTGCTGGCCGCGTTCCCCAGGATATCGATCGTTTTGAGAGTACCGGTCGCATCGGCAAACTTGCGGCCCGTGCGCGCGATAATCTCGTGCGGAATCGGCGTCAGCACACCAAACTGCTCCTCGAACGTGCCGCCGGCCGGACACGGGTTTGAAGCAGCAAACCGCGGATCGGCACGCAGGTGAGCACAAGGATCAAGCCTCGGCTTGGTGGCAGGGTTGAGGAAATCCACGTCGTGGCGGATTTTCCAGATGTTGCCGGCGATACCGGCGGCAAGACCATTCTGGCCGCAAGTGCCGGCACCTCCGGCATTGTCACAGCCCACCACAGTCGCGAGTGGAAACTCATGAGCCTGGTTGGTGGGGTCGTAATGAAGCCCCCAGATCATGATGTCTGTGTTCAGACTGGCGAAGCCGATGAACAGGGTTCGCGCCCGCTGATTTTGAAAGCCGGCGATGTCGATGCCTACTTCGTCGAGACTCAGGTAGTCAGGCTGGCCCGCAACATCCCTGGTGCCGAGCGCACGACTAATCGTAGTGGTGTGCGCGGATAGGAACCTCACGCCATTGATCGTTTCGAAGTTGCCTTCAGCTTCGATGCTGTCTCCGAGCTGAATCGGCGCGAAGCGTCTCGAGTCGGCGACGATCAAATCAGCCGTCCGGTTGGTGGATGGACACAGCAGATCGCCAGTGCCGGTGCTGGTGCTCGTGGTCGTGAGCGTCTCAGTCGTGTTGCCGTCGGCGTCGAGATCGAGAGTGTCGATGAACGAACGGGTAACCGTGCTCGGGATACAACTGGGGACGCCGGTCGAGAAAGTGTTCGTATAGTTTTCAGGATCGTTCGTGAAACGAGCGTCGGGACTGCAGTTGACGGTGCCGGCCTGGCAGCCGAGTCCCTGTTGGACCGTGTGCCGGTTGCCGGGATCGTTGATGCGAACCATTACACCGGTGTTGGCGTCGTTCGCGATACCGTTCAGGCGAAAGTAACCGTCGGTGTAATTGATGTACGTGACGTTGCCTTTCACCTTGTCAACACCCTTTTGGATGAAGACGTCGCCGGCGATCACGTTTCCGGCGCTGGTGCGATTGGCCTGAATCGTGGCGATGGCGCCTGTCTTATTGGAATTACAAACATCAGCTTTCGCGAGGCCGCTCTCGGCGCGTTGCAAACATGCAGCGGGTGCCTGCGCGAACAGCTGATTCAGCGTTAGACGGTTCGCCGGCAAATCCATCAGCAGGTTGCGCGGGATGATGATGTTCTGTCCGCCAACAACGACGACGCCGCCGGACCATGGATCCTTCTGACTGTTGAGTGTGAGACGCTCGATCTCACCTGTAATTGGGGCCGCCGAAGCGGTTTGCGCTTGGACCGTACCAGCGGGCAAGAGCAGAAACGCGAATAACACGCCTACCAGGGCGCTGCACGCGAATTGAACGTTTCGATAGATACAAGTGGATTGATGGGGAGTCAGCTTTCGCACTGTTCCACTGTAACAATTGGTGGGGCTCACCTTCATGTGGTTCTCCTTAGTGATTTCTTTCTTTAGTAGTTTTCGGACACACTAAGCCCTGCTGAGGAGCTGTCATTGATGCAATGTGTAGTTGAAAACTGTAGAAAACTTCTCGAGCGAGAAGTCGAAGTGCAACGTTTATGCCCGAAGGCTATTCGCGGCTTTTTGGGCCACAAAGAGGCACAAAAAGCTCAAAAATTTCAGTAAGCGTTTTGTGCCTCTTTGTGGCAAAAAAGACGAAAATGTGTCTCACCGTGAGTCACAGATCATTCGACTTTTTCATTTTGAATCGGTTTTGTTTACTCGGTTGAGACTTGCTCTTCTTTGTTGAGTGCGGCGTGAAGTGTGTGCCAAGGCAGCGTCGCGCATTTGACCCGGACGGGAAACTCGCGCACGCCAGCGAAGATCTTCAAGTTTCCAAGGCTGTTCGCTTCGGTCTCTTCATTCAGTTCACCCGTGACCATCGAGTGAAACTCCTGAAACAGGTTTTCAGCCTGCTCTTTGCTCTTCCCTTTCACGGCCTGCGTCATCATGCTCGCAGCGGCTTTTGAGATCGCACAGCCTGAGCCCTCGAAGCCGACTTCCTTTACCGTGTCGTCTTCAAGATTCAGATAGATCGTCAGTTGATCGCCGCAGAGTGGATTGTAGCCTTCAGCGCTGTGGTTAGCGGTTTCGAGCCTCCGAAAGTTTCGCGGCTTCTTGTTGTGGTCGAGGATTACCTGCTGGTAGAGTTCGCTTAGTTCTGACATTAACTGAATATCTCAATTACACGTTCGATCGTGCGTGCGAGCACGTCGATCTCCTGCTTCGTGTTGTAAAAAGCAAACGACGCGCGCGCCGTGGCCGGCACTTTGAACCGCTGCATCACCGGCTGTGCGCAGTGGTGACCGGCGCGGATCGCGATGCCTTCCTGGTCCAGGATCGTGCCGATGTCGTGCGGGTGAATGTCGTCGATCACGAACGACAACACGCTCGCCTTGTTTTTGGCAGTGCCGATGATGCGCACGCCTTCGATGGCCGAAACTTTTTCCGTCGCATAGCGCAGTAACTCCGCTTCGTAAGCGGCCGCGGCCTCCCGACCGATGCTGTTCAGATAATCGATCGCGGCGCCCAGACCGATCTGCGATGCGATCGCGGGCGTGCCGGCTTCGAACCGGTTGGGCGGATCGGCATACGTGGTCTTTTCAAAGGTGACGGTCTTGATCATGTCGCCGCCCCCCTGAAACGGGTTCATCTTTTCCAGTAGCTCGAGCTTGCCGTAGATGACGCCGCTGCCCGTCGGCGCAAACATCTTGTGACCGGAGAAGACGTAGAAGTCAGCGTCGAGATCCTGCATGTCGATCGGCATGTGCGGCGCAGCCTGAGCGCCGTCGATCAATACCGGCACACCGTATTTGTGCGCGGTAGCGATCATCTGTTTGATCGGATTGATCGTGCCGAGCGCGTTCGAGACATGGTTTACTGCAACCAGCTTCGTGTGTTCGTTCAGCAGGCCGTCGTACTCGTCGAGCAGCAACTCGCCCGCGTCGTTCATCGGAATCACGCGCAGCCGCGCGCCCTTCTCTTCGCACAGCATCTGCCAGGGCACGATGTTGGCGTGATGCTCCATCGCAGAGATGATGATCTCATCGTCCGCGCCGATGAACTTGCGGCCGTAGCTGTGCATCACGAGGTTTATGCCCTCGGTCGCACCACGCACGAAGATGCACTCGCGCACGTCGCGCGCGTTGATGAAGCGTTTCACTTTCTCGCGCGCGCCTTCGTAAGCGGTCGTCGCTTTCTGGCTCAGGTAGTGGACGCCGCGATGAATGTTCGAGTGTTCCTGTTCGAGATAAACACTGCCGCGATCGATGACGACTTGCGGAACTTGCGAGGAAGCGGAGTTGTCGAGATAGATGAGCGGTTTACCGTTTACTGTTTGTTGCAGGACGGGAAAGTCAGCGCGAATGCGTTCGACGTCCCAACTACTACTAACCGCGAGTTCTGATGTTATTGCGCTACTCAATTTTCAACTCCGTCTATCTATCCGCAGATTACGCAGAAAAAACTGTGTAATCTGTGGATACCAATTGTCGCAGCACAAACTGATCAAGCTGCGCCCGGATCGAGTCAATCTTGATCTTCCCGATCACTTCTTCAGCAAATCCGTACGTCAACAAGCTGCGGCCGAGCTCCGGGCCGATGCCGCGCGCCGCGAGATAAAACAGCTCTTCCGGATCGATCTGCCCGACCGCCGCGCCGTGCGCACACTTCACATCGTCCGCATAAATCTCGAGCTGCGGCTTCGTATCCACGCGCGCCTTCTCCGAAAGCAGCAGGTTCTTGTTCGTCTGCTGCGCGTCCGTCTTCTGCGCGCCTTCACGAACAAACACCTTGCCGTTGAAAACCGCGCGGCCATTGCCGTCGAGAATGCCTTTGTACAACTGATGACTCGTGCAATGCGGCTGCTTGTGATCGATCACCGAATGCGTGTCGCTATGCTGGCCGGAGCCGACGAGGTACAGGCCATCGACGGCCGTCTCCGCACCTTCATGGTCCAACACGACCGAGATATCGTGTCGCGACAGCTGCGCGCCGAGATTGATCGACGTCGTATCGTAACGGCTCGCGCGACCCAGCTCAGCGGAAGTCGTCGACACGTGATATGCGTCGTTGCTTTCACGCTGCACGCGGTAGTGCTCGAGTTGGGCGCCGTCTTTCAGCACGATCTCGGCGATCGCATTCGTGAAATACTTGCCGCCGTTGGTCGAGCTGAAACTCTCGATCACCGTCGCCGAGCTGTTTTCTTCAGCCACGACGAGCAGTCGCGGAAAACTCGCGCCATTCTCGGCATCAGCGAGGAACGTGATCTGCAAAGGCCGTTCTAGCTTGACGTTCTTCGGAATCCACAGAAACACACCCGACTGCAGAAAAGCCGTGTTCAGCGCAGTCAGTCCGTTGTTATGATAGCCGGCGTTGCGTGCCAGATATTTGCGAACGAGCTTGTTGTAGCGCGCGTCCTGCGCTGCGCTGAAAAGATCGACTGCAATCACGTCGCCGAGCCCGGTCTTCGTCGACAAATCTTCGCGCAGGAAGCCATCGACCACGACGAGATGAGTCTCAGCAGTTTCGGCATATCCCTCGACGTCACGCGCGTCAGTGGACGCACTCGTAACAGGGGAAAACTCTTCCTTCGCGAGCGTCGCGAGGTTCGTGTATTTCCAGTCCTCTTCCCTTACCGTCGGAAATCCGAGCTGCTCGAAACGATCCATCGCGCTGCTGCGCACGAGCTCGACTTTCCCCACCGTCGGCGACGACGCGCGCAACGAGCGAAACGCGGCTTGATAACTATTTTCTGACTTGACGAGTTCAGTAACCATGCTCAATTCGCCGGCGCGCCCGCTCCTTTTCCGCTGTCAGGAGTTCTAATCCAGTCGTAGCCCTTTGATTCGAGCTCGAGCGCGAGTTCCTTGCCGCCTTCGCGAGCGATGCGCCCGTCGGCGAGCACGTGCACGAAATCCGGAACGATGTAGTTCAAGAGTCGCTGGTAGTGCGTGACGACGATGATGGCGTCGTTTGGCGTGTGCAGTTGATTGACGCCGTTCGCGACAATCCGAAGCGCGTCGATATCGAGACCTGAATCCGTCTCGTCGAGCACTGAAAGCCTTGGCTCGAGCACCGCCATTTGCAGGATCTCGTTGCGCTTCTTCTCGCCGCCCGAGAAACCCTCGTTGACCGAGCGCGTCATGAAGCTCGCATCCATCTCGACGACTTTCGCGCGCTCTTTCAACAGATCTTTGAACTCGAGCGGATCAAGCTCCTCTTCGCCATGATGTTTCTTCTTCTCGTTGTAAGCGAGACGCAGAAACTGCGCGTTCGAAACGCCCGGCACTTCGATCGGATACTGAAACGCCATGAAAACGCCTTCGCGCGCGCGTTCGTCAGGCGACAACTCGAGCAGGTTGCGACCTTCGTAAATGATCTGGCCGTCAGTGACTTCGTACTGCGGATGTCCGGCGAGCACCTTCGCCAGCGTCGATTTCCCGGAACCATTCGGTCCCATGATCGCGTGAATCTCGCCTTTATTGATCGTCAGGTTGATGCCTTTTAGTATTTCCTTCCCATCAATCCCTGCATGTAAGTTTTTTATTTCTAACATTCTCTGATCCGTCTTTAATCTGCTTTACAAGATCTGTCCAAATCCGCGGCTAACCTACGCTGCCTTCCAACTTGAGTCCGAGCAATCTCTGCGCCTCAACCGCAAACTCCATCGGCAACTGCAAAAACACATCCTTACAAAAGCCATTGATGATCAGCGACACCGCGTCTTCCTGCGAAATGCCGCGCTGCTGCAAGTAGAACAACTGCTCCTCGCTGATCTTCGACGTCGACGCCTCGTGCTCGACACTCGAACTGTCGTTCATCACTTCAATATACGGGAACGTGTTCGCGCCGCACGTCGATCCGATCAGCATCGAGTCGCACTGCGTGTAGTTGCGCGCACCCTCGGCCTTCGGCATCACTTTCACGAGACCGCGATAACTGTTGTTTGAACGTCCCGCCGCGATGCCTTTCGAGATGATCGTCGAACGCGTGTTCTTGCCGAGATGAATCATCTTCGTGCCCGTGTCGGCTTGTTGCGCGTGGTTCGTCAACGCAACGGAGTAAAACTCGCCGATCGAGTTGTCGCCCTGCAGAATGCACGACGGATACTTCCAGGTGATCGCTGATCCGGTTTCGACCTGCGTCCAGGAGATCTTCGAATTCTTGCCCGCACACTTGCCACGCTTCGTGACGAAGTTGTAAATGCCGCCGCGTCCTTCTTCATCACCGGCGTACCAGTTTTGTACTGTCGAGTATTTGATCTGTGCGTCGTCGAGCGCGATGAGCTCCACTACCGCCGCATGCAGCTGGTTCTTGTCAAACTTCGGCGCCGTGCAACCTTCGAGATACGAAACATATGAACCTTCTTCAGCGACGATGAGCGTGCGCTCAAACTGTCCTGACTCGGCGTTGTTGATGCGGAAGTAAGTCGAAAGCTCCATCGGACAGCGCACGCCTTTCGGTATGAAGCAGAAACTGCCATCCGAGAAGACCGCGCTGTTCAGCGCCGCGAAGAAGTTGTCGTTCGTCGGCACAACGGATCCGAGATACTTCTTGACGAGCTCCGGATAGTCTCTGATCGCTTCCGTGAACGAGCAGAAGATCACGCCGTGCTTCTTGAGTTTTTCTTTGTAAGTCGTCGCCACCGAGACTTTCCCGAGACTGAGTCGAAGACGGCATCGACCGCGACGCCCGCGAGTTGCTTCTGTTCGCTCAACGGAATGCCGAGCTTCTCGAAGGTGCGCAGCAACTCCGGATCGACTTCATCCAAACTCTGCTTCGTCGGCTTTTGTTTCGGCGCGCTGTAATAAATGATGTCCTGGTAATCGAGCGTGGGGTACTTGAGGTTGGGCCAGTGCTTCGGCTCCGTCATCGTCAGCCAGTGACGAAAAGCTTTCAAGCGAAACTCGAGCATCCACTCCGGCTCGTTTTTCTTCTCGACGATCAGACGAATCGTGTCTTCGCTCAACCCGCGGGGAATGACGTCCGACTCGATGTCGGTGACGAAGCCGTATTTGTATTCTTGTTTGGCTAAAAGTTCTGCTGTACTCATCACTAAACTCGATTATCTTTCTGCCTGATGCCCTGAATCTGGTGGAGCGCGGCGTCGACGTTTGCCTCGGTACCGAGCAACTGCGAGAGCGTGATTTCGCCGAGGGCGTTGTCGACAATCTGGTGCAGCTCGATGATCACCGGCCGAATACCACAGTCGCCCGTGTGCACACACGCGTCGAGGACGCCCGCGTAACTCTTGCAATGCGACTCGGCGGGCCCGCCTTCGAGGACGCGTATCACCTGGTTGAGTCGAATCTCGGAGGCGGGACGCTGCAGCGAGTAACCGCCTTTGATACCGCGGGTCGATTGCACGAGTCCGGCCTTGCTCAAAATCCACATCAGCTTGCCGGCATTCGCAGTCGAGATGCCCTCGAGGCGGGCAAGCTGCGGCAGCGTCAACGACTCGCCCATGTTTTCCGCACGGGCTAACTGCAACAAGCAGCGCAGTCCATATTCCTCTTGAGCCGAGATCTTCATTGCGTCTAAATCATTAATCTGACGCAGCTTAACCTAAACCTTACTTTTTAGTCAAGATTAGATCAGCCACAAAAAGGCACAAAAAGCACCAAATGCCTCCGCGAAGCATTTTGTGCTTTTTATGCCTCTTTGTGGCTAAAGTTTGAAGTCGAAATCGATGTACCCGGCGAGGCGAACTGGTTTGTTGTTAACCATTGAAGGTGGGAACGTCCAGCCTCGGGCGGCGTCCTCGGCGGCTTTGCGGAGCAGCATCGGGCCTTCAGAGTTAGTCACCCAGATCTTCCCGTTTTCATCGATGATGGCAAACACCCTGACCGTTCCCGTCACGCTATGCGTCTTGGCTTGCAAAGGGTAAGACGGGGTCACGCGCTTCGTTTCGCGGCCGCTGAGCGAGCCGGTGCTGACCAACTGCGGCTCTGCTCCGGTCGTCGCAGCCACCGCCACCGGCGGAGCTTCGACCGGCGGAGCATCAGTATTCGCAGGCGGTGTGGCCGGCTTCGTAGCAAATGGGTTCGGGATCCTGTTCGTGACCGCATCCAGCGCAGGGGAGCGACCGAGCGATGCCACCTGAATCTGCGACGACGCCATTTTCTCCCGCGCCGTCAGGTACTCCGTCTGCCACTTCGCCCGATCGTCTTCGTTGCGTGCGAGTGACAGGCGAATCCCGAGCACGTCTTCCTGCAACGCGAGCGCGTCGTATGAACGCCCTTGTTCAGTCGAGATCTCCTTCGCCTGTGCGATCACTCTTTCGAGTAACGAGCGGACTCGATCAAGATCGGTGTTTGCTTCAGCCGGAAGATTGGCGTCGGTTGGATTGATGCCGTAACTGCGGTAACGAGCGAGATGCGCGCGGATGCCGTTCACTGTCTGACCAGCAGTGGCGAAGTAAGTGCGAATAGATTCGTCTTTCTGTGCGGCGCGCTTTTGGAAAGTTTCTTCGAGTAACGACTGCGACCGGCCGTAGTTTCCGTCTTCGAGATAAATGCCGAGCAACATCAGCGTCGTCACGTTGCGCAGGGTTACATCGTTTGCCGTGGTGCGAATGTTTTCCAGCTCGGTCGCGGCGGCCTGGAGCTGGTGCACGGCGGCGAGCGCACGCGCGCGCTCGATTCGGCTCGAAATCGCATTGGCGGATGCATCTTCGGCCGGGCCAGTCGACTGGCCGAGCGCGAAAGCGGCAGTAATTAGAATAAGAGCGGTCGGGAGGAATCCATAGATATAGGAACGAAACTGGGCGAAAGATCTCAAATTGCTGGCTCCTGAAATAAGAAAGCGAGCCTATGCTCGCTTAGAGTTGGTATCAATTTGACCAGCCTATTATGGCCAAAAGACGGCCAATGAGGCAAGAGGGCCGCAAGCTGCGTGCTGCGAATGATAGAATGCGCCCATGGATTTGTTGCCGGGAAACGACTTGATCGAGACGGGCCTTGAGGATCTGCTGCAGCAACGGCAAACAATCCCGGCGCTCCTGGTTGCGATTGGCGCACCGAGGCTTCGGAGTCTTGGTCTTGAGCTTCCCGAGAACCTTCCCTCAAACCCTGAGCATCGACTCTACGACCTCTTATCTGACTCTGAGCCTGATTCCGCCCACTCCAAATACAACGCCTTGATCCGACGCTTGGTCAGCTTCGAGCGAGCAATGGCATGCGTGAGAAAGTAAGCGTCGAATCAATCGAGCGTTTCATGCGAGCGCTCGGGCGCATAGGTCGGACTAATGCTCGCATCTACTTCGCCGGCGGTGTGAGTGCGGTACTGCTCGGTTGGCGAGAAAGCACGATCGACATCGACTTAAAACTAGTTCCTGAAGCTAATGAAATTCTCAAAGCGCTACCTGAACTCAAGGAGCGCCTCCAGGTAAACGTCGAACTTGCTTCACCCGACGACTTTATCCCGCCGCTGCCGGGCTGGGAAGAGCGCAGCGGTTTCATAGCTCGTGAAGGAAGAATCGACTTCTTCCATTACGACTTCTACGCCCAGGCCCTGGCGAAGATCGAACGCGGCCACAGCACCGATGTTCTTGATGTTCGGCAAATGATCGCCGCTGGCCTCGTGGAACCTTCTCGATTGCTCGACTACTTCTCACGTATCGAGGATCAGCTTTACAGGTATCCGGCAATCGATGCGGAATCGTTTCGCCGAGCCGTCGAGGAGTTTTTAGCCGATTTTTAGCCACAAAGAAGCACAAAAAGCGCAAAAGCAGGAGAGCGTTTTTGAGCTTTTTGTGCTTCTTTGTGGCTAAAGATTACGGGGTCGTGCTGAGGGATTTGATGATCTTGTCGCGGAAGGCGCGGGCGTCGGATTTGACGGCGGCTTCGTTGAGAGTCAAGAGACGGCGGTTGCGCATCACCACGCGGCCGTTGATGATGACGGTCTCGACGTCCGCGGCTTTGGTGGCGTAGACGAGATCGGAGTAGACGTTGTAAAGAGGGATCTGGTTCAGGGTGTCGCGATCGATCACTAAGAGATCCGCGCGCTTGCCCGTTTCGAGTGAGCCGATCTCTTTGTCGAGATGCAGTGCCTGGGCGCCGCGGATGGTCGCGAGCTCGAATGCCTCCTGCGCCGAGATCACTTTCGGATCGCCGGTGAACACTTTGTGCAGCTTCGCGACCGTGTCCATCTCTTCCCACATGTTCAGGTCGTTGTTTGACGCTGCTCCATCTGTCCCTAAACCAAGGAGAACGTGCTCCGTCAACATGCGCGGAACGGGCGCGACGCCCGACGCGAGCTTCATGTTCGACTGCGGATTGTGAACTACACCCACACCGCGACGCTTCAGGATCGCGATGTCACTTCCCTGCGGCCACACCATGTGCGCGGCAATCACGTGATCGTTCAGGAAACCGATGCGGTCGAGATAAGCGACCGGGCTCGCGCCTTTCGCTTTCACACTGTCGTCAACTTCGCGCTTCGTCTCGGAAATGTGCGTCACGATCAGCGCGCCGGTGCGATCGGAAAACGCGCGCGCCGCTTTGAGGTGTTCTTCCGAAACGGTGTACGGAGCATGCGGCGCAATCGCCGGAACGATCAGCTCGTGACCTTTCCAGCGCGCGACGAATTTCTCGACGTAAGCCATGCCCTCCGCATTCGTCTTGTTGTCGGCGACCGGAAAATCGATGATGGTTTCGCCGAGCACACCGCGCACACCCGCCTTCGCAGTCTCATCGGCGATCGCGTCTTCGAAGTAATACATGTCGCAGTAAGTGGTCGTTCCACCGCGAATCATCTCCGCCAGCCCGAGCCGAGTTCCGACCCGCACAAACTCTTCGGTGACGTTCTTCGCCTCAGCGGGAAAGATGTACTTCGTCAACCACTCCTGCAGATCAAGATCATCCGCCAGACCGCGAAACAGGACCATCGGCACGTGCGTGTGACCATTGATCAAACCAGGCGTGATCACTTTGCCCGTCGCCAGCACCCTTTGGCGCGCGGCGTAACGCGATTCGATGTCAGCGCGCTGACCAATCGCGACGACGCGGCCCTTCGACACGGCGATGCCGCCATCGTCGATCACACGACGCGTCTGGTCCATCGTCACCACGGTGCCACCGAGTACGAGCAAATCAACTGACTGCCGGCGAGTTTGGGCGGTGGCGTTTGCGAGCATAGTCAGTAAAGAAACGCAGATTAACGCGGATTGATACGGGTTCATTTGTTTTTCAGGAAGCGGGCGTCGAAGGCGCGCGGCAGCAGGTCGGCAATGTGAAACTCCTCGCTCTTCCCTGCGAGGTTCGCGAACACGATCCGCGCGTCGCGTGCAAACTCCCAAATGATCTGACGACAGGTTCCACATGGCGGCGTCAAAGTCTCAGTGTCTGCGACGACGGCCAGATCCGTGAAGTGCCGCTCACCTTCTGACAACGCCTTCCAAATCGCCACGCGCTCGGCGCAAACGGTCAAACCATAACTCGCACTCTCGACGTTGCAACCCGTGTAGACTTTGCCGTACGCCGTCTTCACTGCCGCGCCCACCTGGAAATTCGAAAACGGCGCCACCGATTGCAAGCGGGCGCGCTTCGCCGTTTCGATCAGCGACTCGATAGCTTCGCTCAAAGTTGACCTCCAACAGTTGATAAAGCACTGGCCAGCCTCTCGCGAATTTTTCCGCTCAACAGATCGATACTGACGAGATTATGACCACCTTCAGGAATGATTACGTCCGCATGACGTTTCGACGGCTCGACAAACTGCATGTGCATGGGCCGGACCGTCCCGATGTATTGTTCGATAACGGAGTCGAGCGTGCGGCCACGCTCGGCCAGATCGCGTCGCAAACGACGAATAAAACGAATGTCGTCGGGCGTGTCGACAAAGACCTTGATGTCCATCTGCTCGAGCAAACGCGGCTCGGCAAAGCTTTCCAGCACAGTGGGATCCGAAGCTTGGAATTCACGTGACTTGGGAAAG